>Ga0209023_10002619_pt1 | contig 22256 bp, 14 predicted proteins | sample LakOneMetagenome_FD_187468 | JGI IMG/M metagenome (GOLD analysis project Ga0209023, IMG submission 187468) | Freshwater and sediment microbial communities from Lake Erie, Canada (SPAdes) (version 2) | ecosystem: Environmental > Aquatic > Freshwater > Lentic | place: Lake Erie, Canada...
CCGAGTGGCACCGCGTGGTCTTCAACGGCCGCCTGGCCGAGATCGCCGGCCAGTACCTGCGCAAGGGCTCGCAGGTGTATGTGGAAGGCTCCCTGCGCACCCGCAAGTGGACCGACCAGAGCGGCGTGGAAAAGTACAGCACCGAAATCCGTGCCGACCAGATGCAGATGCTGGGCAGCCGCCAGGGCATGGGCGGCGGTGGCGGCGGCCAGCAAGGCGGCGGCGGTTATGACGACGGCGGTGGCTACGGTGGCGACCAGGGCGGCGGTTACGACCAGGCCCCCCCTCCACGGCGTGCAGCCCCTGCACCGCAACAGGCAGCCCGCCCACCGGCCCCCGCACAGCGCCCGGCCCCTGCGCCCGCAGCGCAGGCACCCCGCGCGGCGTCGGGCTTTGATGACATGGACGACGATATTCCGTTCTGACGACAGACGGCGAGTGGGTGGCAGGGCGCCAGCGGGCAGCCCCACCCACTGGCTGAAGCGCCCCGGCCCGCAGCCGGGCCCTGACCCAAGGCAAAACAGGACGTGCGCGCTGTGCAACGCAGCGCCGGGCCAAACCAGGCCCAGCCCGGCAGACCATCTACCATCTGTCGGGCTCCGCACTCGCCCCCTTTCCCCGTGATTCCTTGACCTCGCCCTCGAAGGCCTGGCGCTGCCATGGCTGTGTCGGGCCCATCGCGGGGACCGTGCGCGCTTGCCTGCCTATAGGGCGACCCGTGCCGAGGGGACTTAACCGCAGATTCCCACTCGGGCTGAAGGCGATAACCCGTGGCTGGCGGTCAATCCCCCGCAAAACTGACCAACCGCTTACACGAATTCCACTCGGTGCGAAAGGGCATGTTTGTCAAGTTGCGGCAAGCATGCTACGCGCGCAACACTTTGAAACATCCCTCACACCTAACTCGCAGATCATCGCGGGCTTGGCATTTTTGAGCCAAAGCGTGCTCCGCCGCCGCATGAACGGCAGGCTGGCGGGCCGGAAAAAACACACACAACACACACAGGGAGTTTTTCCATGGGATTCGTCCGCAAGATCTTGATTTTCGTCACCGGCTACGCCTGGCTGCTGCTGATTGCAGGCCCCGGCTTGATCGGCATGTCCATCTGGAGCCAATGGAAGGCGGACGGCGACCACGCCTACGTGGCGCGCGAGCAGCTCACGTCCATGGCAGGCACCGTGACAGGCGCTTCTGAAGTCACCGTGACGCGCAAGCGCCGCACCACCAAGAAGTACTACGAAATCACCGTGAAGCCCGAAGCCGGCGGCGAAGAGCGCAAGCTGCGCATCGACTTCAGCACGCCCTCTGCGCTGGTGGGCAACCTCATCGATGAAAAGGTGACCGCGCTGTTCGACTCCGGCGACAACGACCTCGTCTATGAAATCGTGACCGGCGGCCAACCCGTGATCGCCTACGAAGCCAGCAAGCAGCGCCTGCTCGCCGACGCGCAGTCCAACGCCAAGTCGTTCAGCGGCGCGGGCATGTGGATCCTGGCGGTCTTCCTGACGCTGATCGGCGCGGGCGGCGTGTGGCTCAACCGCAAGCTGCGTCGCTCCGAGGATGCGCAAGACGCACAGGCCGCAGCCGCCTGACGACCTGCCCCATCAGGTGATGCCGGCCTCCAGCGCTGGCGCACCGCAAGACACACGAGAGGGAGGGAGGGGTTGCGCTGCAAAGCGTGCCCCTCTCGCACAACGTGATCACAGCCACCACAAGTTCCATCACCCAAGGACACACACCATGAATCCCAACGCACTGTCGCCCCAGACGCCTTCCGGCGCACCGCTGGAGCGGCGCGATTTCATCGTCTCCACGTACAAGCACCTGGGCGCGGCCATCCTGGCCTTCGTCGTGCTCTCGGCCGTGCTGATGATGAGCGGCTTTTCGACCACCACCGCCAAGATGCTGATGGGCAGCGGCAACAAGTTCATCTGGCTGGGCGTCATGGGCGCCTTCATGCTGGTGGGCTGGCTGGCGTCCCACCTGGCCGACAACGCCGAAAACCCTCAGACCCAGCTGATGGGCCTGGGCCTGTACGTGCTGGCCGAAGGCCTGATCTTCGCGCCCATGTTCGGCATCGCCCAGCTGCTGGTGCCCGGCGCCATCGGTGCGGCGGCCTTCATCACGCTGCTGATGGTGGCGGCGCTCACCTGGACGGCTTTCACCAGCAAGTCCGACTTCTCGTTCCTGGGCGGCATCCTCAAGGTCGGTGGCCTGGTGGCCCTGGGCACCATCGTGGCGGGCGCGATCTTCGGCTTCAAGCTCGGTATCTGGTTCTCCGGGATCATGGTGCTGTTTGCTGGCGCGTGCGTGCTGTACGACACCTCGCGCATCATCCACGACTACCCGGCCGACCGCCCCGCAGGCGCTGCGCTGCACCTGTTCGCCTCCATCGCGCTGATGCTCTGGTACGTGCTGCGCATCCTCATCAGCCTGGCGACCAACGACGATTGATCGATGGATACCCGCCAGCCGTGCCCGCGCCAGACACTGCGCGGCACCACAGACTGACGAGGCCGGACACCTGCAAGGGTGTCCGGCCTTTTCTTTGGGGCTTCAAATGCATAAAAATGCCCCTGCCGCTTGCTGTGATTGCTCTTGTTGCTACATATTTCATAGCTGACGCACATGGATATTGACCGCGCTGGCGTGGGCACAGGGCGAACGTTCCCAGCGCGGTAGGCGCTGCACCTCGCAACGATTTTTCAAAGGCCTTTTTACCCATAGCTGGCACAATTGGATACAGCAGCCCGGCAGTGCACACAGTGCTTGCGCTGGGCGGTTTCCTGGGCTCGATGGGGCACTGCTTTCGCTGTTTCGCTGCTGTGGGCGCTGGCCTCGGCCACCGGGCAGCTGACCAGTTCACGCTACCGCAAGTGCCCAGCCCCGAATTCCCGTCATTTCCAGCATCTTCCTTCCAGTCCATCATGCGCAAATACTCCTGGCTCTCCCTGACATGTGCGGCCTTGCTCGCCAGCTGCGGCGGCGGCTCTTCCGATGGGGAGGACGTGGGCCCCGCACCCGGCGTGCAGCAGTACCCGGGCGGTGTCTGGTCCGGCACGGTGGGCACGGGCGCACTGCAGCGCCAGGTGTTCGGCTACATCGACCCGGGCCCGACGGGCACCGGCGGCGAGTTCTATCTGGCGCGCGAGGCAGCCAGCTCTGCCGGGTATGACGGCCTGTACGGCCGCCTCAGCGTGGACCGCACCACGGTGCTGGCCACCGGCGTCACGTACTTCTCGGTGCGCGACGGCAAGTTCGCCAACAACGTGACGCTGCGCGGCACCGCATCGGCCAGCGCGACCACCGGCCGCACCAATGCCATCAGCGGCAACTACAGCGACCCCATAGCCACGGCGGCGGCCACGGGCGCCACGACCACGCTCAAGCTCAATTACAGCGACCTCAACAACCACCCCGCGCGCCTGTCGCTCATGGAGGGCACCTACCGCGGCGGCGGCGTGTTCGGGGGCAACTGGGTGCTGTCCATCACCGCCCAGGGCGCGCTCACCGGGTCGGTCGGTGCGTGCACGGTCACCGGCACGGTGATCCCGCGCGCCAGCGACTCGGCCGTGTACGGCGTGTCGATGAACCTCTCGGGCAACGAGACGCTGTGCGCTGGCGCCGGCACCACGCAGGCGGGCGTGGCCGTGCTCAAGTTCGACGTGAGTGCCACCGAGCGCAGCGGCATCTGGATGATGACCCGCAACGCCACCGGCCCGGCCAACACCTTCGTGCTGGAAGGCAAGGCCGATAGTCCGAACAACCCGACGCCCGCACCCACGGCCCAGAGCGCCGCAGGCAACTGGACCGGCACCGTCAGCGGCTCCGGCTCCACCTCGGTGTCTGCCGCCGTGCTGCCGGACGGCGGCTACTTCTTCTACCGCCCCATCGGTGCGGGCTACGACGCGCTGTACGGCACGCTGCTCGTCACCCCCGGCAGCAGCCTCGTGAGCTCGAACGACGGTGCGTACTTCAACCACCAGAACCCGCTGGCGACGCAGTACACCGAGTCGATGGTGCTCAGCGGCGACGCCCGCACCGGCGTGAGCTTTGCCGGCACCTACGCCAACCCCGCCCAGGGCAGTGCCGCAACGTCGTTCTCGATGGTGCCGGACACCACCTTCCCGTACAACGCGCTGCTGTCCTCGTCGGTCGCGCGCCTGGCGGGCACGTACAGCAGCCCCTCCATCGGCTTTGGCGGCACGAGCATGAGCCTCACGCTCAATGCGCTGGGCGAGATCAAGGGCACCACCAGCAACGGCTGCGCGCTCACGGGCGTGGTCAGTGCGTATGAAGGCGGCGGCAACAATCTCTACCGCGTGCAGAACCTGGCCTACACGGGCGGCGGCTGCCCCTTCAACAGCTCGCCCAACCAGTCGGGTGTGGCGTCTGCCCGCTTCGACGCCGCGGGCCAGACCGTGACGGGCCTGCGTGTCCTCACGGCTGCGCGCACGTTGACGGGCGTGCGCTTCCAGACGATCTTCATCGGTACACGCTGAGCGTGAAAGGGGTGGGTGCCTGAAGCACCCTGATCCCCAAGCTGCCGCGCGATGAAAAAAAGACCCCCCATGCTTTTGGCATGGGGGGTCTTTTAGATTCTGCCGTCCTTACAACGGGGGACCAGTGGCTGTGCTTCGCTGCTCAGTGGCTGGTCTCAATTGCTGGCGTTAGTTGCTGGCCTCAGTTACTGGCGTAGGGCGAGCGCAGCGGATTGACCGGGAAAGCCTGCAGGCCGTTGTACGGCTGGAACGCATACCGGACGTACATGCCGCCCACAAACTCGCGGTAATTGCGCGCGTTGTTCAGCGACAGATGACCGCCCAGAAACACCTGCGGGTGCATCTGGTACTCCATGGCGGCGCCCAGGTTGTAGCCCAGGCCCGTGCGGGACTGGCCGGGGTAGATGGCGGTGGCGCCGGTTTCGCCGAACGCCAGCGCGTCGCTGGCCGCAGCCGCTGCCGCTGCCTGGCGCGACGGGCTATTGGGGAAATACGGCGCCGCGTCTTCCTTGAAGTACTGCACGCCCACCGACCCCTTGAGCTGGTAGGACAGGCGGCCATTGCGCTGCGCCCATTCGATGGGAATGCCGAACGAGAGGAACTGCTGCGGGCTGAAGTACCCACCATGGCCCACCGTGAAGTAGCGCAGGTTGCGCTGGTACGACAGCCCGCTGAAGCTCAGGCCGGCCGTCAGGTCGGCGTTGGACGTGCGGTGCACATGCCAGTACATGCCGCCGCCAGCTTCTGCGCGGGCATTGCTGCGCACGCGCTCGCCGGTCAGCCCGTGCAGCGAGCCGTAGCCGTACACGCCCAGCTCGCCGTCGTCCCAGGTCAGGTCCACACGCCCACCGGTGGCCGACACGCCGCCCCAGCGGTCGCCGGTGCGGGCGTCGCGCGCCCCGGCGAACGACAGCAGGCTGTCGGTCACGGGCCGGCGCGACAGGTCCACGGACATGGTCAGGTCGTCGTTGATCGGCATGCGGTAGCGCACGCCGCCTGTCACGTCCGCCTGGCCGAAGCCCAGCGGCGTGGTGCCGATGTCGGCCTTGAAGTTTCCGGATTCGTAACCCACGCTCAGCCCGATGCCGCTGTCGCTCTGCGAGCCTGCGGCACGCTCGGGCATGTCGAGTGCGGTGACCGGGCCACCGCCGAACCGGCTGATGGTTCCGTATGGTGAGCCTGGCGACCCGGCACTGGCACCGGTAGGCGTCACACCCAGCACGAGGTGGCCATCGCCCACGCTCATCTTGAGCTGCACCGGCGCCTCGATCTCGGACAGCTGGCTCATGCCCGCCTCGCCCTGGCGGGCACGGGCCGTGACGCCCACGGAGAAGCTGCTGATCTGGCTTTGCTGCACCTCGCGCAGCTCGTCGCGTGCAGTGCGTGGGCGGGTGGGGTCTGGCACGGCGTTCGAAGTGCCTGCAGTGGCCCACGCGGATGGCTGGGCCATCGCAGGCGCGCGCTGCAGGGGCTGCGCAGACGGCTGCATGCCCGGGTAGCCCGCGTAGCCTTGCGCGGGAGGAATGTAGCCGGCAGCAGCGTTCTGCGGGGCTGGCAGGGCCGCAGCGGGTGCATACACCGGGGCGGCTGCAGTGGCAGCAGAGCCCGACGACAACGCCGGTGCCTGCCGCTGCGCGGGTGCGGTGGCCGTGCGGGCGGTGGTGGGCAATGCCGTGCCGCGCCGCGTGGCCGCGGAGGAGGCTGCGGCTCTGTCGGCAGCCGGCGCCTGGCTGGCCGCTTCCGGGTAGTAGCTGGCTGGCGTCATGGGCGGCGCCTGGACCATCATCTGCGCCGGCGGCGCAAACCGGCTGGCGCCTGCCGGATCCGGAATGTAGAGCCCGGCAGGCGCATTGCTGCGCGCCACCGGCTGCGGTGCGTACTGCATGGGCGTGTAGCCCACCGGCGAACGCGCCACGGCGCCGGGCCCTGCGGCAACAGGCACCGACAAACCACTGCTGGTGCGCTGCAGGCCCGCCCGCTGGGCAAACGGATTGCCCGACCGGGCAGGCCCGGCGGACACGCCGCTGGCGGTCAGCACAGCGTCGCGCTGGGCGTTCTCGGCCGCCACGGCGGCGGTGAAAAATTCGGTGGCCTTGCTGTTCTTGCCCTGCGCACGGTACAGCCGCCCCGCAGCGGTCAGCACCTCGGGGTCGCGCGGTGCGCGCGCCAGGGCCACGGACAGCAGCGACTCCGCGTAGCCGTAGTCCTTGGCACCCGTGGCCATGGCCGCGGTCTGCAGGATCAGCGGCACGTCGTTGGGCGACTTTTCCAAAAGCCGCGCATACAGCGCCTGCGCCTGGGCGTAGTCGTTGTTGGCTGCGTACATGCGGGCCAGGGCGGCCATGGCCAACGGCTCTTCAGGCTGCTCGGCCAGCAGCGGGGCAAGCGTGTCGTACGCGGCCACCAGATCGCCGGCTTCGCGCATGCCATCGGCCTGGCGCACGATGTACGCGCGGCGGATGTCGGCAAAGCTCTTGCGCTCGCGATCGTTCATCGGCGCGGTCTGCAGCTGGCGCAAGATGCCAGCCAGCTCCACGTCCTGCTGGGTCTTGAGCAGCGTGGCGGCGTACTGCAGGCGCAGGCCCACGTCGGGCCGCGGCGTGCGCGCCAGCACCTGGCGCACCATGCCCAGCGCGCGCTGGGGCTCGCCCGCGTCCGCATAGGCCAGGGCCAGTGCGCCCAGCAGCTCGGTGTCCTGCAGGGCAAACGACTCGGCCTGGGCCAGCGTGGCCAGCGCTTCGGACTGGCGGCCCTCCGCAGCCAGGGCCGAAGCGGCCGACGCCTGCACCTGCACCCACACGCGCTTTTGCAGCGCGGCGATGTCGCGCGTGCGGTGCTTCTCGGGAATGCGGTCGAGCAGCGCCAGCGCACCCGGCCAGTCGCTGGCTTCGGAGGCCAGCAGGGCGCTGGCATACAGCGCCTCGGGCATGTTGGGGTTGGAGATCAGCAGGCCGTCCATCACGCCGCGCGCTTCGGCCACGGCGCCCATGCGCAGGTACAGGCGCGCCAGGTCCAGGCGCACCCAGGGGCTGGCGGGGTCGTTCAGCAGCGCGTCTTCCAGCGCCACACGGGCCGCTGCGCTGTCGCCGCGCTCGGTGGCGGCCCGGGCCTGGCCCAGGGCTTGCGCCGCACGCAGGCGGCCCAGGGCGCCGACCTTTTCCTGCTGCGAGGGCGAGAGCTTCTCGACCAGCGCCAGCGCTTCGGCGGCCTTGTTGTTCTGGGCCAGCACGCCCACCAGGCCGCGCACCGCGTCGGGGTTGTCGGCCTGGCGCGCCAGCACACGGCGGTAGGCGGCCTCGGCGGCGTCGTACTGCCCGGCTTCCACCAGCAGGTCCGCCAGGTCGGTCTGCGCCGTCACTTCGGCCGGGTTCAGGCGCACCGCCTGCTCCAGGGATTTCTGGGCGGCCGCGGTGTCGCCGCGCTCGCGCTCGCTGGTGGCCTGCTCGACCAGGCTCCAGTAGGTGGCGCTGTCCAGCGCCTGCTTCCAGCGGCTGGCGGAGCCGGCGCGCGAGGCGCGCTCCAGCAGACCGCGCGCGTCGGCAAAACGCTCCTGGCGCAAGCGCAGGATGCCCAGGCCGCCCAGCGCGTCGCCATCGGCGGGGCGGGCTTCGAGCACGCTCGAGAAAGCCGTCTCCGCCGCATCGAGCTCGCCGTCGTCCAGCGCCTGGAATCCGGCCGTGGTGCGCTGGCGCAGCGGGTCGGCCCCCGCACCGGGGCGGGCGGTGGTTTGCGCCTGCTTTTGCAGGTTTTGCGCCTGGGTCAGCCGCGTCTGCACCGCCGTGTCGGCGGGGTTGGCGCGCAGAAAGTCTTGGTACAGCGCGATGTCGGCCGAGCGCGTGCCCGTCCAGGCCAGCGCCTTGCGCCAGCTTTCAGTGGCGGCCTTGCCCACGTCGGGGCGGCCCGCCAGGCGCGCCAGCTGGCCAATGCCCTCACGGCGCATGGCGTCGCGGTAGGTCAGGTGCTGTGCCAGGGCCAGGGCGATCTGCGGGTCTTCGGGAGACTCCTGCGCCATGCGGCTCAGGCCGCGGCGCGCCTCGTCCCAGCCGCCTGCCGTGGCGCCCAGGGTCTGGTAGTACTCCAGCGCCAGCGGGCCCGTGGGCGCGCGGTCGCCCAGCGCGGCCTGGTAGGTGCTCAGCGCCTGGCTGGCCTGGCCGCTGCGGGCCTGCTGGCGTGCGGTTTCGATCTGCGGGGCGTTGCGCCCGCTGCGGATGGAATCCTGCAGCCGGCTGACCAGCGGGCTGCGCGGGTGGGCGGCCTGCAGTTGCGTGAGGTAGCGCTGGGCCCCCTCGGGGCGCTGGGCGTTCAGCTCGACCAGCGCCATGCCGTACAGGGCCTGGGCATTCTGGGGATTGATGCGCAGCAGCTTTTGCCAGGCCTCGCCCGCACGCTCCGTGTCGCCGCGCTCCTGCCAGTACTGGCCCTGGTCGAGCAGGGTTTGCTCGGCGCCCGTCTGGGCCATGGCTGCGGGCGCCATCAGCGAGGCCATCAGCCCCAGCGCGAGTGTGTGGTGACGGCGGTTTTTGGAGGACATGCCTTCCTTCTCCCATGTGGCCCCGGCCCACAAAGGGGCCGGGTACGAATCGTTGGTTTCAGAACATCTCAGCGGGCATCGGTGCACCGCGCGGCTTCATCATGCCTTTTGCTTGAGGCGGGCCCTGGCGCGTGCACGCAGCGACAGGTACATGACGATGGCCACCAGCACCGCAGCAGACACCCCCAGCAGAATCAGCAGCAGCGGATTGCGCGAGAGAAACCACTGCGCGTACAGCATGGGCCCGAGCTGGCCCACATAGTAGTTTTTCTCGGCCAGCAGGCTGTCGACCTGCTTGCCGCGGATCACCGTGGTGCTGCCCTGCACGTGGGTGAGCGCATCGGCATCGAGCAGCGCGTCCACCACCTGCGACAGCCCGGCGGGCTGGTTGCTGGCCAGCAGCACTACGCTGCGGCCGCTCTTCAAGGGCGACTCGAAGCCGGCGATGAAGGCGTCGGTGCTGCTGCTCGAGAACGCGACCTGGTTGCGGCGCGTCTGCACACCGGCCTCGTCCTCGAAGCCCCACCAGCGCATCAGGCGGTGGGCCACGTCGGCCAGCTGAAAGCTCTTGGTCTCGCCCTGCAACGCGGCGGGAATGGAGCTGGCCCACTGCTTGAGCAGCGGCTGGTTGCCGCCGCCCGAGGAGATGACCAGCAGGTCCTTGTCGGAGAGCTTGTCCACCTGCTGCGCCTGCGCCACCGTCACGCCCATCGCGGGGTGGCCGGTCACACGGCCCATGATGCCCATCAAGCCCAGGTAGGTGCCGTACTCCGCCAGGCCCGGCTTGTCCGGCATCACCACCGCGGTGTCCGACAAATCGGCCATGCGGGTGAACGGAAAGCCGGCATTGCCGAACGCGGCCAGGTCCGGCATGGCGATGAAATGCTTGAAGCCGGAGATGTCGATGGTCGAATCCGCCTCGACCGAGCCGCGCACGTTGTCCAGCGGAACGTCCTTGCAGGCGCCCTGCTTGACCACGTCGTAGTAGTAATGCAGCTGCAGCTGCGACTGCGACGGCAGCTTGAACAGGGGGATGTGGAACTTCTCGCGCTCCAGTGCCGCTTCGCCCAGCGGCAGCACCTTGGTCAGAAGGCGGTCCAGCGTGCCGGGCTCCTCGTGCGTCGCTGCGTGCAGCGGCAGCGAGCGCAGGAACTGCTGGTTCACGTTGATGTTGAGCGTGGACTTGTCGGCGTTGGGGCGGGGCGTGTACCGGTAGCGCAGGTCCACCGGAATGCCCTTCTGGCGCCACGCGAACAGGTCAGGCGGCAAGAAGAAGTTCACGCGGATCAGGTCGGGCGAGTAGCCAGACACATTGAGCGTCGAGGCCTCGACCAGCTCGCCGAACTTGACCGGCCGGTCGTTGGCCAGCCAGTGGGGTGCGTCGTAGGGCTTGCGGGGCTTGAGTTCAGTGACTTCGGTGATCCGCGCGACCGAGCCGGACAGGGCTGAAGACCCCACCGCCAGCGCCTTGGCCGCTGTGGCCAGTTCGGCATCGTCGCGCCCCATCACCAGCAGCAGCTTGCCGTTGCGGTCCGCCGGGTGGCTCACCACCGCCACGGTCGGGCCCTGAATGTCGGGCAGCGACAGGCCGGCAGGGGCTTGCGCGCGGCCCGCCACCATCACCACCGCGTTGCCGCGTGCCGGCAGCTCGCCGATCAGCGACGGAAACTTGGCGCCGCGAAAGCCCGCCAGCGCACCGAACCACGACGACATCGTGCCCGCGGCCTGCAGGGCGGCGGTGTTGGGCGCCGCGTTGAACACGATGGGCAGCTCCAGCGGCCGCACATCGCGGCGGTCGAAGAACGGCTGGGGCAGCAGTGCCAGGTCGTTGGTCTGCGCCACGGGCGCCACCGTCAGCTCCAGCACGCTGTCGTTGCCGATGTTGGCCCACAGGCTCGAGTGCAGCGGGTCTTCGCACTCCATCGTGTAGTGGCCGATGAGCTGCAGGTTCAGCCGGTTGAACTCGGTGATCAGCCGCGGGGGAATGGTGATTTCGCGCTGCAGGTTTTCGCCCGCCTGCTGCGTGGTGACCGGGATGGTCGCGGCCACCTGCTCGTTGACCATCACCTTGATGTGCGAGAGGTTGGTCAGCAGCGCGGGCGAGTACGAGTAGTTGAGCTTGAGCTTCGCGCCCGTGACCACCTCGTCGTTGCGCACGCTGAAGGCCACGCCGCTCGTGCCCTCCACACCGCGCAGCTGCAGCGGGAACAGGGCGCCCAGGTCCTTGAAGCTGTTGCGCTGCACACGCACGCCGCCTTCGGCCGACAGCGACCCGGCGGTCGTCTCGGCAGCCGGGGCCGGTGCAGGTGCCGCAGCGAGCTGCGAGACGGGGGCGGCCGTGCCTGCCAGCGCCAGGGCCAGCATGGCGGGGAGCATGCGCTGGCGCGGCAGCCGATCTGTCGGTTGTCGTGTGGAGGTCATGTGTGGAATCTTCGGATACAGAAAACGGGGCGCCTATCGGGGCTTGAGCGACTTGACAGCGGTGGAAGCCAGCTGCCCCATGCCGCGCAGCCCGATGGTGATCACACTCCCGAGCGAGCGCAGCGGCTTGTCGCGCTGGCCGGTGCCCCAGGTGGCGATCCAGGCATCGGCACGCGCAAAGGTCAGCGATGCGAGTTCTGCCTGCTGGGGCAGGGTGAGGTTGTCGAACTTCACGCCCAGACGGCCTTTGCCGCTGAAGGTGACGACCGCGGGGAAGACTCCTTCCTCGTCGGAGCGGAACAGCGACACCGACAGCTTGCTGCCCATGGGGATGTCGCTCTCGGGCGGCACCGTGAGGCCCAGGCCATGCTGGGAGAAGTCTTCGGTCTTGCACACCAGGGTGCGGCCGTTCTCGAAGCGGATCACGGCCGGCAGGGCCGCCGCCACGCGCGGCGTGCCGCGGATCTGGCGCGTCTCGCTGGCCACCGCCACGCTCGCGCCCAGCAAGATGATGTTGTAGACCGTCCAGACCATGTTGATGACCAGCGTCGTGGTCTCGTCGCCGTCGGCGTAGAACAGCTTCCAGATACCGACCGCGATGCCCACCAGGTTGACCAGCAGCAGTACCACGTAAGGCCGCGCGATGGTCCAGTCGAAATAGGCCTTCTCGATCACCCCGCCCTTGGCCGTGACGTTGAACTTGCCCAGCTTGGGGTTGATGAAGGCCACGATCACCGGCCGCATGATGTACCAGGCCAGCACGGACTCGTACACCTCGTTCCAGAACGAGTGCCGAAAGCGCCCCTGGATGCGGGAGTTGGTCACGCTGGCATGCGCCAGGTGGGGCAGTGCGTAGGCCGTGATCATGAGCGCGGTGGCCTGGAACACGTGCGCGTCGAAGAACAAATACGCCAGCGGCGCGGTCAGGAACACCAGCCGCGGCAGCCCGTAGAAGAAGTGCAGCATGGCGTTCAGGTAGCACAGCCGCTGCCCGAAGTGGAGCCCCTTGCCGAACAGCGGGTTGTCGGTGCGGGCGATCTGCGCCATGCCCCGCGCCCAGCGGATGCGCTGGCCCACGTGGCCCGACAGGCTCTCGGTGGCCAGGCCCGCGGCCTGCGGCACTTCGAGGTACGCGGTGTTGTAGCCCAGGCGCGCCAGCTTGAGCGCGGTGTGCGCGTCTTCGGTCACCGTCTCCACCGCGATACCGCCCACCTCCAGCAGCTCCTTGCGGCGGATGATGGCGCAGGAGCCGCAGAAGAACGAGGCGTTCCACAGGTCGTTGCCGTCCTGCACGATGCCGTAGAACAGCTCGCCCTCGTTGGGCATGCGGTGAAAGGTGTCCAGGTTGCGCTCGAACGGGTCGGGCGAGAAGAACACGTGCGGCGTCTGCAGCATCACCAGGTTGGTGTCCTTGAAGAACCAGCCCATGCAGACCTGCAGGAACGAGCGCGTCGGGATGTGGTCGCAGTCGAAGATCGCGATGTACTCGGAGCTCGTGACCTTGAGCGCCGCGTTGATGTTGCCCGCCTTGGCATGGTGGTTGTTGTCCCGCACGATGTAGCCCACGCCCAGCTCTTCGCAGAACTCGCGGAAGTCCTGGCGGCGGCCGTCGTCCAGCACGTACACGTGCAGGCGGTCCTTGGGCCAGTCGAGGCTCATGGCCGAGAACACGGTCTGGCGCACCACCTCGAGCGGCTCGTTGTAGGAGGGGATGAACACGTCCACGCTGGGCCAGGTGCTCACGTCCGCGGGCATGGGCACCGGGCGGCGCTGCAGCGGCCAGGCCGTTTGCAGGTAGCCGATCAGCAGCACCGCAAATGCGTACAGCTCGGCCAACACCAGGCCGTAGCCGAAGGCGGCGTCCACCCAATTGGTAAAGCCGATGGTGTCGGTGAAGCGCCAGAAGATGTAGCGCGACGAGGCCGAGATCGACAGCACGATCATCGCCAGGGTCGACAGCCGGCCCGGGGTCTTGCTCAGCAGCAGCGCGGCGCCGAACGAGCCCAGCGAGAACAGCACCTGCCCCTGCAGGTCCAGCGGCACGCTGATGACCAAGCCCATGAGCAGCGCACTGAACACCACCGCCGCCACACGCGCCAGGGGATGCGTCCAGATCTCCCACGCCGTGATGGCATGCACCACGGTGCGCCAGTGCGCCTGGGGACTGTGGGAGTCCGCGTCGGCGACTTCGTCGGCCTGGGGGCGCTGGTCCATGCTCATCGCGGTGCTCCCGACACGGGCAGGCGCAGGCGCTCGGCCAGCACCCGCGCGCATTTGCGCAGATCGTCCGCAGCCTGCCCGTGGGCGTCGTACTGCAGCACGCTCTGGTCGTAGGCCAGCGCTTCGCGCACGGCCTGGTCTTCATGGATCACGCCCACCAGCCGCTCGCCCAGGTTGTCCTGCATGACGCGCGTGATGTCCTTGGCCAGTTGGCGCGCGCTGTCTACCTGGTTGACCACATAAAGCGCATCGTCGAAATCCTGGCGGGGCGTGCAGTACGTGTTCACCAGGCGCTGCATGAGCGCCAGGGCCGCATACGAGGCCGCGTCGGGCAGGCTGACGATCACCACCGCCTGCGCGGCCGACAGCGCCTGTTGCATGTACACGGACGGGCCGGGCGGCGTGTCGATCAGCACCACGGCGTCGGGCGGCAGCTCCAGGCGCTGCAGTTGCTCGACCAGCCAGTGGGGGTGGGCGTCCAGGTGGCGCTCGAAGGCCACACGGTCCGACTCGTTCACGATGCCGAAGGGCAGCACATTCACGCCCGACAGGCTGCGCACACACACGGCGCCCCAGTGCTCACCCTCCAGGCTGGCGCGGGACACCCCCGCCAGCGAGCGCGGGTCGGCGCCAAAGTGCAGGCCCAGCGCGTTCTGCGGGTCCATGTCCACCACCAGGAGCGTGCCCACGCCCTGCGTTTGCAGGGCCGTGGCCAGGTTGGCCGTCAGCGTGGTCTTGCCGACACCGCCCTTGGCAGAAACGATAGCAATCACCTTCATGGGTACGGGCCTCGGCGCGGCTGCCATGCCGGGGCAGCGGGCTGTGGCGCTGGCGCTGCCGCGGCGGGGCCGGCCAGGCGGGCAAACACGGAGGGCAGATCGGCAGGCAGCGCGCTGGGTGCGGGAGCCGTGGGCTCGGCGACCGGCGCGGACGAGCGCAGGCCGGCCAAACCTGCCAGGGGCGAGCGTGTGGCCAGGGACGGCGCTGGCGCCGCGTGCGGGGCTGGCTGCATGGGGGTCGGCGCGCGGTATTCAGGGGCCGGGGCAGCGGGTGCAGCGGGTGTGGGGGCGAAAGCGGCGAAGGAGGCGAAAGGCGCCACGGGCATCACCGGCGCGACGGGCGGGATGGGCGCAGTGGGCTCCTGGGGGGCAGCGGTGAAAACAGGTGCTGCCGCCACGGGTGAGAAGTATGAAGGTGCAGGTGCAGGTGCAGGTGCAGGTGCAGGTGCAGGTGCAGCAGGTGTAGCCGGTGCTGGCGCTCGCTGCGCCCACGCGGCGGGCTCCGGCCGCGCAGCGGCGGCGGGCAGTGCGGTGTCTCGCTGGGCCACGGGCGCATGCGCGTCCTCGGCCCCGTCGCCGCGGCGCACCACGGACGGGATCTCTCCCGCCACTGCGCCCTGCATGGCCATCACCAGGGGCCAGCGGTCGCGCGACTGCTGGTGCTCCTGCTGGCGGGCCAGTTCCTGGTAACGCCCTGGCTTGGCACCAAACTGCTGAAAAAGGTTCACGACGTCGTCGGAGGGCTTCATAAGTCAATCACCGTCTATCCGTTGTACATGCCGGGCGGACGAGGAGGTCAGCGCGCCAGTTGGAACTGCACGCAGCCCCAGGCGTCGGCCGGAGCGACCTGCACCACGCGCAGCGACCCGGAGCCGGCCTGCTCCAGCCAGCTCTGGTACACCCCCTCCAGGAACCCACCCGACCATTGGACGTGGTTCGCCCCGAATGCAGCAGATACGGGCGAGAGGCTGTGTTGGATGTTCAGGCGTGCGGCTTCTTGCGAGACCTGCACCCAGCCCCAGTCGATCCGCTCCCACACCGCCGTCATGCTGCGCTGCAGTTCGTCGAGCGTGGCAGACGGCGCCAGGGGATTGGCCGCCGCAAAGCGCGTGCCCACACGGAACATCAGTGCGTGCAGGTCTTCGGGCGCCAGTGACGACGCGAACTCGTCGGTCAGCGCCTGCAGAAACCCCCTCCACTGCACGGCGCACTGCTGCGTTGCCAGATGCTGGGCGACTTCGGGGCTGGGGGCGGAAACGGCGGTAGGGGACATGGCGCAGGCAGAGCTTCGGGCCAGCGAAACGGCCGGCGCGGGGATTGACCAACTAAGGGTTTACCAGAACTAGCGCTTGATACAGATAGTTTCAAACACGTCCCGGAATTTTAGGAGGCTCGCCGGTGGAATGTGCTTTTTAGCGCCCATCCAAAGGTTAACTTGTGCGAACTGCCGCCAACCGGGACGGGTTTGTAGGTACCAAACCACACGAAAATGCTTAAAAACTATTAACTATCAAATTTAATAGTTTTTAACATTAACCGAAGTGTGCAGATGTTTCAGTCTAAGGCGCCAGAAATAACCCCACCGCCCAGACACACTTCCCCGTCATACAGCACGGCGCTTTGCCCGGGGGTCACGGCCCATTGGGCCTGGTCGAACCGAAGCTCGAAGCCGTCCGCGTGGGCGGTGGACACGTCCAGCCCGCAGGCGGCGTCCTGCTGCCGGTAACGGGTCTTGGCCGCGTAGGCGCCGGGGGTGGGCGCGTGCCCCGCCGTCCAGCTCACGTCCTGCGCGCTGAGGGCGTGCGACAGCAGCCAGGGGTGGTCATGCCCCTGCACCACGCGCAGGGTGTTCTTGGCCAGGTCCTTGCGGGCGACGAACCAGGGCTCGTGCTCGCCGCCGCCGCGCTGGGCGCCCTTTTCCTTGATGCCGCCGATGCCCAGGCCCTGGCGCTGGCCCAGCGTGTAGAAACTCAGGCCCACGTGCTTGCCCAGGGTGCGGCCCCGGTCGTCCTGGATGGGGCCGGGCGCATGGCTGATGTAGCGGTTCAAGAATTCGCGGAACGGCCGCTCGCCGATGAAGCAGATGCCGGTGGAATCCTTCTTCTTGGCGTTGGGCAGGCCGATCTCCTCGGCGATGCGGCGCACTTCGGTCTTGTGCAGCTCGCCCACCGGGAACAGCGTCTTGGACAGCTGCGCCTGGTTCAGGCGGTGCAAAAAGTAGCTCTGGTCCTTGGACGGGTCCAGCCCCTTGAGCAGCTCGAACAGGCCCGAGGCCGCGTTCTGCCGCACGCGGGCGTAGTGGCCGGTGGCGATCTTCTCGGCGCCCAGCCGCATGGCGTGGTCCAGGAAGGCCTTGAACTTGATCTCTGCGTTGCACAGCACATCGGGGTTGGGCGTGCGACCGGCCTGGTATTCGCGCAGGAACTCGGCGAACACGCGGTCCTTGTAGTCGGCCGCGAAGTTCACATGCTCGATCTCGATGCCGATCACATCGGCCACGGCGGCCGCGTCCACGAAGTCGATGTTGGACGAGCAGAACTCGCTGTCGTCATCGTCTTCCCAGTTCTTCATGAAAATGCCGACCACCTCGTGGCCCTGCTGTTTGAGCAGGTGGGCGGTCACGGCGGAGTCGACGCCGCCGGAGAGGCCGACGACGACGCGCTGCTTGGGGGATGCTGTCATCCCTGCGATTGTATTTTTGCCGACGCCTGGGCGCTGCGTGGCCGCGCAGTACGCGTAGCCACCAGCAGGTCATAGAGCTGCTGGGCCGCCGGAGACAGCGACCGCCCCCGGCGCTTGATGAGCCCCATCTGCCGCGTGACCACCGGGTCCACCAGCGGAATGCTGACGAGGGTGGGGTGGTCCTTGCCCGGCATTGCCAGGCTGGGCACCGCCGCCACGCCCAGGCCCGCCTCCACCAGGCCGAGCAGCGTGGTCACGTGCTTGGCCTCGTACAGGCACTGGGGGCGGTCGGGCACGTTGGCCAGCGCCAGGTCCATCAGCAGGCGGTTGCCCGAGGTCTTGCCCACCGACATGAAGTCGTGCTGGCCCAGCTCAGCCCAGGTGACCTTCTTGCGCCGCGCCAGCACATGGTCGCGCCGGCAGGCGGCCACGAAGCGCTCGGCCAGCACCGGCTTGAACTCGATCTCGGCCTCCTGGCTGCCAATGAAGTTGAGGCCGAAATCCGCATCGCCCTGCGCCACGGCCACCAGCACCTCGTTGGCGCTGGCGTCGTGCACCTTGACGCGGATCTTCGGAAACCGCTCATGGTAGCGCTTGACCACCTGCGGCAAGAAGTAATACACGGCTGACGGCACGCAGGCGATCGTCACCTCGCCCATGCGCCGCGCCGCCACGTCGCCCAGGCCCATGAGCATGCCGTCCAGGTCGTCGAGCCACACGCGCGTCTTGCGCGCGAAGTCGCGGCCCACGGCCGTGAGAGTCACGCGGCGCGTGGTGCGGTCGAGCAGGCGCACGCCCAGCGCCTCTTCCAGCTTGTCGATGCGGCGGCTGAAGGCCGGCTGCGACAGGTGGATGGATTCGGCCGCGGCCCGAAAGCTCTGCAGCTCGGCCACGGCGGCAAAGGCCTGGATGTCGGCGAGATCGAATTTCTGGTTCATGGTGGTCCTGCGGTTCTGGGCGTTCTGGCGGTAATGGAAAGCGGTGCAGTGGACGCGGTCTGTGTGCCCGAAACCATTGCTCCGTGTGCATCAATGCTTCGCAACATTGCAATTTACAGATGCCATTTCAGCACGTAAAAGCACGCGACATCTATTGCACAGCATGCATCAATCGTTGCCAACAATGCAATTCACAAACAAGTCGCGGCACCGCACCATGCGGACCCATGAGCTACAACCTTCCTTGCGTTCTGATGCGCGGCGGCACCTCCCGGGGCCCTTTCTTCCTGGCCGACTGGCTGCCGCAGGACACCGCCCAGCGTGACCGTACGCTGATAGCAGCACTGGGCTCGCCGCACGAGCTGCAGATTGACGGCCTGGGCGGCGGCAACTCGCTGACCAGCAAGGTGGCCATCGTCTCGCGGTCGGTGCACGCCGACTGCGACGTGGACTACCTCTTCGCCCAGGTCAGCGTGGATGAGGCCCGCGTGGACACCCGCCCCAACTGCGGCAACATGCTCGCCGGCGTGGGGCCCTTCGCCATCGAGCAGGGTCTGGTGCCCGCCAGCACCACCGATGACGTGACCCGGGTACGGGTCTACAACGTGAACACCCGCTCGCGCATCGACGTGCAGGTGCAGACGCGCGGCGGCCGGGTGCATTACGAAGGCGACGTGCACATCGACGGCGTGCAGGGCACGGCCGCCCCGGTGCTGATGAACTTCCTCGATGCCTGGGGCGCCGTCACCGGCCAGATCTTTCCGACCGGCCAGCGCATCGACACCATCCACGGCCTGCCAGTGACCTGCATCGACGCCGCCCAGGTGATGGTGCTGGTGCGCGCCGCCGACCTGGGCCTGCGCGGCGACGAAACGCCTGCCGAGCTCGACGCCGACACCGCCCTGCTGGCCCGGCTTGAAGCCCTGCGCTGCGAAGCGGGGCTGCGCATGGGCATGGGCGATGTGTCCAACAGCGTGCTGCCCAAGCCGGTGATCGTCTCCGAAGGCACGGCCCCCGGCAGCATCACCTCGCGCTATTTCACGCCCCGGCGCTGCCACCGCTCGCACGCCGTGACCGGCGCCATCGGCGTGGCCGCCGCCATGGTGCTGCCTGGCACCGTGGCCACCGACTCCCGCACCGCGCCCAGCGCCGGCACGCGCCGCGTGGAAGTGCTGCACCCGGCCGGGCGCATCCACGTGGACGTGGAGCTCGCGCTGGTGGACGGCCACTGCACGCTGGTGCAGGCCGCCCTGGTGCGCACGGCCCGAAAGATCCTGGAGGGCACGCTGTTCGTGGCGCACCACACGCTGGAGCCGCACGACTGACAGCCCCGGCCCGAAGACCGTGCTGCCGTACTGCCGTACTGCCGTACGGCGGGCATATCGATACGCAACGCGGCGTACCGCGGGCACATCCCGCACCGCCCTTCTTCAACCCTCAACCTTTCCGCTTTCCGCTTTCGCTATTCCATACCTACATCACAGGAGACAAGACATGACTCGCCACACTGCACCCACACAAACCTCTGCACCCCTTTCACGCCGGCGCACACTGGCCGCCGGCCTGGCCCTGGCCACTCTGGCAGCCGGCATGCCGCTGGCCGCACACGCCGCCTTTCCCGAGCGCTCGATCACGCTGGTAGTGCCCACTGCGGCAGGCGGCGGTAACGACGGCATGGCTCGCGTGGTGGCCCAGAAGATGTCCCAGCTGCTGGGCCAGTCGGTGATCGTCGAGAACAAGGCGGGCGCCAACGGCGCCATCGCCGCGGAGTTCGTCGCCCGTGCCGCGCCAGACGGCCACACCATCCTCTTCGGCTACATCGGCACGCACGGCATGAGCCCCGCGCTGCAGAAGCTGCGCTACGACCCCATCACCCAGTTCGAGCCCATCGGCATGGTCTGCTACTCGCCCACGCTGATGGTGATCAACCCCAAGGTGCCCGCCAAGACCGTGGCCGAGTTCGTGGCGCTGACCAAGGCGAACCCCACCGCCTACAACTACGCATCGGCCGGCAACGGCACCGCGCCGCACTTCTCGGCCGAGATGTTCAAGCTCGAAAGCGGCGCGCAGATGGCGCACGTGCCCTACCGCGGCTCGGCCCCGGCCATGAACGACACCATGGCCAACCAGACGCAGGTGATGTTCCCCAGCCTGTTCTCGGCGTCCTCGCACGTCAAGAACGGCAAGCTGCGCGCGCTGGCCCTGGCCGGCCCCAAGCGCTCGTCGCTGATGCCCGACGTACCCACGATGGAAGAGGCGGGCATCAAGGGCGTGGAGATCACGCAGTGGTACGCGCTGTTCGCCCCGGCCAAGACATCGAAGGCGGTGGTGGAGCAGCTCAACAAGACGCTCAACACCGCGCTGGCCGACAAGGACGTCGCGCGCCGCATCGAAGAGCAGGGCGCCGTGGTGGACAGCAGCACGCCCGAGGCACTGGCCATGACCGTGCGCCAGGAGCTCGCCAAGTGGCGCGGCGTGGTGCAAAAGGCCCAGCTGACGGCTGATTGACCCCGCCCCCAAAAGAACACACCGATCCGAGGAGACACCATGACAACAAAGAACGCGGCGCCGTACGCCCTGTACGCCCCGTACGCGCCCTTCACACTCTGCGCCCTGCTGGCCTGCACGCCCGCCTTCGCCCAGACGACGCCCGCAGCCTCCACCCCATCCTCCGCGCTCACGCTCTACGGCGTGGTGGACCTGGGCGTGCGCCAGGCCAGTGGCCTCTCGGCCGCCAACGCGCCCGCGCCAGGGTCGAGCCGCAGCCTGGGCAGCGGCATCCACACCACCAGCCGCTGGGGCGTGCGGGGTACCGAAGACCTGGGCGGCGGCCTGCGTGCGCTGTTCAACCTGGAGAGCGGCCTCAACGCCGACACCGGCGCGCCCGCCAACAGCAGCAAGTACTTCGACCGCGCCTCGTGGGTGGGCCTGCAGGGCGGGTGGGGCACGGTGGCGCTGGGCCGGCAGACGACCACGCTGGCCGACGCGATATCGCCCGTCGACCCGCTGGCCATGCGCTTTGCCAGCTTCAACCCCAACATCGGCGTGACCGCGCTCAGCCAGCACGGCCTGGGCATCGAGTACGGCAGTGCGGGCGCCAACTCGGGCTCGTACCGGCTGGACAATTCCATCAAGTACACCGGCCGTTTCGGCGGCTTCACTGCACGGGCCATGCTGGGCCTGGGCGAGGTGGCATCGCAGACGTCTGCCCTGTCGTCGCGCGGCGTGGGGCTGGCGTATGCGGATGGCGGGTTCACCGTGTCGGGCGCCGTGCAGAACTTCAAGGACGCCAACCAGCGCTCGCTCGACGGGGCCACGCTGGGCGCGGCCTACCAGTGGGGCACCGTGCGCCTAGCGGCCAATGCCGGGCGCAGCAAGGCGCAGACCGGCGCGGCCACGCACACCGAGCAACGCGTGCTCTCGGCCGGTGCCACCTGGGCCGCCCTGCCGCTGCTGGACCTGACCGCCACCTACTACAAGGTGGACCGCGAGCGCACCGGCTCGGCCGACGATGGCTACGGCCGCATGGTGGCGTTTGCCGAGTACAAGCTGTCGCGCCGCACCCGGATGTATGCAGAGCTCGACCACACGCGGTGGCGCAATGGCTTTCAGGGCGCGGCCAACAAGCGCACGGCCAGCGGCGTGTCTGCCGGTGTGATGCACAGCTTCTGAGGTCGCCAGGCCCGGCTGCGCAGCGTCTGGTGGGGCTGCGCAGCCTGTTTCTTTTGGCCAAAGTGCGCGGCATGGCACCGCACGCATCGCTTCTTCCCTGATGACACAATGCTACAAAAATGGTAGCTGCCAGCGCTTTTCTATCAAGCGGTAGGGCCCGCTTTTGCCCCAAAATCAGCGCCTCCCGAGTGTGCGAACATCCGCCCCATCACACACCGTGATGGCATTCGCCCACGAGGCCCTGCGATGGAACTGAGACAACTGCGCTATTTCGTGCGCGTGGTGGAGCGTGGCTCCATGAGCCGCGCCGCCCTGGACCTGGACGTGGTGCAGTCCGCGCTCAGCCAGCAGATCACCCGGCTGGAGGGCGAGCTGGCCACGCGCCTGCTGCAGCGCACACCGCGCGGCGTGACGCCCACCGAGGCGGGCCTGGCGTTCTTCCGAGAGGCCCAGCTCACCCTGCGCCATGCCGACCAGGCCGTGCGCGCCGCGCAGCAGGCGCGCCTGTCG
>Ga0209023_10002620_pt1 | contig 22253 bp, 19 predicted proteins | sample LakOneMetagenome_FD_187468 | JGI IMG/M metagenome (GOLD analysis project Ga0209023, IMG submission 187468) | Freshwater and sediment microbial communities from Lake Erie, Canada (SPAdes) (version 2) | ecosystem: Environmental > Aquatic > Freshwater > Lentic | place: Lake Erie, Canada...
CGATCTGTAAACTCGATGTAAACGACCGTAAACGCGGCGGGAAGTCCTGAACGCGAGGCCTGGCGAAGCGACAGATGGGCAGGTGTGAAGGTTCACATCCGGCGCAGCCAGGTCGTCCTGGGCGCTCAACCACCTCGTAACCGTCACACAGGAGACCGTCATGTTGCGCACCTCAACCTTGCTGGCGATTGCACTCAGTGTTGCAGCGCCTGGTTTTCCCGTTACCCCGGCGTCGGCTTTTTCGGGCGCAAGCACGCAAGTGAGGCCGCTTGAAATCGAGGCGGGCCGGCTGCCGCTGCCGCCGCGTGTGCCGAAGGTGCGTCAGCCCTACTGCGCGACGCACAATTGCATCATGCCGCCCCGGAATCTGGGCGACCGCTGAATCGACAATGACCGGAATATTCAACCACCACGCACCAACCACAGGAGACAGCCATGTTTCGTACCTCCATGTTCACATCGGTTTTCTTGGCGTTTGCACTCGGTATCATGGCGACGGGTACTGCCGCCACCACGGCGTCGGCATTTTCCTCGCAGGCCTCCGGCGCCCGCAATGAACAGGTCTTTGCTCATTACCATCCGATCACGACGATCGGCATGAGCAGGTATCGGTTCCCAGGCAAGAAGAAGAATTGACCCCTCCGGCAGTCGGAAGGTCTGCGCTTTCGGAAGGTCTGGCTCCGCTCACTGCGATCCGATCCAGCGATCGTCTTCCATCACGATGATGCAAGGTTCGCCTTTTTGCTGGCAGGCATCGAGCGCGCGCTTGCGCGCGTCGTCGAGGGTCGACGCGGTCCGGTAGGATACATTCTGCTTGCTGGCCGCCCGGGCGAGGGCTTTCTCGCCCGGCGCGGCCAGGTAGGCCTGGACGTAGGTGCGCTGTGATGCCGGCCATTGCAGTTTTTGCAGCACGACATCCACGCTGGAGATCGGCCAGGTCGGAAGATTGTGGGCACGGAGAAAGTTGTCGATCTCCACCAGCCATTGCGCGCGACCGGCGATCGTATACAGGCCGGTATGTCCATCCTCGCCGATCGGTTCGAGCAATACGAGCTTGAGATCCGCTCCGGCGCCCGCGAACGCCGACCGCATCACCTCGATCTGGTCGAGCGGGTGATTCAAATCGTTCTTGGCAAACACCCAGAGATTGGGAATGCGGCTGCGGCCGCCGAGATTGGCAAAGTCGATCGGAATGGAATCGCGTATCGCCGCGCATCCGCTCCAGTGTTCGCCGCCCGCGAGGTTGATCACGGCAGCAAGACCCGGCGGATTGCGCGCAGCCAGCGCCAGCGATGCCGCGCCGCCGGCTGAGCCGCCCATCGCGATCATCCTGCTGGCATCCGCATCGGCGCGCTTCGCGACGACCGGGATCGAGGCTTCGATGTCGTCGGCGTCGGCATTCATCCATGCCATGTAGGAATCCACCGCGCAGGGCGAGTCCGACTGCACCGGACCGTCGGATTGCCCGAAGCCGCGGCGATGGATCGCGACCGCGAGCCAACCGCGGCGCGCCATGTCGGCCAGAAGATTGATGCCGGGATCGTTGTTGGCGAGACTATGGTCCAGCGACATTTCGCTATAAGCGGGCCGGCCGTGATTGAAGAACACGATCGGCAATCGTCCTTTGGCATCGGCGCGCTTGACGAACAGCGCTTCCAGGCGAACATCCCTGCCGCCGATCTTGACCCGCAGATACTGGCGCTCCTGGATCAGGTCGCTCGCTTTTGCCGGTGCCGTCGTGGCAAGCGTCGCAAACATGGTCGTTGCGATCACGGCTGCGCAGAACGTGTGCCAACGAAATGCTGTTCCGCTGATCATCTGGCGTCACCGACCCAATGGAGGTTTTCCATGACGATGGTGCAATCCGGCGCAGCCTTCTGACAGGCCGCCAGAGCGCCGTTGCGGGCGTCGTCAAGGCTTTTTGAAGTCGTTTGGTACGTGACCGGCAGGCGCGGGCTCGCGTTGACCTTGTTTTGCGGACGGATCCATTCCGCCTGCAAGGTCGGCGAAAACGCGATCGCTTTTTCGCCGGGCGCTGCGAAGTAATACTGCATCAGAACTCCGCTCAGGTTTTCGCGCTCCAGGTGGTCGACGATCTTCAGCCTGTCGACCACGTCCTTGACGTCGGCAGCGCCCCAGGTCGGAAGGCCTCTTGCGCGCAGGAAACCGTCCATCTGCGCGTACCAGGCGGTGGCCGCCTGTCCGAAGATGGTGGTGCCGACATTGCCCTCGGCGAAGAACATCACGAATTTGACGTCGCCGCCGGCGTCGAGAAACGCCGTGTGCAGACGTTCAGCAAGATCGGGGGGAAACACCTTGTCGCTCTTGGAATAGATCCAGAGATTGGGGACGCGGCTTTTCGATCCGAAGTTCTTGTAGGCATCGACCAGGGTATCGTTGATCGGACAACTGGTTTCGGATCGGAGCCCGCCCGAAACTGATACGACCCCGACCAGTCCCGGCGGGTTGCGGGCGGAGAGCGCCACGGCCGCCACTCCCGCAATTTCGGATCCGATCACGATCACCTTGCTCGGGTCTGCATCCGGCCGTTTCGCAACGCCGTCGATCGCTGCCTGCAGATCGTCCGCCGCCGCCGTTGCCCACGCGCCGAGCGAACCGGGCTCGCAGGCGATCGGGGTTGGCTTGGGTCCTTCCGATTTGCCGAAGCCGCGCCGGATCGCGACGACCGCCAGCCAGCCGCGCCGTGCCAGATCGCGGGCGTAACGCGTATAGGTGGCCGCGGTCGCGCTCGTTCCGGTCGTTGCGGTCGCCGTGCCTCCGTTTGTCAGAACGGCAATCGGCAGCCGGCCCTGGGCGTCGGTCTTCCTGATGACGAGCCCTTCGAGACGAAACGTGTCCGCGCCGACGGTGACGGGAAACGCGACCTGCGTTTCCGTCAGTTCGTCGGACCAAGCCGCGGGCGCGGCCGCACAGGTGAACGCGGCAAGCATGACGAAAAGTCGGGCACCCCTCACGGTGTCTTCCTTTCAGCAATGAGCGACGCGGCCATTCTGCATGGACCGCACCAATACAGTCACCCGTTTCTCTTCCGTTGTCCCGTAAACGGGCTGTAAACCCTCTGTAAACGATTGTAAACGCTGCTGAAATCGCTGAACGCGTGGATCGGACGAAACTACCGATGTGCAGGTGTGAAGGTTCACATCCCGTCCAGCCAGGCTTTGGGCCCTGGATGTTCACCACTTTCGAGAACCACAGGAGTCCATCATGTTCCGCACATCCAGCTATCTGGCGATTGCCCTCAGCGTTACCGCGATCGCATCCGCAACGAGCCCCGCCGCTGCACTTTCCTCGCAATTCCTCGGCGGCGCCGGCAGCCACCTCGCCACCCAATTCCATCCCGCTCCGGCCATTGCCAGCGTGCAGCCGAGCCAGCAGGTCAGCCACCTCGGTGCCAAGACCGCAGACTATCCGCCCAACATAAAGCTACCGCAGACCCCGGGCACCACCGTCGGATCGAGCATGTATCCGATGCCGAAATATTCGGGCGTAGGATCGATCCTGAAGAAGCCGCAAATCCCGGTCGCGGAATTGCCGACGCCGAAGATCCCGATCCCGATCGACAATGTTTGCCCGGACAATCCGCTGAAGTGCCCGCCGAAAGGATCGGGTTCGACCGGCGGCTCGGGCGGCGGCCAATCCGGCAAGAATTCGGGTGGCGGTGCCTCGGGCGGTCCGGTCGTGATCATCGCGCCGCAAGTGCCGGTTCAGGTGCCGGTGGCCGTCCCCTATGGCGTGGCCGGCCGCGTGACTGCGGGACCGAGCTATGTCGCCGCGGCGGCGCGTCCTGCCGTCGCCTCCGCGCCTGCCGCGTCCCAGTGCGCCGGCAACATTCCGCCGCTCGCGGCGGGGATCGACCAGTTGCTGCCGACCGCCCAGATATCCGAGGACGACAAGGTCAAGGTCACCGAGCTCCGGCAAACGATCAACGACTTGTCGGCGAATGGAAAGTTGGCGGCCGCGCGCAACGTCGAGGAAGTCGCGATGTATTATCTCGGCTACCAGAAGATCTCGCTGCAATGCGGCGTGGGTACGTTCGCATGGGCGCAAGCCCCGGGCGGTGACGCCGCTCAGACCAGCACCCCGGCGGTGGCCCAGTCCGCCGCGCTGTCGAAATGACACAGCCGACCCGGCAGGGGGGCGGAGGCGATGCTCTACAGCATTGCCTCCGTTTTTCTGTCATATCCCGCGGCGGTCATTCAGTGCGGCGCCAGCTTGGCCAGCAGCTTGCCGTCTTGCGATTTTCCGAGCACGACCTCGTTGGGATGTTCCGCCAGTATTTCGTGCGCTTCGCTTTCGTCGACGCCCGACACGATCGCCAGTCGCTCCACCGTGCGCCAGTTGAACTGGTTGTCCTGCATTGCCGTGACCATGCGCTTGAACACTGTCGCGCGCTGCTCTTCCCGCGATGGCGACGGCTGCGCCGGCTTTGACGATGGCGCGGACGTTGACGTCGCCGCGGTCTGCAAGGCTCCCCGGTTGCTCCACTCCTTCCATCCGACCGTTGCCAGAATGACGACGGCGACAAGCGCCGCGGCAACGGCGAGCAGGCGCAGCGTCCTGTTTGGTTGGGTTGGGGTGGGCGGCACGCCAGTAGCGGCCGCCGCGTGGGGTTCGCTTGCCCGGGTCGCCGTCGCCTGACCGGTCGCGGCGACGGCCTCGGTCTTGGCGGTGAAGCGGTAGCCTTCGCCCGGCACGGTCACGATCAGCCGCGGTGTTTTCGGGTCCGGCTCGATCTTGCGGCGCAGGCGCGAAATCAGCACGTCGACGCTGCGGTCCTCGGGCTCGGCGCCGCGGCCCGTCACCACGCGCGTGAGTTCGTCGCGCGACAGCACGCGGCCGGGCTTTTGTCCGAACGCCAGCAGCAGCGAAAACTCCGCGCGCGTCAGCGTCACCTCCTGCCCGTGCGCATCGACGCAGGTGCGCGCACCGGCATCGAGCGTATACCCCTCGAAGCGGAGGACCTGCGGATCGGCCGGTGCCTCCCGCACCGTGGCCGGCGGGCTCAAGACCGACTTGACCTTGGCCAGCACGTCCGGCTCGCTCAACGGCAGCGAAATGCGGACGTCGGGCGAGGCGCCGTTGCCGGGTGCTTCCCCGATCAGGATGACGTGCTCGACCACTTCGGTCAGTTCATGGGCGAGCTCGATGCCAGGCGCACCCAGTCCCTGCGGCGCCACCATCGCCACGCTGATGGTGGATTTTGCGGCGACCTCGTGCGCGCGGCGCGGGCTCTCGGCCAGCTCCACGGCATAGCCGGCCTGCATCAGCCAGCGGGCAAGCGTCGCGCGCAACGCGGCGTCGTCGGCGACAACCAGGATTCCGGGCTTCACCATGCGCGAGCACGTCCCGTCAGGCCGGCCTTGTGCCGGCGAGATATCGCGTTTGGAAACGGCATGCGCATCGCACTCCCTGTTCACCGCCGACTATAGCAAAAACTCGCGAAATTGCCCGCTTTGAATGCCATCTTGCGCAAGTCATTCATAAATATACCTGCGCACGGCGGCAGGCCTTTTTGATCGGACCGGCCAACCCAAAGGGAAGGCAGCGGTTGGTATCCGCGGCCAAATGTTCTATCTGCTCTGGTGGCTGGGAAGCCTGCGCCGTATGTTCCTGGCCGCTGTGCTGCGCGAATTGCTTGACGAGGCTGAGCCATGAATCTGAACACACTTTTCGATGCCTCTGCGGCCTCTCGCGAAAAGGCGACTGAGGGCATCACGATCCGGCGTCCCGACGATTGGCACGTGCACCTGCGCGACGGCGACATGCTGCGCACGGTGCTGCCGTTTACAGCCGGGCAATTCGCCCGCGGCATCATCATGCCGAATCTGGTGCCGCCGGTGACCACCGTCGACGCGGCCATCGCCTATCGCAAGCGCATCCTTGCCGCGCGTCCGGCCGGCAGCGATTTCGAACCGCTGATGACCTGCTATCTGACCGATACGACATCGCCGGATGAAATCGAGAAGGGCCATTCCGAAAAAGTGTGGACCGCCGCGAAGCTCTACCCGGCAGGCGCCACCACCAACGCCCATCACGGCGTCACCAACATCAAGGCGCTGCGTCCGGTGCTGGAGCGGATGGAGCGGATCGGCATGCCGGTCCTGATTCACGGCGAGGCGACCGATCCTGCGGTCGACATTTTCGATCGCGAAGCCGTGTTCATGGAACAGAGCCTGCTGCCGCTGTTGCGCGACCATCAGGGCCTCAAGGTCGTGGTCGAGCACGTGACGACGGCGGAAACGCTCGACATCGTTCGCGCCCATGCGCCGCGCGTCGGCGGAACGATCACGCCGCATCATCTGATCATCAACCGCACCTCGCTGTTCCAGGGCGGGCTGCGGCCGCATTATTATTGCCTGCCGGTCGCCAAGCGCGAACGGCATCGCCTCGCGCTGCGCAAGGCGGTGACGTCGGGCGACGCGTGCTTCTTCATCGGCACCGACACGGCGCCGCATCTCGCGAGCCTCAAGGAGGCCGCCTGCGGCTGCGCCGGCGTCTTCGTCGGCGCCACCGCATTGCAGACCTATACGCAGGTGTTCGACGAAGAGGGCGCGCTCGACCGGCTGGAGAAATTCGCCTCGTTGAACGGCGCCAATTTCTACGGCCTGCCGGTCAACACCGGCACCATCCAACTCAAGCGGCAATCCGTGCCGATGCCGACCTCGATCGCCGTCGACGGTGGCGACATCGTGGTGTTCCGCGGCGATGAAGCGCTGCCGTGGTCGATTGGCGAAGTGAAGCGTTAATCCACCTTGGCACCGGACTCGCGGATGATCTTCGTCCATTTCGCGGTTTCGTCGGCGAGGAATTTTCCGAATGCTGGTCCGGAAACGGTGCCGGGTTCGGCGCCGAGTTCATCGAAGCGTTTTACGATGTCTGGCAATTTCAGGATGGTGTCGATGTCGTCTTGCAGCTTCGCCAGCACGGGGGCGGGTGTTTTCGCCGGCGCCACCAGTCCGAACCAGGCCGAAGCTTCGAAGCCGGGCACACCGGATTCGGCGATCGTCGGTACGTCGGGCAGGGCGCTCGTGCGTTTCGAACCTGCGACCGCAATGGCGTTGATGTTCCGGCCCCTGACCTGCGGCAGCACGGCCGGGATGTTGTCGAACATCAGGGGAATGTGGCCGGCCACGAGATCGTTCATCGCCGGTGCCGCGCCCTTGTAGGGCACGTGCACAATATCGATGCCGGTCATGCTCTTGAGCAACTCACCGGCCAGATGGTTGGTCGACCCGTTGCCGGACGATCCAAAGAACAGCGTGCCGGGTTTTGCTTTGGCAATCGCGATCAGCTCCTGCACGTTTTTGATTCCGGTCGCGGGATACACCGCGAGCACGATCGGTACCGAGGCGATCAGGGCAACCGGCGCAAAGGCGGTCGACGGATCGAACCGCAGATCCTTGTACAGCGCGGCATTGTTGGTGAGCGGCGGAGGCGCGGTCAGCAGCAGCGTGTAGCCGTCCGCCTCCGCGCTCGCGACCGCCTCGGCGCCGATATTGCCGCCGGCACCGCCGCGGTTCTCGACGAAAAATGTCTGTCCGTTGTTTCGCTCCGAGAGCTTCTGCGCAATGACGCGGGCGACGATGTCGTTGGAGCCCCCCGCGGGGAACGGCACCACGATCTTGACGGGGTGCGAGGGGTAATTTTGCGCAGCCGCGCCTCCAGCGAGTGTCATAAGTCCGACGGCAATCAGGATCGAACGGCGGCAGAACGTCGGCATGGAACGCTTCCTCGTTGTTATTATTGGTTTAGCTAACGCCTTCCTCGTATATATCCTGCAATGCGCTATCTGTCCTGAGAGGTCACGTGACTGTTCAAAATCCCGCCGCCGGCAAGCCGGTCGATCCCGCTTCCCTCGTCAATGTGCCGCGGCTGGTCACGGCCTATTTTTCCGGCAAGCCCGATCCGGCCGACCCCACCCAGCGTGTTGCCTTCGGCACCTCGGGGCATCGCGGCTCGTCGCTGAAGAATTCGTTCAACGAAAACCACATTCTGGCGACGACCCAGGCGATCTGCGACCATCGGCGCGAGACCGGTCTTACCGGCCCCCTGTTTATCGGTATCGATACCCACGCGCTGGCGGAGCCGGCGCTGGCAAGCGCGGTGGAAGTGTTCGCTGCCAACGGCGTCGAGATCATGATCGACGAGCGCGGCGGCTACACGCCGACGCCGGTGATCTCGCACGCGATCCTGAGCTACAACAAGGGGCGGACCGGCGGCCTTGCCGACGGCGTCGTCGTCACGCCCTCGCATAACCCGCCGGAAGACGGCGGCTACAAATACAATCCGCCGCATGGTGGCCCCGCCGATACCGATGTGACGTCCAAGGTCGAAAAGGCCGCGAACGCGTATATGGCCGCGGACATGAAAGGCGTTGCGCGGATGCCGTATGCGCGCGCCCTCACGGCGTCCTCGACGCATCTGCACGATTACATCCGGCCCTATGTCGCCGATCTCGGCAATGCCGTCGATATGGCCTTGATCAAGTCGGCCGGTGTCAAGATCGGGATCGATCCGCTTGGCGGCGCTGCCGTGCATTATTGGCAGCCGATCATCGAGCATTACGGGATCGATGCTGCCGTCGTGAACAAGGCCGTCGATCCGACGTTCCGCTTCATGACCGCTGACTGGGACGGAAAAATCCGCATGGATTGTTCGTCGCCGTTTGCGATGGCGAGCCTGATCCAGATGCGCGACAAGTTCGACGTCGCCTTTGCCAACGATACCGATGCCGACCGGCACGGCATCGTGACCAGGTCGAACGGCCTGATGAACCCCAACCATTTCCTGGCGACGGCAATCGCCTATCTGTTCGAGCATCGGCCGCAATGGAGCCGGCAGGCCGCGATCGGCAAAACGATTGTCTCGAGCTCGATCATCGACCGCGTCGCGCGCAAGCTGAACCGCGACCTGGTCGAGACTCCGGTCGGCTTCAAATGGTTCGTCGAGGGCCTCGGCACCGGCGCGTTCGGTTTTGCCGGCGAGGAAAGCGCGGGCGCGTCGTTCCTCAAGCAGGACGGGTCGGTCTGGACCACCGACAAGGACGGCGTCGTGATGGGGCTGCTCGCTGCCGAAATCATGGCGCGGACCGGGCGCGATCCCAGCCAGTTGTTCGCCGACCTGACGGCCGAACTCGGCGTGCCCTACTACGAGCGGATCGACGTGCCGGCGACGCCGAAGCAGAAGAACGCCTTGAAGGCACTCGGGCCGGAGCAGCTTGCGATGCGCGAACTCGCCGGCGAGCCGGTTACGGCCGTCAGGACCAAGGCGCCCGGTAACGACCAGTCCTTCGGTGGCATCAAGGTCGAGACCGCGATGGGCTGGTTCGCGGCCCGGCCGTCGGGCACGGAAGACGTCTACAAGATCTATGCGGAGAGCTTCCGCGATCAGAACCATCTGAAGCTCGTTCAGGAGGACGCCCAACGCGCCATTGCGAAAGCGTTCTGAGCGGACAACGCTGCCGTTGTCATGAAGGTGTCACAGACCTGGCGGCGAGGGCCCTATGCTCGTGGCAACAGGTGCGTCAATTCGGCACAGACCGTGACATCGGGCCGGGAGCGTTCGCCGCAATCACGCTGAAATCACGAGAGGCCAAGCACTCTGAGGATTGATGATAGCTGCCAGAAAACCCTTCCCGGGGAGGGGGATCCGTGGGCTGTCGCGAGGATCGGGGGAAGACATGAGTGCGGAATCGGTCGTTTATTATCTCAATCGCGAGCCCGAAAGCGATCCCAATGACCAGACCGAATGGCTTGTGACAGCGTTAGGGCGTTATACCGGTGCGGAGCTGCGAGAACTGCTCTATGTGGCGGAAGAGCCGGGGTTTTTCGAGTTGATGCGCGCGCTATTCTCGCTCTCCGAGGAGAGCCGTTCTGCGCTGCAGCATTATCTCGAAACCAGCCATCCTCCGTCCATCAAGGCGGCGATCGATCCGAGGGGACGGCTGACCCTCGACCACGTCAATGTCGAGCCGCGGCTGAAGATCGTGCCGGGAATTGCAAACTAGGGCCTTGATTCGTTCCGATCGGTTCGGAACGGGGCGCTAGATTGTTGTTTGGGTTCGCTTTCTTCTCGCCAACGGTGTCCGCTTGGCCGGAAACGCTCTGGCGGGTCGCAAATTAGCACCCGCAGCGCGCTGAGGTTGTGTTAGTCTTCCCCAACTCGGAAAGTCGGGGAGCCTGACGATGGCGGTTCGGAAGTCTGGTCCACTTGATGCGATGGTGGGCGCCAAGATTCGCATGTTCCGGATCAACCGCGGAATGAGCCAGACCGCGCTCGCTGAGCGGGTTGGCGTTTCCTTTCAGCAGGTTCAGAAATACGAGAAGGGCGCCAACCGTGTCGGCGCCAGCCGGCTGTCGCAGATTGCTTCCGTGCTCGGGATTACGGTCGGCGAGCTGTTCGAAACGTCGCAGGACAAAAACGCGGCGACGAACTCGCCGGTTCACTTGCTCGCCGAGCCCGGCGCCTTGCGTGTTCTCAAAGCCTATCTGCGCACCAATTCGCGGGTACGGATGGCGATCGCCAGGCTGGTGGAAAGCATCGCCGATCAGAAACCGACCGTTCAAAAATCCGCCGTTCAAAAATCCGGCCTTCAGAAATCAATCACCAAGGCTTCGGTGGCGCGGCTCGATACGGCTGCACGTGGCGAGCGCAGAAGCTCGCGCGCGCGGACTTGAGATGCGATCAGCCGGTGGCGCGAATCGGGATCCGCTCCCTCGGCATCGCCCCAGGAATGAATTCGCCGATCCAGTCACGCCGTGACGCCTCGATATGCCAGGACATGGCTTCGGCAGAGGAAGGCGCCGGATCGGGAATGTCCTTGCGGATTTCCTTGCCATCGAGCCAGCCGCAACTATGCGAATAACGCGTTTTGCAGACCAGGCTGATATCCTCATTCTGCTGCATGAGCACATAGCCGTCGGCGGGAAAGAACGTGCCGGCAAGTTCGATGCCGCCGGGTAGCTGACGCACCAGCAGGAAGGTGCTCGTGGCCTCGCGCTGCGATTCCGAAATCAGCACGCCGAACAGGCTATGGATCGGCTTGATCGCCTGCGGCGCGACCTGCGCCAGAGGTTCCGCAAGCGCGCCGGCGGTTGCTATTGAAAGATACTCGCCATCCGGTCCCCAGCGGCAGGCGATCAGCCACTCGCGGCTCCGGCTGCGAATCAGGGTTGGCTTTGCGTAATCCGACCGGGCAATATCGGCTGCCATGGCTATAACTAGGGCTTTCGCGAGCATAAGTTCCTCCAAGGCGAGGGCGGGGCTGACCTCACGCCCGAAGATTGCTGGTCAGGCGTGAGATCACCGTGAGCGGCGCTGACGATCCGACGGCAAATTTGTTTCTATCCGCAGCTAATTTGCTGCTCGGCGAACGAACGGGCGCAGCCAGCGATCACGATGCCGAACAAATGCTGCGGGCGCTCAACTACGCGATCCCGGAACCGGCCGCGCGAGGATCGGCAGAAACCGTAAACCGCGCGCGCCTGTTGATGGCGGCCTCACGATTTGCGCGCGTGTTCGAACTGGCGTCGTCCGACGCGCCCGGTCTGGTCAGCTTCGGCGCACAATTTGATCCGGCTCTTGCCGATCCCTTGCATGCGGGCAGCCCGATGGTCGGAGTCTCCGGTGTCGGCGCCTCCGTGCAGGAAGCATTTCAGGGATGCATCGGCGAGGGGATCGAATATCTTTCCCAACTGCAGCGCGGAAGCGATGCGTTGCTTGCAGCCAGCATCGAGCAGGCTGCGGTCGGGCTCAGTCCGCCGGCGCTGGAACTGGTCGCCGAATTATCGAGACGTCGGACGCGGCCGGATAAAGACCTGTCCTGGTTCCGCGCGACACGATCGAGCGATGGACGTGACGTCTTGCTGCCGGCCGACATATGCGTGCGCCGGCCGCTGTCGTTGCGCGACTTCCCGCCGCCGTTTCCGATGAGCATCGGTTCGGCGGCCGGACCATCGCGCGAAGCTGCAGCGCTGCATGGATTGCTGGAATTGATCGAACGCGATGCGGCCAGTTTGTGGTGGTGCGGCGGCCGGTTCGGCCGATCGATCCCGCCGCAGCATGAGGCCTGTGTCATGGCCGACGGCCTGTTGCAGCAGTTGCGGCAGGCCGCCTCGGGGCGCCGGCGCACCTGGCTGCTCGATATCACGACGGATATCGGCGTACCCTGCGTCGCTGCGGTCTCATGCCGGCCGGATGGTTCCGGCTTTGCGTTTGGCCTGTCCGCGCGGCCTCGACTCGAAGCGGCGGCCTGCGCCGCGATTACCGAACTGTGCCAGATCGAACTTGCCGACGCCTTGGTCGCCACCAAACGCAGCGAGGGCGGCGACGACCTGCTCAATGCACACGACCGTATTCATTTGCGCCGCTCCCACGTCAACGCGGATCGATGCGCTCTGCTTCAGCCGGTCGCTGCGCCCCCGGCACATCTCGTTATCGACGCAACTGAAGCGAGTGTCATATTTGAATCTATCGTCGAGCGTTTGACGCTGCTGGGTATCGAAACCTACTCCATCGATTTGACGCGCCAGCACTTTGCCGTTCCCGTGATTCGCGTGGTCGCACCCGGCCTGCAACTCGAGCCGTCCGAGATTACCACGGCGAGATTGCGGGACGCCATTGCAACAACCGGCGGCGGCGCAACCTATACCGGTGGCGTCGCTTTGATATAGACTGGGGGTAACTCCAGTCAGGCACGGAATTCCATGGATGCAGGGCAGCGCAAGCGCCATGACAGCAGACGCCGCCGCGATGGCACGGGATAACGCCCCGCGCCTGTCGGTGACGCTGGTCGGGCGCTTTGGCTTGCGGCTCGACGGCCGGCCGATCGAACTGCGGACCCGAAAGGCGGCCGCGGTCCTCGGTTACCTTGCGTTGTCTGAAACCAAACATGAGAGCCGGGAACGGCTGGTTGGCCTGTTGTGGAGCCGGTCGGACGAGGAAAAGGCGCGCGCCTCGCTGCGCCAGGTCGTTCGCGAATTGCGTTCGGTGCTGGATGAGGCCGGCTTCGGCGGCTTCGTCGCGGAGCGGTTGATGGTCGGCATCGACACCGGCCAGGTCGAAGTCGATATCGAGAGCGTGCTTCAACAGGCCGAGAACGGGCAGGTTCATCCGCTGTTGCTCGATGCACCGGCGCTTGACGAGCGGTTGCTCGAAGGCATGAACGATCTCGATCCGTCGTTCCGGGTTTGGGTGCTGGCCAAGCGTCAAACCGTGCACGAACGGTTGATGCGCAGTCTTGAAACTGGCCTGGTCGGCGTGAATGTCCCGCGCGAAACCAAGAAGAAATTCGCTGCGGCGATCGTCAACCTCGATCCGACCCACGAACATGCCTGTCGCCACCTGATGCTGGCGCATGCCGAGGAAGGCGATGTCGCCGGCGCGTTGCGGATCTACAAATCGCTGTGGGATCTGCTGGATCGCGATTACGACGTGGAGCCGTCGCCGGCAACCGAAGAACTGGTCGCCAGCATCAAGCTCGGCATTTTCGAGCCGCCGCCGGCGACGCCTGGCGCCCGTGTATCGGCGGTTCGCCCCGTCAACGGATCGAGCCATCCGACTGCGCTGTCGAACGCGCCGGTCAAGACGGTTCTGGTACTGCGACCGTTTGCGATGCACGGCGTCGATGGCGACCACAGCCATCTGGTGCAGGGCTTCTCGCAACATCTGGCTGCGTGCCTGGTGCGCTTCCGTGAATGGAGCGTGGTCGACCGGCTTCCGGCCGCAGCAAACCTCGGAGCCGCGCCGCAATATTGCATCGAGACCACCGCCTATCAGGCCGGCGCCGAGATCAATATCGTAATGGTGCTGCGGGATGAGGCGTCCGGAATCTACGTGTGGAGCGAAAGTTTTCGTCTCGGCCTCGGCAACTGGTTCGAGGCCCAGCAGCGCATCATCCGCCGGATTGCAACTTCACTCAATGTGCAATTGTCGACCGAACGGTTGATGCGGCTGGCGGGTGAACCCGACGTTTCCCTCGATCTGCATGACCGCTGGCTTCGCGGCCAGAGTTTGCACTTCAAATATGATGCGGAAAGCTGGCAGCGCGCGGTGACCATTTTCCGCGATGCGATCCGGGAAAATCCGACCTACTCGCCATGCTACAGCAGTCTGGTGCAGATGAATAACGTCGAGCATTTCATTCATCCCGGCCTGTTTCGCGAGATCGAGAAAGCAAAGGCGACGCTGGAACTGGCAAAGCGCTCGGTTCAACTGGATCCGGTCGATTCCCGGGCCCACCTGTGCTGCGGCTGGTCTTACGTGATGGCATTGCGGGAAGCCGAAGCGGTACCGCATCTGGAGCTGGCTTGCGAGCTGAACGACAACGATCCCTGGACGCTGTTGTCCAGCGCGGCGTGTTACGCTTTTTCGGGGTCGATCGATCAAGCCCGGTACTGGTCGGAGCAGTCGCGGGCGCTATCGCCGGCGACGCCCTATCTCGCGTGGGGTTACCACGGCATCATCCGGATGCTCTGCGGTGACTATGCGGGCGCCCTCGAGGCGATCGACCGCGCGGAGGGGCTGATCAAGACGCTACCGGCGTGGCGGGCGGCAGTGCTGTTTCACATCGGACAGCCCGAACTGGCGCGGGAAGAGGCGCAACGCTTTCTCAACGGAATACGTTCGTTCTGGGTCGGATCATCCGCTCCGACCGACGAGGCCATCACCCGTTGGGCGTTGCAGGCGCATCCGATCAGCGTGCGCGAAAGATGGGAAGCCCTGCGCGACGGCTTGCGCGGCGCTGGGCTTCCTGTCGATTCGATCGATCAGATATCCTGATCCTGCCGTTCAGGAGCAGATGCTGATCGTGTAGTCGCCGATGCGCTCGGCGTGCACCTTGAACTTGTCTTCCTCCGAGATCACCGGGTCGATGCCGTTGAACAGGCGCTTGTAGAACGGCGGGAGCGGATAGGTCGATCCCGGCTGGTTGAGCAGCGCCTCGGAGTCTTCGATCATGATCTTCGGCGGCAGGCGGACGAGGATGGTTTCCTGATCCGACGATACGAACTGAATGTTCTTGAAGCGCTCCGGCACGGTCGCGAACACCTGGGCCTTGGCGAGCTGTTCCTTGAACTCTTCCATGGTCTCCGGCAGCGGATAGGCGTTTTCGTCGTCCATGTAGTTCTGGCCGGTCGCCCAGGTCTTCACCAGCTTGCCCCAACGTTCGTGGTTGGTCACCTGTAGCCTTTCGATGCGCTGCATGGTCTTGACTCCTCCGGGTTGCGTGAGACGGACAATTCCGCTCACAAAAATGCGGGCACGGCCTGCTTCAGTTCGGCGATTTCAGCGGTGAACTCCACCAGCTCTGCCATGCTCGAAATATCGGGAATGTCCTGGAAAAAATTTGCCGGGTAATGCTCGCGGGACAAATCGGCTAGTTGATCGGTCAGGGTTTCGCCGCTGGACGAATGCGGATCGTCGGCGAGCGCACCAAAAATCACCTCCGATACCATGATCGAACCGAGCGGCCCAAGGCGGAGTCCTTCCGCGCCGGGCTGTCGCATGGCTTCGAACAGGATGAAGAACGGCAGCGGCGGATCGTTCGATAGCGTTTCGATGTCTTCGTCCGTCAATGCGCCATAGGCCGGCGCGGCGGCGAGCCATTCGCGGAGCTGCGAGATGCGATAGTCGCGATCGAACAGCAGGCGCGACATGGCGATGAAGTGCGGTCTGCGCGCCGCGATTTCCGCGATCAGCGCGTCGACAGACCACATCCCGGCGATACCGGCGCCGAGCAGGTCGCGATAGAGCAGGCCGACCCGTTCGGTTTCGTCGAACGCCGGAAAGATCTGGTCGTTGCCCAGCCCGTCGCTGAGATAGGGCCCGATGCGGCGGCTGAAATTCGGCTTCGATCCGTTGATCCGGAAGAAGTGCGACCACCGTATCATCCATGTCTCGTCGAGCGGCATGTTGACGGGATCGTTTGCGGAGGTCTTTTCGAGAGTGTTGTAGAGGTCCTGGTTCGAGATGTCGTTGATGTTGTATTCGGGTCGTACCATGGCGTGGCCGAACCGGAATGCCCCGTGCGAGAACTCGAACGGAATTTGCCAGTCGCCGGGTGCCAAATTGGCAGGCGTCCGATCGGGTCGATCCATGAAGTTCGGCACAGGTCCACCATAGGCCGCGTAAATCGCCGGATGGATCACCCGTCGCATCAAGTCGTTGCGCAGAATGTTGTGATAGATCGCCGTAACGGCTTCGCGGACACACAGGAAGCGCCTGTAGGCGGCGCCGAAGCGATCGTTGGGCGCATGGTCGCGTTCCTGCCGGCGGACGTGATCGATCAGGCTGTTGTGGAGCTGCGCAAGCAGCGCCGTCAGTTGCGACATCACGGCATGATCGTCGTTGCGCGGGTCGGCGACCAGCGCCTCGGTCAGCGCAACGCGCATGCCGGCGATGCTGCGGTCGATCCCGGTTACGTTTTCGGCTCCGGTTCGCGCGATATCGCGGAACGGGCAACCGGTCGCGGGCTCGTTCTCCTTCCAGCGCATCCGCCCGAGCCGGAGCTTGGTGCGCCGGTCGTCGTTCGGTGCGTCCTGCGCATAGATATGCGGCGATCCGACCGGGCCGCTGCCGTACAGCGTTTCGAGCTGAAGCGGCGCGCGGCGGGCATTGGCGGTGCCGGCGCCGAGCGTTCCGGCCACCGAGAGCGGGATTGCCGAATGAACCAGGTCGTGTGCAACGAATTGCAGCAGATAGGTATAACCGGAAGGAATGAGGGGATTTTCCCAACGCTCGACCGCTCCCTCGTCGTCAGGCCACGGCCAGGCGATTTCGGCATCCATCCGCCGCGACAGGCGATGCATCAAGCCGCGCAGTCTCGGCTGAAGCGCGGGAGCTTCGAGCGGGTCGACCCCGTAAGCGCGAAATCGCTGCGAGGGCAACGGCGTATGCAGGAAATGACGAAAGCCGGGAGCGGCTGCCGATTGCACGGCGCCGCGTGCTTCAGTTGCGGAAGCCGGGAGAGGGGAAGCGTCAGCGACCTTCTGCACAGTCATCGACAGTGTCTCGCTCGTTGGTCCATCCGGGCGAGGAGCCTGCTGATCAGGTCGTGAAATTATCGTGAGCTAAATCATTAGAGGTTGTGGACATCTGTGGACATCTTTGCCGCGTACGCGCGCGCTAGGACTGCGCGCCGTCTCTTCGGTGCGGGAGCGGCGCCGTTCGCGCATCCACGACACCTTCGACGTTGCGGATGCCGCGCTGCCCTCGGCCCAAGCCTGATCAGGCAAAGCCACCGATGTTGCGGCATCTCATTTCCACTGGCACAGGCTCTTCAGCTTTGCCACCGTCGCGGTGAAGGCCGGCAGCATTCGTTCCTCGATCGTCGCTTCGAACCGGTCTCCGCACTGGCTGGTTCGTTGCAGCCTGCCGCCGCTGCCGCCGGTTGAGATCCGGCACTGGATCTTCGGCCCCTTCATGCTGAGATAAACCCCGCCGGGCGGCGCGGATTCGTGCTTGGGATTGGCGTCGAACGAGACGCCACGCAGATCGTAGGTTTCTTCCAGCATCACGATCGGCGCTCCGCTGATGCCTTCGTTGAGGTTCAGCGAAGTCGCAATGAAGACGCATGGCACCGCGCCCTGCCGGACCGCCGCGATCTGCGTATTGGTGCCGCCGCTCTTGGAATAGATCACAGCGCCGTCAGGATCCAGCCTGCGGCTCGCGTCGGGGACGTGAAAGGTAAAGCCTTCGGCAAAGGATTCGGTGAGTGAAGCGTCCTGTGCCGCAGCCGGCGTTGCCAGCAATAATGTCAACAATAGCCATTTCTGCAATGGAGCCCCCTTGCTGTTGGCGCCGGCCTGGCCGGCGCCTTTCCCGACAGGTTGGTGTCCCGCTGGACCACGCCGGTTCACGCCGTTGCCATGCAAGGGCATAGCGTTGCTATGCCCGGGCATTCCGGATAGCCATGGCGGCCGGATTTTCCCGGCCGAGGCACGGTCCCACGATGGCTGATTTCCAAGGCGTCTTTCCCTATCTGGTTTCACCGGTGGACCCATCCGGGCAGATCCGGACCGAGGTGCTGGGACGGCTTTGCGACGACCTGATCAGGGCGGGCGTACACGGATTGACACCGCTGGGCTCGACCGGCGAGTTCGCCTATCTCAGCCAAGCGCAGCGCACCAGCGTGGTGCAGACCACGATCGAGGCCGCGAAGGGTCGCGTTCCTGTTATCGCCGGTGTGGCCTCAACCTCGACGGCGGATGCGGTGGCGCAGGCAAAGGCATATCAGGCGCTCGGTGCCAACGGCATTCTCGCGATCCTGGAGGCATATTTTCCGGTCGCGGACGCGCAGATCGAATCTTACTTCCGCGCCATCGCCGACGCTGTCGATATTCCCGTGGTGATCTATACCAACCCGCAATTCCAGCGCTCGGATCTGACGCTGGACGTGATCGAACGCCTCGCGAGCCATCCGCGCATCGGCTACATCAAGGATGCTTCCACCAATACCGGCCGGCTGCTCTCGATCATCAATCGCTGCGGCGACAGCATCAAGGTGTTCTCGGCCTCAGCCCATATCCCGGCAGCCGTGATGCTGATCGGTGGCTACGGCTGGATGGCGGGTCCCGCCTGCATCATTCCGCGGCAGAGCGTCGAACTTTACAACCTCTGCAAGTCGGCGCGCTGGGACGAGGCGATGGTGCTGCAGCGCCGGCTCTGGCGGATCAACGAAGCCTTCGCACGGTTTAACCTCGCGGCCTGCATCAAGGCCGGGCTCGACATCCAGGGCTATGCGGTCGGCGACCCGGTGCCACCGCAGGCGGCGCTGACGGCCGACCAGCGCAGGGTGGTCGAACAAGCCCTGCGGGATGTCGCCTGACTGGCTTGCGGGTTGCATAAATCGCATTACCTCGTCCCTTCAGGCTGAGTTGTCTCGGCCTGAAAAATCGCTAAAACCCGCCCAAACTTGCGCAAGTCTTGCAAAAGAAGCTCGAAGGACAAACTGATGAATATTCTTCCCGGCAATATGCGTTTTGGTGCGGGCAAGCCGGTCAAGCGTTTGGAAGACCAGAGGCTGCTCACCGGGAAGGGGCAGTTCATCGACGACAAGCCCGAGGATGGCGCGCTATGGCTTTACCTGCTGCGCTCGCCGCATGCCCACGCCAGGATCGTCTCGGTTGACGTCAAGTCGGCGGCGGCAATGCCCGGCGTCGAAGCCGTCTATACCGGCGCCGACCTGGTCAAGGACGATGTCGGCACTATTCCGACGCTGGCCATCTTCAAGCGGCCGGACGGCAAACCGATGACGGTGCCGCCGCGGCGGCTGCTCGCCCATGAGGTGGTGCGTTTTGCCGGCGAAGCGGTCGCCGCCGTCGTGGCGACGTCGCGCGTGCTGGCGCAGAGCGCCGCTGAGGCAATTGCGGTCGAATACGAAGTGCTGCCGTCGGTGGTCGATCCCCTGGAAGCCACCAAGCCGGGCGCGCCTGTCGTGTGGCCCGAAGCGCCGGACAATATCGTCGGGGCGATGAGTTATGGTGACGCGGCCAAGGTCGAGGCGGCCTTTGCCGGCGCGGCGCATGTGGTGTCGCTCGATCTGATCAGCCAGCGGCTGATCCCCTCCGCGATGGAGCCGCGCTCGACGATTGCCGAAGTCGAGAAGAAGACCGGCCGGCTGATCCTGCATGTGCAATCGCAGACCCCGGGCTCGACCCGCGACTTGCTTGGCGAGGTGCTGAAGCGGTCGAAGGAGAGTATCCGTGTGCTGGTCGGCGATATCGGCGGCGGCTTTGGCCAGAAGACCAGCCTCTATCCGGAAGACGGTATCGTCGCCTATGCCGCGACCAAGCTGTCGCGCAAGATTCGCTGGCGCGGTGACCGCACCGATGAATTCGTCGGCGGCACCCACGGCCGCGACCTGACTTCGACCGGCGAATTCGCGCTCGACGCCAAGGGCCGCGTGCAGGCCTACCGGGTGCGTTCGGTTGGCGGCACCGGTGCCTACTCCTCCGGTGCGGGCAATATCATTCCGCTGGTGCTCGGGCCGTTCGTGCAGACCGGCGTCTACGATTTGCCGCTGGTGCATTTCGAGGTTAAGTCGGTCATGACCAACACCGCACCGGTCGGGGCCTATCGCGGCGCCGGGCGGCCGGAGGCGGTGTTCATCGTCGAGCGGCTGATGGATGCGGCCGCACGGCAAATCGGGATGGATCCGCGCGCGATCCGCAAGGTGAACTACATCAAGCCGGCGCAACTGCCCTACACCAACGCCGTCGGGCAGGTGTACGACTCCGGCGCCTTCGCGCACATGCTGGAACGCGCTTCCAAGCTCTCCGATTGGGATGGCTTTGCCGCGCGCAAGAAGGCGGCGAAGAAGAAGGGCCTGCTCTACGGCCGCGGCCTCACCAGCTACATCGAATGGACCGGTGGCCGTGCGCACAACGAAAAGGTCTCGCTGCACGCCACCGCCGAAGGCCGCGTTATCCTCCATTCCGGCACCATGGCGATGGGGCAGGGATTGCAGACCACCTACACCCAGATGGTGTCTGACACGCTCGGCATCGCCATGGACAAGATCGACGTGGTGCAGGGCGACACCGATTTGGCCACCGGCTTCGGCAGCGTTGGCTCGCGCTCGCTGTTCGTGGGCGGGACGGCGGTAGCGGTTTCAACCAACGATCTCATGACCAAGGCGCGCGAGAAGGCCTCGAACGCGCTGGAGACCGCGGTCGAGGATATCGAATACCGTGACGGCTGGCTGACGGTGGTCGGCACCGACAAGCGCATCAGCCTGTTCGAGATCGCGAAAAAGGAAGACGGTGCGAAACTCTCCGTCGATAGCGAGGGCGAAGTCGATGGTCCGAGCTGGCCGAACGGCACCCATATCTGCGAAGTCGAAATCGATCCTGAAACCGGTGTCAGCAAGGTGGTGCGCTACACCACGGTCGACGACGTCGGTGTCGCCGTCAATCCGATGCTCGTGACCGGACAGGTCCATGGCGGCGTCGCGCAGGGTATCGGCCAGGCGCTGTATGAAGGCGTGGCCTACAGCGAGGAAGGCCAGTTGCTGACCGCGAGCTATCAGGACTATTGCGTGCCGCGCGCCGACGACATCCCGCCGATCGAAGTCACGCTCGATGATTCCGCGCCGTGCAAGACCAACCCGCTCGGCGCCAAGGGCTGCGGCGAGTCCGGCGCCATCGGCGGACCGCCCTGCGTCACCAACGGCGTGATGGATGCGCTCAGCGAACTCGGCATCAAGCAGCTCAACACCCCGCTGACGCCGGCCAAGATCTGGCAGGCGATCCGGGATGCGAAGGCCTGAGTTGTCATTCCGGGGCGCGTCGAAGACGCGAACCCGGAAGTTCGATCTCGTGCTGTAATCTCGAGGTTCCGGGTGCGATGCTATCGCATCGCCCCGGAACGACGGCGTAGGCTTCTACAGCCCCAGCACCATCTTCGCGACGATCTCGCGCTGGACTTCCGACGAGCCGCCGAAAATCGTATAGGCGCGGCTGTTGAGATATTCCGGCACCACCGGCAGCAACTCCTCCGGAATGCCCGGTTCCTCGTTGAGCCGGTACAGCGGGCGGATCGGTTCGACATAGAGCCCGTCATTGCCGATCACCTCGACGCCGAGCCGCGTCACCGCCTGGCGGATTTCGCTGACGCGCAGTTTCAGCAGCGATGACACCGCGCCGGGATTTTGTCCGGTCTGCAGCGCGGACAGCACCCGCAGCTCGGTCATTTCGAGGGTGTCGATATCGACTTCGATCTCGCTCATCCGCATCACGATATCGGGGTCGTCGATGGCGCGGCCGGTGGCGTCGGATTCGGCGAGATCGGCCACGGTCTTCAGCGCCTCGCGCAACTTGGCCGAGGCAATGCCGGAGCCGCGCTCGAACTCGAGCAGATACTTGCCGTAGGTCCAGCCCTTGCCTTCCTCGCCGACACGGTTGGCGACGGGCACGCGGACGTCGTCGAAGAACACCTGGTTGACTTCGTGGTCGCCGCCGATGGTCAGGATCGGTCGCGTCGTGATGCCCGGGCTCTTCATGTCGATCAGGATGAAGCTGATGCCGTCCTGCTGGCGTTCGCTTTCGTTGGTACGGACCAGCGCGAACATGCGGTTGGCGTGGTGCGCATGCGTGGTCCAGATCTTGGTGCCGTTGATGATGTAGTCGTCGCCGTCGCGCACCGCGCGGGTCTTCAGCGACGACAGATCCGAGCCGGAGCTCGGCTCCGAATAGCCTTGGCACCAGTAGTCCTCGCCGGAGAGAATCTTGGGCAGA
>Ga0209023_10002621_pt1 | contig 22246 bp, 15 predicted proteins | sample LakOneMetagenome_FD_187468 | JGI IMG/M metagenome (GOLD analysis project Ga0209023, IMG submission 187468) | Freshwater and sediment microbial communities from Lake Erie, Canada (SPAdes) (version 2) | ecosystem: Environmental > Aquatic > Freshwater > Lentic | place: Lake Erie, Canada...
CGATCTGCGTCGGGTGGTTCCAGCGCGCCAGCGCCTCGAAGCCGTTGATCTTGCTCGTGCCGAGTTCGTAGATCGGCTGGAACGCGAGCGTCAGGCCGTCGTTGTCGATCGCGTGGCGCAGGTCGGCCTCGAGGTGCAACTGGTTCGCGACCTGCGCGCGCAGGCTGGCGTCGAATACCGCGCGACCGCTGCGGCCGGCGGCCTTGGCGCGGTACATCGCGATGTCGGCGTCGCGCAGCACTTCGTCCGGCGTCTGGTAGCCGAAGCCGCTGAACGTGATGCCGATGCTCGCGCTGCTGTTGATCTTGGTGTCGTTGACCGAATACGGCTTGGCCAGCGCCTCTTGCAGGCGTTCGGCGAGCGCGAGCGCGACCTCCTCGCTGTCCAGGTCGTGGATCAGGATCGCGAACTCGTCGCCGCCGAGCCGGCCGACGACGTCGCCCGGGCGGATCTGCTGCTGCAGCCGCTGCGCCACCTTGACGAGAAACTCGTCGCCGGCGCTGTGGCCCATCGTGTCGTTGATCAGCTTGAAGCGATCGAAGTCGAGGTACATCACCGCGTAGCTGTGGCGGCGGTCCTGCTGGCAGCGCTCGATCGACGCGGCCAGGCATTCGTTGAAGCGCACGCGGTTGGCCAGCGAGGTCAGCGCGTCGTAGTAGGCCATGTGCTCCAGCCGCGCCTCGGCGTCGCGGCGCGCGGTCACGTCCTGCGCCTGCAGGATCAGGCACGGCGTGCTCGAGGTCCGCTCCGAGAAGTAGCTGCCGTGCATCGAGACCCACACCAGGTGCCCCTGCGCGTGGCGGCAGCGCAGTTCGACGGCGGCCGCCTCGGTCTGCTGCGCGACCACGCGCAGCAGCAGTTGCGACAGCGCACCGGCGTCGCCTTCGTGCAGGAACTCGCTGAGCTCGCGCCCGACCACGTCCTCTTCGGCCCGCCCGAGCAGGTGGCACAGTGCCCCGTTGACCTGCAAGGCGCGGCCGTCGGCCGAGACCAGTGCCATGCCGATCGCCGCGTGCGAGAACGCGCTGTGGAAGCGCCGCTCGCTGCCTTCGAGCGCGAGGGCGTGCTGCGCGGCCTGGCCGGCTTCGCGCTCGGCCGCGGTCACACGCAGCAGTTGCGCCGCGTCGTTCGCCTCGCGCTGGCGGAAGTGGAAGTGCAGCGTCGTCAGCAGCATGCCGATGATCGGCACCCCGGCGGCCAACACCGCCATGCCGACGCGCTGGAAGGTCAGGTACAGCAGCGCCGCCACGAGCGCGCTGCTGCCGTAGATGATGCCGACCCAGCCGAGCGTGCCCAGCAGCGTCGCCAGCTGCAGCGGCTCGCCGCGCTTGAAGCGCATCACCAGCGTGACGAGCACGGTGTTGACGACGAAGTAGGCAGCGGCGAAGACCGTGGTTGCCAGCATCAGGGCGGCGCCGCCGAACACGTCCTGCGCCTGCAGCATGTCGAGCGCGAACTGCAGCGCCGAACCGGTCGCGGCCATCGCGATCGCGGCCATCGCCGGGCTCGCGATGCGGCTCGTCCAGCGCTTGGAGGTGCGCGCGGAGCCGATGAACGCCTCGGCGGCCGCGGCGATCGTGGCGCCGGAGACGCCGTGCACCAGCAGCAGGAGGAAGATGAAGATCTCGCCCGCGGCGAACGAATTCTTCGAGCCGGGAATGCGCACCGGAAAGATGCCTGCCAGCATCGCGACGACGCAGCCGACCAGAATCTGGATCTGCACGTCGCGCGCCTGAGTCCAGACCGAACCGGTCGCGAACCCCAGCACGACCGCGCCGAGTGCGACCATCGCCCACCAGTAGGTCGTGGCCTTCGCGTTGTAGTCGGGCATCAGTGCGGCATGCAGCTGCGCGGCCCACGAGCGCCGGGCCGCGATGGGTGCGCCGCTCACGGCTCGCCCACCACGAGCGCGCCGCGCGCGTTGCTGCCGCTGGTGCCACCGGCTTCGCTGAGCACGAGCCCTTCGCTGAGCACCAGCCCTTCACTCAGCACCAGCCCTTCGCTGAGCACCAGGCCCTCGCTCAGCACCAGCCCTTCGCTGAGGACGAGTCCTTCGCTCAGCACCAGCCCGTTGCCGAGCACGATGCCCTTCGTGAGCGTCAGCCCGCTGCCGACACTGGCCCACGACGACAGCGTCGAGACCGGGATGAACGCGCCGGTCGCGCCCTTCAGCGAGCTGCTGCCCGCGAGTTCGACCAGCGAGGCCACGCCCGGCGTCACCAGCGTCAGCGCCGAGGCGCTGCCCTGGGTCGTGCCGCGCGGCCACCACGTGCCGGGGTAGTAGCTGATGCCGAGCTGCAGCACGCGATCGCGCACCCACAGCACGCGCGGGTCGTAGAAGCCCTGCCACTTGGTGAACAGGGCCGAACCGGTCAGCACCCGGTTGCCGCCGGCGAAGACGATCTGGCTCCACTTGAAGGTCTTGCCGTTGATCGTCGATTGCGGTGCCGGCAGTGTGGCGCCGGGCCAATATTGCAGCGTGTCGCCGACATTCATCGTGCCGGCCGCGAGCCGCTGCGTCATGTCGTTGCGCAGCGCCTTGGCCATCGCCACCGCGCCGTCGATGTTGAGCATGCCGGCCCCTTGCTGCAGCATGTTGGCGCCGGCCAGGGGTTGCGCGGTGTACTGGAGGATCGCCTTGACCAGCGGCGGCGTCAGGCCCGGATTGGCCTGCAGCATCAGGGCGACCGTGCCGCTCACGACCGGTGCGGAGATCGAGGTGCCGCTGAGCATCATCAAGCCGCGGTCGGCCGACTGCGCGGCGCCGGTCACCTTGGTCAGCGCCGGGTAGGTGCGCGCCAGGTAGTTCCACTGGCCACCGGCCGACTGGGTGTCGGCGCCGAGCGCCGAAACGATCTTGTTGCCGGGCGCGACGAGGTCGGGCTTCAGCACGTTGTCGATCAGCAGCTTGCCGCTCGCGGGGTCGAGGAACTTGCCGCGCGTCGGTCCGCGCGAGCTGAAGTTGTTGACGCTGTCGTCGTTGCGCGCCGCGCTGTCGTGCGTGTTGACCGAGCCGACCGTGATGGCGCTCGGTTCGTGGCCGGGCGAGCTGATCGTGCCGTACGACTCCTTGCCGTTGACGACGCCGAAGTTGCCGCCGGCGACGACGACGACCAGGCCCTGCGCGACCGCGCTGCGCACTGCGCGCGTCAGCGGGTCGGTGCGGTACGACTCGGTCGAGTCGGCACCCAGGCTCAGGCTCAGCACGCGGATGTTCTTGTAGCGCGCGTTGTAGATCACCCAGTCGATGCCGGCGAGCACGTCCGAGAGCTGGCCGTAGCCGTTGTCGTCGAGCACCTTGACGTCATACAGGCTCGCGGCCGGCGCGATGCCGGTCGTGTCGACCGACTGGTACGCGCCGCGCCCGGCCGCGACCGCGGCGACGTGCGAGCCGTGGCCATACGGATCGGCCTTCGGGTTGAAGCCGTCCTCGATGCGACTGAGATACCCCGTCATCGACAGGCTGCCCGGGAACAGCGCGCCGGAGACATCGATCCCCGGCGTCCAGTCGCGCACGCCGACGAGGCTGGCGTCGCCGGCCTTGAGGAAGTTGACGCGCTCGCGCACCCGGCTGACCGAGGTCGTGTCGTCGGCGAAGTCGCGGTGCTGCCAGGCGATGCCCGAATCGAGCACCGCGATGCCGATGCCGTTGCCGGTCATGCCGGTGTTGGCGGCGAAACTGGTGCCGCCGGTGCTGCGCACGTTGGGCACGCCGGTGACGGTTTCGAGCGAACTCGCGGCCTGCGCGACGATGCGGTTGGGCGAGATGCTCTGCACTTCGGCCAGCGCGGCGATCGTGCCGACCTTGCTTTGCGGCAGCAGCGCCGAGATCGCCGTCACCGAGGTGTAGCGGTAGTAGACCGAGCCGCCGGCCGCCAGCACCGCGGCGCGCAGGGCCGTCAGTTCAGGGTCGTTGCTGGAGCTGACGATCAGCACCTTCAGGTAGGTCACGCCGTTGACCGTCTTCGACCAGCTCAGGTTCGGCGCCGTCAGCGTCGTGGTCTTGCTCGTGCCGCTGGTCGAGCTGGCCGTGGCCATCAGCGAGTTGGTGGTCTTGACGACGGTCGTCGTCGACATCTGCGCCTGCAGGTCGAGTGCGATCTTGTCGACCTGCGCCATCGCGGCGCCGGGCAGCAGGGTCAGCGCCAGCGCGAGATGCCGGCCACGCAGGCCGCAGACGCGCTCGATCAGCGCGGTGAAGGGGAGGAGCAGACGTGAGCGCATGGTCATCCGTTCTCGAACGAGGGCCCGGAGGCGTTGCCGCGCAGTCTGGACAAATGTTGTCTAAATGTGTCTTGTGGTGACCGGCGCGCGTGACTTCGAGCACGGCCTCATTCCACGTTCGGAGTCGGGTCTTTGAAGGCTCGGTTCGTCGCCGCGGAACTTGAGCGGCGTATTCGTGACCGAGTGCTCGCCCGGCAATCTGAATATCATCCGACCTTTGCCGGCTCGTTTCCGCCCCCGCCACGCCCCATGGTCCAGCTCGCCCTGCGACGCCCGTACACCTTCATCGTGATGGCGATGCTGATCGTGCTGGCGACGCCTTTCGCGCTGTTGCGCATGGCGACCGACATCTTTCCCGAGATCGACATCCCGGTCATCAGCATCGTCTGGAACTACAACGGGCTGTCGGCGCAGGAGATGGGCCAGCGCATCGCGGCGCAGAACGAGCGCAGCCTGACGACGACGGTGAGCGACATCGAGCACATCGAGTCGCAGTCGCTCGCCGGCATTGCGATCATCAAGGTTTTCTTCCAGCCGAACGCGAACATCCAGACCGCGCTGGCGCAGGTGGTCGCGATCGAACAGGCGCAGCTGCGCCAGTTACCGCCGGGCATCACGCCGCCGCTGGTGATCAAGTATTCGGCCTCCAGCATCCCGGTGATCCAGCTCGGCCTGTCGAGCCCGACGCAGCCGGAGAACGCGCTGTTCGACGCCGCCGTCAACACGCTGCGCCCGCAGCTGATCACGATCCCGGGCGTGGCGGTGCCGTTTCCGTACGGCGGCAAGAACCGGCTGATCTCGGTCGACCTCGACATGGCCGCGCTGCAGGCGCGCGGCCTGTCGCCGTCGGACGTGGTCAACGCGCTGAATCTGCAGAACCTGATCCTGCCCTCCGGTACCGCCAAGTTCGGGGCGACCGAATACAACGTGCGCATGAACGGCTCGCCCGATGTGCTGGCCGGGCTCAACGAACTGCCGGTGCGCACCAGCGGCGGCACGACGACGACGATCGGCGACGTTGCCAACGTGCGCGACGGCTACTCGCCGCAGACCAACGTCGTGCGCCAGGACGGCACGCGCGGCGTGCTGCTGTCGGTGCTGAAGAACGGCGGCGCGTCCACGCTCGACATCGTCGCCAACCTGCGCGCGATCCTGCCGCGCGTGGCCAGCGTGCTGCCACCGGACATCAAGATCACGCCGCTGTTCGACCAGTCGGTGTTCGTGAAGGCCGCGGTCAAGGGCGTGGTGTTCGAGGCCCTGCTCGCCGCCGCGCTGACCGCGGCGATGGTGCTGCTGTTCCTGGGCAACTGGCGCACCACGCTGATCATCGCGTTGACGATCCCGCTGTCGATCCTCGCGTCGATCCTGGCGCTGCAGGCGCTCGGGCAGACGCTGAACCTGATGACGCTCGGTGGCCTGGCGCTGTCGGTGGGCATCCTGGTCGACCAGGCGATCGTCACGATCGAGAACATCGAGCGCCACCTGCACATGGGCACCGCGTTGAACGAGGCGATCCTCGTCGGCGCGCACGAGATCGGCCCGGCAGCGTTCGTCTCGACGCTGTGCATCTGCATCGTGTTCGTGCCGATGTTCTTCCTCTCCGGCGTCGCGAAGTTCCTGTTCGTGCCGCTGGCCGAGGCGGTGGTGTTCGCGATGATCGCGTCGTACTTCCTGTCGCGCACGCTGGTGCCCACGCTGGTGATGCTGCTGATGCGCGGGGTGCAGACCGGCCACGCGCACGCCGGCGATCCGAGCCCGAAGAAGAGCAGCCTGCTGAAGCGGCTGAACCGGGCCTTCGACGCGCGATTCGAGCGCGTGCGGCGCGCCTACACGTTGCTGCTGTCGGCGTTGCTGGCGCGGCGGCGCAATTTCGCGATCGGCTTCCTCGCGTTCTGTGTGCTGTCGTGCGGCCTGTACCCGGTGCTCGGGCGCGACTTCTTTCCGAGCGTGGATGCCGGCACGATCCGCCTGCACTTGCGTGCGCCGACCGGCACGCGCATCGAAGAGACCGCGCGGCTGGCGGACCAGGTCGAGTCGGTGATCCGCGAGCTGATTCCGCCGCAGGAACTGGAGACGCTGCTCGACAACCTCGGCGTGCCCAACAGCGGCATCAACCTGTCGTACAGCAATGCCGGCACGATCGGTACGCTGGACGGCGAGGTGCAGATCTCGCTGCGCGAAGGCCACCGGCCGACCGACGCGATCGTGACGCTGCTGCGCACCGAGTTGCCCAAGCGCTTTCCCGGCACCGAGTTCTTCTTCCAGCCGGCGGACATCATCACGCAGATCCTGAACTTTGGCCTGCCCGCGGCGATCGATGTGCAGTTCACCGGCAATGACCTGCAGGGCAACGCCGCGCTCGCGGCCGAGCTGACGAAGTCGATCCGTCAGATCCCGGGCGCGGTCGACGCGCACGTGCATCAGCGGCTGGACGCACCGTCGCTGAACCTGCAGATGGACCGCACGCGGCTGCAGCAGCTCGGCCTGTCGGCGGCGAACGTCGGGCAGAACCTGCTGATCTCGCTGTCGGGCAGTTCGCAGACGGCGCCGGCGTTCTGGCTCAATCCGCAGAACGGCGTGGTCTACAGCATCGCGGTGCAGACGCCGCAGTACAAGGTCGATTCGCTGGACGCGCTGCTGAACATGCCGGTCGGCGCCGCGGGTGCGGCCAACGCATCGGGCAGCGCCGGCTCGACGCAGCTGCTCGGCAACCTCGTCGAGCCGAACGCGTTGCGCCAGCCGGCGATCATCTCGCGCTACAACATCCTGCCGGCGGTCGACGTGTTCGTCAGCGTCCAGGGCACCGACCTGGCGAGCGTGGCGGCCAAGGTCGGTGCCGAAGTCGAGAAGATCCGACCGAAGCTGCCGCGCGGCAGCCAGCTCGTGATGCGCGGCCAGGTCGAGACGATGCAGGCGTCCTTCATCGGCCTGGGCGTCGGTCTGGCGATGGCGATCGTGCTGGTCTATCTGCTCGTCGTCGTGACGTTCCAGTCGTGGGTCGACGCCGCGATCATCATCACCGCGCTGCCGGCCGCGCTCGCCGGCATCGCGTGGATGCTGTTCATCACCGGCACGACGCTGTCGGTGCCGGCACTCACCGGCGCGATCATGACGATGGGCGTAGCGACCGCGAACAGCATCCTGCTCGTCTCGTTCGCGCGCGAGCGGCTCGCCGCCGGCATCCCGCCGCTGTCGGCCGCGCTCGAAGCCGGTGCGACGCGCATCCGCCCGGTGCTGATGACTGCGCTGGCGATGATCATTGGCATGATCCCGATGGCGCTGGGCATCGGCGAAGGCGCCGAGCAGAACGCGCCGCTCGGCCGCGCGGTGATCGGCGGGCTGCTGTTCGCGACCGTGTCGACACTGCTGTTCGTGCCGGTCGTCTATGCCGCGGTGCACCGCCGCTTTGCCTCGCTCGGCCACGCCGATCCCGCTGCCCCGCCGCCGGGCACGACGACTGCTGGAGTTTCCGTATGACCGAACAACGCCACGCGGCGCTCGGCATCCATGCCCTCGAAGGCGTCGATGACAGCGAGTTGCTCAAGCGCCGCCAAGTGCTGCGCCGCGCGCGCTGGATCACGTTGATCGTGCTGCTGCTGCTCGCGCTCGGCGCGGGACGCACGATCTTCAGCCGGATGGCCAATGCCAAGGCGCTCGAGACCGCGGTGACCGAGCAGAGTCGCTTGTACGTGAAGACCGCGGTGCCCAAGACCGGCACGAGCGGCCAGACGCTGCAATTGCCCGGCACGCTGCAAGGCCAGGTGCAATCGCCGATTTCGGCGCGCGCGAGCGGCTACCTGAAGCGCTGGACCAAGGACATCGGCGCGCGCGTCGAGAAGGGCGAACTGCTCGCCGAGATCGAAACCCCCGAGATCGCCGAGCAACTGTCGCAGGCGATCGCGGCGCGCGAGCAGGCCTCGGCCAGCATGGCGCTGGCCAACAGCACCGTCGAGCGCTGGGAAGGCCTGCGCAAGAAAGACGTTGTCTCGCAGCAGGAGCTCGACGAGCGGCGCAGCAGCGTCGTGCAGGCGCGTGCCAACGTCGCCGCGGCCGAGGCCAACGTGCAGCGCCTGCGTCAGCTCGATGCGTTCAAGCGCGTGACGGCGCCTTTCGCGGGCGTGATCACGCGCCGCAACGTCGATGTCGGCGACCTGATCGATGCGGGCGGCGGCGGGGGCGGTCGCGCGCTGTTCGTTCTGACGCAGACCGATGCGCTGCGCGTCTACGTCAACGTGCCGCAGACCTACGCGCAGATGGTCAAGATCGGCCAGCAGGTCGCGGTGACGCAGGTCGAATTGCGCGGCCAGACCTTCACCGGCACGGTCGCGCGCACCGCCGGCGCGATCGACACCGCGACGCGCACGATGCAGGTCGAGGTCGCGCTGCCGAATCCGAACGGCGTGCTGCTGCCGGGCGCCTACGTCCAGGTCGCGCTGCCCGTCGCCGCGAGCACGGTGCTGCGCGTGCCGACCAACACGCTGCTGTTTCGCGCCGACGGCAGCCGCGTCGCGGTTGTCGATGCGAACGGCCGCGTGAGCCTGCGCAAGGTGCAGATCGGGCGCAACCTGGGCGAAGAGACCGAGTTGCTCGACGGCATCGCCGCGAACGACCGGGTGGTGCTGAACCCGACCGATTCGCTCACCGAGGGCGACGTGGTCGCGCTGGTCGCGCCGGCCTCGGCGGCGCCGGCCAAGGGCACGCCGTGACGATGCGGCGCGAGGCCAGCGCGGCGCTGGCGCTGGCGCTGGCGCTGCTGGCCGGCTGTGCCGCGGGGCCCGACTACGTGCAGCCGAAGCTCGATCTTCCCGCGGCCTGGAAGACCGAAGCGCCGTGGCGCGAGGGTACGCCCGACGACGCATCGGCGAAGGGGCCGTGGTGGCAGCGCTTCGGCGATCCGCAGCTCGACGAACTGCAGACCCAGGCGCAGCAGAACAACGCGACGCTGGCGCTCGCCGCGGCACGCCTGATGCAAGCGCGCGCGACGCTCGAAGGCGTGTCGGCCGCGCGCTTCCCGCAGCTCGCGCTCGGTGCGCGGGCGCAGCGACTGAAGATCTCGGCCAACCGGCCGCTGTCGAACTACGCCACGCCGAACTTCTCGACGGTGCAGAACGACGCGACGCTGTCGTTCAACGTCAGCTACGAGGTCGACCTCGCCGGCCGCGTGCAGCGCTCGATCGAGGGCGCGCGCGCGTCGGCCGAGCAGTCCGCCGCGGATTTCGAGAACACCCGATTGCTGGTCGCGGCCGATCTCGCCGCGGCGTACTTCAACCTGCGCGCCCTCGACATCGAGATCGACGTGCTGACGCGCTCGATCGCGCTGCAGCAGCGCGCGTTCGAGCTGATCAGCGCGCGCCGCGATCTCGGTGCCGCGTCGGGGCTGGACGTTGCGCAGCAGCAGGCGCTTCTGGACACGACGCGGGTGCAGGTCGATGTGCTGGCGCGCCAGCGCGGCCAGTTCGAGCATGCGATCGCGACGCTGACCGGCCGGGCGGCGCCGTCGGTCACGCTGCCGCCCGCGGTGCGCGCGTTCGTGCCGCCGACGATCCCGATCGGCGTGCCGTCGGACGTGCTCGAGCGCCGGCCCGACGTCGCGTCGGCCGAACGCGCGATGGCGGCGGCGAACGCGCAGATCGGCGTCGCGAAGGCGGCGTTCTATCCGAGCGTGATGCTGGCGCCGGCGTACGGCGTCGACAGCCGCGTGGTCGGCTCGCTGTTCGACGCGCCCAGCGTGTTCTGGTCGCTCGGCGTGTCGGCCGCGCAGACGCTGTTCGACGGCGGGCGCCTGAAGGCGAACGTCAATGTCGCCCAGGCGGGATACGACGCGACGGTGGCGAACTACCGCCGCGTCGTGCTGACCGCGATGCAGGAGGTCGAGGACGGCATCACCGGCGGCGCCGCGCTCGAGCGCGCACACACCCAGGCGCTCGGCGCCGTCGCGAGTGCGCGCCGTGTGCTGGAGATGGCGACCGCGCGCTACGAAGGCGGGGCGACGACCTACCTCGACGTGATCACCGCGCAGCAGGCGCTGCTCGTCACCGAACGCCAGGCCGCGCAGTTGCTGGGTCAGCGTCTGCTGACCTCGGTGTTCCTGGTCAAGGCGCTGGGCGGCGACTGGCAAGGCGCACGCGTCGCCGCGGTGGCGGCGCCGACCGCGGCCCCTTGAACTCGGCGGCGCCGCCCCGAGGTGGGGATCAACGGCGCCACCGAACATCCGGCGCCTGGCAGGAGCCCTCATGTCCGCGATCCCGCAAACCATCGTCAAGACCCGCCTCGAGAACGTGATCGCGCTGGCGCGCCTGCTCGAACGCGTCGAGAACAATCCGACGCCGATCAGCCCGGATCAGTACCAGGCGCTGGTGCGCCAGCTCAAGCAGGCGCTCGCGCAGGAGATGCCGCACGACGCGTTGCAGGCGGTGCTCGGCGCGCATCCGGCGGCGGCGGAGGTGTACGAGAACACGCACTACGCGCAGTCCGGCTTGTCGCGTTCGTCGCTGGAACAGTCGGTCGGCTCGGAGATGCTGGCGGCACAGGCGATCGCGCGCGCTCGCAAAGGCTGACGGGTCGACTCGGACTCCCGCGCGCTATTCGGCGCGCGCGTAGCGCTTCGCGCGCAGCGTCTTCTTGATCTCCTGCAGCATCGGCCGCAGTTCGCCGGGCAGGCGCAGCGCGACCGCGGTGGTGAGGATGTCGATCACCATCAGGTGCAGCAGCCGCGAGACCATCGGGCTGTAGCGGTCGTAGTCCTCCGGGTGATCGACCGCGAGCAGGATCTGGTTCGCGCCGTGCGCCACCTGCGCCAGCGGCGAGTCGCTCGCGGTGATCGCGATCAATGTCGCGCCTTTCTTGCGCGCGATCTCGGCGACGTCGAGCAGGTCGCGGCTGTGGCCGGAGTTGCTGATGATCACCGCGCAGTCGCCCGGCGAGAGCATCGTGGCGCTCATCACCTGCACATGGCCGTCGCTGACCGCGGTGGCGCGCACGCCGAGGCGGAAGAACTTGTGCTGCGCGTCCAGCGCGACGATGCCGGAGTTGCCGACGCCGTAGAAATCGATCCGCCCGCCGCGTTCGCCGGTCTCGGCCAGGGCCGCGATCGCACGCTCGAAGGCGTGGTTCTGCGCGTCGTTGCGGTACTTCAGCAGCGCGCTGACGGCGTTGTCGATCACCTTCACGACGATGTCGCCGCTCTTGTCGTCCTCGTCGACCGCGCGGTGCACGAACGGCACCCCTTCGTTCACGCTGCCGGCGAGCTTGCGCTTGAAGTCGGTCAGCCCGTCGTAGCCGACGCTGCGGCAAAAGCGCACCACGGTCGGCTTGCTGACGTGCGCGCGCTCGGCCAGCTCGACCACCGGCAAGGTCGCGAACGCGCGCGGGTCGGTCAGCACGAGCTTGGCGACGCGCTGTTCCGCCGGCGGCAGCGCAGGGATCGAGGCCCTGATGCGATCGAGCATCGCGGTCATCGGTTCAGTGCTCTTCGGCCCAGGCGTAGCCGTCGCGCGCGACCAGGGCGCTCGCCGCAGCGGGGCCCCAGGTGCCGGCGGCATATGCGCGCGGCCCGGTCTCGTCACGTCGCCATGCGTTCAGGATCGGCTCGACCCAGCGCCAGGCCTGCTCCTGCTCGTCGCTGCGCACGAACAGGTTCAGGCGGCCCGCGATCGTTTCGAGCAGCAGCCGTTCGTATGCGCCGACGCGGTTCTCGGCGAACGCCTTGTCGAAGTCCAGATCGAGCGACACCGGCGACAGGTTCTCGTGCTGGCCGGTGCCCTTCGCGGCGACCAGGTGCAGCTCCAGGCCGTCCTCGGGCTGCAGGTTGATCACGAACTTGTTCGGCTGGTTCGGCCCCGGAAAGATGTAGTGCGGCGTCGGACGGAAATTGATGACGATCTGCGCGTCGCGCGTCGCAAGGCGCTTGCCGGTGCGCAGGTAGAACGGCACGCCGGCCCAGCGCCAGTTCTGCACCTCGGTGCGCAGCGCGACGAAGGTCTCGGTCGCGCTGCCGGCCGGCACCTTGGCCTCCTCGAGGTAGCCGACCGCCTTCTTGCCCTGCGCGTTGCCGGCGCGGTACTGGCCGCGGACCACGTCGCGAGCGACGCTTTCCTCGGTGAACGGCTTCAGCGAGCACAGCACCTTCAACTTCTCGTTGCGGATCGCGTCGGCGTCGTTGCTCGAGGGCGGCTCCATCGCCACCATCGTCAGCAACTGCAGCGCGTGGTTCTGGATCATGTCGCGCAGCGCGCCGGTCTTGTCGTAGAAGTCGCCGCGCGTGCCGACGCCGAAGTCCTCGGCGATCGTGATCTGCACGTTGGCGATGCTCTCGCGCCGCCACAGCGGCTCGAACAGCACGTTGCCGAAGCGCAGCGCCATCAGGTTCTGCACCGACGGCTTGCCCAGGTAGTGGTCGATGCGGAACGCCTGCTGCTCCTTGAACACCGAGCGCACGACGCGGTTGATCTCCTGGGCGCTCGCGAGGTCGTGGCCGAGCGGCTTCTCGAGCACGACGCGCACGCTCGGCCCGTTCAGCCCCACCGCGCCGAGCTGCTCGCAGATCTGCGGGAACAGGAACGGGCTGGTCGCGAGATAGAGCACGACGGTGTCGGCGTTGCGCTCGCCGAGCCACTCCTTCAAGCGGCCGTAATGCTCCGGTTGCGACAGGTCGAGCCGGCGGTAGTGCAGCAGTTGCGCGAACTTCTCGAACTCCTCCGCGCTCGGGCGCTTCGCGAGCTCGACATCCTGGAAACGCTCCTTCAGCCAGGCGCGGTACTGCTCGTCGGTCTGCTCGTCGCGTGCGACCGCGAGGATGCGACCATCAGCCGGCAGCTTGCCGTGCCGGAACGCCTGGAACAGCGCTGGCATCAGCTTGCGCCAGGTGAGGTCGCCGGTACCACCGAAGAAAACGAGATCGAACGACATGGGCATGCGTGCATCGCCCTGGAGCGATGTAACTTAGTTTCATGGTCTATGATGGCTCAGTTTCTTCAACGCGTCAACCGCGGTCGGCTTGACCCCGACCGCAGATCGCCCGCTGGATGCGCCCACACCGCTCACTGTCGGCGCTGCTCTGCGATCGTCTATCCTCGATGGCCTCACGGCGCGCCTCGCCGTCCACCTCCTCGAAAGAATCGCATGAAGCCACTCCTCCTCGCCGCCGCCGTTTGCACGCTCGCCGCCACCACGCCACTGAGCGCCTTGGCCAAGGCCGATTGCAAGGCCCATCCGAAGAACGAATGGATGCCCGAGGCCGATGCCAAGGCGAAGATTCAGGGCGAGGGCTACACGATCAACAAGTTCAAGGTCGACGGCAATTGCTACGAGATCTACGGCAAGAACAAGGACGGCAAGAAGGTCGAGATCTACTTCGATGCCAAGACCCTGGAGCCGGTGAAGTCAGAGATTGAGAAGTGAATCCGCGATGGCCAGTGATCGCGTCCCGGTCTGGGATGCGCTCGTGCGGCTCGCGCACTGGTCGCTCGCGGCGACCGTTGCGTTCGACTACTTCCGCGACGACGGCGATCGACTGCATCGCACGGTCGGCTACGTGGCCGTCGGGATCGTGGCGGCGCGGCTGCTCTGGGCCCTGGTCACGCGCGGGCACGGCCGTCTCGCGGCGCTGAAGCTCTCGCCGCGCGAGACGTGGCACTACACGTGCGAGCTGCTGCGCGGGCGCGCGCCGCGCCACATCGATCACGACCCGCTCGGGCGCTGGATGGTCTGGGCCCTGTGGCTGCTGGTGCTGGCGCTCGGCGCGACCGGCTGGATCAGCCGCCTCGATGCGTTCTGGGGCGACGACCGCGTGCTGACGATCCATGCCTGGCTCGCCAACGCGCTGATGGTCTGCGTCGTGGTTCATCTGGCCGGCGTCGGGCTGATGAGCTGGCTCTGGCGCGAGAACCTGCCCGGGGCGATGATCAGCGGCCTCAAGCGGGAGCAGCGCGGCGGCCGCTGAAATCACCGGCCTCTTATCGCCAGCATCTTCACCGAATCGTCACGCTCCGCGCGCTCACGCGCGCGCCGTCGCGCAGCGCTGTCGGCGGGTACACGATCACTTCGGTGCCCTCGCCGATGCCGCTCCTGATCCACGCGTCGCTGCCGTTGCGCCCGCCCAATTCCACCGCCGTGAGGCGCGCGCGGCCGGCGTCGGCGACGAACACGGCCATGCCGCCCTCGGCGCGCGGGAACACCGCGCTCACCGGCACACGCAATGCCGACGGCTGCGCCAGCGTGACGATGCGCACGCCGACGCGATAGCCATCGCCCAGCGCCTGCCACTGCGCCGGCGGGCTCGTGATGTCGATCAGCACATTGACACGCTGTTCCTCGACGCCCAATGCCGACACCTTCGTGAAGGCCGACGGCTCGACGCTGCGCACGCGCCCTTCGAGATCGCGGCTGCCGCCCCAGCGTTCGATGCGCACCGGCGCGCCCGGCCGGGCCTGCAGCGCGTCGGTGGTCAGCAGCTCGGCGACGACTTCGAGCCGGGTCGTGTCGCCGACCTCCAAGAGCGGCGTGCCCAGCGCGACCGTGGTTTCGCTCGCCGCCGGAACGCGCAGGACCCGGCCCGCCACCGGCGAGCGCACCGCGAAGCCACCCGCGGCGGCGGCGGGGCCGCGCACCGCCGTCAGCGCGGCCCGTGCCGCCTCGAGCTCGTGCTGGGCGACGTGGCGACTCTGCACCGCGGCGTCGAGGTCGCGCTGGGCGGCTTGCAACGCGAGCCGGTCGGACTCGATCTTGGCCGGCGCGATGAAATTCTCGTGTGCCAGTTGTTCGTCCCGCTGCAGTTCGATGCGGGCCTGCTCCTGGCCGACGCGGGCGCGCTGAACGCCGGCCTCCGCGCGCTGCAGCGACGCCTCAGCGGCTTCGGCGCGCGACAGTTGCTCGCGCTGGCTGCGCTCGTCGAGCAGCGGCGACAGCACCGGCGTCAGCGTGGCGACGATCGCCTCGGCAGCGACCTCGTCGCCCTCGCGCAGCGCGATGCGCGCGAGCCGGCCAGCGAGCGGCGCGGTCACGACGTAGCGGTCGCGCAGGCGCGTCCTGGCGTCCTCGGCGATCGACTGCTCGTAAGGGCCGGTGGTCGCGCGCGCCAGTTCGACCGGCACCGGCCGCGGCGCGAAGGCCCACGCCAGCAGCGCCAGCGCGGCCACGCCGCCGATTGTCGCGGCCCAGAAGGTTTTTCGGTTCATCGTTGCGTCACTCCCGCGTCTTCAAAGCGGCGACCATGTCGAGGCGGTCGATGCGTCGGCGCACCACCAGCGCACTGGCGGTCGCGGCGAGCAGCACCGCCAGCGCCGCGAGCGCGTAGGTGCGCGGGCGGATGATCAGCGGAAAGAGGAACTGATCGGACACCAGCAGGCTGCCGATCAGCTGCACCAGACCGCGTCCGGCGAGCATGCCCAGCGGCAGCGCCAGCGCGAGACCGATCGCCAGTTCGCCCAACAGCAGGCCCGACACCTCGGCGCGCGTGAAGCCGAGCACACGCAGGCTGGCGAGCTCCCAGGTGCGCTCGGCCAGCGCGATGCGCGCGTTGTTGTAGACGACGCCGACCGCGATGACCACTGCGAACATCGTCAGCACCGTGCTCATGATGAGGATGTTGCGTGCGGTCAGCTCCTGCATGTTGCGCAACATCACCGCCTTGCTGAAGGCCCCGGCCGCGCGCGGCAGGGTCTGGGTGGCCTGCAGGAACTCCGCCTCGCGCCCCTGCTCGAGCGCGATCACGAAGCCGGTCGCCACGTCGCCTTCGCCGAGCGCGCGGTTCAGCGCCGCGCGGTTCATGTAGGCGTTCAGCCCCATCATCTCGCGCACCGTGCCTTCGACCACGAGCGTGAGTTCGGGGCTGCGCCCTTCGTGGATCTGCACGCGCACCCGGTCGCCGACGCGCAGCCGCAGCTTGTCAGCGAGCCGGTCGGTGAGCAGCAGGCCGTCGCCGCGCGGCAGCGACTGCTGCCCGTCGGCATCGACGATGCGCAGCAGTTCGCTGCGCACCTCGCCGCCGCGGATCATCACGCGTTGGCGCAGGTGCCCGCTGACGAGCGTCGCGCCCACGTCGCGCAGCGACTCGTGCGCGATGACACCCGGCAGCCGCCCGAGTTGCAGCGCCACGCCGTTGGCGGCCGGCTCGGTGAGCCACACCGACACGTCGCTGCGCATCGCCAGCGCGAAGCTGCTGTCGACGATCACCTCGATCGCATCGCGGAAGAAGTTGCCCATCACGACGATCGCTACCGCCGCGGCGACGCCGCCGATCGACAGGCCGGTGCGCAACGGGCGCCGCTCCATGTTGCGCAGGATCATGCGCAGCGCCGGACCGATGCGCGTCCAGCCCAGCCGCTCGGCCAGCGTGCGGCGGTAGCGCCCCGGCGCAGGCGGGCGCATCGCCTCGGCCGGCGTGAGCCGCACCGTGGCGACGATCGCCGACAGCGTTCCGAGCACCGCGGTGACGACCGTGATCGCGGCGGCAATCAGCACCAGCGACGCCGCCAGTCGATGCTCGAAATGCGCGAAGTGGAATGACTGCGAATACAGCCCGATGAACTTCGCGCCCAGCCAGTCGCCGAGCGGAATGCCGAGCGCCAGACCGAGCGCGACGATCGCCAGCACCAGCTTCAGGTAGTGCGAGGCGATGTCGCGGTTCAGGTAGCCGAGCGCCTTCAGCGCCGCGATCTGCCCGCGCTGGGTCGCGACGAGGCGCGAGATGACGACGTTGAGCAGGAACGCCGCGACGCCGAGAAAGATCACCGGCAACGCGGTGCCGAGCACGCGCTGCTCATTGATCTCGTTGTCCAGGATCGCGTGCGAGATCTGGTCGACGCGCGCGCGCGGCGGCGCGCCGCCGTAGCGGGCGAGCGCGAGCGCCAGCGCGTCGATCACCTCGGGCTCGCCGGCGCGGCGCGCGGCGGCCGGCGCGAGCCTGAAGGCCACGGTGTTGAACGCACCCTCCATGTCGTAGGCGGCCGCGAGCACCGCCTGATCGACCCAGAAGATGCCGAAGCCGCGCTGGTCGGGCATGCCCCACAAGCCCGCGAACACGAACTCGGGCGACACCGCGGTGCCGACGATGCGCAGGCGACGATGCCGGCCGTTGACGAGCGCGCCGAGCGTGTCGCCCGCCTTGAGCCCGCGCGCCTGCGCGAAGCCTTGCGAGACGAGCGTGTCGATCGTGTCCTGCGCGCTGCTGGTGCTGCCGTCGGCGTCGAAGAGGCCGCGACCGCTCGTCACGCTGATCTGGTTCAGACGCGGTGGTGCGCGCCGGTCGATGCCGATCAGTTGCCCCAGCACCGGGTCGCTGTTGCCCTCGAGCTGGATGCGCACGACCTGCTCGATGGTGGCCTGCACCTCGGCCACGCCATCGATGTCGCGCAGTGGGTCCGTCAGCGCCAGCGGCGCGCGCTTGACGGTGGCGAACAGGTCGGCGAAGTGGCGTTCAGCGTAGAAGTCCTCGCGCGCCGCCTCGAGCGAATCGACCGCGCTCAGGCTCGTCAGAAATCCGCCCACGCCGCTGGCGACCACCAGCGCGATCGTCAGCACCTGGCTCCACATCAGGCGCAGGTCGCGCAGCAATTTTCGGTCGAGGGCGCGCATGGCTTGGCGCTACCAGGCCAATTCGGCCGACGTCATGCGCTTCGCGTTGCGTTCGATCTTCTGGATGCGTCCGTCGCCCAGATAGACCACGCGATCGGCCATGCCGGCGATGGCGGCGTTGTGCGTGATGACGAGCACCGTCGTGCCGAGTTCGCGGTTGATGCGCGCGATCACGTCGAGCACCAGTTTGCCGGTGGCGTAGTCGAGCGCACCGGTCGGCTCGTCGCACAGGAGCACCTGCGGCCGCTTGACGATGGCCCGCGCGATCGCGACGCGCTGCTGCTCGCCACCCGAGAGTTGCGACGGGAAGTGGTCGCTGCGCGCCGACAACGCCACCAGGCCGAGCGCCTCGTCGATCGGCATCGGGTCGGTGGCGATGTCGGTGACGAGCGCGACGTTCTCCGCCGCGGTGAGGCTGGGGATCAGGTTGTAGAACTGGAACACGAAGCCGACGTGGTCACGCCGATAGCGCGTCAGCGCCGTGTCGTCGGCCGCGATCAGGTCGTGGTCCAGATACCTCAGGCTGCCGCTCGACGCGACCTCCAGGCCCCCGAGGATGTTCAGCAGCGTCGACTTGCCGCTGCCCGAGGGCCCGAGCATGACGACGAACTCGCCCTCGGCGATCTCCAGGTCGACATCGCGCAGTGCGGTGACCTCGACGTCGCCGGCACGATAGATCTTGCCCAGGCCGCGGGCGGTGAAGACGGCCTTCGGTTCGGCGACCATCCGACCATGTTGTCGTGAGTGGTCGGGTCGCGGCTTGCGCCGCATCAAGAAGACCGCGGCACGTACCTCATGGACGTTGCGCTCCGCGCCCGCTTGCGGCGCTGAACCGCTTGACGGCTTCGAACCACACGAGCGATCCGAGGCACAGGCCGGCGCCGGTCAGCAACAGCATCGGTCCCGGCGTGACGAAGGCGAACAGGCTGCTGACGACCGGCACCATCAGCACGACGGCCAGCAAGAGACCGGTGGCCGTCGCGATCCAGCCGAATGCGAGGTTCCAGGGGCGCCTCGCCCCGCGCCGCGGCGACCAGGTCCGATTGACATGGATGAGCGCCAGATTGCTGACGACGAGCACCGAGAAGGCCAACGCGCGCGCGACCTCGTCGGACGCCGACGCCGATCGTGCCTGCAGGTAGGCCAGCAGCACGAGGCCGAAGAGCCCCGCGCCCTGGGCCAGCCCGCGCGCGAGCACATGGCCGTCGAACAGCCGCGCCTGCGGGCTTCGCGGGGGGCTGCGCATCGCATCGGCTTCGAGCGACTCGGCCTCGAACACCACCGAGCAGGCCGGGTCGATGATCAACTGCAGGAACAGGATGTGCACCGGCATCAGCAGCATCGGCCAGCCGAACAGCACCGGCACGATCGACAGGCCGACGATCGGCACATGCACCGCGACCACGAAGACGATCGCCTTGCGCAGGTTGGTGAACACGCGGCGCCCGTAGCGCACGGCCGTCACGAGCGAGGCGAAGTCGTCGTTCAGCAGCACCAGCGCGGCGGCTTCGCGCGCCACATCGGTGCCGCGCGCGCCCATCGCCACGCCGATGTGGGCCGCCTTGAGCGCCGGCGCGTCGTTGACGCCGTCGCCGGTCATCGCGACGATGTCGCCGCGTGCGCGGAACGCCTGCACGAGCCGCAGCTTCTGTTCCGGCCGCACGCGGCAGTAGATGTGCGTGTTGGCGAGCCGCTGGGCCAGCGCGTCATCGCTCAGGGTCGCGAGATGGGCACCGGTGAGGACCTGGCCATCGGCGGTGAGGCCCGCCTGGCGCGCGATCGAAGCGGCCGTGGCCGGATGGTCGCCGGTGATCATCACCACGCGGATGCCCGCCGCTCGGCACTCCGCAATCGCCTTCGGCACCTCGGGGCGCACCGGATCCTCCAGCGCGACCAGCCCGAGGAACTCGAAGTCGAAGTCGTGCTGCTGGATCGGCAGCTCGCCGGCCGCAAACGTCGCGCGTGCGACGCCCAGCACACGCAGACCCTCGCCGGCCAGGGCCGCGACCTGCGTGGCGATCGCGGTTTGGCGCGCCGCGTCCAGGTGGCACAGGTCGACGATGGCCTCCGGCGCGCCCTTGGCGGCGATCATCCGTGCCTGCTGATCGGGCGACTGCCACACGCGCGACATCGCGAGCATCTCGCGCGACAGCGGATAGTCGTCCACCAGCGTCCAGTCGCCGTGCAGGTGTTCGGTGCCGGCGAGGAGTTGCTGGCCGGCCTCGCCGATCGCCGTCTCCATCGGATCGAAGGCGCGGCGATGGCTGGCCAACACCGCAAACTCGAGCACTTCGTGCAAGGCTTCCGGCAGCGGTGCCGAACCCGCCGTGGCGCGGTCGTAGACATCGGTGGGCGTCCACAGTCGGCGCACGGCCATGCGGTTCGCGGTGAGCGTACCGGTCTTGTCGACGCACAGCACCGTGGTCGCCCCGAGCAGTTCGACCGCCGGGATGCTGCGTGCCAGCACGCTCTCGCGCGCCAGGCGCCATGCGCCCAGGCCGAGAAACAGCGTCAGCACCACGGGCAGCTCTTCGGGGAGCACCGCCATGGCCAGCGTCAAGCCGGCCAGCAGGCTGTGCAGCGCGTCGCCGGTGCGGATCCAGTACGCGACCGCCAGACCGGCGGCGAGCACCAGCCCGACGATCGCCACGCGCTTGACGACCTCGCGCGTCTGCTTCTGGATCGGCGTGATCTCGCCGCCCAGCCCGGCCAGCGAGCGGCCGATGCGGCCCAGCGCGCTGCGCTCGCCGGTGGCCGTGACGCGGCCCTTCGCGGTGCCTTGCGTCACCAGCGTCCCGGAGTAGACGCGGGCTTCGTCGTCGACGGGCGCGGGCGCAGCGGCGGTCTCTGCAACGGCCGCGACCAGCTTGTTCACCGGAACCGATTCGCCGGTGAGCATCGACTCGTCGACCGCCAGGTTCGACGCTTCGACCAGTGCCATGTCGGCCGGGACGCGATCGCCCTCGGCGAGCAGCACGATGTCGTCGCGGACGAGCTCGCGGCCCGCCACCTTGCGCGGCTTGCCGTCGCGCAGCACCAGCGCCTGCGGGCTCGAGAGGTCGCGCAGTGCCTCCAGCGAACGCTCGGTGCGCCGCTGCTGCACGAAGCTGATGCCCATCACGACGAACACGAAACCCAGCAGCATCAGGGCTTCGTTGCGGTCGCCCAGCGCGAGGTAGATCAGGCCGCAGGCCACCAGCAGCAGGAACATCGGCTCCGCGACCACGTCGCCGAGCAGGCGCAGCACGCTGCGCGGCCGCGACACCGGCAACTCGTTCGGCCCGTCACGCGTCAGGCGCGACCGGGCTTCGGCGTCGGTCAGGCCCGCGTCGGTAGCTCCGGTACGTTGCATGGCGCCGCATGATGCCTGACGTCACTGAGCCGTCGCTCCGGCGGACGATAAGAAAACGCTAAGGCGCGGCAGCCACCATGGCGACACAGGAGTTGCCATGAGTCATCCGAGTTCGATCCTTCGCCTCACTGGCGCACGCGTCGCAATCGTCGCAGTCTTCAGTTCAGCAGGCGTCGCCTCCCACGCACACGCCGCCACGCCCGCGGAACTGCTGAGCGGCTACAGCGCCCAGGCCGCCGCGGCGCCGCAGCCGGCGCGCGGCCAGCCGTTCTTCACGCAGCCGCATGGCCGCGAGTGGAGTTGCTCGTCGTGCCACGGTGCCGTGCCGAATCAGGCCGGCAGCCATGCGGCGACCGGCAAGCCGATCGGCGCGCTGGCCCCGGCCTTCAATCCCGAGCGCTTCACCGACGCGGCGAAGACCGAGAAGTGGTTCCGTCGCAATTGCAACGACGTCGTGGGGCGCGAATGCACCGCCGCCGAGAAGGCCGATGTGCTGAGCTGGCTCATGACGCTCAAGCCCTGACCCCTTGCGCATCTTCCGGAGCAACACCATGCACCTTGCCCTTCGCTGCGCGCCGCAGCGCGCGTTGACCGCTCTGCTGTTCGCGAGCCTGCTCGTCGGCCAGACGGCGATCGCCGACGGCGGGTCGCGCGTCGCTCCCGCCACGATGCTGCCCGCGTACCAGACCGAATGCTCGGGCTGCCACCTGGCCTATCCCCCGGGCCTGCTGCCGGCGAGCAGCTGGCAGCGCATCCTCACCAACCTGCCGCATCACTACGGAACGGATGCCTCGCTGGACGCCGCAACCGTCAAGGCGCTGGCGACATGGCTGAGTGCGAACGCCGCGACCGATCGCCGCAGGCGCGAGCCGCCGCCTGAAGACCGCATCTCGCGCTCGGCGTGGTTCGTGCGCGAGCACGACGAGGTTCCTGCCGCCGCATGGACGCGTCCCGCCATCAAGAGTGCATCCCACTGCGCCGCCTGCCACGCCGGCGCCGATCAAGGAGATTTCAATGAACGAAACGTCCGCATCCCGCGCTGAGCCAGTGCAAGCCACGAACGCGGCGCGCAAGGTCCTGGTCTGGGACGCGCCGGTG
>Ga0209023_10002622_pt1 | contig 22235 bp, 17 predicted proteins | sample LakOneMetagenome_FD_187468 | JGI IMG/M metagenome (GOLD analysis project Ga0209023, IMG submission 187468) | Freshwater and sediment microbial communities from Lake Erie, Canada (SPAdes) (version 2) | ecosystem: Environmental > Aquatic > Freshwater > Lentic | place: Lake Erie, Canada...
TGGCCGACAAGACCGGCAAGCGGATCTCCGGCTCGATCGAGGCCTCGCCGCTGGATGACTTCGAGGGCGACGGTCCCAGCTGGTCCAGCTTCAAGGTCACCGAGGTCGATCTCGACGGCGCCGAGGTGCGCAACGCCGCCCGTGGCGTGCAGGAGCGCCTGACCGGCGGCGAGGTGCTGTTCGTCGGCGCCGATGTGGCGGCGTCGGAAGGCTATGTCCGCAAGATTGTCCGGGCCCTGTGGGGCGCCGGGGCGCTGGTGATCATCCTGGGTCTGGCGGGCGGCGTCCTGATCAGCCGCAACGTCTCGCGCAGCATGCAGGGGCTGGTCGACCTGGTCGCCGCCGTGCAGGCCGGCGACCTGCACGCCCGCGCCAAGGTGCGCGGCGCGCGCGACGAGTATGACGAGCTGGCCGAGGGCCTCAACGACATGCTCGATCGCATCGAGCGACTGATGGGCGGCCTGCGCCACGCCGGCGACGCCATCGCCCACGACCTGCGCTCGCCGCTCACCCGTCTGCGCGCCCGCATGGAAGTGGCCCTGATCGACGCCGAGAACGGCAAGGGCGATCCGGTTGCGGCGCTGGAAACCGCCCTGCAGGACGCCGATGGCGTGCTCAAGACCTTCAACGCGGTGCTGGCCATCGCCCGCCTGCAGGCCGCCGGCCAGGCGCCCGACCAGCAGAGCTTCGACTCCTCGGAACTGGCCCGCGACATGGCCGAGCTCTACGAGTTCTCGTGCGAGGACAAGGGCCTGGACTTCAAGGCCGAGATCACCCCGGCCCTGCACATCCGCGGCAATCGCGAGTTCATCGCCCAGGCCCTGGCTAATCTGCTCGACAACGCCATCAAATATACCCCGTCGGGCGGGGCGATCATGCTGCGCGCGCGCCGCCGTTCGTCCGGCGAGCTGGAATTCTCGATCACCGACACCGGCCCCGGCGTGCCCGACGAGGATCGCGCCCGTGTCGTCCAGCGCTTCGTGCGCCTGGAGAACAGCCGCAGCGAGCCGGGCGCCGGCCTGGGCCTGTCGCTGGTTCAGGCCGTGGCCGCCTCGCACGGCGGCCGGCTGGAGCTGGCCGAAGGGCCGGGCGAGTACAACGGCATGGGGCCCGGTCTGCGGGTCGCCCTGGTGCTGCCCCGGGTCGAATAGCGGGCAGGGCGCCGGTTTAGGCGGCGCAGTTCCCGTAACTGTGGACGAGCGCGGGTTCGGGGTCGAACCGCGCATGGCGCTGGTCCAGGATGGCGCTCCACTCCACGGGCGCGAGGACCGGCGTGACTTTCGAAACCGACGCGATACGCAACCGGCGTGGCTTCCTGGCCGGGCTTGGCGGTTTGGGCCTGCTGGGCGTGGCCGGCTGCGCGCCCGGCCAGATCGCACGCCCCGGCCTGGTCGCGGGACTGGGCGATTTCGACGCCGTGCCCCGCCTGCCGCCGATCCGGATGAAGCCGGACCGCATCTCGAAGATCACAGTCTGCCTGCGCCCGTTCCGCAAGGCCGGGCCGCGTCTGGATGTCGAGACCGTCGGCGACAAGACCGTGGTTCACAACTATGGCCATGGCGGCAGCGGCTGGTCACTGTCGTGGGGTTCGGGAACGATCGCGGCCAGGAACGCCATGTCGACGGGCGAGCGCGACATCGCCGTGATCGGCTGCGGCGCCCTGGGCCTGACCACGGCCACCCTGCTGCGGCGGGCCGGGGCCAATGTCACCATCTATGCCAGCGAACGCACGCCCGACACCCGCTCGGCCCGGGCCACGGGCACATGGTCGCCCGACTCCCGCATCGCCGCCGTGGGCGCGACCGCGCCGGGGTTCGAGGCGCAGTGGGAAGAGATGTGCCGGACCTCCTACAAGGCCTACCAGACCTATCTGGGCATGGCGGGCAATCCGGTGGAATGGACCGACCGCTACACCCTGTTCGACGCCCCGCCGGGACCGGGACGCGCCACGCCGCATGATCCGAATGGGGTGCAGTTCGTCGAATATGTCGAGCGGGTGCGCGACATCACCCCGCGTGGCATGGACCTGCCGGCCGGCAGCCATCCGTTCCCGACGCCCTATGCGCGGCGCGGCGCGTCGATGCAGTTCAACATCGCCGAATACGCCCACCTGTTGATGACCGACTACCTGCTGGCCGGCGGCAGGATCGAGACCATGACCTTCCACACCCCCGCCGATCTGGCGGTGCTGAAGCAGAAGGTGGTGGTCAACTGCACCGGCTATGGCGCGCGGGCGCTGTGGAAGGACGAGAGCATCATCCCCGTGCGCGGCCAGATCGCCTGGCTGATCCCCCAGCCCGAGGTCAACTACGGCCTCTACTACAAGGGCGTTTCGATCCTGGCCCGGCGCGACGGCATCGTCGTCCAGCAGGTCGGTCAGACCGAGGCCTGGGGCTACAACGACGACAACGAGACGGCCAGCCGCAGCGAGGCCGAAGACGCGATCGCCACCATTGCGGCGCTCTACGGCAGGAGCCAGACCGGGGCAAACTGATCATCGAGGATCGCGTCGGGCGCCATGGCCTGCGGGTCGAAGCCGCGCGGCGCCAGGCCCCACACCCCCAGGAAGGTCGCGACCGCCAGGGTCGTCAGGAACAGAAAGCCGGCCACCTGGCGACGAACGCTGGGCTCGATCCTGCCCAGAAAGCCCACGCGCAGCACCAGCGGATGCGTGCCCCAGCCACACGCCAGTGGCGAGGCCAAGCCAGACGTTGAGACCTTGAACAGGGCCTTGGCGTAGTCGCCGCGAATGTCGTTCTTCAGGGCCAGGACCGTGGCGTCGCAAGCCAGTTCCTGGTCGATGCGCGCGAAGGCCGCGCCGACGTGGATCATCGGATTGCACCAGCCCAGCGCCCGGCAGCCGGCCACGGCGAGGTTGGCCATGGGGTCACCCCGGCGGATGTGGGTGCGCTCGTGCAGCAGGATCAGGTCGCGCTCGCGGGCGCTGAAGCGGGTTTCGAAATCGGCCGGCAGCACCAGACGCGGCCACAGGGCGCCCATCACGGCGGGGCCAACCTCGCCACGATCGGCCCTGCGCCTGAACGCGCGCTCCTGCAAAAGCATGAAACCGGCGAAGACGGTTGCGCCGGCCAGCCAGACCGCCAGCACCTTAAGCGCCAGGCCCAGCGCCAGAGGCGAGGCGGCCGCGCCGATTCGCAGGGTCTCGGACAGACTTGGGAAGACGCTGGCCGCGGCGGCCACCGGAACGAGAGTCCACAGGCCATAGGCCAGGCGCGGACCGAACAGCCTGCGGACGGGCAGGCGCAGCAACAGAACGATCAGAACGCCCAAAGCCGCCGCGATCTGCACCCGTGTAAGCGCCAAGGCCAGCAGTTCGATCATGGTCGCCTTCCCCATTCAGCGTCATCGGTCGGACTTGCCCGTTCGACCCCTGCAATGGTTACAAGTGTAATATCGCACGTCAAGCGTGCGTCTTGCCCAGGCCGCAACACCGGGTCACGGTGGCGCCATGACTCGCCTGCTCGAACGCCTCACCCCCTGCGGTCCCATCGTTGATCCCAAGGCCGCCGAGCGCGCCCATGAGGCGATCCTCAAGCGGGTCGGCGAGGCGTCGACAAACATCGAAGCCGCCTGGCCGGCCCTGGCCCCGATATTTGCCGCTTCGCCCTATCTGTCCGGTCTGGCCCGCCGCGACGCCCGCCGCCTGCCATCGATCCTCGATGCCGATCCGGGCGCGCGCCTGACGGAAATCCTCTCCGCCGCCGACGCCGTCGTCGCCGAGCCCGACTTCGAAACCGCCCGGCGGGTTCTGCGCGAGCTCAAGGCGGACCTGCACCTGCTGACCGCGCTGTGCGACCTGGGCGGCGTCTGGGATCTGGACGCGGTCACCGGCGCCCTGACGCGCTTCGCCGACGCCACCTTGGGCGCCGCCCTGGCCCAGGCCGTCCGGCTGGAGGTGGGGCGCGGCGCCCTGACCCATGTGGGCGACACCGAGGCCGGACCCGCGCCGGGCCTGTTCTGCATCGCCATGGGCAAGCACGGGGCCTTCGAGCTCAACTATTCCAGCGACATCGATTTCTCGATTTTCTACGCGCCGGAAAAGCTGCCGGTCGCCGGAGGGGTCGAGCCGCAGGGCGTGGCGGTCCGCATCGCCAACCATCTGGGTCGCATCCTGCAGGAGCGGACCGCTGACGGCTATGTCTTCCGCATCGATCTGCGCCTTCGCCCCGATCCGTCCTCGACCCCGCCGGCCATGCCCGTCGATGCGGCCATGGATTACTACGAGAGCGTCGGCCAGAACTGGGAGCGCGCCGCCCACATCAAGGCCCGGATCGCGGCCGGCGACATGAAGGAAGGTGAAGCCTTCCTGGCCGGGCTGCAGCCCTTCATCTGGCGACGGAACCTGGATTTCGCGGCCATCGCCGACATCCACTCGATCAAGCGCCAGATCCACACTTACAAGGTCGATGACCGCCTGACCGCCAAGGGCGCGGATCTGAAGCTGGGTCGCGGGGGCATCCGCGAGATCGAGTTCTTCGTCCAGACCCAGCAGCTGATCCTGGGTGGCCGGCAACCGGACCTGCGCGGCCCACGCACGCTGGACGCCCTGCTGGCCCTGGCCGCCGCCGGCCACGTCACGCCCGAGGACGCCGGCTGGCTGGCCAAGGCTTATCAGGACCTGCGGGCGCTGGAGCATCGCGCCCAGATGATCGCCGATGACCAGACCCACAAGCTGCCGGAATCCGACACCGACCGGAAGAAGGTCGCGGCGCTCTGGAACCACGACAACCTGCGCAGCTTCGATGCGACCGTCGGCAAGATCCTGAAGGGCGTGAACCTGCGGTATGGCCGCCTGTTCGCCGGCGAGGAGGAGCTGTCCTCACGCTTCGGCAGCCTGGTCTTCACCGGCGTCGAGGACGATCCGGAGACGCTCGCCACCCTCAAGCGCATGGGTTTTTCCAGCCCCGAGCGTGTCGCCGCCACCATTCGCAGCTGGCACCATGGCCGCATCGCCGCCACCCGCACCGAGCGGGGGCGCGAGCTGTTCACGCGGCTGGCGCCGCGCCTGCTGGACGCCGCCAACGCTACGGGCGCGCCGGACACCGCCTTCAACCGCTTCGCGGACTTCTTCGCGTTGCTGAGTTCCGGGGTGCAGATCCAGTCGCTGTTCCTGGCCCAGCCGCGGCTATTCGAACTGATCGTCGAGGTCATGGCCTTCGCCCCGCGCCTGGCGGCCACCCTGGCGCGGCGTCCGACGGCGCTCGACGCCCTGCTGGACCCGGCTTTTTTCGGGCCCATGGCCGTTCCCGAAATCGCGCCCTGGGACCCTGAGGATTTCGAGGGCGCCATGAACGCCGCCCGACGTCTCTTCCGTGATCAGAGCTTCCGGATCGGCGTACGGGTGATGAGCGGCACCGCCGGGGCCAGCGACGTGGGCGCCGCCTTCGCGGGGTTGGGCGACCTGATCGTCGGGGGGCTGGCGCCCGCCGCCCTGGCGGAGACCGTGCGCATCGGCGGCGCGTTTCCCGGCGAGGTCGCCGTAGTGGCCCTGGGCAAGGCCGGCTCGCGCGAGATGACCGCCAAGTCGGACCTCGACCTGATGACGCTCTATGCGGTCGATGATCCCGCCGCCCAAGGGGGGGCGATGTCGTCGATCAAGAGCTGGAGCGCTGACAGTTTCTACGCCCGTTTCACCCAGCGCCTGACGTCGGCCCTGTCGGCGCCGACAGGGGAGGGCACGCTCTATGAGGTGGACCTCAAGCTACGGCCTTCGGGGACAAAGGGGCCGGTTGCCGTCAGTTTCGCCGCCTTCGAGGACTATTACGCCCGCGAGGCCGAGACCTGGGAGCTGCTGGCCCTGACCCGCGCCCGGGTGATGTGGGCCAGCTCGCCGGCCTTCCAGGCTCGCGCCGAGGCGGCCATCGAGGCCGCTCTGCGCCGCCCGCGCGATCCGGTGAAGACCGCCGCCGATGTGCTCGAGATGCGCGACCTGATGGAGCAGGAGCGTCCGGGCAAGGGTGTCTGGGACCTGAAACTGACGCCGGGCGGCCTGGTGGATATCGAATTCGTCGCCCAGTTCCTGCAGCTCAGGCACGCCGCCGATGGCGGCCCTCTGGCGCAGAATACCGGCGAGGCGCTGGCGGCGCTCAGGGCGGCGGGTCTGGCCGATGACGCGGCCCTGGCGTGTCTGGAGACCGCCTGGCGACTGGAGCAGGACCTCTCGCAATTGATCAAGGTGGCGCTGGAGGATGGCGGCGATCCGGAGGCCGAGCCCAAGGCCTTCAAGGCGCTGCTGGCGCGGGCCGGCCACGTGCGCGAGTTCCGGTCGCTGAAGACCAAGCTGACCAAGGCCAAGCTTGAGGCCCGGGCGGCGTTCGAGGCGGTGATGCGGGCGGAGAGGTGAGGGCGCGCAAGGCCTTCTGAGCCGTCAAAGGCGACAGTCGCAAAACTGCAAATGTGCCGTGGTAACTGGTCTATACCAATCACGACGGACGCTCGGCTCCAGCAGGATGTCCACGGTCCAGCGTGCTGGCCCGTTTGTGGAGCCTGTCATGACCAACCCCATCCGCGACCTCGTGACGTCGATCGCGCTCATCGCCGGCCTGGCCAGCGCCAGCGGCGCCTTTGCCGCAGGGCCCCGGAAGGCCGAGCACGTGATCATCATCGGCGTGGACGCGCTCAGCCCGGATGGGGTGATGAAGGCCGAGACCCCGACCCTGCATGACATGATGAAGCACGGCAGCTGGAGCCTCCATGCGCGAGGCGTCCTGCCCACCACCAGCGGCGCCAACTGGGCCTCCATCATCGACGGTGTGGGGCCGGAGCAGCACGGCGTCACCAGCAATGACTGGAAGGTGGGCGAGTTCAACTTCCCCGCCTCGGTGACCGGTTCGGGCGGCTTCTTCCCGTCGATCTTCCAGGTGCTGTTCGATCAGCAACCGCAGTTGGAGGTCGGCTCGATCTATCAGTGGGATGGATTTGGCAATCTCTACGACCACCGGTTCGTGGACTATGACGTCAACGGCAAGAACGAGGAGGACACAGCAGCTCTGGCTGTCGCCTATATCAAGGCCAAGAAGCCCGGGTTCCTGTTCGTGCATTTCGATGATGTCGACCATGCGGGCCATGCCTATGGTCATGGCTCCCCGCGCTACTATGAGGCCGTGACCAAGGTCGATGCGCAGATCAAGGCGATCCGGCAGGCAACCGTCGATGCGGGCATCGCCGACGAAACGGTGATCCTGGTCACCGCCGATCATGGCGGCGTGGGCAAGGGGCACGGCGGCGAAAGCCTGGCCGAACTGGAAATTCCCTGGATCGCCTATGGCAAGGCCATCAAGCCGGGCGTCCAACTCGACCTGCCGATCAACACATTTGACACCGCGGCCACCGCCGCCTGGTTGCTGGGAGCCAAGATCCCCTATGCCTGGCTGGGCCGGCCGGTGACGCCCATCCTGAAGGGCGAAACGGCGCCGGAGCAGGCCTATCGCTCCAGCAGCTTCTATGCCGCGCCAGTGATCGAACCGGCCAATGATGGGACGGCGACTTCAGGCGGGCTGTTCGTCGATCAAGCCGTGCAGATGACCATCCGCAACCCCAACCCCGAGGGCGAGGTCCGCTACACGCTGGACAATTCAATCCCCGCCCCCGGTTCCACGCTCTATACCGGCCCGGTCACGATCACGCGCAACACGATCGTGCGCGCTTCACTGTTCGTGGACGGCAAGGCCGCCAGCGTTCCGGCCACCGGCTATTTCCGGATCCTTGACCCCAAGGCCTCCGGTGCGCGCGGCGTGACCTACAAGGTCTATCTGCTGCCGGAGGGTCCGGTGCGGCTGCCTGATTTCACCCGACTTGAACCCGTGGCCTCCGGCCTGGCCCATGAAATCTCCCTCACGGGCCTGAAGCTTCCCCGTGAAGACAGCATCGCCGTGGTGTTCGAGGGCGACCTCCAGATCGCAGCCGCCGGGGCCTATGGCTTCTCGCTGGCCTCGGACGACGGCAGCAAGCTCTATATCGACGGCAAGCCGGTGGTCGACAATGATGGCGACCACGGCGTGGTCACGGCCAATGGCGGCGTCGATCTGCAGCCCGGCAAGCACGCGATCCGGGTGGAATGGTTCAACGGCGGTGGCGGCGCCTGGCTGGGGGCATATTTCCAGGGGCCCGGCCTTCCCCGTCAGTTCATCGACCCCAACCGGCTTACGCCGCGATAGGGAAGGCCTTTCGCACCTTGCCGCCTCGGGCCAAAACGACTGCGCGCGCGGTGTTCGAGACCGTCGTCCGCGCGAAAGTCTGAACCTCCACGACGGAAACGCCGGACCCCTCCGTTCAACGGATCATGGGACGGGCTTTCAACGTCTTGGAGACGCAGATCACATGGTCAAACACGCACTGATCGCCGCTGCCGCGATTGTCATGCTGGCCGGCCCCAGCCTGGCCCAGACCCGGGGCGCGGCCGCGCTCGACGCCGATGGCGACGGCAAGGTCACCTTGTCGGAATTCCAGGCCGGGCGCGGCGGGCAGATGATGGCCCGGCTCGACGCCAACAAGGACGGCAAGCTGTCGAAGGACGAGTTCGCCGCGATGCGAAAGGGCAAGGCAGACGACGCCGCCAAGCCCGGCAAAGGCGCGGGGCGGATGTGGTCGAGGATCGACGGCGACAACGATGGCTTGATGTCGAAGGCCGAGCTCGATGATTTCCTTCAGACCCGCTTCAAGCATATGGACGCCGACAATGACGGCGCCCTGACCATGGCGGAGTTGAAGACCGGAGCCGGCAAGGCGAAGGTCGGGATCTGATGTGTTCGCGCGCGGCGAGGTGAGGTTTGGCGGCCGAGGGGAGCGATCCCGACGAGGCGCTGCTGACAGGGGTAGGCCGGGGCGACCCGGCCGCCGTTCGCCAGCTGCTGGACCGACGCCTGCCGCGCGTTCTCGCCCTGGCTCGCCGGATGCTGAACGACGCCGGCGAAGCAGAGGATGTTGCGCAGGAGACCTTCCTGCGGGCCTGGAAACAGGCGCGCTCCTGGCGGCCGGGCGGAGCGAAGTTCGATACCTGGCTGCATCGGGTGGCGCTGAACCTCTGCTACGATCGCCTGCGTCGCCGCCGCGAGGTGGTCACGGCCGAGCCGCCGGAGCAGGTCGACACTGGTCCGGCGCCGGACGCCGGCCTGCTGGGCGCGGACCTGTCGCGACGGGTCGAGGCGGCGCTTGCGGCCTTGCCCGCGCGCCAGCGCGAAGCCATCGTGCTGTGCCATCACCAGGGCCTGGGCAATATCGAAGCCGCCGCGCTGATGACGATCAGCGTCGAGGCGTTGGAAAGCCTGCTGGGACGGGGGAGACGAGCGCTCAGAGCCTCGCTCGCCGATCTGGCGGGGTCCGGGCGATGAAGGAGATGGCGTCATGACCATGACCGTCGAACGGTTCGCCGACCTGGCCGAGATCTATGGCGGCGACGTGGCCCGCTGGCCGGAGGCCGAGCGCGAGATCGCGCGCGCCCTGCTGGCTGCTGAGCCCGTGCGTCTGGAAGCGGTGCTGGCCGACGCTGCGCGCCTCGATCGTCTGCTCGACCTCGCGCCCGCCCAGTCCGCCGACTCAGCCCTGCTGGGGCGGCTGATCGCGGCGGCCCCACGTCCCGCCAGCACGGTGCAGCGCTGGCTGGCCGGCGCCGGCGCCGCCCTTGGCCTGGGCGTTGCGGCTCTGGCTGGTGTCGCGGTCGGCGTGATGATCGGCCAGGCTGATCATGGGCGTCCGCCTCAGGGTCAAAGCGTGATCGCCACCGACTTCACCGCAGACCTTTCCGAGGCCCTCCAGGAGCCCGCCGCCCTATGACCTTGTCCCGTTCGCTGCTGATCGGCCTGATCGTCTCGGCGGCGCTCAATGTGTTCCTCGTTGGCGGTGTCGTAGGCGTGCTGTTGGTGCGCCAGGCTCCGTCGGCGCCGGCGGTGGAGTCAGCGACGCTCCCGCCTGTCGGGCCCGTGAAGGAAGAGGTCGCGCCGTCGGTTCCGTCCGCGCCGCCACTTCAACGGCCACAGCCGTCGCCGGCTTCAGCGGGGAGCGCATCTCAAGGTGAGGCGCAGGCGCGGCCGCCGCTGTGGATGGCGGGCAAGGGTCTGTCGCCGGATAGCCGTCGAGCCTTGCGCCGCACGTTGCGCGAGACCAATCAACGCAATCAGCCGATCACACACGAGGCGCGGGGCGAGCGGCAGGCGGCCCTGCTGGCCTTCAGGAACAAGCCCTATGACGCCGCTGAGGTCGCCAGGCGTCTGGCCGCCGCACGGGCATTGGATGTCCAGGCGCGGGGCAATGTCGAGACGGCCCTGGCCAACTATGCCGCGACCCTCTCGCCCGTCGAGCGGGAGACCCTGGCCGATGGTCTGGCCCAGGTCTATGCGCCCCGCCAGAGGCTGGCGCAGGCCGGCGCCAAAATGAATTGACCGTTTGGCGTAACCAAAGCGCGTGTTGTTGCGTATCTTCGGTAAGACCTCGCACCGGAGCCCGCCATGCTGATCCGCAACGCCCCCGACCTGACCGAGAATGAGGTCACCGACCACGGGCTCTATCTAAGGCGGCGGGAGTTCATCGGCGGCGCGGCGGGGCTTGGACTGACCGGCTTGGCGGGCGCGGCTGGCGCGGCGCCGCTGATCTATTCCAAGGGCTTTTCCACCACCGAGAAGCCGACGCCCAAGGAAGACGTCACCACCTACAACAACTTCTATGAGTTCGGCGTCGACAAGGGCGATCCCGCCGAAAACGCCGGCAAGCTGAAGACCCGGCCCTGGACGGTGCGGATCGACGGCGAATGCGAGGCTCCCCGCACGGTCGGGATCGACGATCTGATCAAGGCCAACAAGCTGGAGGAGCGCATCTACCGTATGCGCTGCGTCGAGGGCTGGTCGATGGTGATCCCGTGGGTTGGTTTTCCGCTCAAGGACCTGATCGCCTCGGTCAAGCCAACCTCCAAGGCCAGGTATGTGGCGTTCGAGACCCTGATGCGGCCGTCGGAAATGACCGGTCAGGCCTGGAACGTGCTGGAGTGGCCCTATCGCGAGGGCCTGCGCATCGACGAAGCCACGCATCCGCTGACCCTGCTGGCGGTGGGCCTGTACGGCGAGACCCTGCCCAACCAGAACGGCGCGCCGCTGCGGCTGGTGGTGCCGTGGAAATATGGCTTCAAGGGCATCAAGTCGATCGTGCGGATCACCCTGACCGACAAGCAGCCGCGCACCGCCTGGAACATCTCGGCGCCGCGAGAGTATGGCTTCTATTCCAACGTCAATCCGGCCGTGGATCATCCTCGCTGGTCGCAGGCCAGCGAGCGCCGCATCGGCGAGTTTCGCCGTCGCGAGACCCTGCCGTTCAACGGCTATGGCCAGTATGTCGCCGACCTGTACCGCGGCATGGACCTGAAGAAGAACTTCTGATGGACCAGAGCGTCGCCGCGCCCCGCGCCGCCAGCCGGCGCAAGCGCCCGTCCAAACTGCAGGACAACCTGGTCTATGGCCTGGTCTGGCTGGCCTGCTTCGCGCCTCTGGTCTGGCTGGCGTGGAAGGGTTTCAACGGCGATCTGGGCGCCAATCCGATCGAGAAGCTGATCCGTCAGCTGGGCGTCTGGGGCTTGCGGCTGTTGCTGGTCGGTCTGGCGATCACGCCGGCGGCGCGGATCCTGAAGATGCCGCGCCTGGTGCGTTTCCGGCGCACGGTGGGGCTTTTCGCGTTCAGCTACATCGTGCTGCATCTGAGCGCCTATGTCGGCGTCGACCTGTTCTTTGATTTCGATCAGCTGTGGAAGGACATTCTCAAGCGACCCTTCATCACCCTGGGCATGGGCGCGTTCGTGCTGCTGATCCCGCTGGCGGTGACCTCGACCAATGGCTGGATCATCCGAATGGGTCGGGCCGCGTGGCAGAGGCTGCACTGGCTGATCTACCTGATCGTCCCGCTGGGCGTGGCCCACTACTACCTGCTGGTGAAGGCCGACCATCGGCCGCCCCTGATCTATGCGGCGGTGTTCGCGGTGCTGATGGTCTGGCGCGTCTGGGACAAACTTCGGCGCGCCTAGCGCGGCGCCCGCCCCCTTCGGACTGACCGAAGGGGGCGGGTGTTCTGGCCTATTTTGCCGCCACGCTCTTGGCGTAGGCTTGAGCCTGTCCGACCAGTCGCAATACGTTGCCGCTCCAGATCGCCTCGATATCGGCGTCCGAATAGCCCTCGGCCTTCAGGCGCGCGGTGATCTTGGGCAGGTCGGCCACGTCTTCCAGGCCCTCGACGCCGCCGCCGCCGTCCCAGTCGGCGCCGACGCAGACGCCCTTGGGTCCGGTGATCTTCAAAGTGTGCAGCATGCTGGCCATGAAGATATCGAAGTTGGCCCGGGTCGGCGGATACTGCTTGTCGATGGCGACTCGCTTGGCCATCCACGCGACCACGTCGGCCTGGGTGGCTTCGTCGCGTGGCGGACGTCCAAGGCCGTCCAGTGCGGCCTTGCGCTCGGGGCTGGGGGGCGCCGAGGCGATCAGATAGACCGAGTTGATGCAGATCGCGCCGCCGCTGTCGGCGATCCGCTTGATCAGGTCGTCGTTCAGGTTGCGGGGGTGGTCGAAAACCGCCCGGGCCCCGCTGTGCGAGGCGATCACCGGTGTCTTCGACAGGGCCACCGACTGGCTGACCACGTCGTCCGAAGCATGGCTGACGTCAACCAGCACGCCCAGTCGGTTGGCCTCGGCCAGCCAGCGCAGACCCAGCGGCGAATAGCCGTTCCAGATTTTGCCCTTCGGGTCGGTGGAACTGTCGGCGAACTGGTTGTTGCGGAAGTGGACCGGCCCGGCCATTCGCACGCCGGCCTCGTAGAAGGTCTGCATCAGGGTGAGATCTTCACCCATCGGCCAGCTGTTCTCGATGCTCTGATAGACGAATGACTTGCCGCCCTTGCTGATGCGGGCGGCGTCCTCGGCCGTGAAGGCCAGTTCGAACTTGTCGGGGTGGGCGGCGACCATCTCGCGGATGTCGACGGCGCGCTTCAGGGCGAAGTCGCGGGCGTAGCGATAGCCCTCGGCGGTCAGGTCGCCCTGGCCGGTATAGATCACGTAGAAGCCGCCATCGAGGCCGCCAGCCTTCATGCGCGGCAGGTCAACCTGGCTGCCGTCCAGGGTCACCGCATGACCGTCCAGCATGCTCCAGCCGGGGCGTCCGAAGTGTTCGGGCGTGTCCAGGTGGGTGTCCAGCGTCAGCATTTTCTGGTGGGCGGCCATGTCGGCCTTGGACACGGCCGGCGCAGGCGGGGCCGCGTGGGCGATCGTGGCAAGCAGGGCGGCGGAGCCAAGAAGGGCGGTCAGAAGGCGATAGGGCATCGAGGCTCCGAACATGGGACGCGGACTGGAACCGCCACGCTCACGGATGGCCGCGGGTGCGTCAAGGTGAAGTCGAGGTCAGACGGGCAAAGCAGCTCGCGCGCCCTGTCAGGGGCGGGGGGCGCCGAAGCGGCGGGCGATGGCCACGAGGCCGACAAGCCCCAAGGCGGCAGCGCAACGAACGCTACGCGCCGCGCCCCCGCTCCGGCGCGGCTGTCACGCGTGGGTAGTTTCCGAGGATGTCGGAAGGCGTTTCGACCGGCCTAGGGTCCGATCTTCGATGGGCTTGCGACAAGCCCGTCCAAGAGGGCGGCGCCCCGTCAAGGAAGCTTCATGTCGAGACCCCTCATGGTTGGGCCAACCATTCTGTCGCCTGCCATCACGACGGGGCCGCCCGTTGGTTGCCTCTGACCTCGAGGGCCCACACCGCCCGCCGGGCGTTCGGGCATGTTGAGCGCAGCGATCTTCGACGTTGACGGCGTTTTGCTGGCGTCGCCTCACGAGCGCGCCTGGCGAGAGGCGCTGGATGGCCTGGTTGACCCGGCCGCCTTCACGACAGTCCTCTATCAGACCAGGGTCGCGGGCAAGGCGCGGCTGGACGGCGCGCTGGCCGCTCTGGAGGCGCTCGGCGTCGCGGATGCGGCGGCGCGGGCCGCGCCTTACGCCGCCCGCAAGCAGGCCCGGCTGGAGGCCCTCGTCGCCGAAGGGCCGGTCGAGGCCTTTCCCGACGCCCTTCGACTTCTGCGCGCCCTGAAGGCGCTGGGCTGGTCGCTCGCGGCGGCCTCGGCTTCGAAAAACGCCAGCGGGATGTTGCGAACCATCGCCTTTGATGGCGAAACACTGCTGGCGGCCTTTGGCGTCAATGCCTGCGGACGCGACGTGACACGCGGCAAACCCGACCCCGAACTGTATGCGTTGGCGGCTTGCGAGCTCGGCGTCGCGCCTGCCCGCTGCCTCGTGATCGAGGACGCTCCGGCCGGCATCCTGGCGGCGCGCGCCGGCGGGATGGCCAGCCTGGGCATCGCCAGGCTGAGCGACGAAGCCGTATTGGTCGCCGCCGGCGCGGATTTGGTGGTCACCAGCCTGGACGCGGTATCGCGTCCGGAGCTGGCGGCGGGACGCCTGGCGCGCGAGGTGTCATGACCTCCCTCTTCGACGCCGAGCGCGACCTTTCGCCAAGCCCCGACCCCGCCTGGATCATCGACGAGCTTGGCTACGACCCGCTTCGCGAGGCCAGTCGACAGTCGCGCTTCGCGATCAGCAATGGCTTTCTGGGTGTTCGTGGCGCCCGCGCCCTCACGCGCGGCGGAGAGTGGGGGCCGCCACCGCGCACCTATGTCGCGGGGCTGTTCGATACGGATGGGGCGACGCCGCCCATGGCCATCCTGGCGCCCGCGGCCGATTGGTTGGAGGCGCGGCTCTGGGGCGATGGTGCGCCGCTGGCTCTGGACCCCTGTGACCTGGCCTCGCATCGCGCCACGCTCGACCTCAAGCGCGGCGTCCTGCTCACCGATTGCCGGCAGCAATCAAGCCAGGGCCTGGGTGTGCGCCTTCGCACCCTGCGGTTGGTCTCGCTGAAGGACCGATCTCTAGGCCTGCAGGTGATCTTGCTGAACGTCGAGCGGGGCGCGGCCGAGATCACCTTCGAATGCGACTTCGAGGGCCTGGATCGGGGGCTCGCCAGCGTTCGACGCGAGCAGGACCTTGGGGTCTGGCGCACTCGCCATGCGGACAAGACCCTGGCGATGGCCGCCACCACGCGGTTGTGGGTCGATGGCGTCCCGCTGGAGGGCGAGGCGCTGGGATGCTTCCGGTGGCGCTGGCGTTGGCCGGGCGCCGCCGGGCAGAGCGTTCGATTTGAACGGCAGGTCAGCATCGTGCGAGGGCGCACCTCGGGCGCGGATCCGGCCGAGGCTTGCGGCGCGGGCCTGGCGGCGGCGGGCACGATTGGGGCCCAGGGCGTGGTCGCTGATCATCAGGCCGCCTGGACCGCGCGGTGGGACTTGAGCGACGTGGCGGTGGGAGGCGACTCGGAGGCGCAGAAAGCCTTGCGGTTCGCCGGCTATCATCTCAACGGCGCAGCCAATCCCGACGATCGGGAGGTGTCGATCGGCGCGCGGGCCCTGACCGGCGACGACTATCGCGGCCATGTGTTCTGGGACACCGAGATCTTCCTTCTGCCTTTCTACACCCTGACCTGGCCGGCGGCGGCGCGGAGCTTGCTGGCCTATCGCTATCACACCCTCGACGCGGCCCGCGCCAGGGCGCGGGACATGGGCTGGCGCGGCGCGCTCTATGCTTGGGAATCGGCCGATACGGGCGCGGATGTCACGCCCCGGCAGGTGGTGGGCCCCGACCGCAAAATCGTCGAAATACTGACCGGGCCGCTGGAGCAGCATATCAGCGCCGACATCGCCTATGCGGTCTGGCAATACTGGATCGCCTCCGGCGACGAGGCCCATCTGCGGGACGAGGGCGCGGAAATCCTGCTGGAGACCGCACGGTTCTGGGCCAGCCGCGCGGTGCTGGAGGCCGACGGCCGCCACCATATTCGCGGTGTTATCGGCCCCGATGAGTATCACCCGGCTGTGGACGACAACGCCTTCACCAACGGCATGGCGCGGTGGAACCTCCGGCGCGGCGGCGAGGTCGCCAGGCTTCTGGAAGACTGCTGGCCGGACGTCTGGTCGGGTCTGGCGGCGCGTCTGCGGATTGACGCCGACGAGATCGAGCGCTGGGCGGCGGTCGCTGACACGTTGATCAGCGGCCTGGATCCCGTGACCGGTCTCTATGATCAGTTCGCAGGGTTCGGCGCCCTGGAAGCGATCGACCTGACCGCCTATTCTGGACGATCGGCTCCGATGGACGTCGTGCTGGGGCGAGAGCGCACCGCGCGGGCCCAAGTCATCAAACAGGCCGATGTGGTTGCGCTGATGGCCTTGCTGCCGGACGATCTGCCGACCGAGTATCGGGCCATGAACTTCGCCTATTATTCGGCGCGATGCAGTCATGGCAGTTCGCTCAGCCACGCCTTGCATGGTGTGGTGGCCGCTCGCCTGGGGCAGGTCGAGATCGCGCTGGATCACTTTCGCAAGACGGCGGCCATCGATCTGGGGGACGATCACGCCGCCATCGCCGGCGGTGTCCATATCGCCGCCCTGGGCGGCTTGTGGATGATGGCGGTCGTGGGCTTTGGGGGGCTCTCAGTGACCGAGGGCGGACTGAGGCTGGATCCCCATCTGCCCGGGGGTTGGACAACCTTGTCCTTCAAGGTCCAGTGGCGCGGTCGCTTGATCGGCTTTGATATCGATATGGCGCTCAATCGCATCGAGGCCCGTCTGATCTCCGGGGAGCGCATGGAGCTGACCGTCAGGCGCGCTGTCTGTGTACTGGAGCCGGCCGTGACCCTGAGGGTCGATGGGCAAGCCCGCGTAGCGGCAGATCTGACTGGGGCCGGCGGGCAATTTCGGCGCCTTTAGCACTCCAATCCGTCACGGAGCCGTCGAACCAGGCTGAGCTCGCCCGAGAGCGGATCTTCGACGACATCCAGAAGGGCCGCCTGATCGTGCGCGTTCCGGGCGTCAATCAGCGAGATCAGTTTGGGCGCGACCCGGATGATCGCCACCGAAGCCCCGCGCGGGGCGAAGACCGGTTGTTCGCGATAGTGGGCGACCGTCAGGTCATTGAGCCGCTCGATCTCATGGCTGTCGGTTATTTCGACGGCGATGGCGGCCATCGACAGGCCGTGAAGCTGCAGCCTGTCGTCGCTGAGATGACCGACCGCGATCGAAATTCGCGGTTCGCGCCGGATGTTTCGCAGCTTCTGGCTATCTCTGGCGATCAAGAAATAGAGGACCAGGCCGTCGCTCACATAGCCGACGAGCGTGGCTTGCGGCCATCCGTCAGGTCGCAGCGTGGCCACGCTCATGATCGGGTTATCGGCGAGGATCTTCAGTACATCGCCGCGAAGATCGACGCTCGGGCCTTCGGCGAAATCGGACATGGCGGGGCTCCTGCGTGGGCCAGTCTAGAGGGCGGGGCCCGTGGGCCGGGCGACTAGGCGTCGGATGATGACGAGACGCGCGCCAGATGGTTGTGAGCCGCCGTGGCGGCGATGGCCGCTTCGCCCTCGGCGACGCTGATCTGGTTGAGGCCGCGCACCAGGTCGCCGGCCGCGAAGAGTCCCTCGATCGAGGTTTCCTGGTGTTCAGACACGTAGAGCCGTCCGGCCGCATCGATCATCGCGCCCAGGGTCCGGCCCAGCGCGGTCTGGGGACTTGTGCCGAATGCCGAATAGACCACGTCGAACGTTTGGGCGCGGCCATCCTCGGCGATGACCGCAGTGACGCCGTGCTCGTCCAGGCCCACGGATCCAATCACCAGGTGATCGACAGCGATCCCGGCCATGTCCAAGGCCTGTTGCGTTTTCGGGGAGAGCGGGGAAGCGCCCAGCGGAAGCAACAGCGTCAACCGGTCGGTATAGGTGCGCAGGAACAGGGCCTCGGCGGCTGCATGTTCGCCCGCGCCCAGCACGGCCACGCGCTTGTCCTGGTTCTCATAGCCGTCACAGATCGGGCAGGTGCGAACCCGTCCGCTTTTGACGGCGTCGGCCAGATGGGCGAGCGGCGGCTTGTTCTCCACCACGCCCGTCGCCAGGATCACCGTGCGAGCCCGCAAGGTCGTGTCGGCGGTCTGGGCCGTAAACAGGCCATCGGTCCCGTGCGCCAGGGTCTCGACCACGCCATCGTACAGAAGCGCGCCATATCGACGAGCCTGGGTGCGAAGCCTGTCGAGCAGACCGGGGCCAGATAACCCCTCTGGAAAGCCAGGCAGGTTGTGGCTGAGCGTGATCCACTCCGCGCGGCTCCATCCCTTGTCGATGACGGTCACGCTACGGCGAAATCTTCCCAGGTAGAGCGCCGCGGTCAGGCCGGCGGGGCCGCCGCCGATCACCAGGCAGTCAAGTATCTCAGCCATGGCCCATGCCTCGCTCGCGCCTGATCCGCCACTTGGCGCAACGATGCCGAGCGCCAAGCGTGGCTCCCACGGCCGGGCGGGATAAGACTCGGAAAGTACTCAAGGCGGAAACCTGGCGGCGGGCGTCGCCGCCGCCATGGGCGACCGTGGATCCCGGCCCTTTTTGATCCGGATCGTGCTCAGCTCAGAGCTAGACGCCAACCAGCGCGTTGGTCGCGACCTCCGCCTCGTCCAGGCTGGGATAGTCCGTGTAGCCGTGCGCGCCGCCGCCATAGAGCGTTTCGGGCGCCATGAGGGCGTTCAAAGGTTCGTGGTCCTGGAACCGGCGAACCAGATCCGGGTTGGCGATGAACAGCCGTCCAAAGGAGACCAGATCGGCTGACCCGCGTGCGATGGCGTCGATCGCCATCTGGCGGTCATAGCTATTGTTGACCATCCAGATCCCGTCGAAGCGATCCCGCAGCGCCGCATAGTCGAAGGGCGCGAAATCGCGCGCGCCGCCGGTCGCGCCCTCGACCACATGGACATAGGCCAGGCCGAGGCGGTTGAGACCCTCGATCACATGATTGAACAACGGCTGAGGATCGCTGTCGTGGGAATCGTTGGCGGGCGAGACCGGCGACAGTCGCACGCCGACCCGGTCCGCCCCGATCTCGGTTGCGACGGCCTGGGTCACCTCCAGCAGCAGTCGCGCCCGGTTCTCGATGCTGCCGCCATAGGCGTCGGTTCGCTGATTGGAGCCGTCCTTGAGAAAGGCGTCGAGCAGATAGCCGTGGGCCCCATGCAGTTCCACCCCGTCAAAGCCGGCCTCAAGGGCGCGGCTGGCGGCATATCGGAAGTCCTCGATGACGCCGGGGATTTCCTTCAGCTCCAGGCCCCGGGGCATGGAGACATCGACAAAGCCCTGACCGGCGATGAAGGTCTTGGTGTTGGCCCGGATCGCCGAGGGGCCGACCGGCGCCTGGCCGTCCTTCTGGAAGCTGGTGTGGGAGACCCGGCCGGTATGCCAGAGCTGGACAACGATCGTTCCGCCCTGGGCGTGGACGCCGTCGGTCACGGCGCGCCATCCGGCGACCTGCTCGTCGCTATAGCAGCCTGGCGTGTCGGAATAGCCCTGAGCCTGCGCGGAGATCTGGGTCGCCTCGGCGATGACCAGACCGGCCGAAGCGCGCTGGGCGTAGTATTCGGCGGCGAACGGGCTGGGGACCAGGCCGGGGCCCGCGCGATTGCGGGTCAGCGGCGCCATCACCATCCGATTGGCCAGATCAAAGGCGCCAACCGTCACCCTTTCGAAGAGGGCTGTGGCCGAGCGGGGAGCGTGAGGCTTGTTCATGATCTGAAATCCGCGAGAGGAAGTCACGAGATAGCGGTGGAACCGACGCCGGCGGCAGCCTCGGAAACTACCCCGCGCCGCGCCCTCGCGGGACGCCCCTTGGCGGCGTAGCGCTTCGGCGTGGGTAGTTTCCGACGCTGACCAGGCCGGCAGACCGGGCGCTACATCCAGGCCTCGCAACGCCCGCGCCTGCCCAGCCATCGCGCACGGGCCGGGCGAGTGTCCCCAAAGGCTCTTCCGGCCTGTTTCGTTGTCCGCGGATCGCATGAAGCTCGACGCCCGAAAGATAGTGCTGATCGGCGGCGCGGTCGTCGCCGCCGCAGGCCTCGGCTGGTTCATCAAGGTCAAGGTTTTCCCGACCGCCAAACCGCCGCAGGTGGCCACCGCCACAGCCACGGTCGGCGATGTGGAGCAGACGGTCTTGGCCACCGGCGCCCTGGAACCGGTGACGCTGGTCAGCGTCGGCGCCCAGGTCTCCGGACAGCTCACCGCCTTGCATGTTCAATTGGGTCAGGCCGTGCGCAAGGGTCAGCTGATCGCCGAGATCGACTCCGCGCCGCAGACCAACGCCCTGCGCATCAGCCAGGCCAATCTCACTGACGTTAGGGCCCAGAAGGTCAAGTCAGCGGCCGTCCTGGTCCAGGCTGAACTGGCCTTGCGCCGCCAGGGCGAGACCCTGGCCCAGGAGGCTTCCTCGAAGGCGGACTTCGAGGCTGCCGATGCGGCGGCCAAGACGGCGCGAGCCGACCTGCTCGCGCTCGACGCGCGGATCGCCAGCGCCAACGTCTCGGTGCAGACGGCGGGCGTCAATCTGGGCTACACCCAGATCCGCGCGCCGATCGACGGAACGGTGGTGGCGATCGTCACCAAGCAGGGCCAGACGGTCAACGCCAACCAGTCGGCCCCGACCATCGTCAAGCTCGGAGACCTGCGGACCATGACGGTCCGGGCGGAAATCTCCGAGGCCGACGTCATCAAGGTCCATGCTGGGCAGGCGGTCTATTTCACCATCCTGGGCGACGCCAGGCGCCGCTACAGCGCCACCTTGCGCTCGGTCGAACCCGCCCCTGAAACCATAAAGACGGCCGACACCATCACTACCAGTTCGGCGGCCTCGGCGGTCTACTACAACGCCCTCTTCGACGTGCCCAATGCCGACGGCCGTCTGCGCACCTTCATGACCGCGCAGGTCAATGTGGTCCTGGCCCAGGCGCAGGGCGTGCTGACCATTCCCTCGTCCGCGCTGGAGGAACCCGCCCCTGACGGCAGCTACACCGTCCAGGTGGTCGGCGAGAAAAAGAAAACCAGTCCCCGCAAGGTCCGCATCGGTGTGATCGGCGGAACCTCGGCCCAGGTGTTGAGCGGCCTGAAAGCCGGTGAAACCGTTGTCCTGGCCCAGGCCGCCGCGACTCCGGTCGTCAAGGCGTCGACGGGCGGGCGCCGGGGCGGGTCGATGGGCCTTTGACCGTGACCGCTCCCCTGATCGAGGTGAAGGCCCTACGCCGCGAGTTTCCGGCTGGCGACAGCGTTCTGACAGTCCTTAAGGACATTAACCTGACGATCCAGGCTGGCGAACTGGTCGCGATCGTCGGCGCTTCGGGATCGGGCAAGTCGACCCTGATGAACCTCCTCGGATGCCTGGATCGCCCGACCATGGGCTCCTACAAGATTGCCGGTGTCGACACCGCTGGCCTCGCGCCCGACGATCTGGCGGCCCTGCGCCGCGAGCGTTTCGGTTTCGTCTTCCAGAAATACCACCTGCTTACCGACCTCACGGCCCTCGCCAATGTCGAGGTTCCCGCCATCTATTCCAGCATGCCAGGCGAGGCCCGCAAGGCGCGGGCCGCCGACCTGCTCAAGCGGCTGGATCTGGGCGACCGCATGGACCACCGGCCCAACCAGCTGTCGGGCGGCCAGCAACAGCGCGTGTCCATCGCCCGGGCCCTGATGAACGGCGGCCAGATCATCTTGGCGGACGAACCCACTGGAGCACTCGACACGGTCGGCGGCGACCAGGTGATGGAGATCCTCAAGGGATTGAACGCCGAGGGACGCACGGTGATCATCGTCACCCACGAGCCGTCGGTGGCGCAGAAGTGTCACCGGACCATCGAAATCCGCGACGGCGCGATCATTTCCGACACCCGAAAAGACCAGGCGCCGGTCGTCGCTGCCGTCACCAAGGCCCTGGCGCCGGCCTATCGCCGCGAGAGCCCGTTCCAGGCCTTCGCCTCGCGCGTCACCGAAGCCTTCCGCATGGCCCTGACGGCGATGAACGTCCATCGGCTGCGCACCTTCCTGACGATGCTGGGCATCATCATCGGCATCGCCTCGGTGGTGGCGGTGGTGGCGCTGGGGGAGGGGTCGCGCCAGCAGGTGCTGAGCAACATCAGCGCGATCGGCACCAACACACTCGAGATCATGCCAGGCAAGGACTATGGCGACATGCGCTCGGGCGCGGTGCAGACCTTGCGCGTCGCCGACGCCGACGCCCTGGCCGCCCAGCCCTATGTCGACAGCGTGACCCCGACGGTTCAGGCCGGGGTCACCCTTCGGCTTGGCAATATCACCGCCACCGGCCAGGCCAGCGGCGTCGGGTCCCAGTATTTTCAGGTCCG
>Ga0209023_10002623_pt1 | contig 22233 bp, 18 predicted proteins | sample LakOneMetagenome_FD_187468 | JGI IMG/M metagenome (GOLD analysis project Ga0209023, IMG submission 187468) | Freshwater and sediment microbial communities from Lake Erie, Canada (SPAdes) (version 2) | ecosystem: Environmental > Aquatic > Freshwater > Lentic | place: Lake Erie, Canada...
CGAACAGCGTCGGCGTGATCGCACCCATGTTGATCTTGACGATGGGGCTTGCCGCGCGCGGGCTGTTGCGGTGGATGGCGTCGGCCACCAGCTCCTTGCCGGTGCCGCTTTCACCGAGGATCAGCACCGGCGCCCGCGTCTTCGCCACCTGGGCTATGGTGGCCAGCACGCGCAGCAGCTTCGGGTGCTCGCCGACGATGGCGGAAAAGTCGAAGCCGCTGTCGAGCGCCCCGCGCGTCGGGCCGCCGGCCGGCGCGCCGGCCAGGTCCAGCGTGGCGCGCACCAGTTCCACCAGTTGGGCGTTGTCCCAGGGCTTGGTGAAGAAGTTGGCGGCGCCGGCCTTGATGCCATTCACCGCCAGCGCAATCGAGCCCCAGGCCGTCATCAGGAGCACCGGCAGCTGCGGATGCTGCTTGCGGATGGCGTCCAGCAGCGCCAGGCCCTCGGCGCCGCTGGTCTGCAGCGAAAAGTTCATGTCCTGCAGGACCAGGTCGAAGGGTTCGCGCGCCAGCAGGGCCAGGGCTGGCGCCGGCCCGTCGCAGCAGGCGGCGTCGAAACCGGATTGCTTGAGCAGCAGGGCCAGCGACACCTGGACCGCGCCGTCGTCGTCGACGACCAGGATGCGCGGAGTGCGTGATGCTTCCATCTCGGTGAGTCTCTTTCTTGTCGTTTTCTGTTACTCGTAGTGCAGCGCTTCGGTCGGGCTCAGGCGGCTGGCGCGCCAGCCCGGGTACAGGGCGCAGACCAAGGATAGCAGATAGATGACCGCCATCGACAGGCCTGCCGCCGCCGCGAAGACCGCCCAGTTCAGGCTCTCGCCGAACACGCCGGTCAGCGGCAGCTGCACCAGCAGCGCCAGGCCGAGCGCGATCGCAATCGAGCTGAGCATGAACTGTTCGAGCACGATCTGGCGGTAGATGCCGGCGGCGCTGGCGCCGATCGCGCGGCGCAGGCCGATCTCGGGAATGCGCGCGGTGGTGTTCTGCCACAGCGCGCCGAACAGGCCAAAGGCGACCATCACCAGCATGAAGGCGGCGATCACGGAGATGAGCACCAGCGGCATGGCGCGGGTATGCAGCATGGCCTTGCGGCCCGTGGACAGTGGCGTGATCTGGTACGCCCAGTCATTGCGGATCAGTTTCAGGCGCGCATTCAGGCGCCGTTCGAAGTCGCGCGCGGTGCCGGGCTTCACCTTCAGCAGGATGGTGCGGATGTCGCCGTCGTGTCTGCCCGCTTCAAAGCGCTGAAAGGCAAAGTTGACCGGCGCTTCGAATTCGCCCTTGGCGCGGAATTCGTCGACCACGCCGACCACGCGGTAGGCAACGGTCGTCTTGCCGCCTTCGCCGTCGATGAACTGCTGGCCGACCGCGCGCACGCCGGGGAACATGGCCTCGGCCATGCGCCGGTTGATCACGACCGGGCGCGCCGCGCTGCCGTTGTCGAGCGCGGAGAACCAGCGTCCCTCGACCAGGTTCAGCCCGAGCACGCCGGCCAGGGCGTCGTCGGCTTCGATCATTTCCGTGTGCACTTGCGGCGCCTTGGCGTCGCGCCGCATGTCCGAGGCATAGGTAGAAAACGCATAGGGTTCGAAGCTGGCAAAGGCGATGCCGCTGACTTCCGGCAGCTCGGCCAGGCCGCGCCGCAGGCTGTCGTAGACGCCGGCGTCGAAGCGCGTCTTGCCATTGTCGCCGGCCTGAATCGTCACCGACCAGACGTCGTTCGAATCGAAGCCGAGCGGCATGCGGTACAGCTGGGCGTAGCGCGCAGCAAAGGCGGCGACGCCGAACACGATGGCAAAAGCGAGCAGGATTTCGAGGCTCAGCATCAGGTTCCTGGACTTGCGTTTCCAGGTCAGTTTCAGCAAATGGCGGAACATCAGGCGGCTCCCTTCAGGGCGTGGACGGGATCGAGGCGCGACATCTTCCAGGCTGGCAGTACGCCGGAGAGCAGGCCGAAGACGGTGGCGATCAGCATGCCCCAGCCGAACACGGGCAGGTTCAGGTCGTAGCGCATGTAGTTGATCAGCTGGATGTGTTCGAGCCAGGCCAGCAAGCCGGCGGTCGCGGCCAGGGCGATCAGGCCGCCGGCCAGGCAGAGCAGCACGTTTTCCACCACCAGCTGGATCGCCAGCTGGGAACTGGTGGCGCCAAAGGCCTTGCGCACGCCGATCTCGACGCGCCGCTCCATGATACGGCCGGTGTTCAGGTTCACCAGATTCAGGGCCGGCAGCAGCATGAAGAGCAGCATCGCCGCGGCGATCAGCGCAAGCAGCAGGCCGGCGCCCGAGTCGAGCTTCTCGTTGCCGCCCACCGTCATGCGGGCAAACAGGTCGAGTTTGGAGTCGGCCCAGAAGCGTGTCGTCTTCCATTTCTTCGGATCTGCCTGCACCACGCCTTTCGCGATCTGCTCCACCTGGCGCTGGATGCGCGGCAGGTCGGCGCTGCGTTCGGCCAGGATCAGGGCGACGAACATGCCGGTCAGTTCGTTGCGGTAGTCCGAGGAGGCAAAGGTGCTGATCGGCGCCCAGATGTCGGCAAACGCATTCACGTGCATCGCATCCTCGACCACGCCCACGACCTCGAAGTTCTGGCCGCCGACGTCGATATGCTGGCCGACGGCTGCGGCGGGCTGGCCGGGAAACAGGCGCTGCGCCGTGGTGGCGTTCAGCACGGCGATCATGCGGCCGGCCGCGTCGTCGGCGGCGTTCGGCAGGCGCCCCGCCAGCAGCGTGAAGTCGAGGATCTTCCAGTAATCCGCATCGACGCGGCGCATCTGCATCTCGCTCACGCGTTCGCCCTGATAGACGGCAGCGCCGCTCGGCAGGGTGGCGGCAGCAACGCGTTCGACGCCAGGCATGGGCTTCAGGAATTTCTCGATCAGCTTGTAGCCGAGCGGCGTGGTACTGACGCTATTGCCGTCGTGGCTGTCCATGCGCATCATGACGATTTGCAGGAAGCGCTCGCTCCTGCCCTCGACCCCGGACGGGCGGAAGGCGGTCTCCAGCAGCGAGGTCACGACCATCAGCACCACCAGGGTGAGCACGATGCAGACCAGGTTAATCGCGGTGAAGAGCTTGCGGCGCATGAAGACCTTCCACGCGGTGAGCAGGTAGTTGCGAAGCATGGCGTCTCCTCAGGCGACCAGCTGGCCGTCGAACACGCGCACGATGCGGCTGGTGCGGCGCGCCTCGTGCTCGTCGTGGGTGACCATGACCACGGTCGTGCCCTCGGCGTTCAGCCCGAGCAGGATGTCCATGACTTCGGCGCCCATCTTGCTGTCGAGGTTCCCGGTCGGCTCGTCGGCGAGCAGCACCTGCGGCTGGCCGACGATGGCGCGCGCGATCGCCACGCGCTGCTGCTGGCCTCCCGAGAGCTGGTTCGGGAAGTGGTCCATGCGTGCGCCGAGGCCGACCTTTTCCAGCGCTTCCCGTGCAAGCCTGCGCCGCTCGCCGGCGGGCATCGCGCGGTACAGCAGCGGCAGCTCGACGTTGTCGATCACGCGCAAATCGGGGATCAGGTGGAAGCTCTGGAAGATGAAGCCGAAGGTGCTGTTGCGCAGTTTGGCCACCTGCTTGTCGCGGTAGCGCGTGATCGGGATGCCTTCGACCTCGATGCTGCCTTCGCCCGGCCGGTCCAGCAGGCCGATGAGATTGAGCAGGGTGCTCTTGCCGCAGCCGCTGGGGCCCATCATGGCGACGAATTCGCCCTTTTTCACGTGCAGGTCGATCTCCTTCACGGCCAGGGTTTCCACCTTGTCGGTGCGGTAGGTCTTGCTGACTTTGTTCAGTCGGATCATGGTCTTTCCCTTGTCTTTACTTTGTGATGTTCATTGAGGATGTGAAAAAAACGTCAGGGCAAGGCGCCGAGTCGAAGACAGTACGAGCGTACGGCGAGACGAGGCAACGCAGCCATGGCGATTTTTTCACATCCTCATTCAGTGATGCGGATGCTGTCGAGGTCCTTGAAAGCCCTGGTGTCGGACACGATGAAGCGCTCGCCCGGCCGCGCGCCGGACAGCACTTCGACCAGTTTGCCGTCGCCGCCGCCCAGCTGCAGCGTGGTCTTGCGCGCCACGCCGCCCAGCACCGCGAAGGCGGGCTGCGCGCCGCTGCCGTTGAAGGCGGCGCCAGCATCCAGCACCAGGGTGCCGGTCTTCTGGTCGATGACGATATTCACGTCGACCCGCATCTTGTTGCGCAACAGCGGGTTGTGCGGCTGATCGAGGTCGACCAGCAGCTTGACGGTGCCGTTCTGGATTTCGGGCAGGACCGTGTGCACGCGTCCTGCCAGCACTTCGCCGTTCTGCTCGACGCGCACCTTCTGTTCGGGCACCAGCAGACGCGCGTGGAAGTCGGACAGGGTCGCCTCGACGCGGTAGTTGTTCATTTCCGACACCCGCGCCAGCAGCTGGCCGGCGGCGACGCTGGCGCCTTCTTCCTGCACCAGCGAAGTCAGCATGCCGGCCCAGGGCGCGGCGACTTTCGTCTGCGCCAGCAGGCGTTCCTGCTGGGCGATCTGCTTGGCCAGGATCGCCTGTTGCAGCTTGGCGGCGTCGATACTGCCGGCCGTTGCGCGGCGGCTGTCGGCGATCTGCTCGCGCTGCTGGCGCAGCTGGATCTCGGTGCGCTTCACGTTCAGTTCCGAGGCCAGCAGGTCTTCGCCCGAGACCAGGCCGCTCTGGCGCAGCTTCTGGTTGCGCTCCTGGCGCGCCCTGGCCGACAGCAAATCGAGTTCCAGCAGTTCGATGCTGCTGGCGAGCGCCTTGTGCTTCTGGTCCAGCTCCACCTTGAGCAGGGCGACGCGGTTTTCCTGCTGCGCCAGCTGCTCCTGCAGGGCATCGAGTGCGAGGCGCACTTCGCGGTCGTCGAGTTCGAGCAGCAGTTCGCCGGCTTTTACTTGCTGGCCTGGTTTCGCATGGACCTTGGCCACGCGGCTGGCTGCCGGGCTGGCCACCACTTCCTCGTGCACGGGAATCACGATGCCCGCGGCATTCACGGTGCTGGCGACGTCGCCCTTGCGCACGGTGGAGACGATGATGTCGGCGGCGGCCACGCTGGGCCGCAGCAGGCGGTTGATGCCCCAGCAGGCAGCCACGATGGCGGCGAGCAGCAGGATGCCGAGGGCGATGCGGATGTGCTGGCGGCGGCGGATGAAATCGGGAGCGAGGGCCTGGTCCATGGTCGGTGTGTGCTTGTTCTTGTCATCCTTGTTGCAAGTGCCGTGCCAGCCCGGTTTGGCCCCGTACGAAAGGGGCTTTGGCAGCGCGGGCTGACCGGCTGCGAACACTGGTGTCCGGATTCGGACAGTCAGCCTTGCGCATTCGTCCAGCAACTCGCATAATCGCCTGCTGACCTGATGGCGGCTTCGATCGCGCCGCTTCGAGTACCCCCTTGTGCGCCGCTTGCGCAGAACCGTCCCAATGAACGACACCCTTGCCATCTTCGGCTTTCCGACCACGCCCCTCGAACTGATCTCGTTTGCCCTTGCGGTCACCACCGTGCTGCTGAACGTGCGCCAGAACCACTGGGCCTGGCTGTTCTCGATCACCTCGTCGGCCACTTATGCCGTGGTGTTTTTCGACGCGCGCCTGTACGGCGACAGCGGCTTGCAGCTGGTCTTCATCGCGGCGTCGGTGTGGGGCTGGTACCAGTGGCTGCGCGGGGCAGGGGAGACGCGCCTGGTGGTCACGCGTTTGCATGGCGCCGGCTGGGCCTGGGCGCTTGCCGGCTGGGCGCTCGGCTTCCTGCTGCTGTCCTGGTTCCTGGAGACCTACACGAATACCGACGTGCCGCACATGGACGCCTTCCTCACCGCCGGCAGCCTGGTTGGCCAGCTGCTGCTGGCGCGCAAGAAGGTCGAGAACTGGGTGGTGTGGATCGTGGTCGACGTGCTGTACGTGGGCCTGTATCTGTTCAAGGACCTGCACGTGACGGCGGTGCTGTATGCGATCTTCGTGCTGCTGGCCGCACGCGGGCTGCGCGCCTGGGGCAACATCGCGCGGGCGGACCGATGAAGCGCATCGCCATCCTCGGCGCGGAATCCTCGGGCAAGTCGACCCTGTGCGAGGCGCTGGCGCGGCGCCATGGCACCGTGTGGGTGCCGGAATACCTGCGCGAATTCGTCGACACGATGGGGCGCGTGCCCTTCGAGGAAGACCAGTTCGGCATCGCCAGCACCCAGCGTGCGCGCGAAGATGCAGCCGCGCTTCTGGCGCGTGACTTCCTGTTCTGCGATACCACGCCGCTGATGACGGCCTTGTACAGCCGCGTGTACTGGGGCCGTGTCGATGCGCAGTTGACGGAACTGGCGCGCACGCACGATTACGCCCTGACGCTGGTGGCGGCCACCGACACGCCCTGGACGCCGGACGGCCTGCAGCGCGAATCGGAAGAGGTGCGCGAGCTGGTGCACCGGATGGTGCTGGCGGAATTGCAGGAACGCGGCATCCCGTTCCTGCTGGTAGAAGGAGACCTGCCGCAGCGCCTGCGGCAGGTTGAAGAGGCGTTAGCCGGGCTTTAACCCTGCGTTGACGACGCTTTAGAAGTCGAACTGCGCCGACACGCGGAAGGTGCGCGGTGCGCCCGGCAGCAGGTAGCCGCCCAGTTGCTGGGTGACGTCGCGCCAGTAGAACTTGTCGAACAAATTGTCGACGCGCGCCCGCAGCGTCACGTTCGTCGTCCCCGTCTTCAGGCCATACGCCGCGCCCAGGCCGAACACGTGGTAGCCCGGAACATACACCGTGTTCTCCGGATCGAAAGCCTTCTTGCCCGCGTACTGCCACTGGCCGCTCACCTTCAGGCCCGGGACGGTCGGCACCGCGTAGTCGGCCCACAGCGTGGTCTTCAGTTCCGGCACGTTGGTGGCGCGCTTGCCGTCGTACAGGGCGTCGCCGGTGTCCTGCTGCTTTGCACGCAAGGCCATCAGCGTCGCGCCGTAGGTCAGGGCGCCGCTGCTGCGCTGGGCCGCCAGCTCGACGCCGCGGTGCATCTGTTCGCCGTTGCGGACAAAGGTGTTCGCTTCGTTGACGTACTCCAGGCCAGTGCTGATCTGGAACAGCGCGGCCGTCAGGCCGATGTCGCCGACGCGGCCCTTGGCGCCGAGCTCGAACTGCTTCGAACGGTTCGGGCCCAGGTCCTGGTTCTGGTTGGTGGTCTCCATCTCGGCCACACCACCCGACTGCAGGCCATGGGCCACGGTGCCGTACAGGTTCCAGCCCGGCGTCACGCTGTACACCAGCGAGGCGCTCGGCAGCAGCCAGCTGCCCTTGTTCGCGGTCGGGCCGAGTTCCAGTTCCGGCGTTTGGGTGCTGTCGATCTTGGTGTAGCGCAGGCCGGCGTGCAGGGCAAGTTCCGGCGTGAGGGTGACGATGTCCTGCACGAACAGCGAACGTTCGCGTTCGGTGTAGCGCTCGCTGACCGGGCCGGTCGCCGGATTGCCCGGCGCCGGATCGACGACCAGGTTCTGGTAGATGTTGCTGTAGCCGGCGTAGTCATAGACATAGTCGCCGTAGCTGTTGTGGCGCTCGGCGTAGCCGATGCCGGCAGTGAGCACGTGGCGCACGGCGCCGGTGGCGAAGCGGCCTTGGACCTGCGCCTGCACGCCGAACGGCGTCTTGCGCTCGCCCACGCTCTGGTAGTCGTAGACGTCGTAGTCGCCGTTCGCGCAGTAGCCCGGATAGTAGCCGTCGCCTTCGTTGCTGCAGCCGTAAGGGAAGGCGGTGTAGTCGTCGCGCTTGAACCAGTGCTTGTTGGCGGTGACCGTGGCGCGCCAGTCGCTGTTCAAACGGTAGTCGAAGCGCGCACCAAAATTGGCGCTGTCGGTATCGACCGGCTTGGTCCAGGGCTGGGCGTTGAGCAGGGTCTTGGGGTTGACGCCGCGCGGCAGTTCCACGCCGCGGATCAATTGATAGCCGGGGGCGGTGATTTGTTCCTTGTGCTGGAAGTCGGCGTCCAGTTGCAGCAGGGCGTCGGGGCTGATCTGCCAGTCGAAGGCGCCGGATACGAACTGGCGCTTGCCGTCGGCGCCGTCGATGTAGGAATGCAGGCGCTCGGCGGCGGCGTTCACGCGGTAGCCGAAGCGCTTGTCGTCGAAGCGTCCGCCGAGGTCGACGGCGCCGTACAGGGTGCCGCGCTCGCGCGCTTCGACGGTGACCGAACGCAGGTCGGTATTCGTCGGGCGCTTGGTGACGAAGTTCAGGATGCCGCCCGGCGCCGCCAGGCCCGCCTGCATGCCGGCCACGCCCTTCAGCAGTTCCACGCGCTCCTTGTTCTCCAGCGGGATCTGGGCGTCGGCGGGAATCGCGATGCCGTCCTTGCGGTAGCCCGAGTTATTGTTCAGCATGAAGCCGCGCACCGAGAACTGCTCGGCATAGCCGACCGCGTTGTAGGCGTCGCCCACCGAGGCGTCGTAGGCGAGGGCGTCGCTGGCGCTGCGGATCGAGAGGTCCTGCATCTGCTCGCGGCTGAAGGCGCTGATCGAGACCGGGGTGTCGACGATGGCCATGTCGGCAAAGCCGCCGACGCTGGCGCGGTCGCTTGTGGTCCACTTGCTGCCGCTGACGACGACCGAGGGGATGGCGTCGTTCGTTTGTGCAGTTTGTGCAAAGGCAGGAACGGCGAACGCCTGGGCCACGGCGCAGGCGAGGAGGGTGTGCTGCAAAACTGGTTTCATTGTGTGCTCGGATTCGAGCGGCGCACGGGCGCCGCTTTTGAAAAAACCGGAGCCAACGTGGGGGAAGGGCAAACAAATGGGGAACTGCGTTGCGCTTTCCTTCGCTGGCATTATCCAGATCAGGTACGAAGGGTATCTCTCACCCGGAACGCGAATTCCAGGACCCCTAGCGAAGGCGCGAGTGTATGGCGCAGTGGTTGGTTTGTCAACGATGTTGTGTGGGGGGCTCGAACCCACCCGATGTCGGCCGATCGACCGGCTGCGATGTGTAGGGTGGGCACTTGTGCCCACGCGGTCTCACCGCGTGATCGGACGCGGTGCGTGAAACGTTGGGGTGTTCATGGGTACGACCGCGTGGGCACAAGTGCCCACCCTACGAAAAACAAATCAAACCTCGGCGGCCTCGCGCACCGGCGCGGCATGCTCATGGTGCGCACGCGCATGCAGCAGGTGGCGCTGCAAGGTCGACTTCGCCGAGGTCTCGATCGCGCGCCAGTAGTCGCGCCGCTGCGCCGCACGCTTGCGGTGCTTGGACGGCATGTCGGCCAGCGGCTTGAGGTAGAAGGGCAGCGAGATCAGCCAGGTATCCCCGGGCAGCTCGACCCCACCCAAGATCTTCCAGAAGCCATCGTAGGCATTCGCGAAATGCTTGGCGTCCTGCGGATCATAGGCCGGATGCGCGGTGCACTTCACGCCCGCCACCTGCTCCATGCCCACCGCCTGGGCCACGCCCTGCATCGCGGCGAAGCAGAAGAAGCTCGGCGAATTATTCGGGAAGGCGTTCTCGAATGCCTCGAAGGCGTCGCCCGAATCGGTCCAGCGGCCCTGGTTGCGGGTGACGAAAGGGATGAGTCCCGGCGGCAGGCCGGCCACCGCGCCGTCGACCCAGGAAAACGACAGCCGGTGCAGCACCTTGCCGTCGGCCACCAGGGCAATCGTCAGGTCGCCCTCGGCATTCATGCGCGATGCCATCTCCAGGCGGATCAGGAACTGGCTGCCGTTTGCCTCGTGCTGCCACAGCGCCAGCCCGCCGCTGGCGTACACGGCCTGCTTGTAGGCGGCATTGAAACTGGTTTCCTCGAAGCGGTAGTGCGACAGCACACACTGCACGCGCTGGCGCGCCGACAGTCCCTTGGCCAGGTAATGCCGGTGGCTCAGGTGGTGGAACAGGTCGGTGTTGGCGGGCGCCGCCACGTAGTTGCGCACCACGTCGAGCTGGCATAGCGAGGCATGGTCGCGCCAGTAGCGCAGCACGCGCGCGCTGCGCAGTACCGCCATCAGGCGCGAGGTGAAGGAAACCTGGCCACGAGGGGCCGTCCAATGCTTGGCGAGGTGGGCGAAGATCATGGTCGCGTTCCGTAGGTGGCGGTGTCAGGCAAACTCATGGTGGCTCAGCTGCCTTTTGCGGACGGTGAGATTGCTCAAGGGAAACAAATTCTTTGAGGCAATCTTTCTGGCGCCATGACGGGAATTAGCGAACACGTTTATGCTCCTTCGGCTCTGATTCTTGTCAAACGTAATGACATGTTTCTTACAAGAATAACATGAGCCGCGCGCGCTCCCTCCGGTTTTTGCTCGATACTGCCGGTTTATCCGGGGAGAGAACCATGGCTTACGAACTGTATTACTGGCCCAGCCTGCAGGGCCGCGGCGAATTCGTCCGGCTGGCGCTGGAAGAAGCGGGCATCGACTATGCCGACGTGGCGCGCGGCCCGCACGGCGTCGACAAGCTGATGGCGGCCATGAAGGAAGGCCCGACGCCCCCGTTCGCGCCGCCTTTCCTGCGCGCCGGCGACCTGACGATCGGCCAGACCTCGACGATCTTGATGTTCCTCGGCGAGCGCCACGGCCTGGCGCCGCAGGATGCCGCCGGGCGGCTCTGGACCCAGCAATTGCAGCTGACGATTGCCGACGTGGTGGCTGAGGCCCACGAAACCCACCATCCGGCTGGCATGAACCTGTATTACGAGGACCAGAAGTCCGAGGCTTTGCGCCGTTCGCAGGAATTTACATCCGAGCGCATCCCGAAGTTTCTCGGCTATTTCGCGCGCGTGCTGGACGAGAAGGAGTACCTGCTGGGGCAAGACGTCACCTACGCCGACTTGTCCCTGTTCCAACTGCTGGAAGGCCTGAACTACGCCTTCCCGAAAGCGACGGCGCGCGTGCTGGCCGAGCATCCGCAGCTCGATGCCCTGCGCCGCCGCGTGGCCGAGCGCCCGCGCATCGCCGCCTACCTCGGGTCCGAGCGGCGCATCCCCTTCAACGAGGAAGGCATCTTCCGGCATTACCCGGAACTGGACACCTAAGTTAATCCCACTGCGGCGCAAAGTCCGGGCTGACCAGGCGTTCGCCGCGCTCCAGCGCATCGATGGCGGCGATATCGTTGGCATCGAGCGTCAGGCCGCCGGCCGCCAGGTTGCCGGCGAGGTTGGCGCGCCGCGTCGAGGACGGGATCACGGCGTAGCCCTTGGCCAGCAGCCAGGCCAGCGTCACCTGGGCCGGCGTCGCGTCCACACGGGCGGCAATCGCGCGGATGACCGGATCGTCGATCACCTTGCCATACGCGAGCGGCATGTAGGCGGTGATGTGGATGCCGTGTTCGCGGGCAAAGGCCGCCACCGCGCGGTTCTGCAAGTAGGGGTGCAGCTCGACCTGGTTGGTGGCGATGTTCTGGGCGCCGACCGCGGCAATGGCCTCGCGCATCAGCGGGATCGTGAAATTCGAGATGCCGATGGCGCGGGTCAGGCCGCGTTCGCGCGCCGCCATCAGCGCCTCCATCGACTCGGCCACTGGGACGGCGGCGCCGGGCGAAGGCCAATGGATCAGGGTCAGGTCGACCGTATCCGTGCGCAGTTTGCGCAGGCTCGCTTCCAGGCTGGTGAGCAGGGCCTCGCGCGACAGATGCTCGGTCCAGATCTTGGTGGTGACGAAGACCTCGCCGCGCGGTACGCAGCTGGCTGCCAGCGCCTGGCCGACTTCGGCCTCATTGCCGTAGATCTGGGCAGTGTCGATGTGGCGGTAGCCGAGGTCGAGGGCGTTGGCGACGCTGTCGATCGCTTGCTGGCCTCCCAGGCGGAAGGTGCCGGCGCCGATGTTGGGCATGTTCATATGATGTCCTTTGAGTGAATTAAACGAGTTCTGCCGGGTTTTGTGGCTGAGGTTGCGGCTGCGCCTTGAGGGCTTGCGCATCGCGCCGGTCGAGGCGGCCGGCCAGCGTGGTCAGGGCCAGGGCGCCGAGCACGACCGCTGCGCCGATCGGTGGCGTGGCCATCAGGCCCACGTGTTCGACGATCAGCCCGCCGCCCCAGGCGCCCAGTGCAATGCCGAGGTTGAAGGCGGCGATGTTCAGGCCCGAGGCCATGTCGAGCGCCTGCGGCGCATCGCGTTCGGCGCGCTGCACCACGTACAGCTGCAGGCCTGGCACGTTGCCAAAGGCAACCGCGCCCCAGGCCAGCACGGTGACTACCACCAGCACCGGGTGTGGCGCGGTGAAGGTGAGCACGGCCAGCACGATGGCCAGCAGCGCGAACACGACCTGCAGTGCGCGCACCGGCCCCTTGCGGTCGGCCAGGCGTCCGCCCCAGATATTCCCGGCCGCTACCGACACGCCATACACCAGCATCACCAGGCCCACGCTCGAGGCTGCGAAGCCGGCCACGTCCTGCAGGATCGGCGCGAGATAAGTAAAGGCGGTGAACGAACCGCCATAGCCGAGCGTGGTGATGGCGTACACCAGCAGCAGGCGCGGCTTCTTCAAGACCGCAAACTGCGCCGCCAGGCTGACCGGCTTGCCGGCGCCGATCGAGGCCGGCACCAGCAGCATGCTGCCGATCATGGCGATCACGCCGAGCAGGGCAACGGCGAGGAAGGTCGACTGCCAGCCGAATTGCTGACCGATCCAGGTACCGAGCGGCACGCCGGTAACCAGGGCGACGGTGAGGCCGGTGAACATCAGGGCAATTGCCCGTGCCGCCTTGTCCTTCGGCACCAGGCTGGTGGCAATGGTCGAACCGATCGAGAAGAAGACCCCGTGCGCGAGACCGGTCAGCACGCGCGCCGCCATCAGCGCGGCATAGCCGGGCGCGACCGAGGCAACCAGGTTACCGGCCGTGAACAGCAGCATCAGGCCGATCAAGAGGCGCTTGCGCGGCACGCGGGCGGTGAGGGCGGTCAGCACCGGGGCGCCAATGGCCACGCCCAATGCGTACAGGCTGACCAGCAGGCCGGCCGAGGGCAGCGAGACGCCGAGGCTGGCGGCAACGTCGGGAATCAGGCCGACGATAACGAACTCGGTCGTCCCGATGGCAAAGGCGCTGAGGGTTAGCGCCCATAGTGCTAATGGCATATTGTTCTCCTGAAGCCAATGGTTGAAAGCAGGGCTGCAGTGTGAGCTTTACAGGCGCGGAGAAAAATCCTTTGCCCTACAATACACTTTTGACTGGGAGTCACGAATGATCGACGTAGAGGCATTGATTGCATTCTCCGCAGTCATGGATGCGGGATCGTTTTCCGGCGCGGCCGAGCGGCTGGGGCAGACGCCGTCGGGTGTCTCGCGCACCATCGCGCGCCTGGAAAAGCATCTCGGCATGACGCTACTGCACCGGACCACGCGCCGCCTGCAGCTCACCGACGAGGGCGCCTGGCTGCTGGAGCGTGCGCGCGCCATCCTGGCCGATCTGGAGCACACCGAGCTGGAAGCGGCGGCGCGGCGCTCGCAACCGTCCGGCCTGGTGCGCGTGAACGCCGCCACGCCCGCGCTCGACCATTTGCTGGCGCCGCTGGTGCCGGCCTTTCTCGACGCCTACCCGCTGGTGCAGCTGGAACTGACCAGCGGCGAAACCGTGGTCGATCTGATCGAGGAGCGCGCCGACCTGGCGATCCGTATCGGCCAGTTGCCCGACTCGACGCTGAACGCGCGCCGCCTTGGCAGCAGCCGCATCCGCGTGCTGGCGGCGCCTGGCTACCTGGAACGCCATGGCACGCCGTTGAATGTGGCCGAGCTGGCGCACCACCGCCTGCTGGGATTTACCAGGCCGGCGACGCTGAATACCTGGCCGCTGGCGCACGAGGGCGCCGAGGGCTACACGATCGAGGCAGCGGTAAGCGCGTCCAGTGGCGAGACGGTGCGCCACCTGGCGCTGGCGGGCGCCGGCGTTGCGTCGCTGTCGGATTTCCTCACCCGCGCCGACATCGCGGCCGGCCGCCTGGTGCCGGTGCTGCCCGATGCGGCGCTGCCCTGGGACCAGCCGGTGTGGGCCGTGTTCTACAAGCAGGGTGCGCTGGCGCCGCGGGTGACGGCGCTGGTGGATTTCCTGGCGCGCGAACTGGCGCCGGTACTGGAAAACTAGCGGGAGAGCGCGAAGAATGCCGCGTTCGTTTGGCGCAACGCAGCACAGCCGCTTGTTGCACGAACTTCAAGCTGGCGCTACGCTCGAACAGCAGTGGAAAGAAAACTGCGAGCGGCGTAGTACAAGAACCCACCCCAGTGGTCACCCATCCTGAAAGGAGCGCGCAACATGAGTTCGGAATCGAGTTCGACCGTTCAACCCGTCGAAGACGGCATGCACACCATCACCCCCCACCTGACCTGCGCCAACTGTCACGAGGCCATCGAGTTCTACAAAAAGGCTTTTGGCGCGCGCGAAGTCATGCGTTCGCTCATGCCCGACGGGAAAATCGGCCATGCCATGCTGCGCATCGGCGACTCGCCGCTGTTCCTGGCGGACGAGTTTCCCGACTACGGCGCCTTCGGCCCGTTGGCGCTGAAAGGCTCGTCCGTCAACATCCACCTGGCCTTGCCGAATGTCGACGCGGTATGGGAGCAGGCCGTGGCCGCCGGCGCGACCGTCAAGATGGAACTGGCCGACCAGTTCTGGGGCGACCGCTACGGCCAGATCGAAGACCCGTTCGGCCACCGCTGGTCGCTGGCCCAGCACATCCGCGACGTATCGGAAGAAGAAATGCAGGAGGCCATGAAAAGCATGTGCGCCTGATGGCCTGGCGCCATCACGCCGCTGCCGCGCTCAGGTGGTCGTACAGGATCAGGCTGCCGATCACGATCAGCACCATGCCGCCCATGATCTCGGCGCGCTTGCCGACCAGCGCGCCGAGGCCACGGCCCAGCATTACGCCAATCGTCACCATCACGAAGGTGGCGAAGCCGATGGCGGCCGCGGTGACGACGATGTTGGCGTCGACGAAGGCGAGGCCGGCGCCGACGATCAGGGCGTCGATGCTGGTGGCCACGCCGGTGAGGGCCAAGCGCCAGAAGCCGTGGCTCGACGGCTTGTCGTCGTCGATGTCGGGCGCGCTGAAGCCTTCGCGGATCATGCGCAAACCAAGCAGGCCGAGCAGGACAAAGGCGATCCAGTGGTCCCAGGCCTGGACATAGGGCGCCGCCGCATTGCCGAGCACCCAGCCAAGCAGCGGCGTCAGGCCCTCGATCACGCCGAAGATCAGGCCGGTGCGCAAGGCTTCGCGCAGCTGCGGACGCTGCAGTGCAGCACCCTTGCCGACAGCGGCGGCAAAGGCATCGGTGGACATGGCCAGGGCGAGCGAGGCGGTGGCGGCGACATTCATGGAAAGCTTTCTGTCGGGCGAACGCAAAGGCAGGCCCGCGCGGCCCGAACACGCACGCAGGCTTGCCAAAGGTCTTGCCAACCGACAGGGCACGGGTTCAGGGACAAGACGGTGAACACGCGCGCTTGGCTGCCTGTACCACGGCCTTCTGTGTTTGCTGGCCGAGTATGTTGATACAGGAACTTCCTGAGAGGAAGCAGGCTACTCCCCAATGGGAGCCGACATTATAACCGAGCCCCAATCTCATCCATCAGCGCGTCCGATGTGAACATTTGCACAAGCAGCTAAACTGTGGGGCAGGCGGCCGCCGGTCGCCGTCGCACACGCAGCTCATGCGGCAAACGCGGCAAACGGGCAAACGCGGTAACTGCAGCGCCACTCACCGATGCACAGGAGGCAGTTTGGACACCATTGACCACGACAGCGGCATGCACGACATCGACATCGTCATCGTTCCGCCCACGCACGACCTCGGCGACGGCTTCAAGGTACGCCGCGCGCTGCCCAGCCGCCAGCGGCGCATGGTCGGTCCCTTCGTCTTCCTCGACCAGATGGGCCCGCACGTGTTCACGCCCGGCCAGGGCCTGGACGTACGCCCGCACCCGCACGTCTGCCTGGCCACCGTCACTTACCTGTTCAGCGGAGAAATCCTGCACCGCGACAGCCTGGGCAGCGTGCAGGCAATCCAGCCCGGCGCGGTCAACTGGATGACGGCCGGGCGCGGCATCGTCCACTCCGAGCGCACCGCGGCCGAGCGCCGCCAGGCCGGCTCCGACCTGTTCGGCCTGCAGTGCTGGGTGGCGCTGCCGCGCGCCGTCGAGGAAAGCGATCCCGCCTTTGCCCACATCGGCAAGGGCGAGCTGCCTTTCATCGAGGACGGCGGCGTCAGCGCGCGCGTGGTGGCCGGCAGCTACTGGGGCAAGAAGGCGCCGGTGCCGACCCATTCCGCCATGTTCTACGTCGACCTGACCCTGCAGCCCGGTGCGCGCATCGCCATGCCGGCCGAGTACCACGAGCAGGCCCTGTACATCGTCGAGGGCAGCATCGACCTCGGCCGCGATGGCGTGTTCGAGGCCGGGCAGCTGGTGGTATTGAAACCGAAAGCCGAAGTCATCCTGCGCGCACCGGGGCCGGGACGTACGCGCGCCATGCTGCTCGGCGGCGAACCGATGGACGGCCCGCGCTACCTGTCCTGGAACTTCGTCGCCAGTTCCGCCGAGCGCATCGAACAGGCGCGCGAAGACTGGCGCAACGGCGCCTTTCCGCAGGTGCCGGGCGAAACCGAATTCATTCCGCTGCCCGATACAGTGGGCAAGCCGGTGCACTATCCCTGAGACACCAGCACAGCTTGGCATAAAGGCAGCATTCCACTTCATCCTTGTTAGTCAATCATGCAATCTTACGAACAAGCCGCCCGGGACCAGGACGGGAATCAGAACCCGGCCGATGTCGCCGGCGTGCAGCGCATCGCCGCCTTTTCCGACGGTCTTGAGGGCGGCAACCCGGCCGGCGTCTGGATCGGCGCCGCGCTGCCGCCCGAGGCTGAAATGCAGCGCATCGCCCACGCCATCGGCTTTTCCGAAACCGCCTTTGCCGCGCCGCTGGACACTGCATCAGGAGAGGGCGGCTACCGGGTCCGCTATTTCTCGCCCGAAGCCGAAGTGCCGTTCTGCGGCCACGCCACCATCGCCCTCGGCGCCGCGCTGGCAGCCGCGCATGGCGACGGCGTGTATGCGCTGGCGCTGAACGACGCCCGCATCACCGTCGAAGGCCGGCGCCACGCCGGGCACAGTGGCGAAAGCGGCGCGGGCGGGGAGGGGCAGGGTGCACCCGGCCTGGTCTCGGCCGCCCTGCAATCACCGCCCACGCGCAGCGCGCCGGCGCCGCAACACGTCGTCGAACGCGCCCTGGCCCTGTTCGGCTACCGCCAGGACGACCTCGACCCGCGCATCCCGCCGGCCCTGGCCCACGCCGGCGCCGGCCACCTGGTACTGGCCCTGCGCAGCCGCGCGCTGCTGGCGGCGATGCAGTACGAGCTGGACGCGGGCCGCATCTTCATGCGCGAACTCGGCATCGTGACCGTGGTGCTGGCCTGGGCCGAGACCGACACGCTGTTCCACACGCGTAATCCCTTCGCCGCCGGCGGCGTGTATGAAGACCCGGCCACCGGCGCCGGCACCGCGGCCCTGGCCGGTTACCTGCGTGACCTGGGTTGGCCGCATGGAGGGCAAATCGATGTGGTGCAAGGCGAAGACATGGGCATGCGCTCGCGCCTGCGTGCCAGTTTCGATGGCACGCCGGGCGGATCGATCCGCGTGTCCGGTACGGCACGTTCCATGTAGGGCGGCATACCCGAGTATTGCTGAGTCTGAACATTGGCAGGCCGCTAGCACAGACATTCCAAGAATAGTGAATAGAAGGCAAAAAGTGCTTCTTATTGACGTTTTGCTTACATTCGGAAGATTGATAATGGTCAATAACAGCCGTTAGCCAACATCACTTCTCAAGGAATGTCCTGTCATGGAAATGCGTACCCCAGCAATGTTTTCCGCAACTCCCTCGCGTCCGGAAATGCCCACCGAGCGCCTGCCGTTCACGATCCGCCGGGTCGAGAACGAGGACAGCCTGAAGAAAGCCGTTGCCATCCGCCACGCCGCGTATGCGCGCCACGTGCCCGAGTTCGCGCGTTCGCTGGCCCTGCCGGAAGCCTGCGACTATGAAGAAGACACCGTGGTCCTGCTGGCCGAGTCCAGGCTCGACGGCACGCCGCTGGGTACGGCGCGCATCCGCACCAACATCCACCACCCGCTGCACATCGAGGAATCGGTGGTGCTGCCGGAGTGGCTGCAGGGCCGCAGCCTGGGCGAAGTCGAGCGCCTCGGCGTGGGCGAGGGCCGCATCGGCCACATGGTGAAGGTGGCATTGGTGAAAGCCTTCTTCGAGTACTTCGAGAAGACCGGCATCGAATACGCCGTGATCGCCGGCCGCGCTCCGGTCGACCGCCACTACGAGCAGCTGCTGTTTACCGACGTCTTCGGCGACAAGGAAATGGTGCCGCTGCGCCATGCCGGCAACATGCCGCACCGCGTGATGGCCTTCGAGATCGCCAGTGGCGAAGCGCGCTGGAGCGCCGCGAAGCACCCGCTGCTGAAGTTCTTCCGCCATACGCATCACCCGGACATCGATGTCGCTGTAACAAGCACTGCGGCAAGCGATGTCAATACGGGCCGTGGCGTGCAGGCGACACCTGCCGCGCCGCAGGCGCCGATTTCGGCTCCACTGGGCCAGCTGGCCGCTGCCTGAGCAAATATTGCATGACGGCATGTAGTCCAGGCTGTATCCTGAATAGGTGAAGCGCGCTGGCAGCCGGCTGGCGCTTGTCAGTCAGATTCGTCCAGCCTATGCCCCAGCCGTCCACGCCCGCACGACCTTCCTTATCCGTGTATCTCGACCGCCTGTTCACGGCGGGCATGCACTTGCTGTCGGTCTACCTGGTGCCGATTGGCGTGGCGCTGGTGTCGATCCTGGCCCTGGCTTCCTGGAACAGCCATTACGTCGCCAGGGGTGACGTGGTGCTGCCGCTGCGCGTGCTGGCCGAGCGCGGCCAGGCGCTGCCCCCCGAAGAAGCCGTGCGCCAGCTGGCCCACCGCCATGCGGTCGAGCGCTACGACACCCACCTTTCCGAAGCCCCGCTCTGGTTCGCCCTGCGTCCGCAGGTCCAGGACGAGGGGCCGCAAGTCATCGAATTTCCTTCGCGCCACGCCATCGATATCCGCTGCTGGGACGGCGCCAGCGGGCAAGCCCTGGGCTTCGCCTCGCATGAAGCCTCGAATGGTGCGCTGAGCCCGGCCAAGGCCGGCTTCGTGCTCAGGCCCCAGGCCATGCCGGCCGACGTTGTCTGCCGCGCCCGCTTCACCGGCCCGGCACGCGTCAGCGCCGTGCAATGGCCGGCCGCCGAGATGACGCTCTCGGTCCAGCAATTCCACCGCAAGTCCGGCCTGCTCGACGGCGGCATGATCGTGCTCAGTTTGTTCATCCTGATCACGGCCCTGATCAACCGCCAGCTGCTGTACCTGCAATTTGCGGTCTGGCTGATCCTGAACCTGCGCGTCGGCGCCATCTCCGCCGGCTGGGACATCCAGTGGCTGGGCCAGGAATTGCCGCAAGCCTGGCTGGCGCCGAGCCGCGCCGTGACCACGGCCCTGTACGGGATCGCCACCATGGCCCTGTACTTCAAGCTGTTCGGCGAGGAACTTGCGCGCAGCCGCGTGGCCGTGCCGTTGCGGGTGGCGCAGGGCCTGTGCCTGTGCCTGCTGCCGATGGCGCTGCTGCTGCCTTTCAGCATTTACTTGCCGGCGATGTGGGTGCTGGTCGCCCCCGGCCTGGCCCTGATGACGGTCGGCCTGTTCGGCATCATGCGCAATGCCCAGGCGCGGGTGGCAATGTGGTTCGCGGCATCGTTTGCCGTTACCTTCATGTCGACCCTGGCCGAGGTGATTTCCGCCGCCGTCGGCCTGCGCGAAATGCTGGGCGTGGTCAACAGCGTCACCGCCGCCCTGGCCTCGAGCCTGCTGGCGGCGCTGGCGGTGGCCGAACAGATGCGTCTCGAGACGCAAAAACGCATAGCGGTCCAGGCCGAGCTGGAACACGCCTACGAGGCGATGCCGGTGGGCCTGTTCACGCTCGATCTGTACGGCAGCTTCCTGTCGGCCAATCCTGCCCTGTGCCGCATGCTCGATTGCACGCTGCCCGGGTCGGCCTCGGCCTCGGCCTCGGCGTCCGGGTTCGAATCCGGTCCGCAGGCCGATCGCAGCCGTATCCTGTGGCAGCAGTTCTTCGACGACCAGTCCTGGTTCCACCTGCGTGAACAGGTGCACCTGCAGACGAATATCGAGATGGAACTTGCCAGCCGCGACGGCGAGCGCCGCTTCCTGGTGCGCGCGACCCTGGCACACGGCCGGATCGAAGGCGTGCTGGAAGACATTACCGAAAAGACCAAGGCCACCGAGCAATTGCGCTTCATGGCCAACAACGATCCGCTGACCAAGGTCTTCAACCGGCGCGGTATCGAAAAGACGTTCGAGGGGGCGGCGGCATCGCTGGCCTCGGGCAAGCCCCTGTCGGTGGCCTATATCGACCTCGACCGCTTCAAGCTGATCAACGATCTGTTCGGCCACGCGGCCGGCGACGAAGTCCTGAAGCAGGTCTGCGAACGGATGGCGATGATGCTGGCGGGCGGCCAGCAGATCGGCCGCGTCGGCGGCGATGAATTCGTGATCGTCATGCCGGACACGGCCATCCCGCTGGCGTCCCTGATCTGCAGCGGCATCGTCGAGCGCATCGGCGGCACGCCTTACCGCGTCGGCGACAAGGCTTTCCATGTGCGCGGCTCGGTCGGCCTGATCGAGGTGTCGCACGGCATGCCGATGAAGGACGCCATCTCCACTGCCGACCGCGCCTGCCGCGAAGCCAAGGAATCGAGCGACGGCCTGGTGGTGTACGAGCGCAACGCGCGCGCCTTCCACGAGCGCGAGGCCGAGCTGAACCTGGTGGCCAAGCTGCAGGGGCCGCAGGCGACCGAAGGGCTGTTCCTCGAGATGCAGCCGATCATGTCCCTGAAGAACCCGCACGATTCGCTCAACTTCGAGGTGCTGCTGCGCATGCGCGGTCCCGACGGCAGCGTGCTGCCGGCCGGCCCGCTGATCGGCGCGGCCGAGAAGTGCGGGCGCGCCGGCGTGATCGACCGCTGGGTGCTGTCGAGCACCCTGGCCTGGATTGCCGAAAACGTGCAGAAGCTGCCGCATACCCGCTTCGTGTGCATGAACTTGTCGGGCGCGTCGCTCAACGACGAACGCTTCGTGCAGGACACGCTGGAGATTTTGGCGCGCCACGTGCACGTGACCAGCCGCCTGTGCATGGAGATCACCGAAAGCGTGGCCCTGCACGACCTCGACAACACGCGCCGCTTCATCGACCAGGTGCGCAACTTCGGCGTGAAGGTGGCGCTGGACGACTTCGGCGCCGGCTATACCTCGTTCTCCTACCTGAAGGAACTGCCGGCCGACGTGCTGAAAATCGACGGCAACTTCATCGTCAACATCAACGCCCATCCGGCCAACGTGGCCATCGTCGAGGCCATCGTCAATCTGGCGGTGAACCTGGGCATGAAGACGATCGCCGAATGGGCGGAAGACGCAGCCACGGTGCAGACCCTGGCCGAGATCGGCGTCGACTACGTGCAGGGCTGGGCCGTGTCGCGCTCGCTGGCGCCGGAGCGCATGCTGGAGGCGCCGTCCTCGGCCAGTTTCATCCAGGATGAGGAATTGCTGGAAATGCTGCCGACGCTGGGGGCGGGCGGGGCGCTGGACTTGCGCGGTTTCATGCGCATGGGCTAATGCCGCCGGGTAGAGCCGCTTACGCTATCGGCTCGTCACCAGCTGGGTGCGGTCGGCGTCGCTCAGCAGCAATTGGGCACGCGCCGCTTTCAGGGTGGCGACGTCGCGCGCCAGCGGACGGTCGCGTTGCGGCATGCGCGGGCGCCAGTCGTGCTGCTGCTGCATGCGCGGTGACGCAGCGAAGCGCTGGAGCGGCTCGGCTTGCGGCTGCTCGGCGCTCGGGGCGGCCTGCACGTCGTAGGCTGCATCCTGGACAGCAGCAGGTGTCGCAGTGGAAACGGCGCCAGGAGCGGATGCGGCAGTGCTGACCATGCGCGTGGCGCGGGCGCCGCTTTCGCATGGCTGGTCGGTCAGCGTGACGTTGCCGGCGCGGTCGACGCACTTCAGGATCTCGGATCCTGCCAGCGCGGCAGGGGCAGCCGCCAGGGCGGCAAGGGTCAAGCTCAGCGTGGCCAGGTGTTTCATGATGGCTCCTTGTTCGATGGAGCCATTCTCCCGGCCGAGGCCGCCTGTCTCTGTTAGGTGACTCACCGTGGGTGGAAAATTGTCAAAAAAACCACGGATGAGCTAGCCCGGCCGGCGCCGGCAGC
>Ga0209023_10002624_pt1 | contig 22218 bp, 12 predicted proteins | sample LakOneMetagenome_FD_187468 | JGI IMG/M metagenome (GOLD analysis project Ga0209023, IMG submission 187468) | Freshwater and sediment microbial communities from Lake Erie, Canada (SPAdes) (version 2) | ecosystem: Environmental > Aquatic > Freshwater > Lentic | place: Lake Erie, Canada...
TCCTGTCCAACCATGCAGGCGGCATCCTCGGTGGCATCTCGACCGGGCAGGCGGTGATCGCCTCGATCGCGTTGAAGCCGACCTCGAGCATCCTGATTCCCGGGCGCAGCGTGAACCTCGCCGGCGAAGCGGTCGAGGTCGTGACCAAGGGGCGCCACGATCCGTGCGTAGGCATCCGCGCGACACCGATCGCCGAGGCGATGGTCGCGCTGGTGTTGATGGACCAGGCCCTGCGCCATCGCGCGCAGTGCGGCGATGTTGGCGACATCGTTCCGCGCGTGCCGGGGGCCATTGGCTGAGTGCGTCAATCCCCATACTTTCGAAACGGCACTTTCACAACTCCGTTCACCCTGGGCGCAGGCCTGTCCTGAGCGAAGTCGAAGGGCGCCGCTCCGAGCGGTTGCGCCGTCCCGCATCGAAGGTGTTTTGACTCCGCGGAGCTTCGCCCCGCTGGCCGACACGAACGGTTTCATGAGGTGCGCTCGCCCTCAATGCTTTCTGTGCGGGTCGTTCGTGTTTCAATATCGAATCGTTATTGGCGTGCTCGCGTTCCCCGTTCCATGCTTGGCCGATTCCCTTCCGATTCCCTGCAGGTCCCATGAGCAATCATCAGAAGTTCAATGTCGCCATCGCGGGTGCCACCGGCGCGGTTGGCGAAACCCTGCTCTCGATCCTGAAGGAACGCGAGTTCCCGCTCGGTGAACTGGTGCCCCTGGCGAGCGAACGATCGGCGGGCGGAAAGGTGAACTTCGGCGACCGCGAAATAACCGTGCGTGACCTCGCGAGTTACGACTTCAACGGCATCGACATCGCGTTCTTCTCCGCCGGCGGCTCGGTCTCGCGCGTGCACGCGCCGCGCGCGGCGGCGGCCGGTGCCGTGGTGATCGACAACACGTCGGAGTTCCGCTACCAGGACGACATCCCGCTGGTGGTCAGCGAAGTGAACCCGCACGCGATCGCGCAGTACGTGAACCGCGGCATCATCGCCAACCCCAACTGCTCGACCATGCAGATGCTGGTTGCCCTGGCGCCGATCCATCGCGCGGTCGGCATCGAGCGCATCAACGTCGCGACCTACCAGTCGGTATCCGGCGCCGGGCGCTCGGGCATGGAGGAACTCGGCCGCCAGACCGCGGCGCTGCTGAACTTCCAGGAAGTCGAACCGAAGAAGTTCCAGGCGCAGATCGCGTTCAACCTGATCCCGCAGATCGACGACTTCCAGGACAACGGGTATACCAAGGAAGAAATGAAGATGGTGTGGGAGACGCGCAAGATCCTCGAGGATGCGTCGATCCAGGTGAACCCGACCGCGGTGCGCGTGCCGGTTTTCTACGGCCACTCGGAAGCGGTGCACATCGAGACCCGCGAGAAGATCAGCGCCGAGCGCGCGCGTGAACTGCTCGCTGCCGCGCCAGGCATCGTCGTCGTCGACGAGCGCAAGCCGGGCGGCTATCCGACGCCGGTGTCGCATGCGGCGGGCAAGGACGAGGTGTTCGTCGGTCGCATCCGAGAGGACGTGTCGCATCCGCGCGGACTGGATCTGTGGATCGTCTCCGACAACATCCGCAAGGGCGCCGCGCTCAACGCGGTGCAGATTGCCGAACTGCTCGCAAAGGACCATCTGTGACGGGCCCCCGCTTTGCGAAATCGTATCTGTGATCTATAGTTACGATTGTGTTATAAGCCCGTTTCGAGATATTCGAAAAACTGGGTCCATTACGTACGCCTCCGGGGGGCATGCCTAGATGAAACGACCGCTGCAACTTTCGCTTGCGATCGCGCTCGCGTTGGGCGGAACGAACGCGATGGCGCTGGGCCTCGGCCCCGTCCACGTCAAATCCAAGCTCAATCAACCGCTTGACGCCGAGATTCCGGTCATCCAGGGCACCGCCGGCGAAGCCGAAGGCCTGCTCGTCAGCTTGGCTGCGGCGGAGGATTTCGAGCGCATCGGCATCAGCCGCGGGCACCTCAACATCCCGCTCGACTTCTCGGTCGGCAAGGGCGCGAACGGCCAGACCGTCATCCGCGTCACCAGCAAGGAGCCGGTCCGCGACAGCTATCTCGACTTCCTGGTCGAGGCGAACTGGCCGAAGGGACGCCTGCTGCGCGAGTACACGGTCCTGCTCGATCCGCCGGTGACCGCGCCTGCGCGCAGCGCGCCGCCGACCTCGGTGGCCAGCGCCCCGGCGCCGACCCCGGCGGTCAAGCCGGCGATCGAACCCGAAAAGCACGCGGAAAAACCGGCCAAGGTCGCCAAGGCCGAGAAGCCGCCCAAGCCCGAGAAGGAGCCTGTAGCCGCGACGGAGGCGAAGCCCGCACCGGTCGCCGCCGCGCCACGCAGGGTCATCGAGGGCGAATACGGTCCGACCAAGGCTGGCGAGACGCTCTCCGGCATCGCGCGCTCCGCCCGGCCGGACAGCAGCGTCAACATGGACCAGATGATGCTGGCCCTGCTCAAGAACAATCCGAACGCGTTCTACAAGGACAACATCAACGCGCTCAAGCGCGGCGCCATCCTGCGCATTCCGAGCGCGGACGAGGCGAAGGCGATCGGCTCGGCCAGCGAAGCGGCCGCCCAGGTGCGATCGCAGATCGAGGACTGGCAAGGTGGCCGCGCGTCGCCGACGCGCGTCGCGGCAGCTGCCGCGCCCGAGAAGCCGGCCAGTCCCGCCGCGACGCCTGCAAAGGCGCCGAAGGCGACCGCCAGCAGCAAGTCGCCGAGCGAGCGCCTCGAGCTGGTGCCGCCGAAGGCCGGCAAGGACAGCATCGCGATGGCGGACCAGCCCGGCAGCGGTGGCAGCACCGGTACCGGTACCGAAATCAAACGCGAACTCGCACGCACCAAGGAAGCACTGACCGCGCGCGACCAGGAAGCGGGAGAGTTGAAGTCCCGCGTCAAGGAACTCGAGGATCTGAAGGGCAAGAACGATCGCCTGATCAATCTCAAGGATTCGGAAATTGCCGATCTGCAGCAGAAGCTGAAGGAATTGCAGGCCAAGTCCGACGCCATCGCTAAGTCCGCGCCGACCAAGCCTGCCGCGACGCCGAGTGCGCCAGTGGCGACTGCAACGCCCGCGACAGCGCCGGCCGAAACCCCGAAACCTGCCGCGACCTCCGCGACGAGCACGCCGTCGACTACCCCGACGATCGACAAGAAGGACATCTGGGGCGACAGCGCAACGGCGAGCGCATCCGCGAGGCCGGGTGAAGCGCATGCGCCGTCGACGCCGGCCGCGACCGCTCCGTCGCACGAGCCGGCAAGCACGGCACCGACGGCGGCAGCCACGACTCCACCCGCGCCGGCGGTGACGACGCCGTCGACTTCGACGCCAGCCGGCGCGACGTCGTCGACTACGCCAGCGCCCACGACTTCTCCGGTGGCAGCAACCACCCCGGCGTCCGGCGCGACCGTGACGCCGTTGCCGGCAAGTCCGCCGACGACCGCGACGACCGACACGGCGACGAAACCTGCAGCCACGACACCCGCGAAAAAGCCGACGCCCCCACCGGTGAACAAGGCGCCCGTGATCGAACCCGCGTGGTACGAAGCCCCTTGGGTCAAGCCCGCGGCACTCGGCGGCGGCGTGCTGCTGGTGCTGGCTGGCCTGCTTGGCATGCGCAAGCGCAAGCCTGCCGCGGCGGCCGCGGGTGCGGCGCGCGGCTCCATCGCCGACCAGTTCGGCGACTCGCCGTATCACGAGCAGCATGGTGGTAGCAGCAGTGACGTGATGGAAGCGGAGGCTGCATCGTTGCGCGAACAAATCGCGCGCGATCCGCGCAAACCGGGTCTCTACCTCGAACTGCTCAGCCTGTACTACGCCGAGCGCGACGTCGCCAAGTTCGAGGAGACGGCGGCGGAAATGCGCGCCCATGTCACCGATCCGCACCTGCCCGAGTGGCAGGAAGCGCAGGCGATGGGGCAGGAACTCGCTCCGCACAATCCGCTGTTCTCGGGTGAGCCGGTCCACGACGCGTACTACGACGCCCGCCATGCCGGCAACGCCGACACGGTCGAGCGCCCGGTGCTCGACGAGGACGATTTCGCGTTTGCCGACCACGGCACGCCGGTGGCCGCTGCGCCGTCGGCGCACGAATCGGAGTTCGGTTTCGGCCTCGGCAATGCGCCCACTCCCGCGCGCGCGCAGCCGACGGTGCATGTCCCCGCACCCGTGCCTGCCGAGGACACGTTCTCCTTCGATGACCTGCCGCCGCTGGAGTCGCCGAAGCCGACGAAGCCGGTGGCAACCCCTGCGGCGAAGGAGCCCGCACCGACCATGAAGGAAACCCCGAACCTGGATGACGATTTCTTCTCGGGTGAAGACGCGACCGGCACCAAGCTCGATCTCGCCAAGGCCTACATCGATATGGGCGATCCGGATGGCGCGCGCTCGATGCTCGAAGAAGTCGTCGCCGAAGGCAGCGACGCACAGAAAGCCGAGGCGCATCGCCTGATTTCGGAACTGCGCTGATTTCGCCCGCGTGAAGCTCGAAGGCCGGGGATTTTCCCCGGCCTTCGTCGTTTCGGCGGCTCGCTCCCAGGAGCGGCTATCCTCTCCCGTCGGCCTCGAGTCCCGGGTCCCCGGTCATCTGCCCTCAGCCCTCAAATGCGCTTCGCCCTCGGCATCGAATACGACGGCACCGACTTCTTCGGCTGGCAACGCCTGTCGCACGGACGGAGCGTGCAGGGCGATGTCGAAACCGCGTTGTCGTTCGTGGCCGCGCATGCTGTCGAGGTCACTTGCGCCGGGCGCACCGACGCCGGCGTGCATGCGCGTTGCCAGGTCGTTCACTTCGACTCCGACGCCGTGCGCAGCGAGCGTGCCTGGGTGCTCGGCGCGAACTCCCGGCTCGCCCGGGACGTTGCCGTGTTGTGGGCGCGCCCGGTGTCCGATGAATTCCACGCGCGCTTCGGCGCGCGCGCGCGCCGCTACCGCTACACGATCCTCAACCGCCCGATGCGCGCGGCGCTTCAGAGTCGCTACGTGACGTGGGAGCGAACGCCGCTCGACATCGACGCGATGCAGCGTGCCGCGCAGGCGCTGATCGGCGAACACGATTTCAGCGCGTTCCGCACGGTCGCCTGCCAGGCGAACTCGCCCAACCGGAACGTGCGCGAGATCACCGTTTCGCGTTGCGACGACGAGATCGCGATCGACATCGAGGCGAACGCATTCCTGCATCATATGGTGCGCAACATCGTCGGCTCGCTGCTGCCGGTCGGTCGCGGCGAACGCGACGAGGCGTGGTTGGCGGAGCTGTTGCAAGGGCGCGATCGGAGCGTGGCCGGCCCCACCGCGCCGGCGACTGGACTGACCTTTCTCGCGCCGCGCTATCCCGCGCAATGGAACCTGCCCATCGAGGTTTGCCTGTGACCACACGCATCAAATTCTGCGGCATCACCCGCCCCCAGGACGCGCGCTTTGCAATCGAACTCGGCGTCGACGCGATCGGCCTGGTGTTCACGCGCCGCAGCCAGCGTTTTCTCGGCATCAGCCAGGCGCGCGAGATCCGCCGCATGCTGCCGCCGTTCATGAGTGCGGTCGCGCTGTTCATGGACGACGCGCCGTCGTGGATCGAGGAAGTGATCGCCGGCGTGCAGCCGGACCTGCTGCAATTCCATGGTGCCGAGGCGGGACCATTCGCCGCGAGCTTCTCGCGCCCCTACGTGAAGGTGGTGCCGATGGCGAGCATCGACGATGCGGCCGCGTACGTCGGTCTGCATCCGGCCGCGAGCGGCTTCGTGCTCGACAGCCATGCGCTTGGCGCGCTCGGCGGCACCGGCGAGACGTTCGACTGGAAGCGCGCGCCGCGCATCGGCAAGCCGACAATCCTCGCCGGTGGTCTTGACCCGGGCAATGTCGCGCAGGCGATTGCGCTGGTGCGGCCGTACGCCGTCGATGTGTCGAGCGGGATCGAAACCGCGTCGGGCATCAAGGAGTCCGGAAAGATGCGCCGTTTCGTCGAGGCGGTCCGTGCGGCCGACGGATGAGCGGGCGAAAGCGCCCCGGACCGTGTACGCTATGCGCCCATCGATGAACCGCTTGAAACGCCCGTTCCCGACGCCCCCGTCCGGCCGCTCGCTGCGCCGCTGGCGCCGCGTGCCTGCCGCCGCTGTGCGATAGCAGCGAAGTCCAGTCGCCCGTCCGGCCGACGCTCGGCCGACCTCACCATCCAAGGCGCGCGATGTGCGCCGCCTCGCGCTCCCGCGAGGCCTGTCCGATCCGGAGAATTCCATGCCGGCGAAGCCCCGCAACGATGTCGCGTCCGCCACGACGATCGACTACATGCAATATCCCGACGCGCACGGCCGTTTCGGCGAATACGGCGGAACGTATGTCGCCGAAACGCTGATCGCGCCACTCGCCGAACTCGATGCGGCCTACCAGGCGCTGCGTGTCGATCCGGCCTTCATTGCCGAGTTCGAGCGCGATCTCAAACATTACGTCGGTCGTCCGTCTCCGATCTACCACGCCGAACGGCTGTCGAACGAAGTCGGTGGCGCGCAGATCCTGCTCAAGCGCGAAGATCTCAACCACACCGGCGCACACAAGATCAACAACACGATCGGCCAGGCGCTCGTCGCGCGCCACATGCGCAAGCGCCGCATCATCGCCGAAACCGGCGCAGGCCAGCACGGCGTCGCGACCGCGACGGTGTGCGCGCGTTTCGGCCTCGACTGCGTCGTCTATATGGGCGCGACCGACATCGAGCGGCAGAAGATCAACGTCTACCGTATGAAATTGCTCGGCGCCGAAGTCGTGCCGGTCACGTCCGGCTCGAAGACGCTGAAGGACGCCTTGAACGAGGCGATGCGCGACTGGGTCACGAACGTCGCCGACACGTTCTACATCATCGGCACCGTTGCCGGCCCACATCCGTATCCGCAGATGGTGCGCGATTTCAACGCGGTCGTCGGGCGCGAGGCGCGCGCGCAGATGCTCGAACAGTACGGACGCCTGCCTGACGTCATCACCGCCTGCGTCGGCGGCGGCTCCAACGCGATCGGCCTGTTCCACGCATTCCTCAATGATCGCGACGTGCGCATCGTTGGCGCCGAGGCGGCGGGCGAGGGCATCGCGAGCGGACACCACGCGGCTTCACTCGCGGCCGGGCGCCCCGGCGTGCTGCACGGCAACCGCACCTACGTGCTGTGTGATGACGACGGTCAGATTACCGAGACGCACTCGGTCTCCGCCGGTCTCGACTATCCAGGTGTCGGCCCCGAACACGCGTTCCTCAAGGACAGCGGCCGCGCCAACTACGTCGGCGTTACCGACGACGAGGCGCTCTCTGCGTTCCATCGTCTCGCGCGCACGGAAGGCATCCTCGCCGCACTCGAATCAAGCCATGCGATCGCGCAGGCAATCAAGCTCGCACGCGAATTGCCGCGTGACAGGCTTGTGCTGTGCAACCTCTCCGGTCGCGGCGACAAGGACGTGCATACCATCGCGGCGCGCGAGGGAATCTCGCTGTGAGCCGCGCGTGCCCGCAAGAACGAGTGCACGGCTGCTCGCCCGACATCGCGGCGAAGGCCCGGATCCGGTTTCTTCGCGCGGTGCAAGTCAGTCGCTGGGCCCCGGCTTGCGCCGGGGCGACGAGAATCGGGAGGGGGGCTCATGAGCCGTATTGACACGCGTTTTGCGCAATTGAAATCGCAGGGTCGCACCGGGTTGATCCCGTTCTTTACCGCGGGTGATCCTTCACCCGACAGCGTCGTGCCGATCATGCATGCGCTGGTCGAGGCCGGCGCCGATCTGATCGAGCTCGGCGTGCCGTTCTCCGACCCGATGGCCGATGGCCCGGTGATCCAGCACGCGAGCGAACGCGCGCTCGCAAAAGGCGTGGGTCTGCGCCAGATCTTCGCCTGGGTGGGCGAATTCCGCGTGCGTGACGCGCATACGCCGGTCGTGCTGATGGGCTACATGAACCCGGTCGAGATCCACGGTGCGGCGCTCTTCGCCGCCGAAGCGGTCGCAGCCGGCGTCGACGGCGTGCTGCTGGTCGATTGTCCGATCGAGGAGAGCGCCGCGGCCGCACCCCTGCGCGATGCGGGCCTGCAGCAGATATTCCTCGCGGCCCCGACCACCACGGATTCGCGCCTGGCGCAAGTCTGCGCCGCGGCGCGCGGTTTCCTATACTACGTATCTTTCGCCGGCATCACCGGCGCGGACCGGCTCAGCATGGACACAGTGCGTGAACGCGTCGCGACAATACGCAAGCAGGCCACGACGCCCGTCGCGGTCGGCTTTGGCGTGCGCGATGCGGCATCCGCGGCGGCGATCGCCGGGTTCGCCGATGCGGTCGTCATCGGCAGCGCGCTGGTCGAGCGCCTTGCCGGAGCGGCCGCCGCCACGGAAGCCGCCATGCGTGCGCGACAATTCCTGGCCCCGATCCGTACAGCGTTGGACACCCTATGAACTGGTTGCAGAAATTGGTCGGTCCACGTGCGCGCTCGGCGACTGTCGGCAAGGGCAAGGTGCCAGAGGGCCTGTGGGAGAAGTGCGACGGGTGCGGCGCGGTGCTGTACAAGCCCGAGCTGGAGGCCGCGCTGATGGTCTGCCCGAAATGCGGGCACCATCATGCGATCCGCGCGCGTGCGCGCCTCGCTGCCTTCTTCGACGAGGGCACCACGCAGGAGCTGTTCGCATCGCTCGAGCCGACCGATCCACTCAAGTTCCGCGACTCGAAGAAGTACAAGGACCGCATCGTCGCCGCGCAGAAGCAGACCGGCGAGAAGGACGCGCTGGTGGCGATGCGCGGCAAGCTCAAGGGCAACCCCGCGGTCGCATGCGCATTCGACTTCAGCTACATGGGCGGCTCGATGGGCTCGGTCGTGGGCGAGAAGTTCACGCGCTCGGCAGAGCTCGCGCTGGCCGAGCGGATGCCGCTCGCTTGTTTCGCCGCAACCGGCGGCGCACGCATGCAGGAAGGCCTGTTCTCGCTGATGCAGATGGCCAAGACCTCGGCGGCGCTCGCGCGCATGCGCGACGCCGGCGTGCCGTTCATTTCGGTATTGACCCACCCGACCACTGGTGGCGTCTCCGCCAGCCTCGGCATGCTCGGCGACATCAATGTCGGCGAACCGAAAGCGCTGATCGGCTTTGCCGGCCCGCGCGTGATCGAGCAGACCGTGCGTGAAACCCTCCCCGAAGGCTTCCAGCGATCCGAGTTCCTGCTCGAACACGGCGCGATCGACCTGATCGTCGACCGGCGCCAGATGCGCGACAAGCTCGCCGCGATGCTTGCGTTGTTGATGCGGCAGCCGAAGGCGGCTGCATAGCTTCCGGTTCACGGGACGCACTGCCTTCTCGCAGGTGAGGTGCGGGCGTCGAGTAGGCGCGCACGGATGTTCTGCTGGCGTCGTCTGCATGGTCCATCGCTTCGTTGAAGCGTCTGGATTGCCGGTACTGAAGCTCCGCCCCCTGTCCTGGACGTCGATCGCCTTCGCAAAAGGAGGCCAGTGATCGTTGACGGATCGTTCGACGTTGAAACGGCATTTCCAGCCTGCCAACGCCAGCGGCGCGGTTCGCTACCGTCGCCGCAGCCGGCGCGCGCCAACCCGATGGCACCCGACTCCAGCCTCACCGGAACGCTGCGGGTGGTAGCATCTGGCCCGTTCAACGCAGGAAGTCATGGACGTAGCGGACTGCGAGGGTCTGAGTCGACAGTCGCGAATCGGGCGTTACGCGTTCCAACTCCGGGAGAGCGTCATGTTGGTATCGAATCGGATGGTGTATGTCGCGCTCGCAACGAGCGCGTTCTTCGCAGTGTCGGCCTGGGCAAATTCCGGCGAGATACCGGACCCGCGCGGCCCGATGGTCGCACGAAGCGATTTGCCCACGCCACACCTGCCTTACGCTGACGACACCGCATCGGTGCCGCCGGAATTCGCTGCAGTATCCAGCGGGTACCGCAGCGTCCATTTCAACAGCTACTTCACCGCCTCGTTCGTGTTTCCGTTCCATGTCACGGCCGATGGAGATGACCTGTTCGTCTCGGACGCCTCCGGCAATTTCGTCAAGATGTTCCAGATTGTCAGCGGATCGGCGACCTACATCCGGACTTTCGGAGCACCAGGATCCGGCGCTGGCCAGTTCAGTGGCCCCGAGCAGGTGGCGGTCGTCGGCAACGATCTCTTTGTCGCGGACTTCAGCAACAATCGCGTCCAGCGATTCAACAGGACGACGGGCGCCTACGTCAGTCAGTTTGGATCGCCCGGTTCCGGCGCCGGTCAGTTCAACGCGCCGAGTGGAGTGGTGTACAACCCGGTCAACGGATTGCTGTACGTTTCCGAAGTAGGCAACGACCGCGTGCAGGTGTTTTCCACTGCGGGGATCTATCAGGGACAATTCGGCGCGCTCGGTTCCGGTGACGGCCAGCTCAACAATCCCTACGCCTTGGCCGTGGATGGTAACGGCAACATCTATGCGGCGGACACCGCCAACAACCGCGTGAGCAAGTTCGATTCGACGGGGTTATGGATACGCAACCTGGCGGTCGGTCTCTCCACTCCGCTGGGTATCGCCGTGGACAAGGCCAATGTGGTGTGGGTCGCCGGCAATACCGGCGAGATCTATGCCTACGAGGCGAACGGCAGTTACCTCGCCTATTACTACGGTTCCTACACGGGCACTTCGTTCTTCGAGGGTTACATTCGCGACATTCGCGGACTCGCCGTCACCGCGCCCCTCACGGTACCACCCTACAACGGCGCGCCGGCGATCGCGGTTGTCGACAGCGCTTCGCAAGCGGTCGAGCTGATGTCGATCTCGGCGCAACCGACGGCCCATGCGCCGATTACCGCTATTCCGGCGGTCGGCGGTTACAACGCGCAGATTGCATTCGACAGTTCGGACAATGTCTTTTTTGCCAGCTACGACAGCAATACGGTCTACAAATTCGACAAGTTCGGCGCACCTATCACGCAGTGGGGTTCTACCGGAACAGGCAATGGCCAGTTCGACGGCGCGATGGGCGTTGCCGTCGACGGCAGCAACAACGTCTATGTTGCGGACCGCAACAACAACCGCATCCAGAAGTTCGACAACAGCGGCAACTACATCACGCAATGGGGCAGCCTGGGCACCGGCGACGGACAGTTCAATCATCCCAGTCACATCGCGACGGATGGATCCTGGCTCTACGTGACGGAAGAAAACAACAATCGCGTGCAGAAGTTCAGTTTCTCTGGTGCCTGGGTAAGAAAGTGGGGGACGGCTGGCACGGGTGATGGCCAGTTCAGTACCCCTACCGGGATCGCGGTTGATAGCAATCGGAATCAGGTATACGTAGGCGAATACGGCGGCAGTCGCGTCCAGCAGTTCTCCGTCTTCGGCGATTTCATCAAGGTTTTCACGGGGACGACCCTCAATGGCGTGCTCGGCCTCGCCACCGATCAGCACGGCAACCTCTACGTGTCCGACTTGAACAACAATCGGGTCGTGCAGTTCAACGACGGCGGAACCTTCCTTTCCTCGTTCCCGCAGACCGGCGCAAATGGACTCGGTGTCAATCCGCGCAACGGCCAGTTGTACAGCGGCGCCCTCAGCGGCGGCGTCGTCACCCGTTTTGCTGCAACGATGGGCAAGACCGATACCGTGGGGATCTATCGACCTGCAACCCATACCTTTCTGTTGCGCAAGAGCCTGACGTCCGGAACGCCCGACATCAGTGCCGTCGTGGCGCTCGCCGACATCGCAGACATTGCCATGACCGGCGACTGGAACGGCGACGGTGTAGACACCCCTGGTCTCTATCGCCCGAGCACCTCGACGTTCTACCTGTGGGACCGATGGTCCGGCCTGAGCATCGCCAATCCGGATTACTCGTTCGTGTTCGGAAATGTCGGTGATCGCCCGATCGTCGGCGACTGGAACGGTGACGGCAAGGATGGTGTCGGCGTCTTCCGGACGTCCACGGGCACGCACTACCTGAAGAATGATCTCGTGGCGGGGCCCCCGGATTACGCCGTGGTTTTCGGCAGCAGCACGGATGCCGCGGTGGCGGGCGACTGGAATGGGGACGGCGCGAGCAGTGCGGGCGTGTATCGACGCGCCGATGGTCGCTTCCATGTCACGGACCGCAATTTCTCGGGCACGGTTGCCGAGAGCGGGTCCTATCCGCTGGGAAGCGCCGGCGATGTTGCGATCACTGGCGACTGGACGCACAGCGGCTATGCGGGCATCGGCGTATTCCGACCCGGCAGCGGCACGTTCATCCTGAAGTACAACCTCGACAACGCGCCCGCCGACACGACCTTCACGTTCGATTCCGATGCGCTGTTTCACGACGGGTTCGAACAGACCGCGGCGGACACCCCGCTGGCGGGCAATTGGGGAAGCGTGCCCGAATGACTTGCCATCGACCACTTGTCGGTCCGCGAATCTGCCAATCGATGACGGCGTTGCGGTGAAGAGTTGACCAGGGCGGCGCGTCGTCTTGCACGTCGCGCCGTCCCTGGTGGCGTCCACCCGAGCATGCGGCGCCCGAAAAGTGCGCAGTGCGCATGGCCTCGGGAGTGCGGTCGTCCTTCAGCGATCCTGCGCGGCCTCGCTGCCTGACCGCGCCCCGTGCGAAAGACCAGCCCTTTCAGCGCGCCGCGATGTCCGCGCTGCAGACGAAACGTATCGCATCCAGCCTGGGCGCGGCGTTCGACAGTGCCTCGCGCAGTGCATCGAGTTCGGCCGCAATCGCATCGATTTCGTCCGCGCGCACCGACGGGTTGACCTTGGCCAGTGCAGTCAAACGTGTATGTTCGGCATCGAGTTCGCGTTGGGCCGCGGTGAGCGCAGCGCCGACTTCGGTTGCGGCGAGGCGGCGTGCCTGGGTCTCGCACGCGCCGAGCATCGGCGGGACGAGCTTCGCCAGCAACGGGCGATAGCGCGCGGCTTCGATCGGTTGTTCTTTCGCGCGGAACAGACTGCTGGGGTTCGGCATGTACTCATCGCGAGTCGTGAGGCGCGTGTCGACGACGACACGCAGTGGCAACGGCGGTAGAAAGCGCCCCACGTCGAGCTTGCGCTCGGCGACGCATTCGAGCACGTAGACGCATTCGAGCAATGCGGTGCGCGTTGGCAGCGCCGCATCGACGAGGATCGAGGCATTGCCCTGTTCGCTTTCGAGCAGCAGGTCGAGCGCGCCAAGCACGAGCGGGTGGTCAAGGCGCAGCAGCGGCAGGTCCTCGCGCGCAAGTGCGATTGCACGCTCGAACGTGACCTGCTGTGGCCCATCCTTGAGTCCCGGGAAACCGTCGGTGCTGAGGTATTCCGGATCGAGCACGACCGTGCGTGCGCCCATTTCCTCGTTGTCGATGCCGAACTGCTCGAACAGGGAAAGCATGAACTCGTCAGCGCCGTGATCGGCATCCTGCGCGCGCAGCGCGTCGGCGAGTGGCATTTCGCGTGCCTGGCGCTCGGTCGCGAGTTCGAGCAGGCGGTCGCGGCCCGCCTGCACGAGCGCGGAAAGTTCGCGGTGGGTGGCGGCGGTGTCGGCAATCAGGCTGTCGAGTTCCGCATCGGCATCCTCGCCGCCGGCGGCGTGCCGTTCTGCTTCCGCGAGCAGGCGGCTGCGGTATTGGCGCAGGATCTCGCGGCCATCGGAGGGGCTGGTGCGCAGGGCATCGAGTCCCTCGTGATACCAGCGCAACAGCGCGTGCTGGGCGGTGCCGTTGTGCGCGGTCGCGTGCAGGCAGATGTCTTCGTGCTGGCCGATGCGATCGAGCCGGCCGATGCGCTGTTCGAGCAGGTCGGGGTCGAGCGGAAGGTCCCACAGCACGAGGTGGTGGGCGAACTGGAAGTTGCGGCCTTCCGAACCGATCTCCGAACACAGAAGCACGCGCGCGCCTTCGGTTTCGGCGAAGAATGCCGCATTGCGATCGCGCTGCAGGATGCTCATGCCTTCGTGGAAACGCGCGATTTTCGCGCCGCTGCGCGTGCGCAGCGCGTCCTCGAGTGCGATCACCTTCGCCTGGGTGCGGCAGATCAGCAGCAGCTTCGCCGGCGCGAGCCGGTCGATCAACGCGACCAGCCACGGCAGGCGCGGGTCGCTCGCGTAGTCGAGCTCACCCGCCGGCGGATGCGCCTGCGCGTCGGCGTGGAACTCGGCGAGCAGGCGCTGGCGTTGCGTGTCGTCGAGACTGCGGCCGTCGAGCACGTCGATCTTCGCGACGCGTTTCGGAAAACCGCCGATCTGCGCCCGCCGGTTGCGGAACATCACCCGTCCAGTGCCATGCCGATCGATGAGCGCATCGAGCAGGGCGGGCGCATGGGCCGTGCGGTCTTCGTCGTACCGCACGAGCAAGGCGCCGAGCGCCGCATCGGTTTCGAAGCGCTGTGCCAGCAGTTCGCGCGATGGCGCATCCAGCGGAGCGGCGTCGACCAGTTGCGTCGCGACCGACGACAGGGCCGCGTAGCCATCGGCCTCGGCAGCGAACGCGTCGAGGTCGGTGTAACGGGCGGGGTCGAGCAGGCGCAGCCGAGCGAAGTGTCCGCTGCGGCCCAGTTGCTGAGGCGTCGCGGTCAGGAGGATCAGGCCGGGTGAACCGCCGGCGAGCTGTTCGACCAGACGATATGCCGGGCTTGCGGCCTCGGGCGTCCATTCGAGGTGATGCGCTTCGTCGACGACGACGAGGTCCCAGTTCGCGACAACGACCTGCCGCGCACGCGTTGGCGTGTCGGCGAGCCAGTCGATGTCGGCGATCACGCACTGCTCGTCCTCGAACGGATTGCGCGTGTCGTCAGCGACTTCGATCGCCTCGCAGCGTTCCTCGTCGAACAGCGCGAACGGAAGGTTGAAGCGGCGTAGCAGTTCGACGAACCACTGCGCGGTCAGGCTCGGTGGCGCGAGCACGATCACGCGCGCGATGCGTCCGCTGGCGAGCAACCGCGCGAGCACCATGCCGGCCTCGATCGTCTTGCCGAGGCCGACCTCGTCGGCCAGCAGGGCGCGCGGTGGACGCCGCTGCGCGACGATGCCGGCGACACGCAACTGATGCGGGATCAGGTCGATGCGCGCACTGGCGAGGCCCCACGCCGGCGATCGCTTCGCGGCCGCGCGCCGGGTCAGTGCCTGCAGGCGGAAATCGAAACGGTCGGGCGCGTCGATGCGCGTCGACAACAGGCGTTCGTCCGCGCGCGAGATCGGTTGCGCGTCGTCGAGTTCGGACTCGGCCAGCGCCTTGCTGCCATTGTGGTAGGTCAGCAGGCCGTGGGCCTCGCTGACGTGTTCGATCACGAAGTGCTGTTTCTGTCCGGCGACCTTCTGGCCAACGCGAAACTCCGCGCGCGCGAGCGGCGCGGCCTGCTTGGCGTAGTGGCGCAACACGCCGGCGGTCGCGAAAAGCACCTGCACGGTGCGGCCATCGAGGCGCACGACGGTGCCGAGGCCGAGTTCTGGTTCGGCATTGGAAATCCAGCGTTGACCGGGAACGAAGGGCATGGGCTCGGCGCGCGGAAGGGGTTGCGATTATCCCGCTTTCCGCGCCCCCGGCGCCAATACTTGCGCCCAGTCGGGCCAGACGCCGCCCTTGCATGATGCATCCGACGATGCCGCGCTTGCGGACCGGTGAAAAGAAGACGGCGCCGCATGGGCGCCGTCTTCATCCAGCCGACGGGAAATGCCGTCCTACCAGATCTTCACCTGCTTGCCATCATCCCGCACCATCGCGTCGCCGGCCTTGCACGAGAACGCATGCGCGAACGCGGGGACGTTCGACGGCGCGCCAATCGCGCGGTACTGCGCCGGTGCATGCGGATCCGCGTTCAGCAGCACTTCCTGGCGCTTGGGCAGCGTGCTGCCGCGCCAGATGCGCGCGAAGTTGAGGAAGAAGCGCTGCTGGGGCGAGTAGCCGTCGATCTCCTTCGACGCCTCGCCGTGCTTGCCGAGCGCCATCTGCAGCGCATCGTAGGCGACGTTGATGCCGCCGAGGTCGGCGATGTTCTCGCCGAGGGTCAGCTGGCCGTTGACGTGCTTGCCCGGCAGCGGTTCGTACTCGTTGAACTGCGCGACCAGCTTGGCGGTGCGTGCATCGAACTTCTCGCGGTCTTCCTTCGTCCACCAGTTCGCGTTGTTGCCCTGCGCATCGAACTGGCTGCCCTCGTCGTCGAAGCCGTGCGTGGCCTCATGGCCGATCACCGCGCCGATGCCGCCGTAGTTGAGCGCGTCGTCGGCGTTGGCGTCGAAGAACGGCGGTTGCAGGATCGCTGCCGGGAAGTTGATCGTGTTGTCGGTCGGGTTGTAGTACGCGTTGACCGTCTGCGGCGTCATGCCCCACTCGAGGCGATCGGTCGGCTTGCCGACCTTGGCCAGCTCGTAGTCGTAGTTGTATTTGCTCGCCGCCAGCACGTTCGCGTAGTAGTCGTCCGACTTCACCGCGAGGCCGGACCAGTCGCGCCACTTGTCCGGGTAGCCGATCTTCGGCAGGAAGGTCGACCACTTCTCGATCGCCTTCTGCTTGGTCGTGTCGCTCATCCAGTCGAGCTTCTCGATGCGCGCCTTCAATGCCGCGCTGACATTGGTGACCAGCTCCATCGCGCGCTGCTTGGACTCCGGCGGGAAGGTCTTGGCGACGTACAGTTCGCCGAGACCCATGCCCATTCCTTCATTGACCGTCGCGAGCACGCGCTTCCAGCGCGGCTCCTGCTCCTTCTGGCCATTGAGGGTCTTGTTGTAGAACGCGAAGTTCTCCTGCGAGAACGGCTTGGACAGGTACGGCGAGGCGGAGTCGATGGCGTGGAAGCGCAGGTAGGCGCGCCACTGGTCCGCCGGGACGTCGCCGATCATCTTGTCGACTTCGGCGAAGAACATCGGCTGCGAAAGCGAGAAACCGCCCTTGATGTCGGCGTGCTGTGCAGCGAAGAACTTCGTCCACGAGAAGTTCGTGCTCGCCTTGTCGGCATCGGCGAGCGAGACGAAGTGATACTGGTTTTCCGGTTTGCGCAGCTCGACCGGAACGAGCGAGGCCGCGGCGAGGCGCGTCTCGAAGGCGAGTACCTGCTCGGCCGCCTTGTTCGCGTCGACGGCCTTCTCGCCGGCGAGTTCGAGCACCTTGGCGACGTGGGCCTGGTAAGCCTTGCGCAGTTCGGCGTAGTCGGGCTTGGAGTAGTACTCCGAGGTCGGCAGGCCGATGCCGCCCTGCGCGACATAGGCGATCTGCACCTTCGAATTCTTGAAGTCCGGTGCGGCGTAGATGCCGAACAGGCCGCTCTGGCCGCGCGAGAAGCTTTCGGTGACGTAGGCGGCGATGTCTGCGGGGCTCTTCAGCGCGTCGATCTTCGCAAGCTCCGGTTTGACCGGCGCGAGTCCAGCCTTCTCGATCGCGCCCTCGGCCATGCCGGAACGGTAGAACCAGCCGATCTTCTGCCCGACCGAACCGGCCGTGGCCTTGTTCGCGTCGCGCGCGGCCGCTTCGGCGATCTCGCGCTGGGTCTGCAGGCTGTGCTCGCGCAGCTGGTCGAATGCGCCCCAGCGAGTGCGGTCGGACGGGATCGGATTCGCCTCGACCCATTTCGCGTTGACGAAGCCGTTGAAATCACCGCAGGGATTGATTTTCGCGTCGAGATCTTTGACGTCGAAGGACGGGGCCGTGGTCGCGGCGATCGCGGTGGTGGACAGCGCGGCGAAGATCGCCGACGCGAGGGTCTTGTTCAGCAGCTTGCGCATTTCTTTCTCCGGGATTCGCGGTCTTGGGCTTGCAGGTGTCTGGGATGCCAGCGGATGGGGGCCGCGGCAGGTCAAGGCAACGCATGAAAATAGCGGGCGGCGACCGTAAGGCCCAGTGTCGAAGGTAATTGCCGCCCCGCATGAAATCGTTACACTTGCGCGCTTTCCGCTTCAGGGAACGGGAAAATGGGTGTTGCCACGACAGGACGGTCGCGCATGCTCGTCGCGGTGCTGCTGGCGTCGAGCGCATCTGCCGCGATGGCGGGGGATGGGTCTTCGTTCGAGCGCGTGTTCCCGAACGAATACCGCGACTTCCTGCGCCGCGCGGCGCTGGCCTACGACGCGAAGCGGTATGACGAGGCATTCGGCCTGTTCCGGCGTGGCGCCTGCGCCGGCGACAAGCAGAGCCAGTCCGCGCTCGGCCGCATGTACCTGCTCGGACAGGGCGTCGCCCGCGACGACCTGACCGGCTATGCGTGGCTGAAGGTCGCGGCCGAGAAGATCTTCCCGGGCTACCAGACGATCGTGCGCGAGCTCGAGCGGGCGATGAAGCCCGAGCAGCGCAAGCTCGCCGATGCCGAGGCGGCGGCGAAGATCCGCGACTATGGCCTGGCGGCGAGCGGCATGAGCTGCCAGACCCATGCCTCGCGCGGCGGCCACATCGTCGACGAGATCGTCTGCACGCCGCGCCAGGAAGCCGACGCGCTCCTGCTCAAGCGCTGCGCGCCGGAGAACTGATCGCTGCGGGCACGCGGAACCAGATCGCGTACAGCGCCGGCAGGTAGAGCAGGGTCAACACGGTCGCAACCGTGATGCCGCCCATCAGCGCCGTCGCCATCGGACCGAAGAAGTTGCTGCGCAGGAGCGGGATCAAGGCCAGCACCGCCGCGGCCGCGGTCAGCGTGATCGGGCGGAAACGCCGCACGACCGCGCGCTGGATCGCCTCGTGGGCGGAATGGCCTTCGCCGATGTCCTGCTCGATCTGGTCGATCAGGATCACCGAATTGCGCATGATGATGCCGAACATCGCGATCGTGCCGAGCATCGCGACGAAGCCGAACGGCTGGCCGAACAGCAGCAGCGCGCCGACCACGCCGATCAGTCCGAGCGGTGCAGTCAGCACAACCATCAGCGTGCGCGAGAAGCTGCGCAACTGGATCATCAGAAGGGTCAGCACGGCAAGCAGCATGACCGGCATCTGCGCATTGATCGACGCCTGCGCCTTGGCGCTGTTCTCGACCGCGCCGCCAACCTCGATGCGGTAGCCGATCGGAAGCTTCGCGCGCAGCTCGCCGAGCTTTGCATCGACACTGTGGGTGACGTCGATGCCCAGGCGGCCCGCGGCGGTATCCGAGCGCACGGTGATCGTCGGCTGGCGGTCGCGCTCCCACACCACGCCGTAGTCCATCGCCTGGTCGATGCGCGCGATCTGCGTCAGCGGCACCGTCTTGCCCGCTGGCGTGGCGATCGCGAGATCGCCAAGGCGTTCGGCATCGACGCGCTGCGCCTGTGGCCAGCGCAGGTCGACGACGATCAGCTTGTCGCGCTCGCGATACTGCGTGACCGGCGCACCGCTCAACGCGAGGTTGACCGCGGCGGCGACGTCCTGCGAGGTGAGGCCGAGCACACGTGCCTTGTCCTGGTCGATGTCGAGGCGGATCGAGCGCGTTGACGGTTCGTCCCAATCGAACTGCACGTTCGCGGTGCCGGCATCGGCGCGCATCACGTGCTCGACCTCCTCGGCAATCGCGCGCACCTTGCCGATGTCGTCGCCGGAGACGCGGAACTGCACCGGGAAGCCGACCGGTGGCCCGTTCTCGAGCGCGCTGACGCGACCACTGACGTCCGGGAAGCGTTCGTCGAGGACCTGCTGCACGCGCTTCTCCAGGCGCTTGCGCGCTTCGACGTCGCGTGCGGTTGCGACAACCTGCGCGAAGTTCGCGCGTGGCAACTGCTGGTCGAGCGGCAGGTAGAAGCGCGGCGCGCCGGCACCGACGTAGGCGACGAAGTGGTCGACATCCTTGTCGGCGGCGAGTTCGTGTTCCATGCGCGCGGCGACCGCACGCGTCGCCGCGATCGATGCGCCTTCGCCGAGGCGCAGGTCGATCAGCAGCTCGCTGCGGTCCGAACTCGGGAAGAACTGCTGCGGCACCAGCGCGAATGCGCCGATCGAGACCAGCCACAGCGCGAGGGTCGCGGCGAGCACGCGCCAGCGATGGTCGACGCACCAGGCGATCAGCGCGCCGAAGCGGTGATAGAACGCGCGGTCGTACGGATCGACGCCGTGCGTCGCCGCGGCCGCGCCCCGGCGCAGCACGCGTTCGCGCAGCCATGTAGCGAAGCGGCTGGGCGGATGGTGCGCCTCTGGCAGCATCGCATGGCCGAGCACCGGGATCACCACCACTGCGGCGATCCACGAGGCGACCAGCGCGATCGCCGAAACCTGGAAGATCGAGCGCGTGTATTCACCGGTGCCGGATTTCGCCAGAGCGATCGGCAGGAATCCGGCGACCGTGACCAGCGTGCCGGTCAGCATCGGGAACGCGGTACTGGTGTAGGCGAAGCTCGCCGCACGCATGCGGTCCCAGCCTTCCTCGAGCTTCACCGCCATCATCTCGATCGCGATGATCGCGTCGTCGACGAGCAGGCCGAGCGCGAGGATAAGCGTGCCGAGCGAGACCTTGTGCAGGCCGATGCCGAACCACCACATGCCGAGTGCGGTCGCGGCGAGCACGAACGGAATCGTGATCGCGACGACCATGCCGGTGCGGAAGCCGAGGCTGGCGAGGCTGACCAGTAGCACGATCAGCACCGCCTCGGCCACCGCTTCGAGGAAGTCGTCGAGCGAATGTTCGACCGCAGCGGGCATGCTGCTGTATTCGTTCAAGGCGAGGCCGGCCGGGAGGCCCGTGCGAATGCGCGCGATGGTCGCGTCGAGCGCGTGGCCGAGCTCGACCACGTCACCGCCAGGTTGCATGGTCACGCCGATCGCCAGTGCGGGTCGCCCGCCGTAGCGCACTTCCTCGATCGGCGGATCGACGTAACCGCGGCGCACTTCGGCGACGTCGCCGAGGCGGAACAGCTTGTCGCCGATGCGCAGGCTCGTCTCGCGCAAGGCGGCCACGTCGCCGAACTGTCCGCTCGGGCGCACGAAGATGCGGTCCTCGGCGGCCTCCAGCGTGCCGGCCGGCGCGACCGCGTTCTGCGCCGCAATCGCGGTTCCGAGCTGCAACGGCGTGATGCCGAGCGTGGCGAGGCGCGCGTTGTCGATCTCGATCGTGATGCGTTGTTCCTGGTCGCCGAAGTAGTCGACCTTGGCGACACCGGGCACGCGCAGCAGTTCGGTTCGGATCGTGTCGGCGTAGTCGCGCAATTCGGCCGGTGACGAGCCGTCGCCCTCGAGCGCCCAGATGTTCGTGTAGACGTCCCCGAATTCGTCGTTGAAGAACGGTCCCTGCACGCCCTGTGGCAGTTGCGCGGCGATGTCGCCGATCTTCTTGCGCACCTGGTACCAGGTGGCGGGCACGTTGGCCGACGGCGCCGAATCCCGGATCGCGAACATCACCACGGACTCTGCCGGTCGCGAATAGCTGGTCACGAAGTCGACGTCCGGTGTCTCCTGCAGCTTGCGCGCGATGCGGTCGCTGATCTGTTCCTGCACCTGGCGCGCGGTCGCGCCCGGCCACGCGGTCTGGATCACCATGACCTTGAACGTGAACGGCGGGTCCTCGGACCGGCCGAGATGCAGGTAGCCGTACAGGCCGAGCAGCGCGACCGCCGCCATCAGGTAGACGACGAGTGCGCGCTGGCGCAGCGCCCAGGCAGAAAGGTTGAAGCCGCTCATCGTTCGGCTACCGCCGACTGGAACGGCAGCTCGACGATGCGCACCGCGTCGCCGGCATGCAGCGTGTGCACGCCGCGCACGACGACGCGGTCGCCGGGTGCGACCCCGTGCGAGATTGCGACGCCGGCGTCGACATAGCGCGCAACCGTGACCGTGCGAAGTTCGAGGCGGTCATCTGCATCGATGATCCAGACGGCAGGATGCGCGTCGTCGTGGAACAGCGCGGTTGCCGGCAACTCGATGGCGTCGTCGTTGCCCGTCGAGGTCACGGCGACGTCCGCGCTCATCTGCAACTGCACCTCGGCACCGGCATCGATGATCGTGACCTTGGCAAGGAAGGTGCGACTCTGCGGGTCGGCGGCGGCCGACAGCTCGCGCAGGCGTCCCGTGTAGTGCTTGTCCGGCTGTGCAGACAGCGTCACCTCGAGTGGGCCGGTGTCGCGCAGCGCGGCGACGCGGATTTCCGGTACTGCGATGTGCACTTCGCGTTCATCCGACCAGGCGAGGCCGAACACGCGCTGGCCGGCGGCGACGACCTGGCCGGATTCGGCGTCCTGGGTCGTGACGATGCCGTCGTGTTCGGCGACCAAGGTCGCATAGCGCACCTGGTTTTCGCGCACGCCAAGCTGCTGCCGCGCCTGTTGCAGGGCCGCATCGGCCGCTTTCAGGGCATTGTCGGCCTGATCGAGCTGCGCCTCGCTGACGAGGGCGCGCCC
>Ga0209023_10002625_pt1 | contig 22213 bp, 25 predicted proteins | sample LakOneMetagenome_FD_187468 | JGI IMG/M metagenome (GOLD analysis project Ga0209023, IMG submission 187468) | Freshwater and sediment microbial communities from Lake Erie, Canada (SPAdes) (version 2) | ecosystem: Environmental > Aquatic > Freshwater > Lentic | place: Lake Erie, Canada...
TGTGCGGCGGAAGAAATCGATCCCGGTCTTGCGCCGAGCGGGTCGCTCAGGCGGAAGCCGGGCTGCTAATGACGATTATGGTGCGCTGCGCCAACATGGGGCCTAGATAGCAGGCATGGGGGACATCGGAAAGGGCCGTAAGCCCCTCAGTCCGTGACAATTCCAAGCTTCGGAAAGGCATCCGGCGCTGCCGCCAGCATGGCGCGGGCCTTCGCGCTGTCGTCGTCCATCTGGCGCACCAGCGCGTCGATGCTGTCGAACTTCAACTCCTCCCGGATAAAGCCGATGAAGGCGATGTCCAGTTGCTGGCCGTAAAGGTCGCCCTTGAAGTCGAACAGGAACACTTCCAGCAGCGGCGCGCCGTTGTCGAAGGTCGGGCGGCGCCCGAACGAGGCGACGCCGCCGACGCGCTTGTCGCCGATTCCGGCGCGCACCGAATAGATGCCGTGCTTGAGGCCGCAGGCCGGGTCGAGCCGGATGTTCGCTGTCGGGTAACCGAGATCACGGCCTCGCTTTTCGCCGTGCACGACTTCGCCCGAAATGAACCATGGATAGCCGAGCAGGGTGTTGGCCTCGTCGATCTGCCCCTGCCCCAGCGCGTTGCGGATCGCGGTGGAAGACACGGCGCGGCCATCGGCGTCGATGTGGTTCTGGATATGCACTTCGATGCCGAGCTTCGGCCCTTCGGCGGCGAGCAGGGCAGGCGAGCCGGTGCGGCCTTTGCCGAAATGGAAGTCGAACCCGACCGAGATGCCGCTGACGCCGAGCCGCCCGATCAGATCGTGGTTAATGAAATCCTGCGCTGTCGTGCCGGCGCGCTTGGCGTCGAATGTCATGACCACCGCGCCGTCGAGTCCGGTCCCTGCCAGAAGCCGCAGCTTATCGCGCAGGTCGGTCAGCTTGAACTGGGGGGTATTGGGGCTGAAGAAGCTGCGCGGATGCGGCTCGAACGTCACCGCATAGGCCGGGGCACCGCGCTTGCGCGCCATATCGACAGCGGCGGAAATCACAGCCCTGTGGCCCAGATGGACGCCATCGAAGTTGCCCAACGCCACCGCGGCGCCCTTGGTGATCGCGCTGGCGGGCGTATTGTCGCGGATGACCGTAAAGCGTGTCGTCATGAGCCCCGGCGGGAAGACATTAAAGACATTGCGAAATCTGGCCCGGACCTGACCCCGGAGCGGTATCGGAGTCAAGCCGCCGGAATCGTTCACCTTGACTGCAACTTGCAGGTATTCCGCGCCTGCCGGATTAACGGGCTGTTTAAGCCACCGATGCTAGGTTCCCCCCGACTGCGGTGTCAGAAGACCACTGCAAGGCTACATAACGCATGCCGGTTGCTGCGTTCGAGGGAGAAAAACAGCGATGGCCATGGATTTGTCGATGCCGGTTCTGGTTGTGGATGACTACAACACGATGATCCGCATTATCCGCAATCTGCTCAAGCAACTTGGTTTCGAGAATATCGATGACGCCAGCGACGGCTCCGCAGCACTGAACAAGATGCGCGGCAAGAAGTACGGCCTCGTGATCTCCGACTGGAACATGGAGCCGATGACCGGTTACGATCTGCTCAAGGAAGTGCGCAGCGACCCGAACCTCGCCACCACACCTTTCATCATGATCACCGCTGAATCGAAGACGGAAAACGTGATCGCCGCCAAGAAGGCCGGCGTGAACAACTACATCGTCAAGCCCTTCAACGCCGCGACGCTCAAGACCAAGATCGAGGCGGTGTTCCCGGACAACGTGCCGGCGTAAGCCGCGCTCACGATCCGCAGAGTTTCAATGCCCGGCCTTCGTGCCGGGCATTTTGCGTTTTACCAGGTCAGATCCTGCATCAGCGCGCGCGGCGGCGTTGCGTCGCCGAACACCCGCCGCACCGAGAATTCATCGGCGATGTCGAGGCCTTCGAACTCGACCGCATGGATGCCGCGGGTGAGGAACAGGCAATCCAGTCCCATCCGGTTCGCACCGGTCAGATCCGTGCGCACGGAATCGCCGATGGCGAGAACGCGATCGAGCGGCGTGGTCTTGCCGCGCTTTTCGGCAGCCAGTTCGAGGGCGCGGTCGTAGATCGGCTTGTGCGGCTTGCCATAGAAAATCGCCTCGCCGCCGAGGCTGCGATAAAGCTCGGCGATGGCACCGGCGCAGGTGATGAGGCGGTGGCCGCGCTCGACCACGATATCGGGATTGGCGCAGATGAAGGTGAGATTGCGCTTGCGCGCCTCCTGCATCATCTCGCGATAGTCTTCCTCGGTCTCGACTTCGTCGTCGAACGGACCGGTGCAGATGATGGTGTCGGCCTTCTCAAGCGTGGTGAGCTTGACATCGAGTCCGCGCAGCATCGGATTGTCACGCTCCGGGCCGATCATGAAGAACGACTGGTCGAGATGAGACGCGACGTAATTGCGCGTCAGGTCGCCGGATGAGACGATGGCGTCGTAGGTCTCGTCGGAAATTTCCATCTTGCGCAACTGGCGCTGCACGGAGTCGGCGGGGCGCGGCGCATTGGTGATCATGATCACCGTGCCGCCCTGTTCGCGGAACGACTGCAAGGCCTGACAGGCGGGCGGAAAGCCTTTCTCGCCGTCGTGGATCACGCCCCACACATCGCTGAGGATGACATCCACGTCTTTGGTGAGGTCGCGCAAACGGTCGGCGAAACGCAAGGCAGTGACGTTGGGCAAGTTCATGAAATCGGATCGCTTCTGTGGAGAGGCTTCGGCTATTTCTGCGCAGAGGCCCGGCGCGCGAGCGCGGCATTGCCGGTGACGCGAGGAGCCTCGGCGCGCGCCTCGAATTTGACGTCGGCTTTTTCTTCTTTTCGGGCCGGGGCGTCAACCGCCGAAGCTGCGGGAGCCGGTTCCGTCGCTGCGCCTTCCGGACGCAGGGGGCGCGGCGGGGCAAACAGGAAGCCCTGGCCGAAGCGGACATCGTAGTCGAGCAGGTCGACCACGGCGCGTTCACCCTCGATCCGCTCGGCGACAAGGTCGATGCCAAAGCGTCCGAGCAGGTCGGAGAGGTCGGCGGCGTGAATGTCGGCGGACGACAGTTGCTTCTGGTCGAGCAGCATCGCCGCCGGGACCTTGACGAACTTCACGCCGCGGTCGGCCAGTTCACGCGGATCGAGCCGAAGGTCGGTGACATTGTCGATCGAGAAGCCGTAGCCCAGCCGCTGCAGGGCGGCGAGGTGCTCGCTTTCCACCGGGCCGAGATGGCGGAACGCGCTCTGCTTGAATTCAAGCACCAGCGACGGCGCGAGGATGCGGTTGGCTTCAAGAAAGTCGAGGCATTGTCCGAACACCGACGGATTGCCCAGCGTCGCACCGGACATGTTGCAGAACACGCCGACATCCTTCGAGCGGACCATCAGCCGCCGCAGCACCTGCACGCAGCGCAGGATCACGGTGTGATCGATCTGGCCCATAAGTCCGGCGGCTTCCGCCGTGCCGATGAAATCGGCTGCGGCCAGCAACTGGTCCTTGTCGTCGCGCAGCCGCGCCACGGCTTCATAGAACCGCACCTTGCGCTGGGGCAGCGTCACCATCGGCTGCAGGAACAGGTCGATGCGGTTGGCCTCGATGGCATTGCGCACGGCGACCAGAAGCTGGGTATTGGTGAGAGCTGACGTCGGCTGCGGTGCTTCGGCGGCAGGAGCTGCAGCCTGTGCTACCGGTGCAGGAGCCGGCGATGTGTCCGGCACGGCAACAGGAGCGGCGGGTGCGGCCTGTTGGATCTGAATGACGCTGGCGGCATTGGCGAGGATGTCGTCATGCGCGGCGACCGAGGAGGCAAGCTGTTTGACCAGCGATCCGAGTTCGCTGATTTCACCGGCCACCGTCTGCACGCGCTCCTGCCCGTGGGCATCGGTTGCCGAGACGCGGGCTTCCAGCGCGCTCATGCGCCGTCCGAATTCGGCGACCTGACGGGCAAGATCGGCGGTGCCGCGCGAGAGGTCTGCGATCTGGCCGCCGACATCGGTGCGGTCGCGCAGCCGCATGGAGACGGCGTTGTAGAGGATCAGGAAGGTCAGGGCCGTCAGCGCGACGATGGCGGATTCGGAGACGGTCAATCCCGCCAGCGAATGGACCATCAGGCCGAGCGAGGCCGCGATCAGCACCATGCAGATGGCGATGAAAATCGTCGAAATGCGGATCATGAAGTTTGCCCAACCCCGAACGGGGCGGAGCTTAGCACCACATTTGATTCGGCGCGAAAACTTAAGGCAACCGCGAAGGTTGCCTTAATTGTCCGTCCGGAAAGGCGCGCGGTCAGGCGACCGCGCGGATGACCTTGGCGACCTTGTCCATGATCTCGCCGACCTGAGCTTCCGAAATGATCAGCGGCGGGGTCAGGCAGAGCGTGTCACCAGCGACCCGGATCATCAGGTCATGGTCGTGGAACGCGCTGTCCAGCGCATCCATGCCGCGCTTGCCGACGCCCTCCTTGTTGGGGATGAGGTCGATGCCTGCGGTGATGCCGACGGTGCGGATGTCCACCACATTCGGCTCGCTGCGCAGGCTCATCACGGCGTCGGCCCATTTCGGTTCCAGCGCCTTGGCGCGCTCGAACAGCCCTTCCTCGCGGTAGATGTCGAGGGTGGCGAGACCGGCGGCGCAGGCCAGCGGATGGGCCGAATAGGTGTAGCCGTGGAAGAACTCGACCATGTAGTCCGGCCCCTTCATGAAGGAGTCGAAAATGCCGTCGCGGACCAGGACACCGCCCATCGGCACCGCGCCATTGGTGATGCCCTTGGCGAAGGTGATCATGTCCGGCAGCACGCCATAGCGTTCCGCCGCGAAGGCATAGCCGAGGCGGCCGTAACCGGTGATGACTTCGTCGAAGATCAGCAGAATGCCGTGCTTCTCGGTGATCTCGCGCAGCCGCTTGAGATAGCCCTTCGGTGCGGGCAGCACGCCGGTCGAGCCAGCCATCGGTTCGACGATCACGGCGGCAATGGTGTTTGCGCCATGCAGGCCGACAATGCGCTCCAGCTCATCTGCCAGATGCGCGCCGTAGTCCGGCTCGCCCTTGGAGAAGGCCTGCTTCTCGCGATCGTAAGTGCTGGGCAGATGATCGACGCCGGTGAGCAGCGTGCCGAACATCTTGCGGTTGTTGACCATGCCGCCGACGGAAATGCCGCCGAAGCCGACGCCATGATAGCCGCGCTCGCGGCCGATCAGCCGTGTGCGTCCGGCTTCGCCGCGGCCGTTGTGATAGGCGAGCGCAACCTTCAGCGCGGTGTCGACGGCTTCCGAACCGGAGTTGCAGAAGAACACATGCTCGAGTCCCTTCGGCGCCAGCGCCGCAACGCGGCTGGCAAGCTCGAAGGCCTTCGGATGACCGAACTGGAACGGCGGCGCGTAGTCGATGGTCGCAGCCTGCGTCTGGATCGCTTCGACAATCGGCGCGCGGTTGTGACCAGCATTGCTGCACCACATGCCGGCGGCGCCGTCGAGAATGCTGCGGCCATCGGTGGTGAAGTAGTGCATGTCCTTGGCGCCGGCGAGCATGCGCGGGCGGCGCTTGAATGCCCGGTTGGCCGTGAACGGCATCCAGTAGGCATCGAGATCGTTCGGCGTCGCGACAGTCGGGCGAGGGTGCTGAATATTCAAGGGACGTTCCTTCCGGCAAGGAGCAGTTTTTTCTTAAGTCGTGACTCTATCAGCTTCTGCCGCGCCCCGGAACGCATAGCGACGCATGGTCGCCCGTAAGTGAATTCACGAGGCGCAGGAGGACAATAATACACCCAATAGTTGTTTTGTGAATTAGCCTGCTCTTAAAAGTTGTATGTCTAAATGCCCGCGTCAAGACGGGTGAGCGCCATGTTGAACAAATCGACTTTTGCGAAGGCGTCTTTCGGGAAAACGGCTTTTGCAAAATCCAGGATCGGCAAACGCATCGGCAAGTTTCTCGCCGCGAGCGACGGCGCCATCGCGGTGGAATTCGCGATTATCGCGCCGGTGTTCCTGATGATGGTGTTCGGCATCGTCATGTACGGCTCCTACCTGTCGGTGGTTCACGGCGTGCAGCAACTGGCGGCGGAAGCCGCGCGTTCCTCCGTCGCAGGCCTGAGCGAGAGCGAGCGCAGTTCGCTCGCGAGCAGCTACATCACCGGCAACGTCAATTCCTATCCGCTGATCGATCCCGCCAAGCTCACGGTCAATGCCGCGACGTCAGGTTCGGACGTCAACGTGTTTATCGTGTCCGTGAACTACGACGCCTCCGGCATGTTCATCTACTCGCTGCCGACATTCGTGCCCGCGCCGCCATCGACCATCGTGCGCACAGCTGCGATCCCGCGCGGAGGATATTGAGATGATCGCAACGACGCTCCGGCAAAAAATCAGGCGCTTCGTTGCCGATGAGCGCGGCAACATCGCGATCATGGGCGCGACGAGTTTTCTGATGGTCATCGCCTGCGCCGCGCTCGGCATCGACGTCGGTTCGATCTTCGCCGACAAGCGCCGCACCCAGAGTGCCGCCGATCTTGCGGCCATCGTCGCCGCGAGCGATCTCACCAATGCGTCCCGCGCTGCTGCGGCGACTGTCGCCAGGAACAACTATCCACCGGACTCGCTCGTGGCTGTCGAGCCTGGTGTTTACACGGCGAAAGCATCGCTCTCGCCGCAGCAGCGCTTCGTGGCGGGGGCGGCGCCCGCCAATGCGGTTCGCGTCTCGATGAAAACCAGGACGCCGCTCTATTTCGGCAAGGTGCTGACCGGCGAGAGCCAGTGGGATGTGAAGGCGAGCGCAATCGCCAGCACGACGCAGCTCGCGACATTCGCCATCGGCTCGCGGTTGGTGTCGCTCAACGGCGGGCTTCTGAACTCGCTGCTCGGCGGCATGCTCGGCACCACGCTGTCGTTGTCGGTCATGGACTACAACGCGCTGCTCAGTGCGAAAATCGACGCGTTCGATTTCCTCTCCGCGCTGGCGACGCGCGTGAATTTAACCGGCGTGACCTATGACGCGCTTCTCAGCAGCAACCTGAAAGTGACCGATATTGTCGCGGCGCTACAGACGGCCGCAGCCGGGAACAGCGGTGCGATTGCGGCGCTCTCGAGCATTTCGTCGGCGATCTCCGGCATGACCACGAAGATCACGCCGTCCGCGCTGCTCAGTGTCGGGCCGTATTCGAACCTCACCGTCGGGCAGAAGCCAAAGGTTGGCGCCAGCGTGTCGGCGCTCGATCTCGTGTCGGCGTTGGCGGCAATTGCCAATGGCACCAACCAGATTGCGGCAGGTGTGAACCTGTCGCTGCCCGGCATCGCGGGCGTCACGTTGCAGGCAACGGTTGGCGAGCGTCCGGTGGGCACGAGCTGGATCACGGTCGGCTCGGCAGGGGCGAGCGTCCACACCGCGCAGACGCGCGTGTTGCTGAAAATCCAGTTGATCGGCTCCGGCTCGGTGTCGGTGGTCAACCTGCCGGTTTACGTGGAGGTCGCTGCGGGGACCGCGACGCTCAATGCGGTGTCGTGCGGCTATCCCAGCATGAGCGCGTCGAAAGTCACGCTCGGCGTCTCACCCGGCCTCGTCGATGCGTGGATCGGCGACGTGACGCCGGCGATGATGACGAATTTTTCCACCAAGCCGAATCCGCCGGCGGTGAACATCGTCAATCTCGGGGTGATCCAGGTATCAGGACGGGCGCACGCCACCATGGCGAATGCGTCGCCGACGCAGGTGACCTTTAGCTATGCCGATATTCAGGCACAGACCAAAAAGACCGTGAACACCACTTCGTTCACCTCGTCGCTGACATCGAGCCTTTTGGGCGACCTGCAGCTTGGTGTGCAGCTCGGGCCGCTCGGCCTGCCGATTCCGGGTATCGGCGCGCTGGTGGCCAGCATCATCAGCGGGGCCACTGGCTCCATCGACACGCTACTCAATTCGGTGCTGCAGACCCTTGGCGTCGGCCTTGGACAGGCGGATGTCTGGGTCACCGGCATCCGCTGCGATGGCGCGGTGCTGGTGAATTAGGTCCGCTGAACTCTCGTTCGTCATGCCCGGACTTGTTCCAGGCATCCACGTCTTTTCTGAACACGCAACAAGGCAAGGCGTGGATGGCCGGGACGCGCCCGGCCATGACGATGTGGATGCTTGCCCGTCCGTGTTATGGCTGGTAACTCGTGGGCCAATTGTATGCAGAATGTCAGCATATCTGAGCCCCCAAATTCCATGTCCGATAAAAAGCCCAAAAAGCCCCAGAAACTGCGCGCGCGTCTGCCGCGCGGGCTCGTGGATCGCACGCCCGCCGAGATCGCCGCCACGCGGCAGATGGTGGAGACCATTCGCGAGGTCTATGAGCGTTATGGCTTCGAGCCGGTGGAAACCCCGGCGATGGAGTACACCGACGCGCTCGGCAAGTTCCTGCCGGATCAGGACCGGCCCAATGAAGGCGTGTTTTCGTTTCAGGACGATGACGAGCAGTGGATCTCGTTGCGCTATGACCTGACCGCGCCGCTGGCGCGCTATGTCGCGGAAAATTTCGACACGCTGCCGAAACCGTATCGCTCCTATCGCAACGGTTATGTCTATCGCAACGAGAAGCCCGGCCCCGGACGCTTCCGCCAGTTCATGCAGTTCGACGCCGACACGGTGGGCAGCGCTTCGCCTGCCGCGGATGCCGAAATGTGCATGATGGCGGCGGACACGATGGAAGCGCTCGGCATTCCGCGCGGCCAGTATGTGGTGAAGGTCAACAACCGCAAGGTGCTCGACGGCGTGATGGAGAGCATTGGCCTTGGCGGCGATGACAATGCGGTCAAGCGGCTGACGGTGCTGCGCGCCATCGACAAGCTGGACCGGCTTGGCGTCGAAGGTGTGAAGCTTCTGCTCGGCGAAGGCCGCAAAGATGAGAGCGGAGATTTTACGAAGGGAGCAGAACTCGACAGCGATCAGATTAATTTGATCATGTTGCAGTTTGCGCAACCGGATACATCGGCTGTTGTCGCCGGAGAGGTCACGATCGAACGCCACATATACACGACGCCAACTGTTGGAGCTGGCTCACCTTCGAAGTCATATCCCATTCATCAGTCTTTTTTTGACGGTACAATGGAGTTGGGTGAGATTCAGCGACTCGTTACCGCATCAGGCTACGGACCTGATCGCATCAAGATCGATCCGTCCGTCGTGCGCGGTCTCGAATACTACACCGGCCCGGTCTACGAAGTTGAACTCCTGCTCGACACCAAGGATGAGAAGGGCCGCCCGGTGCGGTTCGGCTCGGTCGGCGGCGGCGGACGTTATGACGGCCTTGTGTCGCGCTTCCGCGGCGAGCCGGTGCCCGCCACCGGTTTCTCCATCGGCGTCTCGCGCCTGCAGGCCGCGCTGACGCTGCTCGGCAAGATCGATACGACTCCGGAGTTCGGTCCGGTCGTTGTCGTGGTGATGGACCGCAGCGAGATCGCGCAATACCAGAAATTCGTGGCGACGCTGCGCAGCGCGGGGATTCGCGCCGAAATGTATCTCGGTAACCCGAAGAACAATCTTGGCGTGCAGTTCAAATATGCCGACCGGCGCAACTCGCCGTGCGTCGTCATTCAGGGCGGCGACGAGAAGGCTAGGGGTGAGGTGCAGATCAAGGATCTGATCATCGGCGCGGAAATCGCGGGTGCCAGCGGCGACCGCGATGACTACCTGCAGAAGCAGGCCGAGGCGCAGTTCGCCTGCAAGGAAAGCGAACTGGTCGAGGCTGTGCGCAAGGTGCTTGCGCGGCATCAGGTGAACTGGAAGTAATGGCGGTTGTCATGGCCGGGCATAGCCGTTCGGAGAGCGGCGTTCTAAAGAACGCCTATGTCTCGGCCATCCCGATGAGTAGGGCACTGCGCCGTTCAAGTCGGGATCACCGGGGCAAGCCCGGTCATGACAAAAAATGAAAATGAAACGCAAAACAAAAGGAAACAAACATGCCTGAGGTTATCGTGAACATGGCTGCCGGACGGACCGACGAGCAGAAGAAGGGCATGATGCTCGACATCACCCAGGCGCTGGTGAAGAACCTCGGCGTGGACGCGGAAGTGGTGACCGTGCAGATCAACGAGGCGCCGCTGACCCACAAGATGAAGGGCGGCAAGACCTTCCTGGAGCGCAAGGCCGCAGCGAAGTAAGAAGCACTTCGGATTCAGGACATTCGCATGAGCACGCTTGAGAAAGTCACCGTCGGGATTCCCGGCGAAACCGTCGTGACGGTGACGCACGACATGACGGTGCAGCATTTCCTCTCCTCCATGCCGCCGGTCTACGCCACGCCGGTCATGATCCTGCATATGGAAAAGGCCTGCACCGCGTCCATCGCCGGCCTGTTGCCGGACGGCCATGTCAGCGTCGGCATGGAAGTGAATGTCCGGCACCTGGCGGCAACGCCGATCGGGCGCACGGTGCGGGTGACCTCGCGCGTGCGCCAGATCGACGCCAAGAGCGTGCTGTTCGATGTGGAAGCCTGGGACGGGTCCCGCAAGATCGGCGACGGCACTCACCGGCGCGGCGTGATCAATGTCGCGGCGTTCGAAAAGCGCTTCGGCGTGAGCTGACCCGGCGCGCCCCGTCTGCAATCTCGAGCATTTCTGATTGTGACGGGGGCGTAAACGGAGCTAGGTTTCCACCCGTTATCCAGCGGAGAGGCCCAATGAGAGTTGTGTTGATGATCGCCGCTTCTGTGCTGCTGCTCTCGGGGCAGGCTCACGCGCAGGGCAAGGGGCGCCCGAGCGGTGACATGAGCGGCTCGTCCCAGCCGAAGGGTGAGGACCCGCAGAAGCGGATGGCGCGCGAAGAAGCCGCCGCCAGGGCCGCGATGAAAAACGTCCCGGATTCGAAAGAAAAGTACGATCCCTGGAAGATCGGGAAGTAGGCGGACGAAAAGCTACTGCTTTGGCCGCGCGCCCTTCATGGCTTGCATGTCCTTGATGTTCATCTTCATGCCGCCGGGCATGACGATGTCACCGGGCTTCTGGTCCGCCTTGCAGGCGCCCATCCACTTCGCTTCCATCATGGTGACGGAATCCGGAATTTTGCCGTCGCTCTTGGTGGACACTTTCACGGTGTAGGCCGAGTTGAAGTCACCGACGATCTCGGTGCGGGACGTCGAGGTGACGCCGCTGACCGTGCAGGTCGAATCGATCGTAAGCCCGGTCGCCGTCTTCTGCATGTCCTGCTTGGCGCACATTTCCTTCGCCATCGGGCTGAAGGTCGAGGACATATCCTTGTCGGTGCTGGCGTCGGTGCATTGCTGCATGGTCATCGCGGGCATCTGCGCACCCGCGTTGACCTTGATCTCCCACAGGCCGGGCTTGCGGTTCGGCATTTCCACCGGACCCGCCAGCGCGGGAAGCGATGTCATGACGGCGCAGACCATCAGCGCCGTCACACGAGATGAAGGCGTTCGCATCATGGGGCAGCCCCTTTGGATGGATGTCTCAGTAGCCGACGCGCAGCGGCCGGTCGGCATGGCCCGGATGAACCCAGACGCAGGCGAACGAAATGTAGCCGCCGTACTGGGCATCGACGCCGGTCAGTTTCACCGACTTTCCGTAGCTGGCGCAGTGATTCATGGCCATCGCCTTGATGTCCGCACCGTCCTTGTAGAGCGAATAGGCAATGATGCCGCCGGTGTCGTTGCCCTTGAAGGGCGGCACCGTGTCGAAAAAGGCGTTCGCCGGCGTCAGGGCCAGAAGTCCCAAAACCGCGGTCAGGACGGCCGTTCCAGTCGTTCGCATCATGCTCTCCGTTCGATTCCGTCGCCACCATAGGCTGCCCGGCCCATCATGGAAAGAACGGCTGACCGCTCCGGCTGGGGTTGGCTGCCAAGTGTTGCCGCGCTGCACTTGACCGGGTAGCGGCTTCGCGGCACCTTCCGCGCAACATCATTTCCGCACCTCCGGTGGACCGCTTCATGCGCGACCTTTTCTCGACATTCCGCAAGCTTGTGTTGGCCGCGGCGCTGGGCGCCGTGGCAGGCTTGATGACGCTCAGCCCGGCGGCACAGGCCGCCAATGTGCTGGAACGTAATTTCTGGCTCTCCGGCCCGCGTTACGATGGTGATATGCGCCCTTGCAGCGAGGCGCTCGGCACCATTGTCCAGCAGTTCGCCGAGAAAGAGAGCAAGTTCTGGAATTCCGCTCTCGAGATCACCGGCTTTGCCGACGTGCATGAGACGGCTTTCCGCCCCTGGGCTTCCAACAGCATCCCGCGCCGGTTCTGCACCGCGAGCGCCATGCTGAACGATGGCCGTGCGCGGCAGGTGCATTACTCGGTCATCGAGGACGGCGGCTTTGCCGGATTCGATTCGGGCGTGGAATGGTGCGTGGTCGGCCTCGACCGCAACTGGGCCTACAATCCGTCCTGCAAGGCCGCGCGGCCCTGAACTGCCCACAACAGATTTCGGTTATCCCGTTCATCGCCTCGGTGGACGGGATTTTCTTTTGTTCTTGAAATGTTCCTTTTGCCCGGTTAGGCTTCGGACATTGGGGTGAGGGGCGTTGTCATGTCGTATTTCAGGTCTGGCCCGTCGGTCGCGGGTTTTTCATTCCGATTGTCATTCGCTGCCATCTTGCTCGGCCTTGCGCTGACGGTTGTGACCGGCAGTTTGGCGACAGCGCAGGACAAGCGCCAGAACGCGCCGGGCGAATTCGATTTCTATGTCCTGTCGCTGTCATGGTCACCCTCGTTCTGCGAGGCGGCGAGCGAGCGCGGCAATTCCAGCCGCGGGGTTCAGACCCAGTGCGCGGGCCGTCCGTTTTCCTTCGTCGTGCATGGGTTGTGGCCGCAATACGAGCGCGGCTTTCCGAACTACTGTCAGCGCCCGTCGCCGCGGCTCGATCGCAATGTGATGGCGTCGATGCTCGACCTGATGCCCGCGCCGGGGCTGATCTACAACGAGTGGGACAAGCACGGCACCTGTTCGGGCATGGGTGCGCGCGGCTATTTCGAAACCATCCGCAAGGCCCGCGCCGCTGTGAAGATTCCGGCGGAGTATCTGGAGCTATCGAGTGCGAAGACCGTCGCGCCGCCCGACATCGAAGAGGCTTTCATCAAGGCCAATCCCGGTCTCTCCAGTTCGGCAGTCGCCGTGATCTGCGACAGCAAGCGTCTCAGCGAAGTGCGCATCTGCATGACCAGGGATCTGCAGTTCCGCGCGTGCGAGGAGATCGACCGCCGCGCTTGCCGCCGCGACAAGGTGGTGATGCCGCCGGTGCGCGGGGGATAAGCGCAGGTTACTTTCGTTGCGCGATGTCGTAACAGTCGCGCCATGAACTACCGCCACGCCTTTCACGCCGGAAATTTTGCCGATGTCATCAAGCACATCGCGCTGGCGCGCATCCTGACCTATCTGCATGACAAGCCGGCGGCGTTTCGGGTGATCGATACCCATGCAGGCGCGGGTCTGTACGATCTGACCAGCAATGAAGCCGAGCGCGGCGGCGAATGGCGCACGGGCATCGCGCGGCTGATGCAGGCGCGCCTGTCCGAACAGGTGATGACACTGGTCGCGCCGTATCTCGACATCGTGCGCGCCTTCAATCCACATCGCGATCTCACCGCCTATCCCGGATCGCCGCTGGTGGCGCGTGCTTTGTTGCGTCCGCAGGATCGGCTGGTCGCCTGCGAGCTTGAGCCGAATGCGCGCAGGCAATTGATCGATGCGCTCTATAACGACAAGCAGGCGCGCGTGGTGGATCTCGATGGCTGGACGGCGCTGCCGGCGTTCGTGCCGCCGAACGAGCGGCGCGGACTGGTGCTGATCGATCCACCGTTCGAGAGCCGCGATGAGTTCACCCGCCTTGCGGACGGCTTCAGCGCGGCACACGCCAAGTGGCCGACCGGCATCTACATGCTTTGGTATCCGGCGAAAGATCGCCGCGCGACTGACTCCCTGGCGGATCATGTGGCGCGTGTGGCGAACGCGGGGAGCAACGATGTGCGATGCCTGCGTGTGGAATTCAGCGTCGCGCCGCAGACAGCGGAGTCCGGCCTGATGTCCGCGGGCCTGCTGATCGTCAATCCGCCATGGACACTGGCCGACGAACTGCGCGCCATTCTGCATGAGCTTGAAAAGCCGCTGGGGCTCGGCGGTGCTGGCCGTTTCCGCGTCGAAGCGCTTCGCGCGTGATGCACTGCACGCGCGGCGATTGCTTAAACTTCAGGCGATAGCTGCCACGCACGCAAATGTGCCATGGCCAATTTATCGGGAACCGTATTATGCTGTTCCTGTGAAGGTCGGCTTTTACGTCCCGCGCCCGCGAATGGCCGCGGCGGAATGACGAGAGGCCCCGGGTGCCTCCGCCTTTGGGAGGTGCTCTTCAAGGCCGCCGCTTTCCGGCATGAATGCCGGGCCTGGCTGGCGCGCGCCGCGCGCCAGAGGTGCATTGCGGGGAGGGGTTCCCGATGGCCATGACAGGTGTCGTCAAGTTCTTCAATGCCGAGCGCGGCTACGGCTTCATCAAGCCGGACGATGGCGGCCGCGATGTGTTCGTGCACATCACGGCGGTCGAGCGCGCGGGACTGAAGGACCTGATCGAAGGGCAGCGTATCTCGTTCGAAGTCGAGCCCGACAAGAAGGGCAAAGGACCGAAGGCGGTCGATCTGGTTATTTCGCCTTAGTAAGTTTCAGGCTCGTCAGCCTGCAAACGAAAATCCCGGGCGCAAGGCCCGGGATGACGGATCGCGAATGCGTTCGTATCAGAAGCGGTAGTTCACGCCGAGACGAACCGTGCTGAACGCGTAGCCATTGGGCAGGCCGGTGAGCATGTAGTTTCGCTCGCTGAGATCGACATAGAGATATTCGACCTTGGCCGACCAGTTCTGGTTGATCGCGAATTCCGCGCCGGCGCCGATGGTCCAGCCAGCCGAGGTGCTGCTTTCGGAGAAGCCGCCGGGCCGTTCGACCTTGAGTGCGCCGAAGGCGAGACCGCCTGTGCCGTAGAGCAGCACGTTGTTGAATGCGTAACCGATGCGGCCGCGCACGGTGCCGAACCAGGGGTTCGAGAATTTCCACGCCGCGAAGGTGTCGTCCGACGAGTTGAGCTGAAGATCGCCCTCGATGCCGGCAACCCATGCGCCGTTCTGCCAGTTGTAGCCGATCTGAAGGCCGCCCAGCACGCCGGACGGCTTTGCGCCGCTGTTGGACACGTCACCCCAGCCGTAACCGAGATTGCCGCCGATATACGGGCCGATCCAGCTATTGGCGAGCGGCTGACTGACCGTATAGGGCTGCTGATAGGGGCGGCGGCCATACATGTCGGCGGCCTGCGCCGATGCGGTCACGCATGTCGCGGCAACAATCGCGCCGAAAATGGTTGTCTTCATCGTACTCTCCTCACACGCACACCGGTGCCCCCACGCGGTGCGGCGGACCATCGTGGTTACGAAAGTCCCCCTTTTCTGCATAAAATTTATCGAGAGTTTTACGTTAAACAGTCGTTAAGGCGGCTTGCTGCCCGATTCCCATCGTTAAGAAAGTGTTACACATGCGGCCCCGGCGGGTTCCGCCGTCACCGCCGCGCATGGTGGATGAACCGGCCCGCAGCCCTTAAGTTCTGCTCATGATTCACGACACCTCAGATCCCGCGCAGCCGCCCGATCCGCAGGCGCAAACGTTGCTTCCGCCGGAGCCGTCGCCGCGGAACCTGCGCGGGCAGGATGTCGATCCGGCCTCGATAGCAGCCGAAGAGGATGAAGAGGCGCGGCTTCCGGAACAGGAGGACGAATCCGTCGAGCCTGCGGGTGAGGGAACGCTGGCCGTGGGCCGCGCCGCGATCGAGCGCGCTGTGAAACTCGCGCCGACCTCTCCCGGTGTCTATCGCATGCTCAACGCTGCGAACGACGTGCTTTATGTCGGCAAGGCCAAGAGCGTGAAGAAGCGGCTGGCGTCCTATGCGCGCCCGACCGGTCAGGTGGCGCGCATCGCGCGGATGATCGCTGCGACTGTGAATGTGGAAGTCATCTCCACCGCGACCGAAACCGAAGCGCTGCTGCTGGAAGCTAATCTGATCAAGCAGCTTCGTCCGCGCTTCAATGTGCAGCTGCGCGACGACAAGTCGTTTCCCTATATCCTGATCACCGGCGATCACTGGGCGCCGCAGATTCTGAAACATCGTGGCGCGCAGACAAGGCCGGGGCGTTACTTCGGGCCGTTCGCATCGGTCGGCGCGGTCAACCGCACCATCACCGCGCTTCAGCGCGCGTTTCTGGTCCGCTCCTGCAGCGACTCGTTCTTCGAGAGCCGGACGCGTCCGTGCCTGCTGTACCAGATCAAGCGCTGCTCGGGTCCATGCACCGGCGAAATTGATTTTCCCGGCTACACCGAACTGGTGCGCGAGGCGAATGAGTTTCTTTCCGGTCGCTCGCGGCTGGTGAAGCAGGAACTCGCGGGCGAGATGGAGAAGGCGTCGCACGAACTTGAGTTCGAGCGCGCGGCGCTCTATCGCGACCGTCTTGCCGCGTTGTCCGCGATCCAGTCGCAGCAAGGCATCAATCCGCGCACGGTGGAAGAAGCCGACGTGTTCGCGATTCATCAGGAAGGCGGCTATTCCTGTGTCGAGGTGTTCTTCTTCCGCACCGGGCAGAACTGGGGCAACCGCGCCTACTTCCCGCGCGCCGATAAGGCCATGCCGCCGGAAGAAGTGCTGGGTTCGTTCCTCGCGCAGTTCTACGACGACAAGCCGCCGCCGAAACTGATCCTACTCTCGCACCGCATCGAGGATCAGGAGTTGCTGTCCGAAGCGCTCGGCGTGAAGGCCGGTCACAAGGTTGAGGTGTCGACGCCTCAGCGCGGCGAGAAGAAGGATCTGGTGACGCACGCACTGACCAATGCGCGCGAGGCGTTGGGCCGCAAGCTCGCCGACACCGCGACGCAGGCGCGCTTGCTGGAAGGGCTGTCGAATGTGCTCGGACTGCCGCGCGTGCCCAAGCGCATCGAGGTGTATGACAACAGCCACATTCAGGGCACCAACGCGGTCGGCGCGATGATCGTGGCAGGTCCGGAAGGTTTCCTGAAAAATCAGTACCGTAAGTTCAACATCAAGTCGGAAGGCCTGACGCCGGGTGACGACTACGGCATGATGCGCGAAGTGCTGGAACGCCGCTTCAAGCGGCTGCTCGGCAATGCGACTGATGACAAGAAGGACAAGGATGACGACGCCGTTCCGCAATGGCCCGATCTTGTCATCATCGACGGCGGTCAGGGCCAGCTCAACGCGGCGCGGGAGATTTTCACCGGCCTGAACCTGACGGACGTGTCGCTGATCGCGGTGGCCAAGGGGCCGGACCGCGATGCCGGGCGCGAAACCCTGTTCATGCCGGACAAGCCCTCGATCAAGCTCGAGCCACGCGATCCGGTGTTGTATTTCATCCAGCGGCTGCGCGACGAGGCGCACCGCTTCGTGATCGGGTCACACCGCAAGCTGCGCAAGAAGGACATCCGCGAGGCGGGCCTGCAGGAAATTCCAGGCATCGGCCCGTCACGCAAGCGTGCGCTGCTGCACCATTTCGGGACCCTGAAGGAGATCGAGCGGGCTTCGGTCGCCGATCTCGGCAAGGTTCCGGGCGTCAGCGCTGAAAGTGCGCGTAAAATCTTCGATTTCTTCCATCCCGGAGCAACTAAGCGTCTGCTGTCATCTTCGCGTTGAGGGCCTCAAATGCGCGGTCTGGGCTGTTGACGCGGGCGCTTTCGCAGTATTGGTAATGGCATGTCCAGTGTCGCCGCCCCGAAGCCAGCAAAAGCGCTCGCTGTCTTTGCCCAACATCCTGACCTACTCCCGGATCGCCGCGATTCCGGTGGTGATCGGCTGCATGTATGCCCAGTCCATCATGGGCGCGCCGCTGTGGCTGCGCTGGGTGGCGCTGTTCGTGTTCATTGCCGCGGGTGTCACCGATTTCCTCGATGGCTACTATGCGCGAATCTGGGATCAGCAGTCCTCGCTCGGCAAGATGCTGGACCCGATTGCCGACAAGCTTCTGGTGGCGTCCTGTCTTTTGATGCTGGCGGCGGATGAAACCATTCGCGGCTGGTCGCTGTGGGCGGCCATCGTCATTCTGTGCCGCGAGATTCTGGTGTCGGGCCTGCGAGAATATCTCGCCGCCATCCGCATCAGCGTACCGGTGTCACAATTAGCTAAATGGAAGACCACGGTGCAGCTTGTCGCCATCGGCTTTCTGATTGCGGGTGAGGCAGGCGAAATGATCCTGCCGCCGACCATCCTGATCGGCATCGTGCTGTTGTGGATTTCTGCGATCCTCACCATCTACACCGGATGGGATTACCTTCGTGCGGGGATCCATCACCTGACCGAGGAAGACCGGTGAAGGTTCTCTATTTCGCCTGGGTGCGCGAACGGATCGGCAAGGCCGAGGAAACGCTCGATCCGCCAGCGGATGTACACACCATCGCGGACCTGATGCAGTGGCTGGTGGCGCGCGGCGAGGAATACGCCAACGCCTTTGCCTCGCCGAAAACCATCCGCGCCGCCATCGACCATACCCATGTGAAGTCCGACACCGCAATTGCGGGTGCGCGCGAGATCGCGTTCTTCCCGCCGATGACCGGCGGCTAACTCCACAATGGCGACACCCGTCACCATCCGCATTCAGTCCGCCGATTTCGACATTGCGGCGGAGATCGCGACCCTGACCAGAGGCAACACTGACATCGGCGCGGTGGTGAGTTTCTCCGGCATCTGCCGTGGCGGCGAGGGCGATGGCGCCATCGCTGCGATGACGCTGGAACATTATCCCGGCATGGCGGAAGCCGAGATCGGACGGCATGTGTCGGAAGCGATTGCGCGCTGGCCGCTCGACGGTGTCACCGTGATCCATCGCCATGGCCGTGTGGTGCCGGGTGACAACATCGTGCTGGTGCTGGCGGCCTCGAAACATCGCGAGGCGGCGTTTCAGGCGGCGGAATTTCTGATGGATTATCTCAAGACCAATGCGCCGTTCTGGAAATCCGAGGAGTGGGCTGGCAACACACAATGGGTCGATGCGCAGGTTCATGACGACAATGCAGCGGCGCGGTGGAAAAAGTAATGGCGAAGAAGACGACGAAATACTCTGCTGTAAAGAAGGCCTCTGCGAAGAAGGCTGCCGCAAAGCATGGCGCGTCGCGCGCTGCAACAAAGAAAATTCTGAGGCCGTCGTCGCCGAAGGTCTTGTCACCCAAAGTCCTGCCGGGCGAACTCGTGACCTTGCTCGATCTGATGCGCTATGGCGTCAGCCGGTTTGTCGAAGCGGGCGTGGTGTTTGCTCACGGCACCACCGATCCGGTGGCGGAAGCGGCGTTTATCGTTTGTGAAGTGCTGCATCTGCATCCCGACCAGTTCGAGATGTTTGCCAATGCGCGCGTCACGGCCCATGAAGCCGCGAAAATTCTCGCGCTGTTCGACAAGCGTATCGCCACCCGCAAACCGGCGGCCTACCTCGTCAACAAGATCTACATGCGCGGCCTGCCGTTCTATGTCGACGAGCGCACCATCGTGCCGCGTTCATTCATCGGCGAATTGCTGGATTCGCATTTCGGCGGCGATGCCGAGGAAGAAGGCGGCTCGCTGATCGACGATCCGTTCAACGTCATGCGTGTCCTCGATCTTTGCACCGGCTCGGGATGCCTTGCGATTCTCGCCTGCCAGAGTTTCCCCAATGCGACGGTGGATGCGGTGGACATTTCTCCGGATGCGCTGGCGGTGGCCGCGCGCAATGTTGCCGACTACGGCCTCGAAGATCGCGTCTCGCTCTATGAGGGCAACCTGTTCGATGCGGTGAATGATGCGCGTTACGATCTCATCATCACCAATCCGCCCTATGTCGATGCCGAAGGCATGGCCGGACTGCCGCGCGAATGTCTGCACGAGCCGTCCATCGCGTTCGATGGCGGCGATGATGGCCTCGATCTGGTGCGCCGGATTCTCGACGGCGCGAAAGATCACCTGACGCCGGAGGGCGGTTTGCTGTGCGAGATCGGGCGTGGCCGTGATCTGCTCGGCGATGCCTATCCCAACCTGCCGCTGCTGTGGCTGGATACGGAAGATTCCGACGGCGAGGTGTTCTGGCTTCCCGCCGAGGCGCTTTGATCCAACAGACAGGGAGAGACCCCATGTCGGCTGAACGCTTTCTGTGCGAGGCCATCGAACTGGCGCGCGATAATGTCCGCCGTGGCGGCGTCCGTTCGGCGCGGTGCTGGTCAAGGATGGGAAGACCGTCGCAACCGGTGTGAACGAGATCGGAGCGACTGGCGATCCGACGGCGCATGCCGAACTGCAGGCGATCCGCGCTGCAAGTCAGGCGCTCGGCTCGCCGCGTCTCGACGGCTGCGTGATCTATGCCAGCGGTCATCCATGTCCGATGTGTCTGGCGGCGATGCACCTCACTGGAATCCGTGAGGTGAACTTCGCGTATTCCAACGAAGACGGCGAGCCTTACGGTCTTTCGACGGCGGCGATCTATGCGGAGATGGCACGCCCGGTCATGCAGCATCACGCGCTCAAGGTGGCGTATGTGCCGGTGCGGCCGGAAGGTGGGGAAGATATTTACAAGATGTGGAAGGCGGCCGCTGGGTAGCGGCCAACCAAAATGGCGTTGCTCTTGCTTGCGTGCCTTACGACTTGGCGCGCTCGGCCCGATCAAGAGCAAACTGAAGACCGGCAGTGCCGCCCAGTTCGATATTGATGTCGAGGAAAGCCGGCACGGTCTCGGTGCGCTTCCAGTCGCGCTGCAGTTCGCACAGCAACTGCACCAGCGTAATCATCTTGCCGCCCGCCTGCTCGATCCGGCGCAGCGCCATCTCATGCGAGACGGTGGATGTTCCGCCCACCGCATCAACCACAACATAAACGTCATAACCCTCCTTGAGCGCGTCGAGCGCCGGGAAGGTCAGGCAGGCTTCGGTCCACAATGCCGTCATGATCAGTTTCTTGCGGCCGGTGGCCTTTACGGCTTTCTGGAATTCGACGTCTTCCCACGAGTTGATCGTAGTACGGTCATAGGTCGGATAATCCTTCAGCACAGCCTGAAGCTGCGGGATCGGCGGCTTGTTGAGGCCGGTCTTCACATTGACCGTGGAGTGGACGATGGGCAGGCCGTAGGCGACGGCGGTCTTGGCGGTGCCGACGATGTTCTTGACGAGTGCGGGGCGGTCCATCGAAGCGATCGAATTCACCTGAACAGGCTGATAATCGATGACGATGAAGGCTGCGTTCTGTGGCGTAAGCAGATGGTCCTTGAGTGGATCGCGAATGGCTTCGCTGGTCATGACGATGGTCCTTCCTTCAGGTGCTCGCACGGGTGCCGCGCACAGGCGAATGCCCGCGTCGGGTCGGGCGGGGCGAGCGCTCCGCCGCGGATCTGGATTGTTTGGAGAAAGTTGCTCCGGCCGGGTTTACCGGCCGGAGCAATGAGTCAGGCGTGTGCGATGGCGCCGAAGCGGCCTGCGTTGAAGTCCTCGACGGCCTGACGGATTTCCGCTTCGCTGTTCATCACGAAGGGACCGTAGCCGACGATCGGCTCATCGATCGGCTCGCCCGTCAGCACGAGCACGATTGCATCGCTGCTGGCGTCGATGGTCGCGCCGTCGCCGTCGCGGTCGAGCAGCACCATTTCCGCTTCGCCCGCATCCTGCGTGCCGTTGACGATGACCCTGCCCGCCACGACGACGAGCATGGTCGTATGGCCCTTCGGAAGATCGAAGGTCACGGCAGCATCGCGGTTCAGCCTCACATCCCAGAGGTTGATCGGCGTAAAGGTCCGTGCTGGTCCCTTGCGGCCGTTGAACTCGCCGGCGATGACGCGCACGCGTCCCGCGCCGTCCGGCAGATCGGCCACGGGAATGTCGCTGTCCGTGATGGTCTGATAGCCCGGCGTGCTCATCTTGTCCTTTGCGGGAAGATTCACCCAGAGCTGGATCATGCGAAACGGTCCGCCGCTGCGCGTGAATCCTTGCGAGTGAAACTCCTCGTGCAGAATTCCGCCCGCCGCGGTCATCCACTGGACATCGCCGGGGCCGATGACACCGCCATTGCCGGTGGAGTCGCGATGTTCGACCTCGCCGTCATAGACGACCGTCACGGTTTCGAAGCCGCGATGCGGATGCTGTCCGACGCCGCGCGGTTTGCTCGCCGGATCGAAGTAATGTGGCCCCGCCTGATCGAGCAGCAGGAATGGACTGACATGCTTGCCGAGCGAGTCGTAGGAAAACAGCGAACGGACCGGAAAGCCGTCT
>Ga0209023_10002626_pt1 | contig 22212 bp, 22 predicted proteins | sample LakOneMetagenome_FD_187468 | JGI IMG/M metagenome (GOLD analysis project Ga0209023, IMG submission 187468) | Freshwater and sediment microbial communities from Lake Erie, Canada (SPAdes) (version 2) | ecosystem: Environmental > Aquatic > Freshwater > Lentic | place: Lake Erie, Canada...
ATGTATGGCTCGCGCACCTTGCGCGCCATTTCAGCGGCACTGGACGCGAAATTCGCCAATGCTGAACCGCAACGCGATCTGAAATTCGATCCGCCACCGCTGCTGCGCCGCTTCCTCTGCGGTCTGGCACAGGCTGCCGCTCTGCCGCTCATCCTGTCGCTGATGACGGCGCAATGGCTCGGCGTGTTCGTCTCCTACATGCTGCTCACTGATACGGATGCGGGCCTGTTTCAGGAAATCATCTCGCTGCTCGGCGTGTATGTCTGCATCAACATCGTCACCGTGGCCATCGCCATCGGCTCGAAATGGCTGATCGTTGGCCGCACCAAGCCGGGCCGTTACCCGCTCTGGGGCGTGTATTATTACCGTGTCTGGCTGGCCCAGCACATTCTGGCCCTCACCCACATGAAGTGGTTCCAGGGCTCGCCCGTCATGCGCCTTTATCTTTCGGCTTTGGGCGCAAAAGTCGGCGAAGACGCGATCATCGGTGAATTCGACTCCGGCGCGATTGATCTTATCGAGATCGGCGCGGGCGCCTGCACCGGCGGCAAGTGCAATTTTGCCAATGCCCGTGTGGAAGGCAACGAATTCATCATCGGCCGCATTTCCATCGGCAAGGAGGCCTATGTCGGCACCTCTTGTGTGCTCGAAGGCGATGTGGTGATTGGCGAAGGTGCCGAATTGCGCGATCTCACGGCTATTTCAGCTGGCACGCAGATTGGCGCATGGGAAATCTGGGATGGTTCGCCCGGCAACAAGGTCGGCATGGTCGATCAGACCGATCTGGACGAGCCCGCCCAAACCACGCCGCAGCGTCGTGCCTATCAGACGTTTCTTTACACGATCCTGCTGCTGATCATTCCGCCGCTTGGCCTATTGCCGATTTTCCCGGCCTTCTGGCTGTTCGACAAGGTCGATGCCTGGCTCGGCCTCGCGGATGGTGATCGCTTCTATTACATGCTGGCGATTCCGATCATGGCGTGGCCAACGGCCTTCGTCATGGTGATCATCACGGTCGGCCTCATCGCCGTGTTCCGCTGGATCATTCTGCCGAAAGTGACGGAAGGCAAGTATTCCGTCTATTCGTGGTTCTACTTCCGCAAATGGGCTGTGGCGCTCGCCACCGAAATCACACTGGAAACCCTGTCGTCACTGTTCGCTACCGTTTACATGCGCAATTGGTACCGCCTGATGGGCGCGAAAATTGGCAAGGATGCAGAAATTTCCACAAATCTTGCGGGTCGTTATGACCTCGTGGAAATTGGCGAGAAGTGCTTCATCGCCGACGAAGTGGTCTTGGGTGATGAAGACATCCGGCGTGGTTGGATGCATCTTGAAGCCGTGAAAACCGGCCCGCGTGTGTTCGTCGGCAACGATGCTGTTGTGCCGCCCGGCTCCAATATTCCGGCTGGCGCGCTGATCGGCATCAAGTCCAAGCCCCCGGCCAATGAGCTAATGAGCGAAAACGACACCTGGTTCGGCTCGCCGCCGATCAAGCTGCCGGTTCGTCAAAAATTCGATGCGGGCGGGTCCACCTGGACCTATGAGCCGCCGAAGTGGAAGAAATATATGCGTGCCGTGTTCGAGGCCGTCCATATTTCGCTGCCCACCATGCTGTTTATCACCTTCGGCACATGGGCCGTGGAATTGTTCGGCAAGGCGCTGCTCGAAGGCCGTTATCTCGAAGTGCTCGGCCTGTTCGTCTTCTCGTCCATTGCGATTTCGCTGGCGCTGACCTCCGTCGTCATCATCGTGAAATGGCTGACGATGGGCCGCTATGAACCGGTGGTTATGCCAATGTGGTCGTGGTGGGCGATGCGCACCGAATCCGTTGCCGTGATGTATTGGGGCATGGCGGGCAAGGTGCTACTTGACCACTTGCGTGGCACGCCGTTCCTGCCTTGGGTGCTGCGTCTGTTCGGTGCGAAAATCGGTAAGGGTGTCTATATGGACATGACCGATATCACCGAATTCGACTGCGTCACCGTGGGTGACTTCTCGGCGCTCAACTCGCTCTGCGCCCTCCAGACGCATCTTTACGAAGATCGCGTGATGAAGGTCGGCAAAGTGTTCGTTGGCGCTGGCGTCACCGTCGGCGCGGGTTCGACCGTTCTCTACGACACCAAGGTTGGCGATTTCGCCCAGCTTGGCCCGCTGACCCTCGTGATGAAGGGAGAGCAGATTCCGCCCAATTCCGAATGGTGCGGCGCCCCGGCGGAACCCAAATCGGCCCGCGCCAAGGCGGATGCTCTGGCGGCCTGATGCGGCGATAAAAATCTCGATGGCGGCGGGCCTGTTCCGCCGCCATTTGCGTTTCAGCCCAAGGCTGGTTTAAGAGACAGCTTGAATTTGAAAGCTGGATGCCATGTCCCACAACACCTTCGGTCATCTCTTCCGCGTCACCACCTTTGGCGAAAGCCACGGCAAGGCTCTGGGCTGCGTCGTTGATGGGTGCCCGCCGCTGATTCCTCTGACCGAAGCCGACATTCAGGGCTTTCTCGACAAGCGCCGTCCCGGCCAGTCGCGCTTCACCACGCAGCGGCAGGAACCCGACGAGGTCGAAATCCTCTCTGGCGTGTTCATTGATGACAGCGGCCAGCAGGTGACCACGGGCACGCCGATCGCTTTGCTTATCAAAAACACCGATCAGCGCTCGAAAGATTACGGCGACATCAAAGATAAATACCGTCCCGGCCATGCCGATTTCACCTATGATGTGAAATACGGCATCCGTGATTATCGTGGCGGCGGTCGCTCCTCAGCGCGCGAAACGGCGGCGCGTGTCGCCGCGGGCGGCGTTGCCCGCAAAGTCATTGGCGATATCAAAGTGCGCGGCGCGCTGGTGCAGATCGGTCCGCACAAGATCAACCGCAACAATTGGGACTGGGCCGAGGTTGATAACAACCCGTTCTTCTGCCCGGATGCGGAAGCGGCCAAATTTTTCGAAACCTATCTCGATTCCATCCGCAAGAGCGGCTCGTCCATCGGAGCGGTGATTGAAGTCGTCGCCGAAGGCGTTCCGGCCGGTTGGGGCGCACCGATCTACGCGAAAATGGACACGGAAATCGCCGCGGCCCTCATGTCGATCAACGCCGTCAAGGGCGTCGAAATCGGCGATGGCTTTGGCGCCGCCGAACTCACGGGCGAAGAAAACGCCGACCAGATCCGCTTTGGCAATGACGGCAAGCCGTTGTTCCTCTCCAACCACGCGGGCGGCATTCTGGGCGGCATTTCCACCGGGCAAAACATTGTCGCGCGCTTTGCCGTGAAGCCGACCTCGTCGATCCTGCAATCGCGCCAGACGATTGACCGCCACGGCCACGAGACGGACCTGATCACCAAGGGGCGTCACGATCCCTGCGTCGGCATCCGCGCCGTTCCGGTGGGTGAGGCGATGGTCGCTTGCGTGCTCGCCGACCAGTTCCTGCGCCATCGCGGGCAGGTGGGTGAGGGCAGCGTCTGGCCGGTGGTTTGATCCCGCCCAAGGACAAAGAATCGCGTTTCTTCTAAGGCTTATGCGTCACTCAACAGGGAGACGAGAGTCATGGGAAACGCTGGCGACACGGCAAACATTTCACCTAAGCCCCAACCGGCTGATCAGACACCGCCCCCGGCACCGAAGCCCGCAGGGGAAGTGAAGGATGTGTCAAATCCGATCAAGGACAAGGTTGCCGGGGACACCGCTGATATCGGCCAGAAGCGGTAAACACGCCCGGCGTCGTTACTTCTTGGCGACGACGCCGACAATCGGCCCAAGCGGCAGCCACAGATCGGTGCGATTGATGCTGGGCGCGTAAAGGCTGGAAATCGAGCCATCGAGAAACAAGGCGTCGTTGCACAGCAGCCGATCCTTGAACAGATGAGCAAAAGCGCTGAACGTCACCGCCTGATTGCTGATGACAAAGACGATGCGGCCCTTGGCATCAATGCCGACGCCGTTACGGGTTTTTTCCGAAAAGCCCGTGTCCTTTATTTTGGGATGAATGCTTCCGCCAATCACCAGCATCGGGCCGGATTGGGTGGCAAAACGATGTTTCGGGTGGCTTTTGACAAACCGGGCGGTTTCCATCACGCCCGCGCCATCCGGGCCAAAATAAAACACGCCGTTCGGCTTCATATGGAAATTGCCGGGGCCATTCTTGGTGTTGGCTGCCTTCATTTCCTCGCCGTCCTCGACATAGAGGCCGACCGGGCTGGCGTCTTCGTGATACATGCCCGCATTCATGCCAAAGACGAGTTTTTCGCCTTTTTTATCAAGCTGCGAGGTGAGGCGCGTGAACGAGCGATAGGGTTCTTCCTCCGCACCTTTCCAGAACAGGCGCAGGCCGGGTTCTTTTGCCGCCATGGTGCAGACAGAATAGGATTTGTCCTGCTCCATCAGATTCATGCATTGCACATCCGCCCGCGCCGGGGATGCCGCAATCAGAAGGAGAGGAAAAAAGGCACAGAATCGCTTTAAAAACATGGGTAGATGATCGCACACCCCGCCAAATCAATCAAAATTTAGTTTAACTAAACAAATGGCAGGGCGTCTAAAAATTTAGCTGGACTAAATTATGCGGCATTCTATGGTTCTTTCATGAAGCTTGCGGACTGGCTCAGCCTCTACAAAATCTCCCGGACGGATTTCGCCCGACGCATCGGCGTGTCCAAGGGGGCCATTACGCAAATATGCAACCAGGATCAGGCCTGGGTCTCGCGTGAGACCGCCGAACTGATCCTGCGTGAGACGCGGGGGGCGGTAACGCCCAATGATTTCCTCAGCGCTTGCGCGAACAGAGAGAATTCCATGGCACAGCATTCGGCAAATTCCGTCACCGCCGCCATTGAGGCTTTTGCCAAGGGCGAAATCGTTATCGTCACCGATGATGATGATCGCGAAAATGAAGGCGATCTCATCTGCGCGGCCTCTCTGTGCACGCCGGAGAAAATGGCCTTTATCATCCGCAATTGCTGCGGCATTGTTTGCGCGCCGATCACCTCGGATAACGCACGCCGCCTGAATCTGGCGCCGATGGTTGCAGCCAATGACGCGCCGCTCGGCACGGCTTTCACCATCACCGTGGATGTGCGCCACGGTCTCACCACCGGCATTTCTGCTGAGCAGCGCTCCAACACGGTGCGGGCCTTGTCTAACGGCAATATGGGACCGGCGGATTTTGTTCGTCCCGGCCATGTGTTTCCGCTGATTGCCCGCGATGGTGGTGTGCTCATGCGCTCCGGCCACACGGAAGCGGCGGTGGATCTCTGCAAACTTGCGGGCCTCCCGGAAGTCGGCGTCATTTGCGAACTCGCCAATGACGATGGCACTGTGATGATGGGCCCGCAGATCGATGCCTTTGCTGAAAAGCACAGCCTGAAGCGTATCTCTGTGGCTGATCTCATCGCTTACCGTCAGGCGCGTGAAAAGCTGGTGGAGCGCGTCGGCGTATTCCCGGTGCAGACCCCAGTCGGCGAACTGACCGGTTATGCCTATGTCACCCGCTTTGATCAGGTGCAGCATTTCGCTTTCGTCCATGGTGAAATTGGCGATGGCCTTGACGTGCCCGCTCGTCTGCATCGCGCCGACATTCTCGTCGATGTCATGGGTGGTGGAACCAACATCATGAACACGTTGTCCCGCTTCAAGAAAGAAGGGCGCGGCGTTCTGGTTTACCTGCGTGATGGCACGGCCGGTGTTCCGCTGAATGTGCCGACAGGGGACACGACGGATTCCGAAAGCCAGCGCATCCGCGAATGGCGCGAAGTGGGGTTGGGCGCGCAAATCCTGCGTGATCTTGGCGTGAATTCGATCCGCCTGCGCACCTCCACGCCGCGCAAATATGTCGGCCTCTCGGGCTTTGGAATTGAAATTTCCAGCACCGAAACCGTGGACTGAACGTCTTTTCGGTTTCAAATTGAAAAGCCGCCAGTGTCATCGCTGGCGGCTTTTGTGTTTACTCCGATGGCTCGAAGCCGACCCCGGGCGTCAACCCCTTACACCGGATCAAGCGGCTATCGACAGTCGCCGCCGTGCGGTGGCGCGTCGCTTTCTGGTAATCCGGGTTTTTCACCATATCGATGAAGGCTTGGCCCGTTGGGTAATAGGCAATGAAGGCCAGATCCCACGGCTCGTCCTTCGGGCCAATCACTGTGGCTTCGGGTTTGCCGATCCAGAACTGCTTTCCGCCAACGCCGGAGAAATAGGGCGCAGCGTCCTGCCCATAGCGCTTATAGGCTTCGGCGCCACTCACTGGCGGCTCGCCTGCTTCCGGCGCATCTGCGGCATAGGTGGCTTTCTCGCGAAAGCGCAGCAGATTGATCATGAAAACCGGATGGTCGAGTGGCAGATCGTAAAGCGCCTTGAATTGCTCGCGTTCAGGATTGATGTGCGACATGGAGCCTCCCGGATGATGTTTTGATCTTTTCATCTAAGAGATCACAAAGGTCCAAATCAGACGAGACAAAAAACGACACATGTCGCACCAAAAAAGTCTATGCCATGAAAAGGTGCCGATCCGCACATAAACATGTTACAATTTTCCATAAGCTACTCTGAGCGTTGAAAGAATGGGGTGCGAACGGGTCGGTTACGGCTCAGTCCAGCCCCATGCCGCTGGGGAGTGCGTGTGATGATCAAGGTTGCGTCTCTGCGTATCGTCGCGGTGCTGGCCGGTCTGTGTGCGTTGACCTCAAATGCGCAGGCTGTCGAAATTCGCCGTCTCATGGATATTTGCCAGCCGGGCAAGATGTGCCCGTGGTTTCAGGTGAATGCCACAATTCCCAAGGGGTGGGCCGTAGACGAAAATTATGGCCGTCAGAACAAACTGCTGGTTTTGCTGCCGCAAACCGCCAAGGGCACGCCCAACACCAAAGCCAAAATGATGATGTATGTGCGCACCACGCTTGTGCTGGATACGCGCACGCTGGATGAATACATTCAGACGGCTGAAAGCCGCTGGCGTGCCATTTCACCCGACGTGCGCATTGAGCGTCTTGAAGATATTCCGCGCGCCAATGGCGCTCCGGCTTTCCGCCAATATCGTTATGAAAATCCCGGCAATCCACGACAACCCGTGGAATATGTCGGCTTTGTCGAGCAGGTCGAAGCCGATGGTCAGCGTTTCGTTCTCAATCCGGTCCTGACCGGGGTCGAGGCCACGAAAGAGGAAGCGCGCGCCGCTTTCATGGATATGCTGAAAGCTCTCTAGGGGTTGCCTTTGCAAAAAAAAAGCCCGCCGAAACATCACGTTCTGGCGGGCTTTTTGATATTCACGCGGCAGGTGATCAGCCGCGCATAAGCGTCATCACATGCGCCGCCGCTGAGCGAGCCAGACCTTCAAGATCGTAACCGCCTTCCAGCAGCGAAACGAGACGGCCTCCGGCACGACGGTCAGCAATGTCCATCAACTTGGCCGTGGCCCAAGCGTAATCGGCTTCAACCAGATTGAGATTGGCCATGGGGTCGCGGCGATGGGCATCAAAGCCAGCCGAGATGATGATGAAGTCCGGGCGGAACGCTTCGATGCGCGGCAGAATGGCAACATCCATGGCTTCGCGGAAGGCATCGCTGCCATCGCCATCACGCAAAGGGGCATTGACGATATTGTTGTGCTCGCCCGTTTCGCTGGCGGCACCCGTGCCCGGATACAGCGGCATTTCGTGGGTCGAGGTGTACATCACCGTCGGATCATTCCAGAAAATGTCCTGCGTGCCGTTGCCGTGATGCACATCAAAATCCATAATCGCAACGCGCTCGGCCCCGAACTTGGCCTGCGCATGGCGAGCCGCCACAGCCGCATTGTTGAAGAAGCAAAAGCCCATCGGCGTCGCGCGTTCGGCATGATGTCCCGGCGGACGCATGGCGACAAAGGCATTGTCCACCTTACGGGTCATCACCTCTTCAACGGCTTGTTCGACGCCGCCGATGCCACGCATCACGGCATCCCACGTGCCGGCGCACATGGCGGTGTCACCGTCGAGCTGAATGATTCCCTCTTTGGGAGCGGCTTGTTCGATCGCGTTGAAATAGGCTTCCGGATGCGCGCGCAGCACGGCTTCTTTTGTGCCCCAAGAGGCTTGGTCGCGCAGAAGGGGCTGGAATCTCTCATGTTCCAGAATGCGTTCAATCACACGCACACGGTCCGGGCGCTCGGGGTGACCGGGGCCCATATCGTGATGAAGGCATGCAGGATGAGAGATAAGAAGAGTGTTCAATGAAATGTTCCGAAAAGCTCAGGTGCTGCGACCGCAGCAGATAAGACGACAATATCCATTCTTTCGTCCTTAGAAACACCTGTCTTGCATTCAGATCAATGTCACACTTGGCAGTATGTCTAATCTCCAAGAACGAAAGTGTTTCATCCATGCAACAGTCCGGCGCTTCATCGCCCGGATTAGGGCAGGATTGTGAGAAGTTTATGGTAAGCGAAAGGCTAATGAGGTAATCGGGAAGCTGAAATTGGGGCCGATTACCATGAATTTTCGCAAAATTGCCTTCGCTGCTGTAGCGGCTGTGTCGCTCGCGGGCTGTAACTATCAGACGCTTCCGGATCCTTCCGTCTCGGGTAAGGACAAGGAATATCTGGCACTTGTGCCAAAATTCGACATTGATCCTGAATATCGCCGCTATCGCGTCGAGGATCCGACGGGCGAAGCTCCCGGCACGATCGTTGTCGATACCAAGAAAAACTTTCTCTATTTCGTCGAGCCCGGCAAAAAAGCGATTCGCTACGGCGTTGCCACGGGCAATGAAGGACAGGGTTGGACGGGCACCACGACCGTTGGACGCAAGGCTGAATGGCCGCACTGGATGCCCCCGGCGGACATGCTTCAGCGCTGGCCTCACCTGAAGCCGACGGCTGCTGCCGGTGGCCTTCCGGGTGGTCCGGACAATCCGCTCGGCTCGCGCGCACTGTATTTGCATATGAATGGCCGCGATTCTTTGTATCGTATCCACGGCACCAACGAGCCGGACAAGATCGGCCGTTCCGTGTCTTCGGGCTGCATCCGCATGACTGATATGGACGTGATTGACCTCTACAACCGCGTCAAGATTGGCACCAAGGTCATCGTCCGCTGATCGGATGAGCTTTAAAATACAAAAAGCCCCGGCTGGTCCGGGGCTTTTTTATTGCGTTGAGAGTTGCGTTAGGCCGCGATGTCCTCATCGCGCAGGAACGCCGGCAGTTCGCGCACAGGCTGTTCCGTTGCAGGCTCAAAGTGGTGAGCCTCAAGAGCCGCAGCAACGGCTGAAATTCCAATTTCACGATAGAGACGTGCCAGAAGGTCACGCGCATCTTCGCGTTTGATGTCATTTTCTGGGAAAATCGGGTTCTCGATCATGGGAAAAGACCTGTTCGTATACGCGGGAACACTGAAGTTTTACGGTTACTATTCCGTCAAGGGATCAATGAACCTTGCACCGGTTGGGTTAAGGCACCGTTAAGTCAGTGCGCCCGCATCTGTCCTGAAATGAGCAGGGCGGCTTCGGCCTCATGCCATGCCGCCAACAAACCCCTCCATCTTGCCATCATAGACAAGCGACACACGGACGCGGCCTTTGCACATGCGGTCTGTGCAGGTCAGGGCTGCTTCCACCTGGTCGAGATAGGCGTGGCGCAAGGCGTCACGCTGCATCAGCCGGGCCTGCGTTTGGTAATGCACAAGGCCGCAGCGCTTGCAGGTGATTTCAAGCGATGTCGTGGCATCGAGATCAGCGAGCTTCAGATCCGTTTTCCAGTTCACCAGAAATCCTCCGCCGTCGGGACGCGTGTGTAGCTGATCTTGCCGCCCGCATAGCCGCCGGGTGGCGGAGACCACGGCCCAACACTGACGAGGGTGCGCCCGTAGCGCCGGTTCAGCGTATCAATGGCGCGCGTGGCGGCCTCCGCCCGCAGGCGCACGGCTTCGTCATTCGTGAAAATATCGAGCTGGCGCTCGGAGCTTGGTGTCAGGTCATACAAAGTCACATGCAATTGCATGACCTGCTCGCGGGGCGGCAATTCGGTGCGCGCTTCTGCCCAGATATCCGAAAGGGCGGAGAGAATGGCGGGATCATCCTGCACAATTGGAAGCCACGCACTGCGATGCCACGAGCCTTTCCGTAGACTGAGATAAAGGCTGAGGCGTCCGGCGTTCCACTGCTCGCGACGCAAGCGGCGCGCGGCCTTGGTCAGCAACAGGCGCGACGCCGAAAAGGCGTGATCCAGCGAACGGTAATCCGGCGGCAGAACGCGCCCATGGCCAAACATATGGCGATGGGAGACTGGCGTCTGAATGTCGTAGCCATGCAGCGCATACCACAGGCGCTCGCCCGTCACATTGCCCCAAAGCTTGCGCATATGTTTGGGCTGGGAGGCCAACAAGGCGCCGATGGACGTGATGCCATTGCGCATCAGTTTGCGTTCCATGCGGGTTCCAACACCGGGGATGGCCTCCAGCGGCAGTTTCAGCAGCGGGCCGGGCATATCACGTGGGTGCCACACCATATTGCCGTTGGGCTTGCCCGCCTTGCACGCCATTTTGGCCAGCTGCCGATTGGCGGCGTATCCAATGGAGCAGGTGATAAAGGGGCCAATATTGTCCGCCAGCCGTTGCTTGATCCGCTCGCCTAAGGCTTGCGGCGCCAACCGATCAGGGCCTTCAACACGGCAGGTCATTTCGTCGATGCTTTTGACCGCATCAATCGGAATCACCATGGCGATTTCGGAAATCAGGGCGTTGTGGGCCCGTCTGTATAGGTCTGGCGATTGCGCAACCAGAACAAGATCCGGGCAGAGGGTGAGCGCCTCCTCAACCCGCATGACATTCTTGACGCCGCGCAGCTTCGCCTCGCGCGAACAGGCAATCACACAGGTATTTTGCGCATTGGGGAAAGGCACAACCCCAACCGGACGCCCGCGTAGGGCCGGGCGCGCCTGCTGCTCGACAGAGGCAAAAAAGCCATCGAAATCAAGATAAAGGCGTTCAATTTCGTCAGGTTTGCGCACGAGTGTTTCCATTTCGTTCCAGTCGAACAAAATAGAAACATTGGCGTGTGAGTCAAGTCCGGATCAGCCGTGCTGCACAGCTTCCAGCATCAACCCGTCAGGTAAAGCGCACACCCGTCGGACGCTCGAAACCGCCGTTGATGGCCTCAATCATCCCGGCAACCGCCACGGCCGTGCGGTCTTCAAAGGCTCCGGCAATGATCTGCACACCGCGTGGCAAACCATCGCCCTCACGCAGCACGGGTGCGACAGCGGCGGGCAAATCCGAGCCGGTGGCCAATGACGACCACATCAGAAAATCGAGATAGGGGCGGGTAATGCTGTGTTCTCCGAGAATACGATCATGCACTTTCGGGTTTTGATCATGCGGAATGGGGCCGGTGAGAGCCGGGGGGCAAAGAACGACATCATAGCGCTGGAAGAACTGCGCCCATTTTTCCTTCAACACCCGGCGGCGGGCAAGAATGTTGGAATAGTCGTCCGCTTTCACGCGCGCGCCGCGCGCTTGCAGGGCGCGATGCGACAATTCCCCCGGCTTGGCGTCGTAAGAGGCAATTCGGTCGCGCACCTTGTCCGGCAGACCAGACAGAACAATGGCGTGATTGAGAACCGCATAGACCTCATAGGCTTCGGCGAAGGAGAAATCTGGCCGCGCCATCGGATCAATGAGCGCGCCTTCACCTTCCAGCATCCGGGCAGCTTGTTGCACGGCATTGACGACACACAGGTCGGCTGGGGCAAACATGTCATCCGCCCACAACGCGACACGCAATCCCTTGGGCTGCGTCTTGCGCGCGGCAGCAAAAGGTTCGGCCGGAACGGCAGGGTCCATCGGCCCGGCAATCACATCCAGCACAAGGTTGAGATCTTCGGCCGAGCGTGCCAGCGGACCGACAACCGACAATTCGGAATTGCGCGTGGTTTTGCGCTCGGGAAGCGGCGGCACATGGCCGCGATTGGAGACAAGATTCCACGTGGTTTTCAGGCCAAAAATACCGCACGAATGCGCAGGCCAGCGAATGGAACCGCCCAGATCCGAGCCAAGCTCAAAGCTGCTCATACCGGTGGCCACCGCTGCTGCAGCGCCGCCCGACGACCCGCCCGGCGAGCGTGACACATCCCACGGATTATGCGTTGTGCCGTAAACCGGATTGAAGGATTGGAAATCGCCACTGAAGAACGGCACATTGGTTTTGCCAATGATGATGGCGCCCGCATTGCGCAACCGTGCCACGGCGACGGCGTCTTCATTCGGGATGCGATCTTTGAACGTCGGCGAGCCGGCAGTCGAGATCATGCCCGCAACGTCAAACGCATCCTTGATGGTGATCGGCAGACCTTCGAGGGGGCGCGCTTCGCCCGCTTTCAACCGGCGATCCGCTTCCGCAGCGGCCAGTTGCGCGCCTTTCGCATCCAGTTGCACAACGGCATTGAGTTGCGGATTGATCTGCTCAATCCGCGCCAAGGTCAGATCAACAAGCTCGCGCGAGGTGAGGGTCTGCGCGCCAAGTTGCTTACGAGTGAGTGTTGCTGACTGGAGCAGGGGATCGCGAAGATTCAAGGGACGAGACCTCTTCGTCTTGGCCAGCCTTGGCACGAACGAGATCGCGAGCCGCCACCAGCATGGATTCAAATTCCATCAATTGCTGTTGTGGCATGCGCCCAAAGGTTTCTGCAACAAAATCCCGCTGGGTCTTGATGCCTTCCAGCGCTACGCGGCGTCCATCCTCAGTGAGAAAAATCGCGTGTGAGCGACGGTCCCCCGCAATCGAACGCCGCTGCACCAGCCCAGCGGCAACCAGACGATCCACAAGGCCGGAAATATTGCCTTTGGTGACGTAGAGGCGCTGCGCCAGATCCTGCTGGCTGATGCCTTCCTGCTCGGTCAGCGTGGTCAACACATCGCATTGCGGCACAGACAAGCCCAAGCGCTTCAGGCGCGAAGAAATTTCGGCACGGATGCGGGTTTCTAACCGAATGAGTCGAAACCAGACACGAATTGGATCAGCCTGCTTGTCCATCTGAAATACATACACCAATTTTCAGTAATATAGTTGAGACCCTAGATGTTTGAGGCACTTGCCGCAAGTCTAACGATACAAAAGCTTCACAGATATTATAGTTTCGAGGTGAACGATTTCGCCCTTGCACTTGCGCGCGCGCTCGCCCAAAATCCCCTCATAATCAGACCGGCAGCCTGACCTTAAAACAACAAAAAAGGCGGCCTGCAGGAAACTGAAAAGCGCGCCCCGCGAGGAGCCGTAAAAATGAACTCAGGGAGGAATACATGCTCGGTTTGATGCAGGACTGGCCGCTTCTTTTGCACCGTATCATCGACCATGCCGCTGTACAGCACGCCACGCGTGAGGTTGTGTCGCGTTCGGTTGAGGGGCCGATCCATCGTACCAATTACGCCAGCATCCATGCCCGTTCCAAAAAAGTAGCGCAACGTCTTGAAAAAGATGGCATCAAGCTAGGGGATCGCGTTGCCACGCTGGCATGGAACACGTGGCGCCATCTGGAAGCCTGGTATGGCATCACCGGCATTGGCGCGATCTATCACACGGTGAATCCACGCCTCTTCCCCGAGCAGATCGTCTGGATCGTCAATCACGCCGAAGACCGCATCCTGATGACGGATCTGACCTTCGTGCCTTTGCTCGAAGCCATTGCCGACAAACTGCCGACCATTGAGCGCTACGTTATTCTCACCGATGCGGCGCACATGCCGCAAACCAAGCTGAAAAACGCTGTCGCCTATGAGGATTACATCAACGAGGTCGATGGCAATTTCAAATGGCACGCCTTTGATGAAAATACGGCAGCGGGCCTGTGCTACACCTCCGGCACCACGGGCAATCCGAAGGGCGTGCTCTATTCGCATCGCTCGAACACGTTACAGGCGTTTCTCGCGCTCGCGCCGGATGCTTTGAAGCTCGCGTCCTACGATACGATTTTGCCGGTTGTGCCTCTGTTCCACGCAAATTCGTGGTCGCTGGCGTTTTCTGCCCCGATGACAGGCGCAAAGCTGGTGATGCCGGGCGCAAAACTCGATGGCGCATCCATCTATGAACTGATCGAAACCGAGCAGGTGACGATGTCGGCGGCTGTGCCGACCGTCTGGATCATGCTGCTGCAATATCTGCAAAAGGAAGGCAAACGCATCGACAGCGTCAACCATGTCGCCATCGGCGGATCGGCTTGCCCGCGTGCGATGATGGAAACTTTCGAGCGCGACTATGGCGTCAATGTCATCCACGCGTGGGGCATGACAGAAATGAGCCCCATTGGCTCTGTCGGTTCGCTGAAAGGTCCGGTGGCCCATCTTGAGGGCAGCGAAAAATTCGATCTGAAACAGAAGCAGGGCCACGCCCCCTTCATGGTCGAGATGAAAATCACCGATGATGAGGGCAAGGAATTGCCTTGGGATGGTAAGGCCTTTGGCCGTCTCAAAGTGCGCGGCCCTTGCGTGACCAAATCCTATTACCGTCAGGAAGGTGGCAGCGTGCTGGATGACGAAGGCTTCTTCGACACCGGCGACGTCTCCACCATTGATCCCAACGGCTACATGCAGATCACCGATCGCGCAAAGGATGTGATCAAGTCGGGTGGCGAATGGATTTCCTCGATTGATCTGGAAAATGTTGCCGTCGGTCATCCCGAAGTGCTGGAAGCAGCGGTGATCGGCGTCGCCCATCCGAAATGGGACGAGCGCCCGTTGCTGGTGATTGTGCCGAAGGAAGGGCAAAATCCGGACCCTGCGGCTATTCTTAAATTCATGGAAAACCGTATCGCCAAATGGTGGATGCCGGATGATGTGCAGTTCGTGAAGGAAATTCCTCACACCGCCACGGGCAAGATCAACAAGCTGAAACTGCGGGAAGAATTCAGCACCTATAAATTGCCCAACACCTGAAACGGCCATTACATCTAACAAGTCCTGAACGGCCGCGCGTCAAAAACGTGCGGCCGCGCACTGTTTGCATTCATCTTTGACGGCTAGAGTGAGGTGATTCCCTATCTCGCAAGGCTGACAAACCGTGACATTGCAGGACAGCACCGCCGAACCATTGCCCGGCGCTCACTACAACCCCGTTCCACCGGCTCGACGTCACCCTGTTGTTTTTGCTCGGCAGGGAAAAGACTTTCTGAAGCTGTCGGTCCGTGGCGCAGCGCTGCAATTCGTCACATTCGGCTTCTATCGCTTCTGGCTGACGACCGATGTGCGCCGTCATCTCTGGTCACACACATCGGTGGATGGCGCGCCGCTAGAATATCTGGGCCGAGGCAAAGAGCTGCTGATTGGCTTCCTCTTCGCCCTCGCCATTCTGACCCCGATCTATCTGCTGTATTTTCTCGCGGGCCTTGAAGCGGAGCGGCTGAAAGCCTTCGCCTCCATTCCGCTGTTCATTTTCTTCTATTTGTTTGGTCAGTTCGCGATTTACCGCGCCCGGCGCTATCGCCTCACCCGCACCATCTGGCGCGGTGTGCGCTTTGGCATGGAAGGCTCCGGCTGGTCCTATTCGTGGCGGGCCTCGCTCTGGGGCTTGGGCGTGTTGTTCACCCTTGGGGCTTTGTATCCGTGGCGCGCGGCCGCGCTGGAACGCTTTAAAATGCGTCACACGCATTACGGCGATCTCAAGGGCGAATTCATCGGTGATGGCTGGACCTTTTTCAAAAAAGGCTGGTGGATGTGGGCCATCTGCCTCGTCGGCTTTCTGGCACTTATGGGCATGCCGTTCATCGGCCTCGTGCTGCAAGAGCTGAAAAAGCAGGGCGTAGCCGTCGATTTTGGCCGATTTGGCGACTACAAAGCCCTGTTGTTTATCGCTGTGCCTTGCCTCATCGCCACGCCCTTCCTGTGGACGATGTTCCGCGCTCTGGAATGGCGTTGGTGGGCGAGCAACATTCGCTTTGGCGAGATCGATATCGCCAGCGATCTGCCCAAATCCTCCATCCTGATCCTCTATCTGAAATTCTATGTCATTCTCAGCCTGGTCTCGTCGGTCGTTTCCGTGCTGATGATCGCTATCGGTGCGGCCGTTTTGGAAGTCATGGGTATTTCGATGTCGGCCAAGGCGTCAGAGTTTCAGGCCTTTGCCGCCAACCATAATTTCATTTTTGTGGGCGGTATGATGGCAATGTACCTGTTCGCGGGCCTTGTCGTTGGCATCGTCCAGCGCTTTTTCCTTCAGCATGAGCTGTGGCGTATCATTGCCTCGTCGCTCACGATTGGGAATGTCGAAGCCGCTGACCATGTGATTGTGCAGGGTGATGTGGTGAACGCGCTGGGCGAAGGTCTGGCGGATAGTCTCGATGTCGCCGGATTCTAAATTCAAAATGCACAGCTTCAAGCAGGGCTATATTCAATGACCGAGGGCAACAACAACGCGACGTTCTATGATGGGGTCAGCGGACGTCGCCGCACGGTCGCCTTGCGGACCGGCATTGTTCTTGAAATCGTCGAAGACGATACCCTTATCGCGTCTTGGCCATGGGAAACCTTGCGCCGTGTGGATGCTGCGCGTGGCCTGTTGCGTTTGACATCCACCGGCGCGCCGGAATTGGCGCGTCTTGAAATCACCTCGCCATCGCTGATCTCGCGTATCTCTGAAATGGCGCCGCGCTTTCGCGGAGATGAAACAACCAGCGTCTCGTCGTTTCGTATTGTGGGGTGGTCACTGGCAGCGGCCGTCTCGATCATAGTGGTCGCCATTTACGGCGTGCCTCTGGCCGCCGATCGTCTTGCGCCAATGATTCCAAATTCCGTGGAAACGCGCCTTGGTACGATGGTCGACAATCAGGTGAAGGCCATTTTTGGTGATAAAGCCTGCTCGGGTGAAGAGGGGAGTGCTGCGCTGAAAAAAATGGTCGCTGCGCTGGAAAAGCAAGGTGGTTTGCCCTTTGAAGCGCAGACCGCCGTCATAAATAACGGCATCCCCAACGCTTTCGCTCTGCCCGGTGGCAAGGTTTATGTGTTCAAAGGTCTGCTGGAGGTCGCCCAAAGTCCAGATGAACTGGCTGGCGTACTGGCGCACGAGCTTGGCCATGTCGCTCATCGCGACGGCATGCGACGCCTCATTCAAACCGGTGGCACCTCGTGGCTCATCGGTCTGTTGTTTGGTGATATTTCAGGCTCAGGCGCAGCCATTTTCATGACGCGGCAAGTGCTGGATGCCTCCTATTCCCGTGAGGCGGAATCTGCGGCTGACGTCTTTGCAGCCAAGACCATGAAGGGCCTTGGACGCTCACCTGAGCCGCTCGGCGAGCTGCTGGTCCGCGTCACGGGCGCTGAAAAATCCGGCATCAGTGATATCATTGCCAGCCATCCGGTCAGCATCGAGCGTCTGGAGGCCATGAAAAAACTTGCCGTCCCCGAAACCGGAAAGCCGATTTTATCCTTCGGGGAGTGGCGCGCCTTGAAAGCAATCTGTAATCAGAAGCCTTGAGCCTAGGGTGCTGCCCCTAGTTTGCGAACCAGCGGGTCGTAAGTTCACATGAGACGTCTGATTTTGGAAGAACCCTATTCACGTGCGGCCATCTGGGGCCGTCGTTTGGCGTTTTTCGCAATCGCTCTTGCGCTGATCTCGGTCGTGGTCGCTCGCACCAATTCCACCGATCCGGCGTCGGGGCTGGCCGTGCTATCGGGCGGCATTCTTATGGCCTGCATCGCCGTTCTCTTTGCGCTGACAGGTGCTGTGGTGATCTGGCGCACCGGGCGAAAGGGCGCGGGTATCGTGGTGACCACGCTCCTCGTATCGACGCTTCTTCTGGCCTATCCGACCTATCTGGCAGTGCTGGCGGTGCAATTGCCCTTGATGAGTGACATCACCACCGACACGCTGGAACCACCAAATTTCATGCTGTCGAAGAAAGCGATGGCGGCTCGATCCGGCCGTGTTTATTCCGGCACGACAGCGGAGCAGAAGCTTCAGCAGCGTGCGGCCTACCCCAATGTGCAGCCCATGCTGCTCGATATGGAAGGAGAGGAATCATACCAACTCGTGCTCAAGGCTATCGCCGCGCGGGGCTGGAGGATCATCGACCAGACGATTCCCCAGACGGGTGGACGCACAGGCAATTGGCACATTGATGCGGTGGAGCGCACACCCATCATGAATTATCAGGATGACATCACCATCCGCATTCGTCCTCTTGCCGGGCAAACGCGCATTGATATCCGCTCAGCCTCACGCATTGGCCGCCATGATTACGGCGTCAACGCCAGCCGTATTGAAAAATTCACGGCCGAATTGCAGGAGCAGTTGGATAACAAATGACCCATAATCCCAAAAAGTTGGAGACTTTTTGGATGACGTTTATGGGCAGAAAATCGCTTTTATTTCTTCTCGTAGCGCGCTTCCAGCGTCACCGGGCCTTCGGCTTTCACAAGGCCGCGCTCCACCAGATCTTCCATATGGGCGAACACCGAGAGGGCCGCCGCGCCCTTCAGAGCCGGGTTCAGCCCCTCATAAATCCGCTCGACAATGGCCGGAATAGCCGTGTCGCCCGCATGAAGCCGCCCGAGAATGGACGCCTCGCGCACCCGGCGATGATGCGATAGCGCGCGCACAAAACGCTGCGGTTCGTTCACCGGCCCGCCATGCCCCGGCCAATAGACCACCTCATCACGCCCCCGCAATTTATCGAGCGACGCCATGTAATGGCTCATCGAACCATCGGGTGGCGCAACGATGGACGTGGACCATGCCATCACATGATCGCCCGAAAACAGCGTGCGTTCTTCGGGTAACTGAAAGGCCAGATGGTTCATCGTATGGCCGGGCGTCGCCATAGCCTGCAAGGTGAAGCCATCGCCCGAATAGGCATCGCCATCCTCCATGATGAGGTCGGGCGCATAATCATGATCGTTTGAGGCATCGAGCCGCGCAACTTCACCCAAAGCCAGCTCACGAGCGCGGCTGTGCGGCGCGCAGCCAATGATACGCGCGCCCGTCGCCTGTTTCAGCAAAGCGGCGGCAGGCGAATGATCACGATGCGTGTGGGTAATCACAATGTCGGTGATGGTTTCGCCGCGCAAAGCCTCCAGCAGAACCACCATATGTTCGGCGTGGTCCGGGCCGGGATCAATCACCGCGACATTGCCCTTGCCGACGATATAGGTGCAGGTGCCGGTGAAGGTGAACGGCCCGCCATTGCCCGCAACCAGACGGCGCACGAGCGGCGAGAGCTGGCGCATTTCGCCAGCGGGCGCATCCATGGACCGGTCAAAGGGAATATCGTCAGCGATGGGCTTGTCATTCATTTTTGTGTCTCGCGTTGCTGCCGATCTATAACAAATCTCGGGGCAAAACATAGTGTTGAAAAGGCTATGGCGGTGAGGATGTCCCGCGCTTCACCAGCAAGATGCCAGCGAGCACCAAAGCGCCCCCGGCGAAATGGAAGATGCTCACAGGCTCACCAAACAAATACAGCGCCATGAATGTAGCCAGAACCGGCTGCAACAGCAGGCCGGTCGACGCCATGGAGGCGGGCAGATGCGCCGCCGCATAGGTGATGAGCGTTTGGCCAAGCAGTTGGCAGACCAGCGCCATAGCCAGCAACACGCCCCAGCCGTTTAGCGTTTTAGGCACCACCTGTTCGCCCAGCAGAATCGAATACACCAGCATCATCAGCCCCGCCACGAGGCAGGTCCAGAACATCGCCTCAGCCGTCGAAAGGCTGGCGCGCAAATGTTTCAGAATGAGCTGATAGGCCGCGTAAAACACAGCCGCGAACACAGCCAGAGCATCACCGCGCCACGCATCAGGCGAGAGTTTGAAGCTCGCGCCAAACAACAGGCCCATACCAAGCACCGCCACGAGCAGCCCAAGAAAATAAAACCGCGTCAGCCGTTCTTTGAAAAACCACCAGCCGCCAACGCCCACCAGAACCGGCGTCAAATTCACGAGGAAGGTGGAATTGGCGACGCTCGTCATCGTCACGGACAAATACCAGGTGCCGAGATCCAGCGTGAAACACAAGCCGGAGAGCAGCACCAGCCCGCGTGAGGTGCGTTGCAAACTCCAGTCGATTTTGCGGCCGCGCGCCATCATCCACAGCGTGATGAAGGGCAGGGTGAGAAACATGCGCCAGAAGGCGGTCGCCACCGGGCCAACTTCGGAATAACGCACGAAAATCGGCGCAAAGGCGATTGCTGCCGCGCCCGCCAGCAAAGCGAGGAAGGCAAGAAAGCCGGGGGAGCGCGTCAGGGCCATAGGGTTCCGCGAAAAGCCCGGGATTCGTGATTTATTATCGGGCAAGCCAATGTCGCGAAGGCGCGTGGCTTTGTAAAGCTCACGCGTCCGTGGCGCGCTTGGTCGAAACGCCTTGCGCCTGTGCAGCCGCATCTTGCGCAGCCATAGCGCGTTTATAGCTTGGAAGCTGTTGCAAGCGCTGCCAATAGGCCGCGACATGGGGCAGGAATTGCGCATCCAGCCCCAGAAGTTGCGCCAATAACAAAGCGTAGCCGACGGAAATATCCGCCGCCGTAAAACGATCCGCACAGAGAAAATCGCGCGTCTCCAGCCGTGCCTCAAGCGTTTTCAGGCGGGCCAGAAACCACTTGGCATAATCCTCGACGACCTGCGGTTGTTTGCGCTCATCGGGCTCAAAACGCGAATAACGCAGCACCAAAGTCTGCGGAAAGGTGAGCGTCGCTTCGCCAAAATGCAGAAAGTTGAGATAGGCGCCATAATCCGCCTCATCCATTTCCACATTCAGGCCGCGCGGCGAAAAGCGAGCGGCAAGATACTGGCTGATGGCGGCGGATTCGGTCATTCGGGTTTCGCCATCAATCATCAGCGGAATCGTGCCCAGCGGATTTTCGGCAAAGTAGCTTTTGTCATGGGCGCGTGGCGGGAAAGGCAGCATCTTGAGCGTGTAGGGCACGCCCATTTCTTCCAGCGCCCAGAGCGGACGAAGCGAGCGAGCGCTGATGCAATGGTAAAGAACGATCATCAGCGCTGCTCCGTTATTTTACTGTCAAAGCCCGCGTCACGCGCGACCCCGTGGGGCGGCCCAGCTCGCCGCTGATCCAGTTGGCGCAATCCATCAGCGCAGCAAGATCAACGCCGGTTTCGACGCCCAGTCCGTTGAACAGATAGACAAGATCTTCCGTCGCCACATTGCCCGTCGCGCCCTTGGCATAGGGGCAGCCCCCAAGGCCGGAAACGGAGGAGTCAAACACCCGCACACCGAACTGGTAAGAGGCGTAAACATTCGCCACCGCCATGCCGTAGGTGTCGTGATAATGGCCCGCCAGCATGGAAGCCGGGGCAACCTTGTCGACCGCTTCCAGCATCCGCACAACAGAAGCCGGCGTGCCTGCGCCAATCGTGTCGCCGAGCGAAATTTCATAGGCGCCCGCATCACGCAGGCGCGCTGAAACTTCGGCCACTTTTTCCGGCGCAATATCGCCATCATAGGGGCAGCGCACGACGCAGGAGACATAGCCACGCACGCGAATGTTGGCCTTGCGCGCTTCGACAAAAATCGGCGCAAAACGCTCAATGGATTCGGCAATGGAACAATTGATGTTCTTCTGCGAAAACCCTTCGGATGCCGCAGCAAAAACTGCGACTTCTTTCGCGCCCGCTTCCACGGCCGCCTCAAAGCCTTTGAGGTTCGGTGTCAGCACCGGATAGTTCACGCCCGGATAGACGGAAGCCGAAGGTAAAGCCGCCATAATCTCGGCATGGTCCGCCATCTGCGGCACCCATTTGGGTGAGACAAAAGAGGCGGCCTCAATATCCTTCAAGCCCGCCTTCGCCAGACGTTCGATGAGTTCGAGTTTGGTTGCGGTGGTGACGATCTGCTTTTCGTTTTGCAGCCCGTCACGCGGGCCAACTTCAACAAGGCGAACGCGTGATGTCATGCCTTCGCCTCCGCCTCGAAATCTGCAAGTTCAACGCCATCCGGCACCTGATCTCCAACCGCGAAGTTGAACGCTTTCAACGTTCCATTGGCGGGCGCGGTGATCGTGTGTTCCATCTTCATCGCTTCCATCACCAGCAGAGGCGCGCCCTTTTCAACGCGCGCCCCCACAGCGGCAATCAGCGCAATGATCTTGCCCGGCATCGGCGAGGAGAGGCTGTGGCCCGCATCCGCGCCATCACCACCCGATTGCAGATTGCCAACGCGCGTCAGCGGATAGGTGCGCCCGTCAAGGAACACATGGCGGCGCTCGCCCACAATCACCACGCCGACACTCAGACGACGCTCGCCAAGCTGGGCATGAATC
>Ga0209023_10002627_pt1 | contig 22212 bp, 15 predicted proteins | sample LakOneMetagenome_FD_187468 | JGI IMG/M metagenome (GOLD analysis project Ga0209023, IMG submission 187468) | Freshwater and sediment microbial communities from Lake Erie, Canada (SPAdes) (version 2) | ecosystem: Environmental > Aquatic > Freshwater > Lentic | place: Lake Erie, Canada...
ATCATATCCGAAAAGGGGGTCCCTCTTCGACGCCGATCGGGGGTCCCTTTTGAACGCCGTTTGACAGTCCGGTCCTCACGCTAGAATTCACAGCACACAGTCTTGGCTTCGAGCATCCGGTCGAAAGGCAGACAATAAAGCTAAGCAAGGATGATCTAGAAGCAACGATTATCGGCAAGGACGGTCCTATTGAAGACAGTGCGCTGGCAACCGTGGGGCCATTTTCTTTCGAAGCCCATTGGTACAATCGCAGGCGACTAGGTGCGATCGACTCAATCGGTGAACAGCGCGCAGTGCGTGAACTCCAGACCAAATGGTCAGGCATCCTGCTATTTCGCGATCGGTTCCGCGTTTTCCCGTATGGCGAAGACAAAGATGATTGGTTGGATCTCGACCGGCGGGCGCTTAGACGATCCGGGTATTTGCTCAACAAGACGCAGTTCATCGGGCGCGTAAACATCACGCGAACAGGCAATCCGATGCTGGTCGATCAGACCAATCGAGAGGGTTTGCGTGAAACCTCGGAGCAGTATGTCCTGCTCCAAGTCATGCGTTATGCGATCCAGGACCGCCTTGGCGGTTTTATGAATGATGTCGAACGCCAATATAAGAATCAAAAGGTCGACCTGTCCGATGCGCAAACTCAAGTCACCCGTCTCGAGGATCGTGCACGAACGGCCATTCGCCAACTGAAGCGTCTAACCCCGCCGGAAGGCGACGAAGCGATCTCAGATATCGAGCAGACGCTGATTGAGTTTTCAGAGTTTGCCGCCAGAGCGAGGTTGCGCATCGCACAGGTGGAGCAGGAAAGCCGCCAAATGGTGGAAATGGCGGGCGTCGGGCTGATGGTGGAGGTAGTGGCGCACGAATTGGCACGCGCTTCGGAGAACGCTCTTGTCGCGCTCGCGGATCTCAAGGGCGACGATGTTCCTGCTCGTCTGCGTGCGCAGTTCAACACGCTACGTGCTGAGATGAAAAGCGTGAGCAAACGCGTGCGCGTCCTTGATCCGCTTAGCGTTTCTGGCCGTCAGCGGGCTGAGGTCTTCGCATTCGACCAGGCGATTAGAGACGCGATAGATGCACACGATGCGCAGTTCCTGCGACATAAAATCAAGGTGGATCTCGACATGCCGGATCGGCCGTTACGGGTGCGGGCGGTCAAGGGGATGATGGTCCAGATCCTGGAAAATCTGATCTCAAACGCAGTTTACTGGCTCGATATGAGGCGCGCTCGAGAGCCCTCATTCAAGCCAGTAATTAAAATTGGGCTGACAGGCAGTCCGCCGACCATGACGTTCGAAGATAACGGGCGTGGGATTGCGATCGAAAATCGCGACCAGGTTTTTAAAATGTTCTTTTCGCTGAAAGACACCAAACGTCGCCGCGGCTTGGGGCTCTACATCGCGCGTGATGCGGCAGAGTACCACGATGGAACCCTAACGCTCGATCAAGAACCAAATCCCGAGACGGGCAGACTGCATCAGTTCGTCCTCGAGCTTCCGGCGAGCAGCGAGCAATGACTCTGAGTGAGCTACTCGCTGCCAAGGGCATCACCAATGCCTTGGTCGTCGATGACGTGTGCGACGCAGTACCGACAGCAGCCGACATCAGCCCGGCCAACGAAGCGTGGCCGAACTTCAATGACGATTTGACGGACCAAGCTCGTCAAAAGATCAATGCGCTGTATCCTGGCGCTGCTGAGCGGCGCTTCGACGAGCTGATCGCGGACGATTTATATGTCGCGGCCTTGTGGGAACTGCGCGATGAGCTTGGTGACGTCGCCAAGCCGTTATTCGACATCTACGAATCCGATCAGCAGTCAGACCAGAAATATGTCGATCTGGCTGTTGGGCATCTGTCGGCCCTCGGATTGGCTTGCGCCACGTCGGGACGCAATTTCGAAGATGCCGCCCAAGGCGCCGATCTCATCCTGATCGATCTGTTTTTCAGCAAAGTTCAAGACGAAGAGGCATTCCGTGAGTCAAAGGAGCGTTTGCGTAAAGCGATTGCGCGCCGCGCGGTTTCGCCGCCCCTCGTGATCCTGATGTCGCGTAGCCCCCAACTTGAGGGACGACGCGAGCAATTCCAGGACGAGGTTGGCTTGCTTGATTCCGGCTTTCGCATCCTGAAGAAGATCGACCTCGAGCAGGCCGGTCCGGTCGAAAGATTACTCCGAAGATTAGCCGAGAATGCAGAAGACTCGCACAAGCTTGCGCGCTTCTTTGCGGCGCTCGAGAACGGAATGAACAGTGCAACGCAACAAACCTTAAGGTTGCTGCGAAAGCTTAGGCTATCAGATATCGGTCAAGTGCAACAATTGCTGCTGAATGCGGAGGGTGAACCAGTCGGAAGTTATCTCGTTGATGTTTTCGACCGTGTACTTCAGCATGAAGTCGAACGAGATCCGGGGATCATCGACGCAGCCATCCCACTGAATGACTTTTCTGCTGCAGAGCATCCTTCGCCATATGTTGCCGGATCGCCCGACCTTCAGGAACTTGTCGAACGCCTGCTGACGCACAATATGGAGCGGCTTCGTCTGCCAGGCGCGATCGATGGCCTGGTTACCTTCGGCGATGTTCTGAAGACGACACCGGCCACCGATCATGAGCGTATGGGCGCGCAATTCCCGAACAATCTCAAGCCTACGAGCGTGATCGTGGTGATGACACCAGTCTGTGACTTGCAACGCGATGGTGCGCCGAGGATCCTCGTCATGACGGGCGAACTCCATCCGCTAAGCGCAGCCAAATGGACATATGGCGATGAAGGTCGCACTCCGGCCATTCGCATAGACGATGCGCTGCATCGGGTAGAGTGGAACCTTAAGTCGATCAACACGCTGTCCCATGCGCAATTAGAGGTGCTGCTTTCCAATCAGGATTTGGCAGTGGTTGCTCGATTGCGCGATTCCCATGCGCTCGAACTCCAGCAACGCATGTTGGCTGGAATGGGCCGGGTCGGGCTCGTGGCAGCGATGCCTGCCACCTTTCCCGTCAATGTCGAAGTCTATTACGCCGGAGTCGATGGTCGGCCCGTTCAAATTGACGTGCCCGCACTATCCGAGGGTGCGGTCTGCTTTGTAGGACGTGACGATAAAAAGAATTCTGTCATGCGCCTCATCATGACAGATCATTGCACGGACAATGTCATCGACGCTCTCTCCGCGCTCAATATCGAGCAAATAGCTCAAGCGGCGCGCAATGCCTTCAATCACGTCCGTAGTTCGACTGATCTCAGATCTCTTTTGCTCAACGGACTTAGTCTGAAGGGGGTCAACAATAGGCAATGGACACATATCGCCTCCCTGACAGGACAAGCCGCCAACGCGCCAAAGATGGGGCTCTTGTCCTGGAACCTCGCCTTGTCCCCCGACCCCCTGCCGAATGGTGATCTCAACAAAGCCGGGGTGATCATAATGGTCAAAGACGTGGAGGCTAGCGTTGGCCTGGAGGCAGCGCTGATGAGTGGTTTGATCGACGTACCGGGCGGGGGCGACGCTGATCCTGGGCAACCGACATAGCCTTTTCGTAAATCACCTTCTGATTGCTCGCATCTCTCGTTAGACCTCACTCATGGACCACCCTTTCCTTCCGAACGAGGACCGCATGACCGGCAAGCTCCCAAGCGGACGAGCGTGAGCATCGCGGCACCCCTTTACTTGGACGGCTTTTCAACGTTGCCGCTCGCGCCGGAAGCTCGCGATGCGATGCTGTCCGCCTGGGCGCAACCCGGCAATGCCGGCTCACCAAATGCATCCGGCGAACGGGCTGCCAGAATTATCGCGGATGGTCGCGCTGAAGTCGCCGCGTTGATCGGCGCGGCGCCGAGTGAGATTGTCTTCACCTCTGGCGCTACTGAGGCGAATAACCTCGTACTCCTCGGGCTGGCGCAACGTGTCGCCTTGTTGCGGCCGGGGAGACGCCGCATCATCGTTTCCGCGATCGAGCATAAGGCGGTCCTGGAGCCTGCCCGGTTGCTCGAGAAACAGGGATTCTTGGTTTCGTTCGCGCCGGTGGATCATCGAGGCCGCTTGGACCTTGCCGGACTTGAAGCGATGCTTGGTGACGATGTGCTGTTGGCGTCGCTGATGACGGTCAATAACGAGACTGGGGTCATTCAGCCGCTGACTGAAGCAGCTGAACTTGTTCATGCCATTGGCGGTCTTATCCATACTGATGCTGCGCAGGCAGCCGGCAAAATTGCGATCGATGTGATGGATCTCGATGTCGATTACCTCAGTCTTTCAGCGCACAAGTGCTATGGACCGATGGGCATTGGCGCACTCTATGTCGCTCCGCACGCTCCAAAACCCGCAGCGCTTATTCATGGCGGGGGGCAGCAGGAGGGAATGCGGCCGGGCACAGAGCCGGTCGCGCTCATTGCTGGGTTTGGTGCGGCGGCAAAGGTCGCGTTGGAACGGCTTGTGCAAGATCAGGAGCACGGCGCGTACCTTATCGAAGCGTTGATCTGCGGGCTTATGGAAGGGAATTTGCGCGTGCGGCGGATTACCGGCGACGCGGGCGTGGTGTCTGGCAGTGCAGCTCTCCAACTCGCCGGTATTGATGCCGATCAGCTCTGCTCGCTTGCGGCTCGGCAAGTATCGTTGTCGACTGGCTCTGCCTGCACATCAGGCCAAATTAAGAAATCGCATGTACTTGACGCAATTGGTTTTTCTGAAGAAGATGCGCGGCAAGTAATTCGCGTGTTCTGTCATCGATATCTGTCACGGGAAGAAATTTTGGACGCTGTCAGGCACATTGTCACCGCCGCAGATCGCTCTCGGCTTGCAGCTGGAGAGGTTCGCCAGTAGGGTCCCGGCATGCGCCGGGGTTCTATAAAATTTGATTCGAGAGGGCAGTTTGCGGGCCATGAGACCTTCCCGCTGCGACTGTTGTGGTTGAAGAAAGCCTATGACGCGGTCGGCGACGGCGTTGAGGCTAGAACATTCCAGGAACAGGATGCTATCGCACGGTTCGGCGTTGGCCGCAATATGGCTGCGTCGATGCGCTATTGGGCGCTTGCCACCGGGTATTTCGTTGAACAAGACAGGGTGATTTTTGCGACCGCGTTGGGCGCGAAGATCCTTTCCGATGAAGGACTTGATCCATACCTTGAGCAGGCCGCAACGGTTTGGTTGGCACACTGGCACGTCGCCGGGAAGCCCGACATGACCACGACGGCATATTATGCGTTCAATCATCTGAGTGCGATCGAGTTCGATCCGGGGATCTTGCTCGAGGAGCTGTTTGCATTGGTTGAGGATAATGGTTGGCGTGCGACGCGCGGCACTTTGAAGCGCGATATTGAGGTGTTCCTGCGGAGCTACGTGCGTCGCGGAGACGCGCTGAACGAGGACGCTGCCGAACCACTCTTGGCTGAGCTTGCCATTATCCGCGAGGCCCGCCTCGGGGGTTGGTATGAGTTCGTGCGCGGGCCTAAGCCTAGCCTGCACGATGCTGTTTTTGCTTACGCTCTTGGCGACTATTGGGAGCGGAACGGCGGGGCGACCACGCTTACCGTAGAGCAAATCTGCTACGGGCCGGGCTCGCCGGGCCGTGTGTTCAAGCTCGACGAGGACAGCGTTATCACTAGGCTGATGCGGCTTGGAGATCTAACGTCCGGGGCTTGGCAGTGGGTTGATACGGCAGGCCTTCGCCAAGTGCAGCGCACCGCCCCATTCGATCCAATGGCGACCCTCGCCCTCGCTTATGGACGCTTTGATGACGTTAAGGCAGCGGCATGAGTAGGCCCGCGACAACAGCTATCTCCAAGCTCTCGGGAAGCGTCACGATCGACAGGCGCTTTGCGCGATCGGCTCGGCTCGATGCTGACTTGAACGGCACCCCACCTCTGGTGGGCTACGTACTCCAGGCAAGCGTCGCCAAAGCGCTCCAGACACTCGGTGAGAGCCAGTGCGATAGCCACCAGGGCGCCTATACTTGGACGGGGCCTTATGGCGGCGGCAAGTCGAGCGCCGCGTTGCTGCTCGCCAATCTCGTCGCCGGGGCCAAAGGTAACCGCAAGATCGCGCGCGATATCGCGGGAGACCGGCTTACACGGCTCTACAATGAGGCCTTCCCAGAGCCGAACGGGCAATGGAAGGTGGTCGCTGTCACTGGCAGCCGAACCCGCCTGCGCGATGCGATCATTGACGCGGCTACGCTCGCGCTTGACTGGAGCTCGCAACAAGCAAGGGACTATGGCGCTAGCGACGACAAATTGATCGATGCGCTAATCGAGGGCGGGTCCGGCTCCTCGAGCGGAACGTTGCTGATCCTCGACGAACTCGGCAAGCTGCTTGAGCATGAAGCGCTCGAAGGTGGCGATGTGCATTTGCTCCAGGATCTCGCTGAGCACGCGACCCGAAGCAAAGGCCGCCTTGTCGTCATTGGCATCCTTCACCAATCTTTCGACCAATATGCCGCCCGCGCCGCACGCGACGCACGCCAGGAATGGGCCAAGGTCCAAGGGCGTTTCCAAGATATCGCTTTCCTGTCGGGAGCAGATGAGACGGTCGCCTTGCTAGGTCGCGCGATTGCAGCGACTTGCCCGGCAGACGCTCGGAAACGGGCCAATGATATTGCAGCGGCCGTGGCCAAGCGCAGGCCAACCGAGGTCGATAGCCTGGCCGCTGCGCTAGCCGACACCTGGCCCCTTAATCCGGTTACGGCGCTATTGCTCGGCCCGGTCTCGCGCGCACGATTCGCGCAGAATGAACGCAGTGTCTTCGGCTTCTTGAGTTCGGCAGAACCGTCTGCATTTCAGGAGTTTCTCGAGACCACAGGCGATGACGGTCGGACTTACGATCCGGCGATGTTGTGGGATTACCTCGCCGCCAATTTTGGTATGGCGCTGGCCGGCGGCAATGATGGAAGCCGATTTAGCCTCGCCTATGAAGCGATTGAGCGGGCCGGCGCCAAGGGAAGCGCATTGCACGTCGCGCTGACCAAATCGGCTGCCGTGATTGAATTCTTCCGCAACGGGTCGGGCGTTGCCCTGTCGGACGATTTCCTCGCGGCTTCAGTGCCGATGGCGACAAATGCAGCAGTACGTGCTGCAATAGGTGAGCTCCTCGACTGGGCAATCCTGATCAAACAGCCCCGGCTTGGCGGCTATGCCTTGTTTGCTGGCAGCGACTTCGACCTTGAAGAAGCGATTGGCCGCGCCGAAGTGCCCGTCGATAATGTCCAACTTGAGGGGATCCCGCACCGGGTCGGCTTTGGCTTCGCAACGGCAAAGCGTCACTATTTTGTGACTGGTGCATTGCGCACCTTCGAGATTGCGCTCCAAGTCGTAACCGCAGCAGATACCAGTGATACCCTTGCCGAACGAGTCCGCGCTCGACCAAAGCGGGGCAGTGGTCTGCTTCTCCTTACACTCAGCGATGGAGACATTCCCCGACAGGCCCTGGACTCGCTGACCAAAGGCGCGGCCAAAAGGTTGAATCCAGATGGCAGCGCAATTGCCATCGGCGCCGCCAGCGAAAGCTATGCTCTGCGCGCTGCCGCCGCGGAGTTGATGGCTGTCGAGCGGGTATTCCGTGACCATCCCCAGTTGGAAGGCGATCGTATCGCGCGTCGTGAAATCGCCGCACGCCAGTCACGTTGCGTCGACGAGCTGCATCGAAAGCTCGAGGCGGCGCTCGAAGGAGCCAAGTGGTATCTCTCTCCGGCTCCGGAACGTGCGTTCAACGAACCCCTTGCCGTAATCGCGAGCAGGCTCGCAGATGCTGGCTACTCTAAGGCACCCATCCTCAAGAGCGAGCTCCTGCAGCGCGACAAGCCATCATCGAACTCGATGGCGGCGCTGCGCGAACTCTCCCATGCGATGGTCAACGGCTTCGAGCAAAAGCAGCTGGGCATGACGCAGTATCCGGCTGAACTCGGGCTCTATCTCACGGTGATTCAGCCGTTTGGCCTGCACCGAGAACTCGAACCGGGCATTTACGACTTCGCAGAACCGGATGACAGCCCCGCTGGTCGATCGCTACAACCCGCTTGGCAATTGATCGATAGTGTCGGCGACGAGCCGCTCGACGCGATTTTCGCGCGCTGGGCGGCACCGCCGTTTGGGATCAAAGCAGGTGTCATGCCTGCACTGGCGCTCGCCTATATGTTGGCGAAGCGCAACAGCGTCGCGGTCTATATCGATGGCGTCTATCAGACCGTGATCGACGACGTTGTTGTCGACCGGCTACTTCAAAAGCCGGGCAGCTTCAAATTGCGGCGGATCGACAGGTCGGTGCGCGAGATGGCATTTTTGAGCGGGCTGGCCAAGCTGCTTGAAGTGGAGCAAGGCGGCGCGTCTTTACCGGTGGCTGCCGCGCTTTTTCAGCGGTTCGAAGCCCTTCCCCCGTTCGCCAAGCGGACCAACCGGATCGAAGAACAGGCGCGCGTCACACGCGGCATCGTGATCAAGGCCAATGATCCGGAACAATTGCTGTTCGACGATTTGCCGGCTGCGCTTGGCGACAAGCTTTCGCCAGAGTCGATCTACGGCGCGATCATTGCTGCGGAAGCGGCTTACCCGGCACTTCTTGCCGAGCTGCGGATTGCTCTCGGACGAGCCCTCGGGATCAATCCCCAAGACTTCGGAGGCATCGCTGAGCGTGCTGCTGCGGTGCGCGGCCTCACAAATGACTATAATTTCGACGCCTTCGCTGACCGTGCTGCTGCTATCGAAGAGGGTAAGGGAGACATAGAAAGCTTGGTCAGCGTTCTGCTCCACAAGCCAGCGCGCAACTGGTCGGACCGCGATCGTGAAGAGGCGCTAACAGAGATCGCACGTTACGGTCGCCGGTTCCGTGAGCTTGAGGCTCTGGCAGTGGTGCGCGATCGCCGATCGCATACTGAAGCGCTGGCACTCGTCGTTGGCCTTGACCCCAAGGCCCCGCCGATGATGCGCAGCTTTGTGCTCACCGAACAGGAGAAGATGGCGGCCGCAGATATGGCCGAAAAGCTTGTCGCCACGCTGCGCGCCGACGACAGGGAAAGCCGCCTGCAGCTTGCAGCGCTTGCGCGCGCGGTGGCTATGCTTGCAGCCGATACCGAAAGTGAAGCGGAAGCGGCATGAGGAACGAACGCCATATTCTTGGGATCTCGGGGGGGCGCGATAGCGCGTCACTCGCGGTATATATGCGGCAACATCATCCGAAGCTGCCGCTCGAATATTTCTTCACCGATACCGGGAAGGAATTGCCCGAAGTCTACAGCTTCCTCGACAAGCTCGAAGGCTTTCTCGGACGTCCGATCCAGAGGCTGAATCCTGATCGCGACTTCGATTTCTGGCTCGACGAATATGGCAATTTTCTGCCCTCACCGCGCACGCGCTGGTGCACGCGCCAGCTCAAATTGAGACCGCTCGAACACTGGCTGAAGGCCGATCTCGAAGCTGGCACGGTCATTCACAGCTATGTCGCAATCCGCGCCGACGAGCCGAGTAGAGAAGGCTATCAGGCGACCCATCCCAATATGCGCGTCCATTTCCCGCTGCGCGATGCTGGTATTGACCGAGCCGGCGTGCTGGAAATCCTCGAGCAGTCCGATGTCGGGGAGCCTGACTATTACAAATGGCGTTCCCGCTCGGGCTGCACGTTTTGCTTCTACCAGCAAAAGATCGAATGGGTCCGCCTCGCGGAGAACCATCCCAAGGAGTTTGCCGAAGCGGTCGACTATGAGAAAACCGCACTCAATGATGGCTCGCCTTTCACTTGGAGCCAAGGCGAGAGTTTGACGGAACTAATTGCACCCGAGCGCGTCAGCCAGATCAAGTCGGATTATGAGAAGCGCCGCGAGCGGCTTCGCAAGAATCGCCGGATAAATCCTCTCTCGGCAAACACCCCCGAAACGATCGACGATGTCTACGGCATCGACGAGGGATCAAGCAGCTGCGTGACTTGTCACAAGTGATCAACCGCCGACTGCTGCCTGTAAAATCCGCAATTCGTCGAGACTCCTCGGCAATGAAATTAGGCTGCTCTCAAGTCCCTTCCCTTGAAGGACTTTGGTTGCCCGCGAGAATCGCATCCACGGCCGCATCGATGTCGTCATCGGACAGGAACGGCGCCTGTGCGTAGATGATCGCCGGTTCACCGCTCAATCGCGCAGCCAAATGCCCTAGCCCGAGTAGCTGCTCGGCACCTTTCACGCCGAGCGCGATTTCTGATGTGCCGACACTCGCCACCTTCAGAATCAGGCGATTGCCAAGATTATCGCGCAACTGCATGGGCATCACATTGGCGTCAGGTCGCTGGGCCGCGAAGATAAGGTGCATGCCGGCTGCACGGGCCTTTACGCCCAAGCGCGACACGTTCGCCGTGACCGCTGACTTGTATTCCTCCGTCAGCATCCACTCCGCAAATTCGTCATGAACCAGAAAGACAATGGGAAGACGCTCGGCCGGACTCACCTTGGTGTTGTAGGCCCGGATATCTCGCGCGCCATTTGAACGGAACAACTCGTAGCGACGTTCCATTTCCAGAACGAGCGCCTCCATCGCCTGAACTGCACTGGTCTGGTCGACAATGACGCCGCCCTGCAGGTGGGGGAGCCGCTCTATGGCCGAATAGTCAACGCCCATCTTTGGGTCGATGAGGTAAATGTGGGCAAGTTCACTGGGATTGGTCGCGGCAATATCGAGGAGCATTGCCTGGATCAGCACCGATTTACCCGAACCAGTGGAGCCAGCGACGAGCGTATGTGGTTCGTGCGCCTGGCCGCCTGCGAATGCGCCGCCAAGGTTCAGATAAAGGATGTCGCCGTCGAGTTCCTTCAAACCTAGGACGAAGGAGGTGTTCGCACCGGCGGCATTCCGGTTCAGCTCGCGACGTCCCCAGACATCCCAAAGCGACACAACCTGTCGCTGCGGCCTGGCCACACCGACCACAATCTCGCCAGGCAGCGGGGAGACAGAAATCAGACGAAGACCATGGGTAGTGAGTAAAGCGGATTGTTTCGCCTCGATATCTTCAACCCTGAGCCGGTCACTTCCCATGAACCGGATCAAGGCGGCATTCGGTGTTAGGCGCGAACCTAGGACCTTGGCCTGGAGATTGTAGCCCATGAGGGCCGACCGGAGCTTTTGAGCGGTGGCTTCGAGCCAAGCTTGTTCCTCGGCGGAATCCTCCTGAGCCATTTTCGCGCGCGCTGCGATCAAAGCATCTATCGTTGGCGTCGGACCCGCTCGAGGAGTTGTTTCCGGTTCGGGAACGGACGCACTGGCTTTGGTAGGCTCACCGGTTGCTGCCGGAGCTGTAATCGGTTCGGCGGCCTGAGAACCGGTTGCGGCCGGCACGGCTGTGCCACCGGTCGGCGGTGAGGCTTGTGCCGTAGCCGACTCGGCTGCAGGTGCTCCATTTTCAAAACTGTCGTCGTCATCATCGTAGTCGTGCTGGATTGGCGTGGGCTTGAGCTCTGCCTTGGGCTCGATTGCGATTTCCTTTGTCCAGTCGACGCGGGGAGCCGGATCGCGATATTCAGCGTGATCCCAACTGTCGGATCCACCCAACGCGGCGCGCAGCGGCTTCAAGGGTTGGCCGAGTTCGTAAGCTTTGAGCAGTTGCCGGAGGCCCTCGCGGGTAAAGGTCTCCTGAAGTCCCCTATGGACGTCGGGGACGCCATCCTGCTCGCCGAGCGAGCTGCCATCGCCGGCAGGTCCGGAGATGAAGATGTGGGAATATCCACGCAGATCGATCGGCACTTCACCGCGCCGGATGCCGTCGCGCACTTGCTCGAGGAGATTGGACTTCCCGAGTGCGGCCGTGCCGTCGAGAAGTAGGTCCGCGATCCTCGAGAGCCAAAGGTCGCGATCGAGGCGTCCTGGATCGCCAAATAGTGCGTCATCGATGCGAGCGACCGTCTGACGCAGCTGCTGGCGCGACTTCCGGCTCGCCTCCGCCGAACCGCTTTGATCCACGTATTTGGCTTCGGTCACGATCGCCCGCAAGCGTGGGTTGCCGTCATCTCCGCCGAGCAGGCAGAGCCCGAGGATGTCCGCAATCCCCTCTTCACGCTGTCCAAGCCACTGAGCGTAATCGTCGAGCAGGAACCAGGCAACGGCAGCATGTCCGCCCATCTCTTCGGCCACCAACGCCCGACTGAGAACGAGGCCGATCAGTTCGCCGGCAGATACGCCGCGTTTGGCGGCGCGCAGGACGATATCGCCCGAAATTGCGTTAGCATCTTCAATGAGGCGCGCCGCGAGCTTCAAGAGCCGGTCTTCGTCGAGCCCGAGGGATAGTTCGGTCAGTCGACGCCGAACGAGAACATTCAGAATGCGTAACTCGGAGGTGGAGGAGACGACCATGTTGCGGCCGTGGGTCCGCTGTCTACGATAGCGGATGACGTTGATGCCTTGGGCAGAGAGCTGGCGCTTGTCGAGTAGGTCGTCATAAGTCGCCACCCACTCGGCAAGTTCATGAACCTCGTCGAACATTGTCTTCAGGCCCGAAACTTGGAATGATATCTGCCGGGCAGGCAAGTAGTGTTCGTTGGCCGCGTGCGACTGGCGGCGAATGACATTCGCCACGGCATCGATATAGGCCCAGCCAGCATCGGGTTGCCGGGGACAGGTCAAGTACACCGTCGCCTTCAATTCGTCCTCGGCAGTAACGCGTCGGTATGACCACCGAGCCGGGACGTGCTCCAGCAGGGCAGGATTGTTCCCTACGGCGGCAACGGGGAACCATTGTTCCTTCGCCTGGCGGGATACGACGTCGTGCAAAAAGGCTACGTCAATAGGACGAGCCGCGTTGTCGGAGCGAAGTGCCCCGCCATCGAGCATGACCCCGATGCGCAGCTTGGACATGAAATTGCGCGAGGTTTCGCTAACGACGACGGCATCGGGATCGCCTTCCGACCGGTCCAGGAGTTCCCCATAAACGTGTGACAAGCGAGCCCGATCACGGTGACGGACCAAGACGTTGCAGTGAACCTCCTCCTGATCTTGAACCGAACTAAGTGCGTTGACGGTAGCGAGCGGGAGGCCTGCGGCATCACAATTGAACAGCATAATACTGAGGTTGGAACGCTCGTGCGGTTGAAGCTCTATATAGCGCTCAAGAAGCGCGCGAATTTGGCGTGCTGCCTCAGCTGGATCAACGTCGGTCGCTGCCTCAGCCGGATCGCGAACCGGACGTTCAAGCAGGCTGTAATCGTTTACCGTGCCAGTCTCGGTGAGCAGCACTGCCTCGGCGCCATTGTAGCCGATCGCGATTTCCGGATAGAGCGGGTGGGCGAGCTCGTCGCGTAAATCCGCGAAGAACAAGCGGCGATCGCCGAAGTTCACGTCGACGTCGGTAAGAAGGTAGTCAGCAAGCCCCGCGACCGAGCGCATCTTGATGGCGCCTGCTGCAAGACGAAGGGGGTGCCACGGGGCAACGATTGCCGAAGGCGCGCTGCCCCTAATCGGGATTACGCCAAGGCTGAGCAGTGGCTCCCACAAGTCGCGACGATTGAGATCACCCGGAGCTCGGAGTGCTAGAGCTCGAAGAAGCGCGCCATAGGCTTCAGCTTGGGTCAGCAGAACGGGGGAAGCGTAGCCTGTCGCCTGAAGGGCGCCGATGGCTTCGACATATTCGGACTGGAAAGACTCCCAGGCTGCCTCGATGAGCGCAAGCCCAGCAGCGTCGATCCGACCACTCTGCACCGCAAGTTTAAGAGCCTTCGGAAAGGTCTTGCCGACATCCTCGCCAGCGGTGATCCGGGGCACGAGAGTTCCAGCATCCTGTCCGAATGCGGGCTGCAGCGTTCCTACGTCGGCAAGTGAGACACTCTGCAGCGCCCCCTTCTTGCTTACGGGCAAACGGGCGACGCTGCTGCGCGTCAGAGGCCTCTTGATAAGCCTGCCGAGATCCTTGGGAAATTCCAGCCCGATTGCATTCGGCTGTCCCGCCCAGATGAGCTGGACGGTGGCGCGCTCGGAGCCTGACTCCAAGATCACGTCGAACTTGATCTGCAGCGCAGCGCGCGCTGTGGACTCGTTGCGGCGATACTTCTTCCGCTTTTTGGCGCGGTCGAGTACTTCCTCGTAGGCAAACAGGTACGGCGTGTCCCATGTGACGGCCTTCCCCATCAGCGCCTGCAACCCACGATAGCGCAGCCCGAATGCCAAACCGACGTCGGCATTAATGTCCAGCCATTGTGAGCGGGTACGACGAGCCGAACGGATCGTGAGTGATCGCTTGCTGCCTGCCAGATTGACCTGTCCGAACAGTCGTTCAAGCGCCCGCAAGAGACCTTCGAGGAAATCGTGGCATTCGATCGGACGCCCGAAGATGAAGCGTTCCCATTTGACGCGCAGGGCCTTGTCCTGGCCGATGTCGTCCCGGTGGGCTTCGAAGAATTCGCGATCATCGTCGCGAGTTTCCTTGAGTGACCGGCCTTTTAGTGCCTCGAGATACTCGATGTCCGCAGGGCTCAGTCGATCGGGCAGAGTGTATTCGAAGTAAGTGAGCGTCTCCTGAGGAAGCGTCGTCTTCTTGAGTTTGATGCCCGAGAATAGCTGGAGAACGCTCTGACCTTCCCATTCGTATTGGGAAAGCGTGTCGGCAGCGTCGTTCCAGCCCGGGGTCGCCGCAATGAACGCCTCAATCGCGACATGAACCTCGGTGGGAATGTCCTCCTTGACCGCCTCGAACTGCGAACTGAGTTCATCGGCCTCGATGATCTGCCGGTTCGGACGCTGCTTGGCGAGTAGGGGCTTTCGATCGGAAACGAGCTTTTCATACTGCCGTTTCCAGCGCCGCGATTGCTCGAATTCCTTTTCGCGGATGCTCAAGAAAAAGCCGCTGTCACGCGGAAGATGAAGGGCTGGCAGCGCCCAACCTAGCGCATCCGGAACGGTCGTCGATTCCGTCGCGATACGTTCGCGGGTGAGCGCGACATAGTTCGAGATCTGATGTAGCGTCCAATCCTCGGCGGCGTTGAGGCCTTTGAGAGCGGCTTTCCATGCCCCGATTTGGTTGTCGGGAAGGTGCAGTCCGGTTGCCGCAGCCTCGACCCAGGGATCGGCATCCTCTGTCAGCTGCTTGGCCCCGATCAGCGTGACATCGCCAAGCGAGGCCCCTTGATCGTCGTCTGTGTTTGCCAGAAGCAGCGCCGGCCGATCGCACTCGGCGTGACGTATGGCTACCGTACGCTCATCGGTGACTACGTGGTCGGGGAGCCCGAAATCCCCGATGAGCGCGCGAGGCAATGCTATCTTGAGGAGCGCGTCGGTCGCTGAATCCTGGAGGAGTGCGCCGGTAATGGCGGCAACCTGCTCGCCGGTAAGCCGATCTAATAGATAGCGAGCAATGCCCTCGGAGTCGGAAAGCGAGGTGAGGCGCTGGCGGATTGTAGCGGCACCGGCGGCGCCGATCAGGTCAGAAGGGGTCACGCAGCTTGGGCTCGCTCGAACGGGTTTTCGACATAGGCACAGGAATCAGAGAGGCGCTTAAGCAGGCCGAGGCTTGCAAGCCGCTCCTCCAGGCGGTGGGCATTATCGGAGAAGTCTTCTTGATCGGCGTCCCCGCTGGCGATGAATGCTCGCGCTTGGGCGTCGCCAATCACGATGCCGTAACGGTCATTCAGCAAGGCAAGAAAATCTCTAAATTCCAAACGTTTTCCAACGCAGCAAACCACGAGCGTCTTCAATAGCCGGTCGGTTGGCGCGTAACGGACACGGCGGCTAGACCGCCGCGACGACAGGCCGATCGCTCGGGCCCAAGTCATGTGGATTTTCCCGAAATGCTGCTTGTGGCGACCAATGGCGCGATCAGCGAGTTGATTGACTAGGTCTGCAGGATGCGGCGCAAGGTCCTCGTCGTCGGTATCGGGCCAGCCAAAGGCATTCTTGAGAATATCAGCCGCATTAAGGACGGGATCATCCGATCCGACCGCCGCCGTCCATTCCGGCGTTTCGGTGACGCGCTTCACAAAGCGTTCGACGGCTTGCTGGGGGAGGCCATTGTTGCGCTGGTAGGAATCGGCGGAGAGGTCACGCACGACGGACTTGCGCGGTGAGACGATTTCGCAAACGAGCTGGACCGGCGCGCCATCTACTACTTCACGCGCCCGTTCGAGTTGATACAGCACGAGATTTAGACCTGTCATCGCAACCAGGTGCGGAATAGCGTCGTATGCAGGGATCGGCAGGCTGAGAATGGCAAGCCAGTCTTCAGCCAGGCGGTCGAATATTGGGTGCGACGAACAAGGCAGGTAGGCTCCGCCGCGAGCTGATTTCGAGAACTGAGGCTCGTTCTGCAACGCCCGCGCCATGCTGTCGTAGGGAGCGGGGTTTTCGAGGAAACGTGAGACTAGCTGACCTCGAAGCTGCTCTGCAACGCTGCTTCGGCAGAGCATCAGATAGAGAAGCTCGCCCGTACGCGCGAAGAAACGGCGGTCATTCGACACGCCGCCTCGTGGATTGACGTTAACATCCTCGAAGAGTGCGTTCGGGCCAAAGGGGAAGACAAACTTCGAGGACCAGCGCTTGTTGCTTGAGCCCTCGATTGCCGAGCCCTGAAGGAAACCGATCACGGCGGCGAAATCGCGGAAGCTCTCGAACCTTTCGCGCAGGTATGAAAAGTCAGAGTTGTCGAGCCCGCCGGCAGTCTCGGCCATCTTGCCAAGCCATATCGTCCAGGCCGCCTCATCGGGGCGATCCTCGGCAAGGACGGTCATTATGTGCGGGTTGTTGAAGACGAGATTGCGAAGACGCAACTGTAGCTGCGGGTGATACGAAAGGCTGTTCAACGCCTCTTCGCGAAGCGGTCGCCCTGCTCGGTGCTCCGCCAACAGCACGGTCATAAACTCTAAGAACGTGAGCCAAGGTGTTTGCTCGTCGTACAGGCGATGGCCCCATATCGCCTCATCGATCCAGAAATCAGGACCTGTCCGATCATCAAAGCTCGTCGGGCGGGGCAGAATTTCCATGTTCACACCCGCACAGTTACGCGGCGAGCGACGGCACGACCGTCGGGGCCAAGATCGATGAAACGGAGCATCAGCTGTCCGTGGTTGATTTCGTCATCGCCGTCGAGCTTCCTGCGGTTCTCTGTCTCCCGAAGGAGCCTGGCCTTGAAGGCTAGGAGGTCCTCGTGGCATTCGAGCGAAAAGCTGCTCGGCAATGCGCCTTCAGCAACACGTCCGAGAAATTCAAATCGTGTCGGCGAGAGCGACAGCGTGACGGGCGGAATTTCGTTTCCACGTACGAGCCTTACCGAGACGCAAAACCCGCCGCTGCCGTCTGCAAGAATCGAGACTTCTTCACCGCCCTGCCGCGGGACGGAAATGAGCTCATCAAGCAGTGGGCTTCGCTTCGATTGGGAGTAGCTCCCGGAGGTAGCCAGGACGAGTTCGTCCTGGTTTTGCGCTAGCATGCCGGTGAAAATACGATTTAGGCCGCGAACGATCATCGTAACGGCTTGGCGCTGCACAGGTTGCTCGGCAGCAACGCTCGCCGCGACATCAAGATAGAGTCCAGCGTAGCGGAAGACGGTCAGGTCCCAGAGGTCATACTCGGCGGCCAGCGTGTCCGGCATCGTGAAAAACAGCCGTTGCCGCTGAGAGCGAAGTGCGACCAAGAAGGCCGTTCGATCACTACCTTCCGCGTCTTCGAGATAGACGCGCTGTGATGCCGCATATGAAGGAGTTGCGCCGTATACCGGGTCAGACGTCACGAGCCGCGCATAATCTTCGGCGTAGGCCGGGTCGTCGGCGCCATAGACTAGGAGATTATCGACGCGATTGCTGGTTTCCGCGCCGATTCCGAACGTATTGAGCTTTCGGAACAGCTCGGTTTTCTCGGCTTTGCTCGGCCGGAGGTTCTCGCCAAAAATGTTCCGGTAGATGCTGGCCAAGTCAGCGCGGCCGCTCTGGACGATCGCTGGCACTTCGGCGCAGCTCATCAAGCCATCGCGCGCATCCGGATGGCCGAGGATGCTGTTGGCGACGAGTGCGAGCAACTGGCGGACGGGGAAGTGGCTGCCATTGCGTTCGCTGAGTTCGATTAGCGCTGTTATGCGCTTCTTAAACGGATCTTCGCTTCCGTCACCAATCAGGCGACGGCGGTTCTCGAAGATAGGACAGACATTCTCGCCCAAATTGGCCGCGCAGGAACCGCATCCTTCCCAACCTTGGTGTCTGGTAATTTCATCGATGATGAGCATCGCCGTTTCGGCAGAAGGCGACCGGCTGAGGTCATCGAGGGCGAGGGCAATGCCGCTGTCCGGGTTACAGCCCGTGACGAGGAGCTCCTCTATCACCGTGGTGAGACGCTGGATTTCTGCGCTAGGCGGGGCGGACTTTAGCTTCTCGAGAAGCTGGCCATGGTTGGCGGCTAGGAGGTAGCTGGTGGCCGCTTGGGGATTTGCAACATCGCGGGCAAATGCCGCGATGAGAGTCGCGCTTTCATCGTCGCGAAGTTCGCTGAGATCCTTGACGATAACCAGCGAGCGAGAACCTATCGACAAGGTCTGGATCTTTGCACCTTCGTTCCAGACGCTTGGATCTCCTCCTAAGGCAGTCCACACTTCTCGGCAGTGGTAAGTCTTTCCGTCCCCAGCAGTGCCGGTAATGATGTTCGAAACGGGAACATCGCTGCGGAAGTTCTCAATTAACCGGTCGACGAGCGGAGCGGGCAATGTGATCGGAACGATCTTGTGCCTCTTTAGAGCACGCTGGATCGACTCATCGTACATGTTGTCATTCGTGGGGATAGGTCCGTAGTTCCGCAGAAAACGGACCCAAGCCGCAGCAGATGTATGTGACGACAAGAATTCCCCCCTGTTCCTCAGACAGATGCTTCTAGGGCATGGAGGGATTCGATCAACGGAATCTGTGCGAGAAAGTTCGTTTACAGGTTACCGCAATGGCTTATCGGTCACCCAGTTCGCTTCGAAAGTGTTGTGAAAACCGATATGTTCTCCGTACAATGTGTGATTAATCCGATTTCTTCAACTTGCTCTCATACGGATCAGGCAAAAAACCTAAGATGAAATCGCGTAATGGCAACGCCCGATTATGCTGATACAGCTTCGGCGCTTCGCCGAGTTGAGCCGAAATTTCATTCGGAATTGCAGCGCATCTTCTTGTCACCGTCAGTAATTCGCTAAAGTTCGGAACATCTCGGAGGTGCGCCCCTCGCCAATATCGAACCGCTAGCTCAAAGTCGCAATCGGGCATCCCAAACACAATTACAAAATATGTGTCGAGATCGGCATCCCAACCAACAGCGACCTCGTAGATATCCGAGTGCTCCGACAGAGGCCTCAATGAATACCGGCTCATCGGCTCACCAGTCGCTCGCCAGCATGATCGTGACCACGCGGAAACTCTGCTGCGCGTCCCAAGGCGTTTCCGACCCCGAGGAAAACGTCCCGTCGTTGGCGTAGACGTCGACCTTCCAGAAGATCTTGTGCCCCTTAAACTCGACCGCGCCGAAGTCGCGCTCGCCGTGAGGGTCGTTCCCCGACTCGATCGGGGTCTCGTTGATGAGCCTGCGCAGCGCCGCCTGGCCCAGCATCAGGCTGACTTGGCGGACCCCGGGGTCCTCGGCATCACCAGCAAGGATGCCGGCCAGCGCCCGCGTGAACACGGCGCGCGAGGTGGGCAGCGAACCAGCACGGGCCGCGTCGTTGAGCCGGGCGATCTCGGCAGTTTGGTCGACAGCGGCAGGCGTAGTTTGAGCAAGCTGGGTCATCGGTTCTTCCTTTCAAGATTGATCCCCTGCCGCGTGCCCCCTCCCCTCCGCCGTCCGGTTGACGGGGCCTGAACGTTCACGCTACGTTCTTTTTGAAAGGATCACGCCATGCCCGCTCCCAGCCACCTCGACCATTTCGATCTCGACATCGGCCTGCGCGATGCGTCGTGCGATCTGGACCTACCGCCGGTGCGCCGGGCGATCGCGGCGCTGTGCATCGGGGTCGGCGTGGATGACGCCTATCTGTCGGTTCGGGAACTGCGCGAGGCAGTGTCGCTGGTGCATGAGAACGCCCCCGGCGGACGGGCGAAGCTCGCCGGCATCCTCAGCACCCAGTGCGACGATTTCCAGCGGGCGATATATTACTGCCTCGCCGGGCGAGGTGTGGTCGAGATGGCCGAGGCAATGGATTGGCTGCTGACGATCCTCAAGGCGCGCGGCCGCACCGCGACCTGGCTCAGCCGCATGCGGGTTCGCCGCAAGGATCTCCTTTCTCCCTATGTGAGCGAAGCCCCCGACGGCCCGGTGGTGTCAGCCAGCGCCGACTTCGAGCTCGGGCAATCGTGGTTCGTCGAGCGCGGACCAGAGCCCTACTGATCGTCCGGCTCGTCGTCGTTGCACGTGACGACGCGCGAGACCGTGCGTCCCGGCGCCGCCTTGCTCGCCAGGACCACGCGGAAGGGCTGCAGCGGATTGCCGGTCTTGACCACGGCGGTGTCGCCCTGGACGTGTTCGGCAACCCTGGTGGCGATCCGATTGGCGTTCTCGATGCTGCAGAGGCGCGCCCGCTTGGACGAGCGCTGTGGTGGGGCGGGATCGGTCATGGCGCTACTCGCTTGGGTGCCGGGTCACGAGGCTGACGGGGCTGCGGGCGGCGGCACGATCGTCCAGGCGCGGCTCATCAGCTTGCTGATCTTCACCCCAACCCCGTCGCTAACCCGGCGTAAGGTAGTCTTGCGGCCCGACTGGACCACGCGGAAGCTTCGCTCACTCTGCCCGTCGGTGAAGGTCAGCGGCTCGGCCAGCACCAGCATGTCGCCCGGCGCCGGCTTGCGGCGCGTAGTCAGGGCGAGGCGCTGGCGGCAGTGCTCGCGCCACTGGGCGGCGTATTCGTTGCCGGGAGGGCCGAGCAGGTCGAGGATCGAGGCCGGGCAATCGTAATTGTACGGCCCCATTGTTTCGCTCATGTCCTTGTAGCCGAACTCCTCGCCGCTGCGCGCACCCGGGTTCCATTTGACGAGGCAGATGATCGCGAAGGTCTCGCGCGCGGCCTCAAGATCGTAGCTCTGGCAGGCGGCGTAGTAGGCGCCCGAACGGACGGTCGACTTCAGGACACGCAGGCCGGTCGCCCTGCCCTTGTCGGGGTCGGGGGGATAGGTGCACTGGTTGTCGAGATAGGCCTTCGGCGTGGCGAACGGAGCCATGCCGCCGCGGGACATGAACAGCCAACCCATGGCGGTTCTCCTAGACGAGCGCCTGCTGGCGCGGATTGATGGAAAGTCCGGTCTCGCGAACGACGAGCGCGCGAAAGCTGTGCGGCGCGGCAAGGACCGCGATGTCGCAGAAGTGGTTGCTCATCCCCAGGTAGTCCTGCCGCCCCTTGCAGCGACGGAACATGACCTCGCGGCCCGGACGGATGCAGGGGATCGAGACCTGGACGTAGATTTCGTCGCCGTGGAGCGTGATCTCACCCGAGACCGCTGGCCCCGCAAAGTTGCCGCGCAGATCGTACTGGTCAGGTTCGAGGCCGAGGTGGCGCGCCGCCACCCGCAATGCGGAGCGGGCTTCGCGGTGGAAAGCGCGCTTGGCTTCTGGATCGTAGCCGATGCCGCGGCGGGCGAGCGCGACAAGCGCGGGCTTCGATTTCAGCTCATCGATCTTGGCGAGACACTGTCGGCGCAGGGGCAGGTCTTCCGCGAAGGATTCATCGGGCGCGTGGCCGAGCGCGATGCGGCCGACATGCCGCGCGAGCAGGATGGTCGCGGGATCGCGGGCCGGGTCGATCCCGGCGTTGCGCGCGTCCTGCATCGCATCGACGACGGCCTGGGTTGCGGTGGCAATGGTCGCGAGCGCGTCGGGCTGCAGGGCACGGCGATAGCGGAAGTCGAGGTCGTAGTTCATCGGTGAAGTCTCCCTTTGCGCCCCCTGGCGCATCGGGCTCCCACCCCCTCCCCTTCCCGCTCGCCTTGCGAGCGGCCCCAGTGCCTCGGCTTTCCGGACGCCGTCAGGCCGCCTCCTTGAGTTCGTCCGGCAGGGTCGAACCGAGCGCCGGATCGTACTGGCGAAGCCACTTCACCGCTTGCTCGGCCTTGGCCGCCGCGTGGAGGATCGCGGTCTTGTCGCCGCGCAGGATCTTCATCCAGTGGTGGATGTAGGAAGCGTGGCTGTCGTGGAGTTCATTGGGGAGACCATATTCAGCACAGAGGGTGGCCTGGCAGAGCGAGGCAACATATCCTGACAGTCCAGCCCTGATGTGACTTCCACCGCAAATTTTCGGGGCGCGGATCATGCGGCCATCTCCTCAGGCTG
>Ga0209023_10002628_pt1 | contig 22203 bp, 16 predicted proteins | sample LakOneMetagenome_FD_187468 | JGI IMG/M metagenome (GOLD analysis project Ga0209023, IMG submission 187468) | Freshwater and sediment microbial communities from Lake Erie, Canada (SPAdes) (version 2) | ecosystem: Environmental > Aquatic > Freshwater > Lentic | place: Lake Erie, Canada...
GGCGAAGGCGCGACCATCGGCGCGGGTTCGGTGATCGGCAAGGATGCGCCTGCCGGGAAACTCACCGTCGCGCGCGCGAAGCAGCACACGCTGGACGGTTGGCAGCGGCCGACGAAGAAGCCGAAATAGCATGGACATCGGCGGGCAATGGGCCACGCTGGTATCGATCATCATCGGCCTCGGCATCGCCGATCTGCTCGTGAACCTGCACCGGCTGATCCATGCGCGCAAGGCAGTGACGTGGGATCCGCTGCCGCTCGGCTGGGCCGGCATCGTCTTGTGCTGGCTGTTCAACTACTGGTGGGCCGTGGGTGCCGGCCTCGATGGCGCATCCCATGCACGGGTCGTCGGCCATTACGTCCTGCTGGCGATTCCACCAATCCTGCTTTTCCTCATGTCCGCCAGTGTCCTGCCCAGATCCTTGCCGTCGACCGGGAAGCTCGACATGCACGCCGAATGGTCGAAGACCCGGACCACGTTCTTTGCGCTGTTTGCGATAAACCAGGCGATCACCTGGTGCGTCGTGATCGCCGCACGCGCCGGCATCTACTGGGATCTTCCCGGCGTGACGCGCACGATCACCTTGTTGCTCGTTTCCGTCGCGCTTTTCGTCCGTTCACGGCGATTCGAATGGTTCGCCCTGCTAGCGATCCTCGTGGTGGTCGTCGCAAGGTTGTCCACCCAATCGGTTCGCTAGAACCCTTCGTCAGGCCGGCAACACCAGCGACACGCACAGGCCGCCGCCTTCGCGGTTGAGCAGGGCGATGCGCCCGCCATGCGCTTCCGCGATCTCGCGCGCCAGCGCGAGGCCGAGCCCGGTGCCGTGGCGCTTGGTCGAATAGAACGGCAGCAGCGCATTCGCCAGCACCGCCTCGTTCATCCCCTGGCCGCGGTCCAGCACGTCGATGCGCCAATGTTCCGGCAGGCGTCGCAGCGACAATGCGACGTCTTCGGGGCTGGAACCGGATTCGTGCGCGTTCTTGAGCAGGTTGATCAGCGCCTGCTCCAGTTGCGCGACGTCGATGCGCGCGATCGCCGCCGGGGAATCCGGACCGTCGTAGGCGAAGGGCACCTGCGCGCGCAACTGCGCGACGAAATGCGGCCACGGCACCGATTCCAGCCGCGGCGCCGGCATCTTGGCGAATCGCGCGTAATCGCGGATGAAGCTTTCGAGGTGGCGCGCGCGTTCCTCGATGGTGGACAAGGCCGTCGGCAAGCGCTCGTGCTGGCCGCGGCGCAGCAGCTCCGCGCCCGAGTGCGCGAGCGAGGCGATCGGCGCCAGCGAGTTGTTGAGCTCGTGGCTGATCACCCGGATCACCTTCTTCCATGTCTGCACTTCCTGCCGGCGCAACTCCGCGGTGAGCTGGCGCAACAGCACCAGTTCGTGGCGGCGGCCGTTCAATCGGAACTGGCGGCGCGAGAGGTGGTAGATGTCCTCGTTGTCGCTGTCGGCATCGCCGATGGTGAACATGCCGTCGCCGCCGCGTTCGAAGGCCTCGCGCAGCGCGTCCGGCGCCGATGCCAGCAATTCGTCGAAGGAATGGCCTTCCAGGCGCTTGCCTTCGCCGAGCAGTTTCCGCGCGGCGATGTTGCCGAGCACGATCCGCCGCGACGGATCCACCAGCAGCATCGCCACCGGCGTGTTCTGCACCATGGTGTCGAGCAGCAGTTCGCGCTGCACCAGCGACAGGCGCTGGTCGCGCAATGCGTCGCCGAGCGCGTTGTGGCTGGCGACCAGCGCGCCGAGGTCGCCGCCGCCGCGCCACGACAGGCCGAAGGCGTAATCGCCGTCGCGGTAGCTGGCGACGCTGCCGGCGAGCGCGCGGAACAGCGAGTTCATCGGCGCGAACGCGCGGCGCACGTGGTAGGCGAGCAGCGGCGCAAGCAGGGCGATCGCGACCAGCGCGGCGAGCCATGCATGTTCGATCCAGCGCGCCAGCAGCAACGCCAGCGCCGCCGCCGCGAGCATGTACGCGAACGCGAGGCCCGCGAACTGCAGGCTCAGTGGAAAGCGTTGGCGCCAGGCCTGCATGCGCTCAATCGCGCTCGATGCCGAGGCGTTCCATGCGCCGGTACAGCGCCTGGCGCGACAGGCCGAGGTCGGCCGCGGCCTGCGCGACCACGCCGCCTGCGCGCGCGAGCGCCGCTTCGATCGCGGTGCGGTCGGGCTCGTCGCCCGCATTCGTCGTCGCGGCGCGCGCGGCAGGCAAACCAAGGTCGGCGGCACCGATGTTTCCCCCGCGCGCGAGCAGCGATGCGCGCTGGATCGCGTTGCGCAATTCGCGCACGTTGCCCGGCCAGGGGTGCGCGAGCAGGGCGCGTTCGGCGTCGCCGTCGAGCTGCTTGCCAGGGGGAAGGAAATGCCGCGCCAGCGGCAGGATGTCCGCGCTGCGTTGCGCCAGGGGCGGAATCCGCACTTCGATCGCGTTGAGCCGGTAGAACAGGTCCTCGCGGAATTGCCCGGCGGCGATCAGCGCCGGCAGGTCGGCATTGGTCGCGCTGACCACGCGCACCTTCACCGTGCGTTCGCGGTTGCCGCCGAGGCGCTCGAAGCGCCCGGTTTCGAGCACGCGCAGCAATTTCACTTGTCCCGCCAGCGGCAATGTGCCGATTTCGTCGAGGAACAACGTGCCGCCGTCCGCGGCCTCGAACTTGCCTTCGCGCGGCTTGTTCGCGCCGGTGTAGGCGCCGGCTTCGGCGCCGAACAGCTCGGCTTCGATCAGGTCCCCCGGCAACGCGCCGCAGTTCAGCGCGATGAAGGGACCGCCGCGCACCGGCGAATTGGCGTGGATGATGTCGGCGAATTTCTCCTTGCCCGCGCCGTTCGGCCCGGTGATGAGCACCGGCAATTCCGAACGCGCGACCTGGCAGGCCAAGGCCAGCGCCGCTTCGCTTGCGGGATCGGCATAGACGATGCCGCGCAGGTCGAATTCGCGTTCCAGCGCGGCGCGGCGGCGGCGTTCGCCTTGGCGATGGCGCGAGAGTTCCTGTTCCGCCTGCGACAGCTCCAGCAGGTTGTTCACCGTCGCCAGCAGCTTGCGGTCGTCCCAGGGCTTGGCGAGGTAATCGGCGGCGCCGGCCTTGACCAGGTCCACCGCCGATTCCAGGTGGGTCCACGCGGTCAGCAGGATCACCGGCAGGTCGGGGTGCGCGGCGCGGATCCTGGCGAACAGTTCGACGCCTTCCTCGCCCGAGGTCGTGTCGGCGTGGAAGTTCATGTCCTGCACCACCAGGTCGATCGGATCGCGCGCAAGCAGCGCGAGCCCTGCTTCCGGCGACGTCACCGATACGGTGTCGATGTCGTGCAGCGAGAACAGGGTTTCCAGCGCGGTGGCGACGGACGGGTTGTCGTCGATGACGAGGATGGTGGGCATGTGTGCCAGCTTACCGAGAAGAGGGCCCCTGATCCGCCTTCGGCACCTCCTCCCCGCGAGCGGGGAGAAGGAAAGGCGAAATCAGATGCTGCGCGTCGCCACCGCCGGCGGCACCGCCGCGGCGCGCCGTGCCGGGCCGAGCACCGACAACTGGCCCAGCAGCCACAGCGCGAGCGCGCCGATCGGCAGGTACAGCGCGGGCAGGCGCGGGAGTTCGTACGTGCCCATCAGCAACTGGTTGATGCCGTAGGCGCCGATCATGCCGAGCACGATGCCGAGCGTGGCGAGCAGGAAATTCTCGGTCTGGAAATAACGCAGGATCTGCCCGCGGGTCGCGCCCAGCGCGCGGCGAACGCCGATCTGCTTGGTGCGCTGCTGCACCCAGAAACTGGCGAGGCCGACGATGCCGAGCGCCGTCACCACCAGCAACGCGATGATCACCGCCATCAGCAGCCAGGCCATGTTGCGGTCCTGCTGGTAGTAATCGGCCTTGACCTGGTCGAACGTGTCCTGGTCGAGGATGATGCGGCGATTGCTGTTCTTCTCCAGTGCGGCGACCGCGGCCTTCTGCACTTCGGCGCGGCGCGCGGGATCGGTGCGCAGCACGAAGCGGCCCATCGTGGTGTCGCGCAGCGGCAGGATCACCGAGTACCCGGCCGCGGCGGGGCCGCCGTTGTCGTTGGGGCGGATCAGGCGATCGACCACGCCGACCACGCGATGCGGCACGTCGTCCGCGTTCCAGCTGTAGATCAGCTTGCCGACCGCGCTCTGTCCCGGGAACAGCTTCTGCGCCACTTCGCGGGTGACGATCACCGCCGGGATGCTCAGCTTGGAGCCGGGCTTGTTGAACGCCTCCCAGTCCACGTACTCGTCATCGTTGAAATCACGGCCCTCGACCACGCGCAGGCCCAGTGCATCGACCAGGTCGGCACCGAGATAGGTCGAAGCGTCGAGGTTGGGGACGTCCTGCTTGGGCTGCAGCGACACCGAGCTGTTCCACGAGGAGTGGTCGAACGGCACCTGGTTGAGCGCGGCCGCGGCCTTCACCCCGGGAATCGCGCGTAACGCGGCGATGTCCTGCTTCGCCAGCGCAGTCGCGTCGTCGGACTTGCCGATCCCGGCGACATTGATGCGCACCAGTTCGGAATCGGCCATGCCGGTCGGGCGATCCATGCGCTCCAGGCGCTGGCTGATGAGGAACACCGCGTTGCAAATGATCGCGCAGCTCAGCGCGATCTCGAGCACGATCAGCGCGGACGCGGTCTTGTGCCGGCGCAGGGTGGAAAGGATGGGGCGGATGTCCATGGGGTTCTCCGGTTTCTGCCCATTCCCCCGCTTGCGGGGGAAGGTTGGGAAGGGGGCTTCGGATGCTGCGACAGGATGTTGGCGACTTGCCCCCACCCGGGCCCTCCCCCGCACGCGGGGGAGGGACATTCACTTCATTGCGACTTCAACTGGATCGCCGGCGCGACCTGCATCGCGCGCCACGCCGGCAGCAGCCCGGCGAGCACGCTGCTGATGAGCGCAAGCGCGAAGGTGGCGAGCAGCATCGGCAGGTCGAGGTGCGCGAGTTCGGCGTAGCTGTCCGGTTGCTGCCGCACCGCCCACAGCCCGAGCAGGGCGAGGCCGAGCCCGGCGGTGCCGCCGACGATGCCGATCGCGCCGGCTTCGACCAGGTATTGCGCGAACACCGCGCGGCGCGAGGCGCCCAGTGCGCGGCGTACGCCGATTTCCGGTTCGCGGCGCATGAACTTCGCCAGCAGCAGGCCCACGGTATTGAGCAGGCACACCAGCAGGAAGCCGAATGCCAGCCACAATTGCAGGCGCACGTCGCTGGGCACAGCTTGCTTGAACTCCAGCCACTGCATCACGTTGTCGAGGCGCACGTTGGTCGGGCGTTCGAAGCGGCCGGCCGCGCGCTGCTGGCTGGAATAGTTCTCGAGGTAGCGCTTGTAATCCGCCGCCCTGGACGGATCGTCGAGCTCCACCCAGTACTGGATCCAGGCGCAGGGCGCATTCAATCCGGTGCTGCCTTCCGCATCGGTCTGGTCGCCCCAGCAGTCCATGTTGCCCTGGCTCCCGAGCTTGAGCGCGCGCGAGGTCGAGAACGGCACGAACACCTGCTCGACCGCGCTGAAGCGATCGTTGGTGAGGTCGTAGAACTTGGGCGTCGGCCGCCAATCGGCGAGCACGCCGACGATGCGGAAGCTGCTGTCGCCTGCGCGCAGGGTCTTGCCCACGCTGTTGCCGCCGCCGAACAGCTTCTCGTTGAGTTCCTTCGAGATCACCGCGACCTGGGCGCGGCCTTCGTCGTCCGCGCTCGTCCAGCCGGAGCCGAAGGCGAAGGGCACGTCGAACATCGGGAAGAAATCCGCGCTGGTGTAGCGCGCGTCGACCGCGAACGGCTGGATCTTGCCGTCGGCCGATTCCACCGAAACCGCGCCGCCGCTCATCATCGCCTGGCGGTCGCCTCGGTGTTCGCGCAGCAGGGCTTCGGCGTCGAAGCGCGTCATCTGTTCCTCCGGCTCCTCGCCCGGGGTCTGGCCACGGGCGGTGCGCGGTTCCAGGCGCGGGTAGAACAACTTGTCGCTCTTCTGCGGGATCGGGTCGCCGGCGAGGATGTGGAACACGGTGAGCGTGGTCATGCTCGCGCCGATGCCGAGCGCGATCGCCAGCACCATCAGTGCGGTCAGGACCTTGTTGCGCCGGAAACTGCGCAGGGCGAGGTTGCAGTAATAGCCGAACATGGCGGCGGCCTCAGGCGGTGGGGGAAGGTTCGGTCGCGGCCACGCGCGCGAGCCGGCTCAGGCCCGGTTCCACCGAAATGTCGGTGGCCATGCCGTCGACGATGTGCACGTTGCGTTGCGCGCGCGCGGCCAGTTCCGGATCGTGGGTCACCATCACGATCGTGGTGCCGGCGGCGTTGATTTCCTCCAGCAGTTCCAGCACGCCGCGCGCCATCTGCGAATCGAGGTTGCCGGTCGGTTCGTCCGCCAACAGGAGTTTCGGGGTGCCGGCGAGCGCGCGCGCGATCGCCGCGCGTTGCTGCTGGCCGCCGGAGAGTTCGGTCGGGTAGTGCTTCATGCGCGAACCCAGCCCGACCTGCGACAGCGCCTTCTCGATGCGTTGCCTGCGGTCGGCCGCGTCGAAACCGCGGTAGCGCAGCGGCACGTCGACGTTGTCGAACAGGTTCAGGTCCGGGATCAGGTTGAACCCCTGGAAGATGAAGCCGATCTTCTGGTTGCGCAGCTTGCTGCGCGCATCGTCGGACAGGCCGCGCACGTCCTGGCCATCGAGCGTGTAGGTGCCGCCGGTGAATTCCTCCAGCAGGCCCGCGATGTTGAGGAAGGTGGTCTTGCCCGAGCCCGAGGGGCCGGTGACGGCGACGAATTCGCCGTCGCGCACGTGCAGGTCGAGCGAACGCAGCGCGTGGGTTTCGACCAGCTCGGTGCGGTAGACCTTGGTGACGGCTTGCATCTGCAACATGGCGGGGTCCTGTCGGAGGAAGGGGAGGAAAGCGCCGGTCAGCGCACGCGCACGAACGGCGGCGGCATGGCGGAAGGCAGGTAGCTGCGGCGGCGCGGCGCTTCGTTGGCCGGTTGCGGCATCGGGTCGAAACGCACCAGCCCGAGCGAAACGCGTTCGGACAGGCGCAGGGGAACGGCGGCGGCGAGTTCGTCCGCGGACCAGTTCCGCGGGAAATCGTGCGCCGGGTAGTACGGATTGTCTTGCGAATACATGGTCATTCTCCCGAGATGCGGACTTTCTGCGAATCGCCGAACGCGTCGGCGCCCGAAACCACGATGCGGTCGCCTTCCTTCGCACCGGCGAGGATTTCGACTGCGTTGAGACTGCTCGCGCCGGTGCGGATGTCGCGCTTGACCGCGCTGCCGCCGTCCATGACGTAGGCGCTGTTGCCACCGCCCTGTTCCAGGAACGGACCGCGTTCGACCTGCAAGACGTTGCGGCGCGTGTCGAGCAGGATGCGCGCGGACAGGCGCTGGTTCTGGCGCAGGCCGGGCGGCTGCTTCGACTTGAAGCGCAGGCGCGCGGCGACTTCGCCGTTCACCACTTCCGGCGACACGGCCGAGACCTGCGCGTCGAGCGTGCCGGTCGAACCGGTGACCTGCGCCGGCATGCCGATGGCGAGGTCGCGGGCGAAGCTTTCCGGCACCTTGATCTCGACCTCGAACACGGAAAGATCGACCACGCTCAGCACCGGCGCATTGGCCGCGACGTTTTGCCGCTGCGCGATCAGCACCTGCCCGACCTGGCCGTCGAAGGGCGCACGCAGGGTGAGCGCATCGACCTGGCGCTGGAGTTCGGCGACGACCGCGCGCTGGCGATCGGCGAGCAGCTTCTTGTTGCGCAGGTCCAGCCCCGCGCCTTCGCCGAGCAGGCTGGAATCGGTGCGCGCGCTGGCCAGTCCCAGGTCGGCCTTCTTCAACGCGTCCTGCGCGCGCGCCACGTCGATCTGCGCGACCGCGCCGCCTTCAAAGGCGCGCTGGTTGCGCTCGAGGTCGCGTTCGGCGGCGATGCGGTCGATCTGCGCCTGGTTGAAGGCCTTGCGCGCGTTCGAACGCGTGATCTGCGCATCGAGCGCGGCGCGGCTGGCCTCGGCTTCGAGCCCGGCGAGCGTGGCCTGTTCCTGCGCGAGCTGGCTGCGCAGTTCCGGGCTGTCGATTTCGGCCAGCGCCTGGTCCTTCTTCACCGCGTCGCCCGCGACCACGTTCAGGGTCACGGTGCCGCCGGCGATGGCGTACAGGGTCGGGCTGTTGGCGGCGATGACGCGGCCGTCGGCGGAGATGTCGCGCACCAGGTCGCCGCGGGTCACGGTCGCGATGCGCACGCGCGAGGCATCGTAGGAGCGCGCGCCGCCGGTCCAGCCCGACACCAGCCAGGCGCCGACCGCGACCAGCGCGATGGCGCCCACGGCGATGGACAGCACGCGGCGGCGATTGGCCGCCGCCGCCGTGGCCGGGGCGGTCTGCACGGGGCGGTCCTGGGCGGAGGTGTCGCGGATGCTCATGAAGTTCGCTTGCATTGGCGGATGCCTGTCTTATGCAGGATGCGTGCCAACTGCAAACGGTTGAATCGGAAGGAAAAATTTTTCTCGGACGAGTGTCCGGCCATGTGTCCGGGCGTCCGCGTGGACGCCGTCGGCGTTGATGCGATGGGTTGCCGGATGCAATTCCGCCCATGGTTCGACGAACTCGACACGAACTGAACCACGACGCGCGCCGGCGAACGGAGAGGGGGAGAAATCCCTAAAATGCGCGTTCCTACCCGCGGGATTCCCCCTTCCATGTGCGGCATCGTCGGCGCGATCGCGGATCGCGATGTGGTCCCGGTCCTGATCGAAGGGCTGAAGCGTCTCGAATACCGCGGCTACGACTCGGCCGGCATCGCCGTGGTCGCGGGCGAAGCGGTGCGCCGCGTGCGCCGCACCGGGCGCGTCGCGGAAATGGAAAGCGCGGCGCTGGCCGAAGGTTTCCACGCCACGCTCGGCATCGGCCACACGCGCTGGGCCACGCACGGCGGCGTGACCGAGGGCAACGCGCACCCGCACATCAGCCATGCCGATCTCGCGCTGGTGCACAACGGCATCATCGAGAACCACGAGCAGCAGCGCGAACGCCTGCGCGCGCTCGGCTACGAATTCGAATCGCAGACCGACACCGAGGTCATCGCCCACCTCATCCACCACTACCGTGCGCAGGGCGATTCCCTGCTGGTCGCGCTGCAGCGCGCGGTGAAGGAACTGGACGGCGCCTATGCGCTGGCGGTGATCGACAAGCGCGATCCATCCACGCTGGTCGCCGCGCGCATGGGCTGCCCGCTCCTGGTCGGCCTGGGCGAAGGCGAGAACTTCGTCGCCTCCGACGTGTCCGCGATCGTCTCGGCGACGCGCCGGGTCATCTTCCTCGAGGAAGGCGACACCGCCGAAGTGACCCGCGACGGCGTGCGCGTGTTCGACGCGAAGGACGCCGAAGTCCTACGCGACGTGCATGTCTCCGACGTGTCGCTGGCCTCGCTCGAGCTCGGCCCGTACCGGCACTTCATGCAGAAGGAGATCCACGAACAGCCGCGTGCGATCGCCGACACCATCGAGGCGGCGATCGACGACAACGCGTTCTCGCCGCAGCTGTTCGGCGCCGACGCGGAAGTCGTTCTGCGCGACATCGAGGCGGTGCAGATCCTCGCCTGCGGCACCAGCCATTACGCCGGCCTGGTCGCGCGCTACTGGATCGAAGCCATCGCCGGCATTCCCTGCGCGGTCGACATCGCCAGCGAATACCGCTACCGCGACGTGGTCGCAAACCCGAAGCAGCTCGTCGTCACCATTTCCCAGTCCGGCGAAACGCTGGACACGATGGAGGCGCTGAAATACGCGAAATCGCTCGGGCAACAGCGAACGCTGTCGATCTGCAACGTGCCCGAAAGCGCGATCCCGCGCGCCAGCCGCCTCGTCTACTACACGCGCGCCGGCGCCGAGATCGGCGTGGCCTCCACCAAGGCCTTCACCACCCAGCTGGTCGCGCTGTTCATCCTCACCTGCACGCTGGCGAAACTCCGCGGTCGCCTCGATGCGGCGCAGGAAGCCGGATACCTCGATGGCCTGCGCCAGTTGCCGGGCAGCGTGCAGCACGCGTTGAACCTCGAACCGCAAGTCGCCGTCTGGGCCGACAGGTTCGCGCCCAGGCAGCACGCGCTGTTCCTCGGTCGCGGCATGCACTACCCGATCGCGCTGGAAGGCGCGTTGAAGCTCAAGGAAATCTCCTACATCCACGCCGAGGCCTATCCGGCCGGCGAACTCAAGCACGGGCCGCTGGCGCTGGTCGATGCGGAGATGCCGGTGGTGGTGATCGCGCCCAACGATTCGCTGCTGGAAAAGGTGAAGTCCAACATCCAGGAAGTGCGCGCGCGCGGCGGCGAGATGTTCGTGTTCGCCGACGCCGACAGCCACTTCGGCGAATCCGAAGGCGTGCACGTGATCCGCACCCCGCGCCACGTCGGCGTGCTCTCGCCGATCGTGCACGCGATCCCGGTGCAACTGCTCGCCTACCACGCCGCATTGGCGCGCGGCACCGACGTCGACAAGCCGCGCAACCTCGCCAAGAGCGTGACGGTCGAATAACGCAGGCGGAACCGCCAATCCCGCGTTGGCGGCTTGTCCCACGCGCGAAGGGCCCGCGGCATACAATCGCTTCCGGGGACCCTTGGCCGTCGTGTTCGCCCGCGGACCGGGAGCGCACATTGGCCGCCCGCGGGTTTCATCGCATCGCCCTCGTGGGGCGGTTTTCCGCGCCATCACCGGATCGAATGCCGCGCTCCATGAAATACGTCTTCGGGGAATTCGAGCTCAATCCGGCGACGCGGGAACTCCTGCGCGACGGCAAGCCCGTGCCGCTCCGCCCGCGGTCCCTCGAATGCCTGGTGTACCTGATCGAACATCGCGATCGCGCCGTCGGGCGCGATGAACTGATTTCCGCGGTCTGGGGCAAGGTCGATGCCGCCGACACGGTGGTCGCGCAAGCCCTGCTGCGCGCGCGCAAGGCACTGGACGACACCGGAAGCCAGCAGGGCATGATCCGCACGCTGCCCCGGTTCGGTTACCGCTGGGTCGCGCCGATCCGCGAAGTGTCGACGTCGCACGACGCGGGATCGCGTCACCGAGACGACCCCGCGCATGCGTACGGCGCCGAAGTCGCGTCGACATGGGGCGATGCCGCGGAATACGCCACGGCATCGACGGTGTCCGAGGCGGACATGCCGGACGGGGATGCGGAGCGTGCGTACGCCGTGGTGACGGCGACGCCGATCGCTGCGCAGGAAGATGCAGGAAGCGAAGCACCCGCGGCGGATGCGACGCGGGATCCCCACGCGGAAGCGATCGCGACGCGCGGTGCGACACGGAAGCCCCGTCGATCGCGCTACGCCGTGTCCGCTTGCATCGTGCTGCTGCTGGCGATCGGCCTCGGCTTCCTCCTGCATCGGCATTTTTTCGGGGCGCGCGCGCCCGCGGCCACGAACGATACGGTTCTGGTCATGCCGGTTGCGGTGGTGCCGGGGGATTCCGAGAGCGCGTGGGTTCGCCTCGGCGCGATGGACTACATGGCCACGCGGCTTCGCGGCAGCGGCGTCAACGTGTTGCCGAGCGAAGAGGCCCTGCGCCTGGCCGCGGCGATCGAAGGCGATGCACCCGCGGCCGCGCGCAGGAAACTGATCGCGATCAGTGGCGCCCGCTGGATCGCCTTGCCGGAAATGCATCGACAAGGCAGCGCATGGTCGATTCGCCTGCGCGTGTTCGATGCGCGATCCGAACGAACGATCGACGGCCGCGGCGATGCCGCGCTCGCCGCCGCCGCCGCCGCGGCGGACGCTTGGCTGCGGCAAATGGGAGAACAAGGAAAGGTCGGGCCGCCGCCTGGACCCCAGGCGGAACGGTTGCATCGGATCGACGCGGAAATCCTCGCCGGCCGGTTGACCGAGGCTCGCCGCCTGGTCCGATCGTCGTCGCCGGCCGAGCGCGGCGACCCCCGGTTCCTCCTGCGCGAAGGGAAACTCGAATTCCGCGCCGCCAACCTCGATGCGGCGGCGCGGTGCTTCCAGGAAGCGCTGGATCGAACGTCGTCCGAGGAGCAGGACACGAAGGTCGGCGCCTTGCTCGGACTCGGCAACGTCTCGCGCGCGCGCAACGACCTCGATGGCGCGGAGCAGCGCTATTCGCAGGCGCTGGAGTTGCTCGGATCCTCGCCCGCGCAACGCGTCGATGCGCGCCTGATGGGCATCGCCTACCAGGGGCGCGGTATCGTCCGCGCCGAGCACGACGACTTCGACGCCGCCGCCCGCGACATGGGGCAAGCGCGCGTGTGGCTGCAACGCTCCGGGGACCTGATCACGCTCGCCGTCGTCGGCCACAACCTCGGCAATGTCGAGGCCTTGCGCGAGGACTACGTGCAGGCCTTGCGCGAATTCGACCGCTCGATCGGGACCTTCGAACGCTTCGGCGTGACCGATTACCTCGCCAATTCCCTGCACGAAAAGGCGGAAGTGCAGCTGGCGCTGGCCAGGCCGATGGAGGCGAGCGAGACCATGCGGCTTGCAGACGCGCAATTGCCGAAGCTCGAGGACGACGGTTTGGCAGCCGAGATCCTGCTGACGAAGGCGAAGGTCCAGATCGCGCTGGGGCGATTGCGCGAAGCCGGCGCATCGTTGGCCGACAGCCGCTCGCGCGGCATGCAGGATGCGGATCCGCGCATGCTGGAATTGCGGCTGCGCCTGCATCTGGCGCGGGGCGAATTCGCGCAGGCCCGGACGCTGGCCGCCGATGCGTCGGCCGCGAAAGACGCGAACGGCGGATTGCTGCTCGCCGCGGTCCAGGCGGCATTGCGGGCACGCGATCCCGCGCTCGCGAAGGCGTGGCTGGCGGGTGCGACGCAAGGAGCGCAGTTGAAGCAAGCCGCCTTCGCTGCGGCGCTGGCGCAAGCCTTGATCGATCGCGCCGCCGGGAAATCGGCGGACGCCCTGGCGCAGGGGGAACGCGCGGCCGCGGTGCAGGGCGCCCGCGAATCGCCCGACAGCGAGATCCAGATTGGCGTACTGCGGGCGATGGTGTTGTTGGATACGCATCAGTATGGAGCGGCCTCGGCCATCATCGGCGAGTTGGAAAAATATTCGGAAACCGATTACCGCGTGGCTTGGGTGATGTCGCGGCTCTTCCAGGCCCTTGGCGATCGGCCGGCCTTCATTTCCGCGAACGGGCGGGCCAAGGCGCTGGCCGGGGAGCGCGATCCCTCGATCGAACCCGTGTTCTAGCGGGTCCACGCGGGTGCGGGGCCGGGACGCGCACAGGGCGAGAGTCATGACCGGACGATCTCCATCCGGTTTCGTTTCCATCACCTTGCCCCTTTGCCCCATTGCGATGGAGCGGGACGAAGGGGGAAGGTGGGCCCCATGGCGGCGCTGCACGCCGCGACCCGTCCCCCGAAGCGGTCGCCGTGCCGCGCCGTCGCCCCTTCCGGAGGACGACGATGCATCCCAATTCCAGACTGCTGCTGGCGGCCGCCGTAGCCATGGCGATCGGCACCGGGGCGGTGGCTACGGCCAAGCCCGGGAACACCGCCCTCGATCCCGTGGTGGGGCGCGCGGCGCGCCTGATCCCCGGCCATGCCGGCACCGCCCGCGCATCGTCGCAGGACCGTTTCATCGCCCGCGGCGCGATCGTCGATGCCGACGGCACCGAACACGTGCGCTTTGAGCGCAGCTACCGCGGGCTGCCGGTGATCGGCGGCGACCTGGTCGTGCATTCGCGCAACGGGCGGTTCAAGTCGATGTCGCTGTCACTGCACGAACCATTGGCCTTGGCGGTGCACCCGACGCTGACCCCCGAAGATGCCATGGTGATGGCGGGCGCCGATTTCGGCAGCGATTTCGCGGGCGCACCGGAGCGCACCCTGGTCGTGTACGCGCGGGGCGAGGCGCCACGGCTTGCGTGGAAGGTGCGCATGTCCAACGAACGCGCCGACACGACCTACATCGTCGATGCGCACACCGCGGCCATCCTCGACCGCTGGAGCAACCGCGAAACGGCGGCGGCCACCGGCAAGGCGAAGACGATGTATTCGGGCGACGTGGCCTTGGCCACGAATTCGATCAGCGGCGGTTACGAATTGCGCGATCCTTCGCGCGGGTCGATGCGGACGATCGACGGCTCCAACAGCCGCACGTCAGGCCAGGTCTACACCGACAGTGACAATACCTGGGGCAATTCCGCCGCTTCCGACAAGGCGACCGCCGCCGCCGAAGCGCAATACGGCGCCGCGACCACCTGGGACTATTACAAGAACGCGCATGGCCGCAACGGCATCGCCAACGACGGCAAGGGCAGCTACAGCCGCGTGCACTACGGCAAGCGCTACGCCAATGCCTACTGGTCGGATGCGTGCTTCTGCATGACCTACGGCGACGGCGACGGCGTGAGCATCGGGCCGCTGGTGTCGCTGGACATCACCGGCCACGAAATGAGCCACGGCGTGAACGCGAACACCGCCGACCTCATCTATTCGGGCGAGTCGGGCGGATTGAACGAAGCCAATTCCGACATCCTTGGCACGATGGTCGAATTCCAGGCCAACAACGCCCACGACACGCCCGATTACATGATCGGCGAGGAAATCGTCATCGGCAACGTGCCGGGCAGCGCCAACCAGATTGCCCTGCGTTACATGTTCGACCCGATCAAGGACGGTCGTTCCCCGGGTTGCTACGCGAGCGACATCGGCGCGCTGGACGTGCATTACTCCTCCGGCGTCGCCAACCGGTTCTTCTACCTGCTGGCCGAAGGCAGCGCCTCCAGGACCTACAGCGGCGTCAAGCACTACGCCCCGACCTGCAACGGCGCCAGCGTCACCGGCATCGGGCGGGCCAAGGCCGCAAAGATCTGGTATCGCGCGCTGACGGTGTATTTCACCAGCGATGCCAACTATGCCGCCGCGCGGATCGCGACGATCAATGCCGCGAAGGATCTGTACGGCGCGAACTCGACCGAAGCCAAGGCGGTGGCGACCGCGTGGTCGGCGGTGAAGGTGAATTGAACGGCGTTGCGCGGACGTCCGATCCGCGCCCATCGCAAGGGTTGAACCTCCAGCATTCGAAAAGGGAAACGATGAATCGTCCTCTCCGCCAACACGGCGCGCGCCTCCGCAAGACATCCAGGATTTCACCGATGACCCGCGCCATCCGCGACGCGATGGCGGTTTCGGTGGCGATGCTCGCGTTGTCCGCCGGCGGTATCGCGCATGCCGGAACGCGCGGTCCGGTCGTAGCTCCGGGCACTGCTCCCCTCGAACGCGCCTTCTTCCTGCGCGTACCGGACACCGCGCCGGTCGACCTGACCAGGATCGATGCCGACGAGCATCCGCGCACGGTCCACCCGGGCATCGTCCTCGCGTTGCCGGCGGAGTTCGACTACACCAACCAAGACGACATCGACGTCATCGAACATGTCGTGAACGGCACCGCCTCCGCGGTGGGCCTGTACGGCGCGGCGGTGGAAACCACCACCCTGCGCAACTACGGCGACGTGTCGGTTTCCGCCGAAAGCGTGTACGGCGACGCCGCTGCGTATGGCGCGCTCGAATACGCCGGCGGCGCGGGCATCGGCCTGATGATCAACGGCGGCGACATCCAGGTCGATGCCTCGGCCGGCGCCGGCATGCGAGCGGACGCGACCGGCATCAACATCGTGGGCGACGTCGCAAGCATCTTCAACGACGGCAGCATCGGCGTCGCCGCCACCGCCGGCGACGGCGGCCTCGCCGATGCGCGTGCCGCGCGTTCCTACGGTTCCTACACGAACGTTTCCAACTATGGGGCGCTGACCGCCAGCGCGACTGCCGATGGCGGCACCGCCACGGCGCGCGGCGCCGATTCCCTCGGCTTACTGGGTTCTTCGGTCTACAACGCCGGCGACATCCAGGCCCGCGCCACGGCCGATGGTGGCGAGGCAATCGCCTTCGGCAGTTATTCGGTGGGGATCAACTACGGGGCCTACGCCAACAACCTCGGAACGATCTCGGCGCACGCGATCGGCGACAGCGCCAACGCCTATGGCGCGCTCACGGCGTCGGCGTACTACGGGAACGCGATCACGACCAATGCCGGCGACATCAGCGCGATCGCCGAAGGCGGGATCGCGGAATACGGCGAAGCGGAAGCCATCGCGTTCGGCGCCTACAGCTCCGCCCTGGTCTACGACGCGGTGGTCGACAACAGCGGAACGATCTCGGCCACGGCCCTCGCCATGGCGGACATCAGCGGCACCGACGGCTTCCTGCAGGCCAAGGCGGTCGGCGCGGAATCGGTCAGCACGTACGGCTACGGCGACGCGGTCATCGCCAATTCCGGCGCGATCGAGGCCACTGCGATGGCCAGCCAGGGCTACGCCTCGGCCTGGGGCGCGGCCGTGCAGTCCAGCGGCCAGTTCTATGGCGCGTCGCTGATCGACAACGACGGCGCCATCTCGGCCTATGCCTATGCCGACATCGGCGTGGGGACGGCTGCAGGTGCCTACGTGTTCAATCTGGTTTCCGAAGCGGACATCGTGAACCACGGCGACATCACGGCCACCGCGCGGGTCCGAAGCGGCATTCCCTACGTGTCGGTGAACTATGCCTATGCGACTGGCGTCAAGGCCTCCAGTGCCTATGGCACCGCAACGGTCGCCAATGACGGGGGCATCACGGCGATTGCCTCGGGCGAAGGCGCCATCGTCGGCGCCCGCGGCATCCAGGCCAGCGGCACGTACGTGTCGGTCACGAACGCCGAGGGCGCGAGCATCGATGCCACCGGCGAGGTGGATGTGTTCGGCGGCGGCTTCGCGACCGGAATCGAGGCCAACGGCATCTACGGCGTGGACGTGGTCAACGATGGCGACATCGACGTCTATGGGCATGCGCACGCCTACGGCACCCACTACGGCGCGGGCAGGGCCGTCGGCATCTACGCCGCGGCTGGCTATTTCGGCAATGTTTCGGTAACCAACAATGGCGACATCTCCGCGGTCGCCGTCGCCGAGGATAGCCTCAGCTTTGCCCAGGGCGGCGCGGGCGCCACCGGAATCGACGCTTACGCCAAGTACGACGCGACGATCGTCAACGCGGGCGACATCACGGCCGCCGCGCAAGCCCAGTTCGGCATCGTCGGCACCTATGGCGCCATCGTGCATGGCAAGTACAGCAGCAGCCTGGTGAACGATGCGGGTTCGCACATCCTGTCCGAAGCGACCGTGGGCAGCTCGGACGCCGATGGTTACGGCGGGCGCGCCGTCTCGTTCGGCGTGCACATGTTCGGCAACGGCATGGACCACGGCGAAATCGACAACGACGGCAGCATCGTCTCCCGCGCCACGTCCATCCCGGGCAGCGTCGCCAACGCCAATCCGGGCCTTGCCACCGCCTTCGGCGCCGCTGTCGGCGCCTATTCCAACGTGCTGGACGGAACGCTGGTCAACCACGGCGACATCGAGGCGAGCGCCAGCGCCGACTTCGGCTACGCGACCGCGTATGCCGGCTTCGTGCTGGCCGGGTACGACGCCGAAATCGCCAATACGGGCAACATCGGTGCGAGCGCGACGGCGGCCGGGGGCAATGCCTTCGCGGTCGGCAGCCATGCCTATGCGTCGCACGAGACCGTGACCTACGACTGCACCTACGTCATGGGTCCCTATGGCGGTTACAACGTGTGCGATTACAGCAATCCCCATGTCGTCGTAGATGGCGGCGAATCGCGGATCAGCAACCAGGGCGACATTACCGCGCTGGCGAACGCGGCCGGCGGCGAAGGCTACAGCTATGGCGCGAGTTCCATCGGCGCGTTCTCCGCGCAGATCGACAACGCCGGCGCCATTGCGGCCAGCACCACCGCCGACATCGCCATGGCGACCGGCGCACTGGTCCGGAGTTCCGATGGCGACGCGAGCCTGGCCAACGGCGGCGACATCATCGCGAACGCGACCGGCACCACCAGCGCGGACGCGACGGGCGCATGGGTGGAAGGCCTGAATGGCGCGACTGTGGAAAATTCCGGGCAAATCCTTGCCGGCGCCTACGGCGCGGGTGCCGCGGCGACGGGGCTGCGGATGGGCGATACCGGCAAAAACGTGCTGACCAACGACGGCACCATCGGCGGGTTCGGCGATGGCACGCGCATCGCGATCCGGTCTGGCGCCGACGCGACCGCGAGCATCGCCAACCACGGAACGCTGGTCGGCGCGATCGTCACCGGCGATCTCGGCGACAGCCTCGACAACGCCGCCGGCGGCACCTGGCAGGCGGTTGGAACGTCGGACTTCGGCGCGGGCGACGACGCCATCGCCAACCACGGCACGGTTTTCATGGACAACGCGACCATCCGGATGGGCGATGTTGGCGAAGCCCAGTCGCTCGCGGCACCGGCAGGGAACCTGTTCGACAACACTGGCAGCCTCGTGGTGTCGGGCGACGGGAACCTGATCGACATGGGCGCGGATAATCCGTCCGCGTTCGAAAACAGCGGCTTGATCAGCTTCGTCGATGGCGCGGCCGACGATGTGCTCACCGTGGCCGGCGACTTCACCGGCGAAGGCGGGATCGACCTCGATGTCAGCGGCCTGCATGGGACGAGCGACCTGCTGTATGTCGATGGCGATGTGGCGGATGCGTCGATGCAGACATTGAACGTGAACCTGGTGGACCTGCCGACCGGCCCCGGCGCCATCGACATCGCGCTGGTGACGGTCGACGGGAGTTCCGCGGCTGCCAATTTCGCGCTGGGCGACGTGGCGCATGCGCCGGGCTTCCTGACGTGGGACTTCCGCCTGGATTCGCGCATCGATGTTTCGGGAGCGAGGGATGTGTTCTCGCTCGGGATCGCCGCCACCGGCTTGAGCGATGCCGGCGTCCTCGCGGCGAACGCCGCGTCCGGCGCGGCGGGCATGCTCGATGCGCAAATCGGCACCTTCAGGCAGCGCATGGGCGTGAACCCGTACGGCGACGAGGGCAAGGTATTGAGCGCGTTCTTCCGCACCTACACCAGCGAAGGCGACGTCGATCCCGCGCATTCCGCCGGCAATGTCGGGCAGGGCGGCGACTTCGCCTACCACCAGAACGCGTCGGGCAACGAAGTCGGGATCAACGCCAACGTGTTCGGCAATTTCCACGCCGGCCTGGTGTTCGGCCATGCCGATGGCCGCCAGCGGCTCGCCGGTGGCCCTGGCAGCAACCGCATGGACGGCATGGCCTGGGGCTGGTACGCGACCTGGCTCGTGCCGCAAGGTTTCTATGTCGACCTGTCCGGTCGCTGGATGGCGGTGGACATCGCATCGACCTCGTCCGCGGGCAGGGTGAATGGCCGCGCGCGCACCGGCGCCTGGAACCTCGAAACCGGGTACGAATGGAACGTCGGCGGGCTCTCGGTCGTCCCGCAGCTGCAGTACACCCACACCAAGGTCGAGGACGCGCGTTCGGTCCAGGACGACGGCACCGCCTTCGTCTCGCAAGGCACGTCCTCGCGCGGTCGCCTCGGCGTCGAGGTGAGCAAGACCTTCGCGGTGGGCAATGTCCGCTGGACGCCGTACGGTTCGCTGAATGCCGTCCGCGAGTTCGATGGCGACTACGCCTACGTCGTGGCCGACGGCTTCGCCGGCGCGACCGGCACCAAGGGCACCAGCGCGATGGCGGAACTGGGCGTGGGCATGCAGGCGCGCGGTTGGGGCTTCACCATCGGCGCGAACTGGGTCGATGGCGGCGCGGTCGGGAGCACGGTCGGTGGACAGGCACTGGTGCGGTTCGCCTGGTGATGCACCATGCGATTGCGCGGGGCGCCGCTCCCGCAATCACCGTTCCATTGCAGTCGGAGTAGCAATTCCGTGGCGACAGAAAACAACCAGGACGCGACTCCGACCGGAGGCGGCAGCGACAAGCCGGAACTCGAAACCGGGCTGGATACGGTGGGCATCGATGCGCCTGCGCGCGCACCCACTCCGGCCAAGCCCGGCAACGCGCCGAAGGACATCACCCAGCTGAAGGTCGACAAGTCCTGCTCGCGCGGGCTCGCCGGCTGGCTCGGCCAGCATCGGCTGTCGCTGGCGATCACGTCCTACCAATCCGGCCGCATCTACCTGGTCGGCAGCGACCAGAAGGGCCGGGTCTCGTTCTTCGAGCGCATCTTCGAGCGTGCGATGGGCGTGGTCGGCAACGCGCAGCGCATCTACCTCGGCGGCCTGTACCAGTTGTGGCGCTTCGAGAACGTGCTGCGGCCGAACGAGGTCATCCATGGCCAGTTCGACAAGTGCTACGTGCCGCGCAACGCGCAGACCATCGGCGACCTGGACATCCATGAGCTCGGGATCCAGGCCAACGGCAAGGTCGTGTTCGTCAACACCAAGTATTCCTGCCTGGCCGAATTGAGCCAGACCCACAGCTTCAAGGCCGTGTGGAAGCCGAAGTTCATCAGCAAGCTCGCGCCCGAGGACCGTTGCCATCTGAACGGATTGGCGATGGTCGATGGCAAGGCGAAATACGTCACCGCGGTGTGCCGCAGCGACAGCGTCGATGGCTGGCGCGATCGCCGCGCCGACGGCGGCGTGGTGATCGATGTCGAGACCGACGAAATCGTGTGCGAAGGCTTGTCGATGCCGCATTCGCCGCGCTGGCACAACGGCAAGCTGTGGCTGCTGAACGCCGGCACCGGCCACCTGGGCTGGGTCGACTTCGAGAACAAGGCGTTCGTGCCGCATGCGTTCGTGCCTGGGTTCGCGCGCGGGTTGTCGATCATCGGCAACATCGCCGCGGTGGGCCTGTCGAAACCGCGCAACCAGCGCTTCGAAGGCCTGCGGCTGGACGAGGAGTTGAAGAAGCGCGACGCCGACCCGTGGTGCGGGGTGCAGATCGTGTCGCTGACCACCGGCGACGTGGTGAACTGGATCCGCTTCGAGGGCGACATCAGCGAGATCTTCGACATCAGTTTCCTGCCGGGCGTGAAGCATCCGATGATGATCGGCCTGCGGACCGCTGAAATCCGCGACCTGATCACCTTCGAATCCGATTTCCCCCGGGAAGGAAACGCCTGATGAAGCATTTTCCCGCCATCGGCGTCCTCGCGGCACTCGTCTCGCATGCGGCGAATGCGCAATCGCATGCGCCCGCCGCCGCAACAAACCCTGTCGTTGCCGAGCCGGCCGGGGCCATGTTCAAGGCCTTGGACGCGAACGGCGACGGGCAGTTGTCGCTCGCGGAGTTCCGTGCCGGTTGGCAGCGGCTGCAGGCGGCCGCCGAGATCCAGGCGGCGCTGGCCCGGCAGTTCGCCGCCCTCGATGCCGACCATGACCGCGCCATCGATGCTGGCGAATACGGCAATCTGATGCTGGTGAAGAATGCGGGCAAGGCCGCACCACCGCTGGCGCGGTTCGACGCCGATGGCAATGGCAAGCTGGAATTCGCGGAATACGCGAGGCTGGTCGAAACCCTCGCGCCGCAGCAGCAGTCGCGCAAGGATGGCAGCAGGTGAAGGTCGAATTCGTTTCGGCCTGGAAGCAGGTGACGACCGGACTGGAACAGGAACTGGTCGGATTCTGGCGCGAACACAACGCGATCCTCGACGAGGATCTTGCGCGGCGCCGGGCGGCGCAGGCGGTATGCGTCGTCCGCGACGAGGACGGCGTGCTCCGCGGCGTCGCCACGGCGGTGGTGAAGGTGCTGCCGCGCCTGCGCCAGCCGATGTATTACTACCGCATGTTCTTTTCCCCCGGATTGCGTGGCCACCAGCAATTCCTGCCTGCGTTCCGGCGCGCGAAGGAGATCCTGCAGGCCTACAACGCATCGCTGGAACGGCCGGAAAGCCTGGGGTTGCTGGTCGAAATCGAGAACGACAAGATCGCCGCGGTCTACAAGCGGGCGCACGAGCCATCGTTCGATGCGACCTTCATCGGATACTCGCCGCGCGGGTTGCAACTGCGGGTGTCCTATTTCGACGATGCAGAATTGTTGCCACCGATTTTGCCGGTGGCGAAAAACGCCGACGACGCGGCGCCATTGCCAATCCCGGACCCGTCGATCGTCCCGGGTTGAGCGCTCGCGCCGAGCCGAAACCACGGCAGCGGGCATCGTTGCCCATGCCCATGCCCATGCCGTGCATCGCCGGCGACCCCGGGTTGTTCGTCGGCGTCGACAAGCCGCGCAACCTCGCCAAGAGCGTGACGGTGGAGTAGTTTCATCCACTGATCCACCGCGGGAGCGAATGCCATGGCCCAGCGCATGCCGACCGTTTTCTTCGGGCATGGCAATCCGAT
>Ga0209023_10002629_pt1 | contig 22195 bp, 18 predicted proteins | sample LakOneMetagenome_FD_187468 | JGI IMG/M metagenome (GOLD analysis project Ga0209023, IMG submission 187468) | Freshwater and sediment microbial communities from Lake Erie, Canada (SPAdes) (version 2) | ecosystem: Environmental > Aquatic > Freshwater > Lentic | place: Lake Erie, Canada...
TAGCAATACAGCAATAACCATTATACTATGGCATATTACATTCCTCTCGCCTGACAATATTTAAATTGCCGAGCCACTCTAACTTAAATACAGGGGAAATTTGTTTGGGAAGTTGTTATTTATCTCTCTAAATCTACCTACACTGCATCTTGCTTTCTACAAATGCAAAGATACGAAATTTAGTGTTAATTTCCTAATTAATTTAGCAAGTTTATTATACTAAAAGCCACTATCAGTATGGATTTTAACAATGTAAAAATTAATGTGTAATATTATTTTTATTAAAGCCTAGTTCAAATGACAGATGCAAAAAAGGATTATTCCAAGGAACCGATAACTCTCAATGAAACTTTTATAGAATTATTTGATAGACTAGAAATTCTTGGAGACTATAAAGGCTTTTTCAATACGTGGGAATGTCCTGACCCCCTTCATTATTCAACAACCCGTATTTCTCGTAATATTTATAAATTCCCTACAGAAGATGTAATTAAACTTACTAAGATCGCTTTAAAAGAAATTGAAGTTTTAATGAATAAGGAAAAAGCTATTTTAAATAAGACCAGAATTATTGATATTGACGAATATGATGACCCTGAATTAAGGGAAATGGATATATTATTTCGAACAAAAGATGAAGTCAAAGAAAGAGTTTATACTGAGATCAGATTGGAACTTTTATTTTACAAAACTAATTTGGAAATTATTTTACAAGATTTATATACTAGTGAAAATTCTTTAAAGGATAAAAATATTGAAACCAAGGTTGAAATAATTATTGGTGATGATTTTAAATTCTCTCAATTAAAACAAATAGGGAATACCATATTGGATAAATACCAAACTGCATTGTTATTTGATTACCTGAGAAAAAAGGAATTAATATTAAGAGTATACGAAGAAAATAATGATGCCTTATCAAAACTGGTTGCAGCACTTACTGGCCATTCAGATCAAAACCTACGTACAAAAGATGGATTTGGGGCTATTGCAAATATTAAGAGTGACAATCTAAAGAATAAACTCAAGGCTGATAGCTCCAATTATAATCTTAACGTGGTTAGGAAAGCCTTACTTCTAATAATTTCTCAAATAGATGAGGACATCATGACCGAAAATAAGAGAGTTCAAAAAAAGTAACCTCCTGGAGTCATTTGTAACCCCCGTTACACCCGCTTTCATAATGTTCCTTTGTATAAGCACTGAGGAAATCAAAAAAGAAAGCGTTGAAATCTTTGCTGAAATCCTGACAATGCCAGTGCCAATCTAATCACATCGCTATTATCAAGCATTTTCTGCTAGACAAATACAGCCGTATTATCTATCAGGCAGGGTATGGCCTTTTCAAAACAATTAAAATTAAAAACAATGGAAAATAATAATTTAAATGAAGCGGCTGAATTTATCGCTAAAGAAATGATAAAAGTAAAACCAGGTGCGGGCTTGAATGAGCTACTTAAAGACATCCCGGATTATTTAACGGTCCACAATATTGATATAGCATTGCTCTTTAGAATAGTAAACGTTCTTAGTAGACTGGAACAGGAAAAAAGAGAAGCCCTTAACTAAAATGGTATGACTAATCAGGAATTGGAAGATGCATTCAAAGTTCTAATTGAAGATGCAAAACGGAAAATGCCAAACGCTACCCCTACTGAAATATTTGCGGAAGTATTTTCTTTTGTTCATGTAATAGCTCTATTCAATTGGAAATACTATTGTCAATGTGTTTGCATCCTTTACAAAATGAAATCAAATAATTTATTTTAAAATTTTTAAATCAAAAAATATGAACTATCAATTCGAGGCGCTAAAAACAACTCCAACATTTCCCAAGACAGTATATAACAATTTACCTCCATTTTTAAAGCAAGTCACAAATGAATTCAGCTCCGACAGACAAAAGGATATTATTCTCCTTAGCAGCCTTGTTGTTCTGGGTGGGTGCTTTTCCAAACTAAAAGGTTTGTATGATAACAATTGGATTCACCCAAATCTTTTTGCGTTTATTATAGGTCCTCCTGCAATAGGAAAGGGTGATATGAAAAATTCTAAATTGTTAGGAAAAACAATTGAAGATGAATACTTAAGATTGCACGAAATAATTAAGAAAACATATCGTAGAGATTTATCCAATTGGATGAAAATGGATAAAAAAGGTTTAGAAGATGCAGGATTAGAGCCCGATAAACCTAAATTATCAGCCTTGTTTATTCCCGGAAACACTTCGTCTGCCGCTTTGTATAGTAGACTTTTGCAAAGTCATAATACAGGAATCATGTTTGAAACCGAAGCAGATGTCCTAACCGAAACGATTAAGCAGGATTGGGGAGGTTGGAGTAATATAATGCGTAAAGCATTCCATCATGAAACTTTAAGTATCAGCAGAAAAGGTGAAGACCTACTTTATAACATAAATAAACCTCGCCTATCTATTCTATTGTCTGGAACGCCTGATCAGGTTCCCAAACTTATAACATCTGCTAGCAATGGTTTAATGAGTAGGTTCTGCTTTTATCTTTTTAATACTGAAATTGAATGGAGGGATCCAAGACCGGATCCCAATAAACAAGACCAGGAACTTTTCTTCACACATTTAAGCCAAAAGGTGTTTGAAATTAAGACCACTTTGGACTCAGATCTTTATTTATTTCAACTAACTAATGAACAATATGATCTATTAAATATTTATTTTAAAAGTGTATTATCTGACGTAGCAAAATTCGATGACAATGAAGCCGCAGCAACTATTAAAAGACTAGGCTTAATCACATTTAGGATAGCAATGGTATTAACCGTTTTAAGAAACATGGATAAATTGGATATTAACAGATCATTAATTTGTAACAATGATGATTTCAATATAGCGATTGAAATGGTCAAAATATTATTAGAACATGCCAAGTTGATGTTGGAGATGATGCCACAAACAGAAACTGGATTAAAGGGAATTACAAATGCTTTGTATGATGCCTTACCAAATGATATTGAATTCACCACTGAAATGGTAAACGAATTAGGACATGCTATCGCCAAAATACAACCAAGACAAGTTTTTAATCATATGCAAAAATTGAGGAGCCTGGGGTATATAAAACATCTTAAACAGGGAAGATATACAAAAGTTGATAAGTTTTTAATTGGTAACGTTGGCAAGGTTAGCAATAGCTATATTTAAAATTAATGAAATAAAATATTTTTATATCAATTGCTAAGATTGCTAAGATTACCATTTTCGATAAAGGCAGCTTCGGTTGCCTTTATTATTATTTACCCCCCGGTCATTAAAATAAAATTACAGATACCCGCCTCCAAATTTTTTGCTGTATGTATTTTTATAAAAAGCACCCCGCCATCAACATCCTATCAGCTTGGGAACGATGATGTATCCCCGGTTAAATCTATACGCCTATGGTTAAAACTTCATACAGGATAATATTTACGCTAATTAAAAAGGTTAGAGGTCAACCGTTGGAAGAGTTGGCCAATGACTGGACTCTCATCATGAAAACCTTTGATGAACGACAAAGGATGGATCAGGAAGCACTTGAAAAAGCGGATAAGCTTATCAACGAAGCCGTTCCCTATCTAAGGATTATTGCAAGCATTGATGGATTTGATTGTCCCAAATTTATTGTAGGATCAAACTCTATTGCTTGGAATGCTTTGGAAATAATAAATCCAACTGTTGTAAGTCTTTGCATTAAAGCTTCTAATATCCACTTAGGTCTTCATAATAAACTAGAACTCTATAACAGGATATGCGAGGCGCAGATAGTATTGCAGCAAATTGAAAACCTTTACATGATTGAAGAAGGTGTTGCAATCCTTAATGAGATGAAGGATAAACTTGCTATCGCATTAGAGCAGGTGAATATTTTCTTGCCCACCTCTGAATCTACTTCGCCTCCTGTGGCGTCGCACTCTTCATCTTAATATCATTTCCCACCTAAAAACAAAAATGTATGGAAATCTCCAGCAAAACTTTTGTGCCTATAAAGCAGTGGCTTTATGGTGAAACTCCTCGTGAGAAGCTTGTAACTAATGGCCTATCTACATTATCAAACTCTGAACTTCTATCTATCCTTATCAACGTAGGACATAGAGAAAAATCAGCTGTGGAATTGGCAAAGGACATTTTGCATTTAGCAGGCGATAATCTTTGTGAGCTCGGTAAGCTATCATTAAATGACCTGCAAAAGATCAAAGGAATAGGTGAAGCTAAATCCACGCTAATAGCCGCAGCCTTAGAACTTGGAAGAAGACGTGAAACTGCAATACCAATGGATAGGGTAGTAATAAGAACAAGCCATGATATCGCCAATTATCTAAAACCTCTTTTAAGGGATTATAATCATGAGGTGTTTGCTGTGATATTTCTTAACCGAGCTAGCAAAATAAAACACTTTGAAATTGTAAGCCGTGGAGGAATAACAGGAACCGTTGCTGATCCCAGGCTAATTCTAAAGAAAGCTGTTGAATTGGAAGCAACATCAATCATTCTTAGTCACAACCATCCTTCTGGAAATTTGAAGCCATCTCAAGCTGATGGAGATCTGACACAGAAGATAAAGCAGGCTGCAAGCTATTTCGACATCAAGGTCTTGGACCATTTGATTATCTCTGACGAGGGCTATTACAGCTTCGCAGATGAAGGGATCATTTAATAAACGTAATCAGTTCACATTTCATAACACTTAAATCTTAAAAAGATGTATGCACTTAAAAACAAAGTCCAGTTGATAGGAAACTTAGGCAATGCGCCTGATGTTAAAACAACTGAGACCGGAAAGAAGCTTGTGAGATTCTCACTTGCTACCAATGAAACTTATCGCAATGCAAGCGGTGAGAAAATAAAGGAAACTCAATGGCACAACTTAATTGCCTGGGGCAACCTTGCAGATATTGCTGAAAAATATCTAAACAAAGGTAGCGAGGTTGCTATTGAAGGAAAGCTGATAAACAGGAATTACACAGACAAAGAAGGGAATAAGAAATACATCACTGAAATACAAGTGAGTGAAATGCTCCTTCTTGGTAGCAAGGCCTCTTCCTAAGTGGTGGAATTGTTCAGCACTTCTCTGTTGAACTAAAACGTCTCAAGCAAAATTAATGCAACTGCGCATGCGCAAAATGGGTCTGCCATAAAACAGCGGTTCATAATTCAACATAATATCCTGCACAAGCTGCATAAACTATGTCAACAAACAATGACACGGATTTATGCAGCTTTCCTTTTTGCTTCAATGCTTAGTTGCTATTGAACAGTGCTTACGACGATTATTCCATTATCAATTTTAGTATGGCGGAATTTCTAATTATTTAAACAATCAAATATTTTACAATGGCACATAATATCAACTTTAATGAACAATCTGGAAAGCACAGCTTCATGTCTGTAAACGAAAAAGCCTGGCATGGCCTAGGACAAATAGTTACAGATTATCCAAATAGCAAGGAAGCCTTAATTTTTGCAGGTCTTGATTACAATGTAGTAAAACGAAAGATCTACACACATGATGGAGAACTACCGAGCGAAACAGACTTTCTAATCCGGGATATTGAAATTCCCAATTCTCACGCTACTATCAGAACTGATACAAACCAGGTGTTAGGAGTTGTTGGAAAAGATTATGAAATAGTTCAAAATGTTGATGCATTCAGTTTCTTTGATTCGATAGTAGGAGGGGATGGCATTCAATATGAAACTGCCGGTGCACTTGGTAATGGTGAAAGGATCTTTATCACCGCTAAACTTCCTTCCTATATAAAGGTTGGTAAGGATGATCTAATAGAACAATATCTTTTCCTCACCACCTCACATGATGGATATGGAAGTATCACAGCAGCATTCACACCAATAAGAGTTGTTTGTAACAACACTCTCAATGCAGCATTGAGAAACAATACTAATGCGATTAAGATTCGCCATACAGCAAATGCTAAGGAGAGACTTGCAGCAGCCCACCAGGTTATGGGAATTTCAAATCAGCTTTCTGATCAGCTGGATGGAATATTCAATCATTGGGCTAAGGTCAGAATAACAGATGATGAAGTGAAAAGGCTAATTCAATTAGCTCTGGCTCCAAACAAGGAAGCTATTCAAAATCTAAACACCGGTAACCAGGAGGATCTATCTGCATATTTTGAAAGCATGTGTAATTCAGCTTATGAATACGCCATGGTAAATGAAAGTCAGGCATTGGAAACTACCAAAGGAACATTATTCGGTGCTTACAATGCAGTGACTGGGTATTTCCAGAATGTGAGGACTTATAAGGATTCTGAATCGAAACTGAAATCTCTGCTGTATGGTGGCGTTGGACAAATGAGAGCTCAAAAAGCATTCAATCTTTGTATGAAGTTTGAAGAATATGGTGTGAATGGTCTAAACTAACAAAAGGGGATAATTTCCCCCTTATCAATGGTATGGCTGCGCCATGTTCTGTCTATGGATGCCCCCTTCTCAGCTTGCATTCAATTAAAATAATCCTTTTAAGTTTACGACTTACAGGCGAAGTTAAACGCTACATTAATGATATTTTTTAATATCCTATGATATATTATTTAAATGATTTATCTTATAACCTTCCATTTTAGTCTTTATCAAACTTTAGTTTATGGCGTATCATTCAGAATCTTTTCGAATTACTAATTTAATTGAATCAACCTATCCCAAATTTATTGATCCAATCGAAAAAGTATTGTGGGCAAACTGGAATACAGGAGATGAATTACCAGATGGAAAACATACTGTATTTATGTCTTTTTGGAGTTTATCGTTAGCTTTTGCAAAAGCTGATCTAATTCTTTCTGAAAAAGAAGTTGATTTCTTTAGGGATGTAAGATCAATATTCGATTCTGTAGATCAGTCACATGTTTCAAGAACGAAATATCAACAGATCCTTTTAGAGACGATAAATAATAATCCAGAGCTTTATCAAATTAGTGTACCATCTGCAATAGTGTTTCTAGATGAATACGACCGACAAATCGGAACAAATTTTGGCGATGAAGCTCGTAAATTATTTTTTGCCTTTGCAAATGCATATATCAAGGCAGATGGAATAATTAATGCGGAAGAAGAAAACGCCCTTCAAAGTTTTAAAGAAGTGCTTTATCCTATTGCGGAGCCAAATTCCGAAACAACTACTGTTTCAAATAGTCATTCTAGCATAAAGGTTCCTGAAAAAAGTTCAGAGGAATTGATAGAAGAATTAAGTAAAATGATTGGGCTTAACTCTGTCAAAAATGATGTGAAGGAATTGGTGAATTTTCTCAAAATTCAGCGTCTACGAGCTGAAAAGGGCTTGCCCTCTATACCGATGTCTAGACATTTAGTTTTTTACGGTAATCCGGGAACTGGCAAAACGACTATTGCTCGTTTATTATCGGAAATTTATAAGTCATTGAATGTATTATCTAGGGGCCATTTGATAGAGGCTGATAGAGCCGCCTTAGTAGCAGGATATGTTGGCCAAACAGCTTTAAAGGTTAAAGAAGTTGTCAATTCCGCTAAAGGCGGAATTCTGTTTATAGATGAGGCATATACTTTGTCTGGAGAAGGATCTGATTTTGGTAATGAAGCGATAGACGCTTTACTTAAATTAATGGAAGATAATCGTGATGATTTAATTGTGATAGTTGCTGGCTATACTGATAAAATGAGTAAATTTCTATCTACAAACCCTGGGCTGAAATCACGATTTAATAAATACCTACAATTTGAAGATTATTCCCCGTCTGAATTACTACAAATTTTTACACATTTTTCTATTCAGGCTGGGTTTTCATTATCAAAATTAGCCGAAGAAAAGTTAGTTGGAATCTTTCAATTATTACACGATGTAAAAGACAAGTCATTTGGTAATGCGAGATTAGCAAGGAATCTATTTGAAGAGGCAGTGAATGACCAAGCTAGTAGAATAATTTCTATCCCCAATTTAACAGAGGAAGTATTAATCACTTTGAATGTAGAAGATATTCCAGGAGAAGTAGAAATTCATCAATCGACAATTGCTTAACGAAAAAGAGGAAAATATCACTATTGTGGTTAAACTAGGGTTATTAATAAATTAAAATTGCTGCAGACATGTCATTTTAAATATCTAATTCTTAAAAAATATTTTGCATGGCTGCCGCCATTTATTTCTATGGCTGCTCCATTTCATTCTGCATCCATTTATTTAGGTAGAAAGGTCTCACTCGGCGTGGCTTGGCAAATAACATCCCAAACCAATGCAGCAGTAACAGATTCATAAATGACGAATAGTTACAGCTGCATTGCTCTTCGAGCTGCTAAGGCAGGTTTGTAATGCTATTTGCAGCTTCACCACGCCTCGTTCGGAAAGCTCTAGTGTTCTTCACACAGCTTCATTTCATTCAGCAGTGATGAAGCCCACTCGCTTTCTGCTAATCTTATGCTCGCCATTGCTGGCCCTTGGCTGCGTTACGATGCTCCGCTGACACAAACCCCCGCCTATAACTTCGTTATGCCACGTTGCGCATCTACACTGTGTGTCCACCACTCCTTACAGTCGTTTTCCTGGACACCCCAGCCAGTGGCCGCTCGCAAATTATTTATCTTATTTTATAACAAATTTAAAGGATGCGTATTTACACGGTTGTTTTATTCATTTATAGTTTCTATATTGGATTATCATCCTCCTACCAAAAGCCGAATTCGCTTGCCATCAACCACACTACAGTAGTAATTGCATAATTCAAATTTGGTAACCTTAAATATTGGGTTGCTGTAACAATTTATCAATGATTGATTTCAACACTCAACTTTATACGTCTGAAAGGGCATATGTAAACGAAATTGCAAATGGAAAATTTGTTTTCTTTTCTCCTGATAATAAAGGACTTCCTTTTGTAGGAGAGCTAAAAGTTAAGCAGATTTATGAAAGATACCTAAATGGACAAACTCTTCTTAATGCACTATTACAAGACGACTTAAAAAATAGAAATGAAGCCTTGAGATTGACAAAATATCTTTTTGATAAAGGACTTCTAAGAACTTCACCTACTCCAGTTCGGTATTCTGCCACAGAATTTCCGGCACCAGAAAAAATAAAATCCTTGTCTACTTGGTTTCATATCAATAATGCTTGTAATCTGGGATGTGAATACTGTTTTGTTAATAAAGACAAATCAAAAATGACAAGAGAGATAATGAAACAATCCCTCGATAGAATTTATTCGACTGCAATTTTTCGGGATCTAAACTCAGTAACAATAAAATTTGCAGGTGGAGAACCGACTTTATCTATAAATGACATGCTTTGGTGTTACGATTATTTAACCGAAAAATTTTCTGGTAAAAAAATCCAACTTCATTTTGCTATTTTGTCAAATGGAACAATTCAAAATGAGAAGTTGATAGAATTTCTTAAGAGAGATAATGTGGGAATTAGTATATCACTAGATGGCTTTGGGGAGGAAAGCCATGATATCCACAGAAATTTTGTAAAAACAAAAAAGGGAAGCTGGAAGATTATCATGAATAATATTGAAAGGTTAATTGAGAATGGTATAAAGCCATATATAATGGCGACCATAAGCGAAGAATCTGCAGATACACTCCCTAATTTAGTTGAGTGGATTTTTAAAACCGGACTGAGAACAAGGCTTAGCGTAGTTAGACAGCCAAATAGTACTTGGGAAAATATTCAAGAGAGAAAACATGAATACAAAAAACTGATTGATAAAATGATTTCTGCTTTTGAAAAAGCATTCACACTTCTAGAACATGAAAGATTTGATTTAAATCTCAAATATGCAATGAATATATGTGAGTTGCATTTTGAGCAACCATCATACACAGCTACTTGCGGGATTGCAACAAATCATATTGTTATTCAAGAGGACGGTAAATTGGCAAGCTGCCCAATGACTTTAAAGGAAACCAACATCGAACCAACCGATGATTTGCTCAGCTCAATTAGGGACACTTTCAAATTTAATCCTGAAAAGAGAAATGAAGGTAAAGAGAAAAATTGCCTTGATTGCAACTGGTTCCCAGTCTGTACTAGCGGGTGTCCAGTGAATAATTCAAGAGTAACAGGTGAGGCTTTTACAATTTCTCCCTTGCACGATTTTTATGCTTATGTGATTCCTCGTTACATAAATTTCTATGGGCATAAACTTTTGCAAAAAGCAGATAAACTGAATATGCAAAACAAAACAATAATTCTTAATTAATTCTTGAACCAAATAAAATTGAACTTATGAATCAAGCAACAGGCCTTTTATCTAAAGTTTCGGATAGAAATTATAGTTTATTAACCATGAATGGAGAGATTCTTATCCAGGGTGACATTCCATATTCAGATGGATTTTACAATGATATTGACCTGTCAAATGTCAAAATCACTAATATCGATGCAAATCCCATCGCGAGTTTTAAATTATTCTCACATGCCATCGGTAGGGACATCAAAAATCAAGCTGACTGTCCAAACGATTGTGTCGGGCCAGATGATTGTGTAACCCCCAATGATTGTGACTGCGATTGCGCAGATTGCGTTGCTCCTAATTAGTAACGCTAAATGTTCATAATAAATTTATCAGATAAGAACTGGTTGGGATTACTATAGCTACGATTGTTACAATTCAAATAGGCAATACTGGGTTGTAAACTAGTCGACTACTCAACATTGTATACCAATCACCTTTATCTAAAAAATAAAAGCAATGATATTTCTTGATAAAACAGCACACGACTCTTGGATATTAAGCGAATTACCTCTCCTTTCTGACAACTTTTATGGTTTTGCAAAAGGAGAATATAATTCATCTGATACTAATTTAAAATCGGGATTCTTCCCAATCTTAGACACTATAAACCCAAATACAAATAATACTGTATTCCGAACAATAGTTAAACTAACACTTGAAGAAATACCTGAAAAATATGACTTTACTTCTGCTGACCATGCAATAATTAGCCCAAACATTGCCTCAACATTTCAAGTTGTTATAATACAAGTTGACAAAAATTTGAAAACGGTTAAAAAAGGACATTATTCAATGAATTCGATAACTACATAGCGCAGCAAATTCCCAAACTGCGGCAATGCTCGATGTTAGCGGTCATGCTATTGACCACCCTGCTTGAATTTAACAGACTGACAAAACCTGCCTAATGAATAAGAAAGACTTCATTGAAGATTTATATAAAAAACGTTCAAACTTCAACGACCCAGACCAAGCTGAAATGATGTCTAACTTACTTGACACAGTTTCAAGTGATATATACTCAGAAAGCCAGCGTTTTGTTTTTGAACTAATACAAAATGCAGATGACTCTGCGAAAGAAATAAACAACGAAGTTCATTTTGAATTTCTTCCTAATTGTCTAATTGTTTCACACAATGGAAATCCATTTACTGAAAATGATATTAAAGCTCTCACAAGTGCAGGTTCAAGTACAAAAAAAGCTGACCCAACAAAGACTGGCTATAAAGGGATAGGATTCAAATCTGTATTTGGGAAGTCTCAACGAGTAACTATTTTCTCTGATGGATACCAATTTCGTTTTGACAAATCTTTCCATCAGACAAAACTACCCTGGCAAATAATACCGATTTGGACAGAAGCAAAAGATTTATCCAACGAACTTCAAAATATAGTAACCGTAAATAAATATCAAGTTTCAACAGCAATTGAAATAAACAAAGTTGGAACACTTCAAACTGACTTAGATGAATTATTAAACAATGGACAGATACTTTTATTTCTGAGAAGAATTTCAAAGGTATCAGTTTCTAAAAAGGGGCGACTTGTATACACAATCGAAAAGAAAATAGGCAATCAAAGCAATGCATTTAACGAGGTCACACTTTTAAAAAGCGGTAAAGAGATTAGTTCATGGATTGTAAAAACATTTGAAAAAATAAACATTTCTGACAAGACTAAAGCTGAATTAAAACAGGATGAAAAAACACCAGAAAAATTAAAGGAAGCAGACTATACAGAAATATCCTTTGCTGCCAAAATTGAAGAAGGAAAAATAAAATCTCTTAAGGAAGATGAAAGTTTAGTTTTTACTTATTTGCCAACAAAATTTAATGGCTTTAAGTTTCCTTTTCTTGTAAATGGAAGTTTTTTAACCAATGCTGCTAGAGAAGGATTGCATGAAGACAGAATTTGGAACCAATGGTTAATGAAGTTAGTAGCTGAAAAAATAATAGAATGGATTGAGATATTAGCAACAAGCAAATTTAATTTTCAAATTCTGCATTTACTTCCTGATAGGTTTAACAATAGCCAAAACGAATTAAAAGCTTCTTTTGACAGATCATTAGTAAACTCAGTAAAAGAGAAAGCGTTTGTTCCGTCAAAATCATTGAACTTAAAAAAAGTGGCTGACCTAATTATTGACAAAACTGGTCTTTCTGATTTGAGTTTCATTTCCCCAGATACAGTAACAGACTTTATCAACCAAAAAGAAAAAGCCAATTTTAAGAATGACTCTTTTATTAATTTAAAATTACAACGTACAGACAAACTCCGTCCTTTTGGAGCCAAAATATTTGATATAGATAACCTCGAAGAGTTCTTTATTTCCCCAATTTTCAAAGACAAACATGAACCGTCAGAGAATTTTTCTCTGATTGAATACTTCTACGGAAAAGCAAGCAAAGAAGAGAGTAAGGAATGGAATGAGAGACTAAAGGAAATTCCTTTTATTTATGCTAAAGGTAAAAAGCTAAAAAGTCCGCAATCAGTTTGTTTCCCGTCAGTAACATTTGAAACTGAATTTGGAGATGGCGTTACCTTAATTCACAGTGAAGTATATCCAAAGATTGAAAACAACAGTAACATAAAGAATTGGCTTGAAAAAATCGGAGTAAAAGAGCCTTCTGATATAGCATATCTGGAAAACGAAATTATAGGGAATATTGAAAACTGTATAACGAAAGACAATTACTTACGAGTTACAAGATATCTGTTTAACCAACATAAAAAAGCTTTGCTTAGTGATTTACACTACAACCAGCTTCAAGTTTTTAAATTATTTACAACAAACAAAGAATTAATTTCGGCAAATCAATGTTTTTTATCAGATTTATATGAGCCGGCATTAAGATTAGAAAAAGTAAATAATGTATGCAAGTTCATTTCAGAAACATATAAACAAGCAAGTGATTTTGCTAGCGAATGGAAAACATTTTTTTTAAAAATCGGTGTTGTAGAAAATGTCGAACTTATTGAAGTAAGATATTCAGCCCCTAATGTCAAAGTACATTACAAAAATTTTTTGCCATTTTTTGAAAAATATTCCACTCAACAATATAACGCCAATTCAGGCAATGTTTGGCAGAATATCATTGGAACCTACTCCTTGACCATCTATTCTCTGATTGAATTTTCAACAACTTATGAGTTTTCAAAATTATTTTGGGAAAAGGTGGTGAAGACCCAATTTGTTAGGAAAAATAAAGATAAAGGGTTTGCTACATGGCAGAATAAAACCGATTTAGGTGAGAACCTTTTTGATTGGTGTATTGATAATGCTGAAATATTTCCCTCAACACAAGAGAGATGTATGAAGGCATCAGAGCTTTTTATTAATGATAAAGATATACTTGAATTAGCTGGAAAACATTTACCGGTATTTGATTCCCAAGAGCCACTATCAGATGAATGGAGGAAAATTTTGCCGTTCAAGCAAAAATTAGAGTTAGATGATTATTTAATCCTGCTAGAAAGGATTGCAGAACAAACAAAAGAAGATGATATTTTACGAAAATATAATAAACGGAAAATTGGTTTGGTTTATAATAAACTCACATCACTACTTCCAAATTTCTCAGTAAGCAAAAAGAAAGTCATTAGCGATTGGGCGATTACCAATAAGTTACTTTCAGCTAATGGTAAATTTGAAAACGCAAATGAATTAAAATGGATAAAGATTGATGGATTTACAACAGAGTCAGAGAAATTAAAAATCTTCCAGCTTCCAGAAAATAGCAACGTAACTACAAAAGAATTTGAAGAATTGGTTTCACTTTTTCAAGTTCAAATCATCGACAAATTTATACCGGCTTTTGGAAGCAGCAATCCGCAAAGAGAATATTCACTAAAAACAAAATTAATTGGTGTTTTAAAATATTTAGTTGCTATCATTGAAAAGAAAAACTTTGAAGATTACAATAAGGAATTTGTTCGATTAGAAAAAACAATTTTACATACAGAATTTTTCAATGCAGTTGAGATTAAACTAACTTTTAATCATCAATCCGAAATAATTGAAGGCCCTTCATTGAATGTTTATAGAGAATTAAATAAATTTTATTTCAAAGGCAAATGGACAAGCCCTTTAACTATGTTTGGCTTAATTCCTGAACTTATAGGTCTATTAGGAATAGCAGGAGTGACAGATGAGCTACGGCTTTTATTACAGCTTCAGGATGAAGAAATAAAAGAGTGGATGACAGGTCAAGGATTTGATTTGACTAAACCAGAGTTTCAAAGAAGTTCAAAGCTAATTATACATGAACCTACGTCTAATAAAGAATCCATTGTTTCCAAACCAGAATCAGACTATTTTGATGAACATGAAGATAAAAAAATATCTATTCCTGAAATATTTGTACCAATCTCTACCCCAAAAGAATTTGATGCATCAAAAATTAAAGTGACTACTAAAACATATAATACACCGACCCAAATATCACAATCAATCTATTCTGAAATTGCAAGCCAAGAAGTTCGTGAAGATGTGGGAATGTGGAGTGAAGAGTTTGTAAATGAGCTTCTAACTAAAAATAGCGACGTATATTCGAGTGTAGTGTGGGAAAATAAGGATGGGGAAAGTGGAAAGCCGTACGATTTTAAAGTAGTTGAGAACGGAAAAGAACAATTCATTGATGTAAAAGGAACTCCATCAGACAGTAAAGACATCGTTTATCTTTCGCCTATCGAATGGACATTTATGTTCGCCAAAGCAGATGACTATTCTATTTATAGAGTCTATAACGCTGGAAAAAGTGATGCCCGAATAGACATAATTGTAAATCCAAGCGAATTATTGAGCAAAGGGAAAATATTTCCAAACCCAATTACATTACAGATTTAAATAGCATTACAAATTGACACAGAAAATGGTTGGACACAGAAGCACGAACCGCTAACATCGAGCATTGCCGCAATTTGGGTGGACAGTTATATTCTCAGCATTACTGCACATTTGTTCAGTAATTATCGGCTGGACCGATTACAATTAAAATTTAATTTAAAGTAAAAATTTCGTTCCTTTATTCATCAGCAGCACCAGGCGGACGGAATTCTAATTCCCGGCCTGCGTAAATACTAATCGTTGTGCGTCATTGTATTGAAAGTTCTCCATACATAATTAATGACTGAGCATAAAAAATTTAAATTATTAATGGCAAATGTTATTTGCAACAGTTTGTGGTGAAAAAGTTGAAGCAAAGCCTAAGACAAATGGATTATGTCCACTATGCGATCAGCCTGTATTCTCAAAATGTGGCGAGGTTAATGTTTGGCACTGGGCACATCATAAAGATGAAAGTTGCGACAACTGGTATGAACCAGAAACCGAATGGCATAAAAACTGGAAACTTGCTTTCGGAAAAGAGAATTGTGAAATTGTTATTTCAAAAGATGGCGTAAGACATATCGCAGATATTCTAACAGAAAACAAAGTAGTAATTGAACTTCAAAATTCGCCTATTCAAAAGCCTATTATCTTAAGACGAGAGAATTTTTACGGCGAACGTATGCTTTGGGTCATTAATGGTATAAAATTCAAAGACAATTTCAGACATTCTACATTTCCTCCTGGCAAATATCTTGTCAATGGCCATTACTATTACGACCCACATGGAATTATTGAGACAGAATATAAAACACCTCATTCAAAAAACGACGTTTTCTTTTCATGGGACTGGCCTCGAAAATCATGGAGCAACGTTCAACGAAGTGTATTTATTGATTTTGGAGAAGAAAATCTATTTTGGGTTAAATATGGAATGGGAACGAAAACTGGTAGAGGGCAACAAATAAGTAAAGAGAATTTTATAAAAAAGTATGGTGGTGACTTAACGCTTTTAAATACTCTCATAAACAAATCAAATATATAGAACAACTAACGCACAACAAAGCATACCCACAATTCGCTTCCAACCTTCAATCATCGGCTTGACCGAATATTAATTAGCTTCCGGGTTTCAATAAAATTTCGTTCCTTTAATCAACAGCATCCCCGGGCAGGCCCAGCATTAAATTCCCAAACTGCGGCATTCATCAAACATGTTTAACATTGAAAGACAAATATTTTAGATTTTCCGAAATAGTTCAGAGTCGGCCAAAGTCATATGAAATTTTTTCAAAGTCTTTTCGCAATAATTTTCTAATATTCACACCGCATGGTGGAGGGATTGAGCCTGGAACCACAGAAATATGCAATTGGTTTGCGCAGAATGGTATTTCTTCCTATGCTTTTTCTGCTAAAGGAAAACAGTGTAAAGACCTTCATGTGACTTCCACAAGATTTGATGAACCTAGACTATTGCGAATGCTAGCTAGACACAAAAATTGTATATCGTTCCACGGTATGACTGACTATGCAAAAACAAAATACGATGCTGACATATTCATCGGCGGACTTGACAAACTGCTTACAAATAAATTGGCACATGCATTAGTCAAAGCTCGGTTTTCTGTGGCGATTGCTGGAAAGTTTCCGAAATCTCCGTTGACTGCTTACAATTTAAATAATATAACTAATAAATGTTCAAGCAAAAAAGGAGTCCAAATTGAATTGTCTGAAAATATTCGAAAGAAGTTTTTCAAAGGCAACTTAAAGTTCAAAAGTGGCCGTGAGAGGACAACTGTCGAATTTGAAATCTTTTGTAGGACTATAAGAGAAATTATTAATCACTCCGAGAACGGTCTATAACAAAGATTGTCTGCAATTTGAACGGACAGACATATTTTCATCAACCCTATCTATTGGAATGTATTCCAAAACATGAGATTCACACCATGTTATTTTTCAGAATGGGTATTTACACGGTTGCTTTATTCAATTAATGGTTTTATATTGGCATCCATGTGAAAAAACACCTGGACTGTGGTAATACTCAACGCCACAATCTTATAGAAACTCTCAACTAATAACAGAAACTACATTAATTATGGACAAAAATGGAATTTTACCATATACACTTTCTTCATGCATTCATGAAACTTTAAAAAACCATGAAATTCATTCAGAATTTTCAAATGCACTGCTGACTCCGGATAAAACACATGTAAAACACAAAAATGAAACGGAGCTATGGGATTACAAAGAGGATGTTGATTTCGAAAACACAGAGGAATTAGCAAAATTATCTTCAAGAGTTTTAGCATTTCATAATAACAAAGGAGGCTGCTTGATTTTTGGCATAAGGAAAGACTATGTTGTTTCAGGATTTTATAAAACCAAGTTAATTGATTCCGTTACACTAAAAAATAAACTAAAAAGATACATTGGCAATACTGTAAATATTTTTCAGGACCAAATAACTTTGCCTATAAATGGGAAAGTCATTTTCATTTTATTTATTCCCAAACGAATAGGACAGCCAATTTCAGTACATTCCAATGGACCAGAAAATAAAGGTGTTCCTGTAGTTAAGAGAGGAGACTATTATATTAGGATAGGCGACGAAACAAAGGTTTGCCGAGAACCAGCTGATTTTGATAGACTTTTTTTGGATGCTTCATTTAAACACATAAGTGCCTATCAGTATGAAATTGATATTCCTTATTTTAGGCTTTTGGCTCCTCATCATCGCAGGTTAATTGGGCGTGAAAAAAATATTGCAGACATAATTTCTGCTTTAAATAGTCGCCATTTTATTATTTCATTAGATGGCGTTGGTGGTGTGGGTAAATCTGCTCTTGCTATTGAAACCCTTAGAAAAATATACGCCAATGGAACAAATGGTAAGTATCAATTTATCATTTCAGCTTCTGCAAAGAATAAAGTATGGCATAATAGAATTGAAACTCGACAAGCCGGATTTTCAGGGCTAGCTGAATTAATCGAAATATTTGCCGAGGTATTAGATGTTGACACTGCAGCGAAAACAATTGAAGAGTTAAAGAGTGATGTTGTGAATTTAATGAAAGGAGTAGAAGGTATCATATTCCTCGATAATCTTGAAGAAATCAACGATAATAGTGTATGGCAATTCTTAAAAGATGATGTTCCAGAACCCGTTAAAATACTTGTTACAAGTCGAACCAAAAGAGATATTGGTGCACGTTCAATTCCTGTTCCTGGTATGAGTGTTGAAGATGCAAGAAGTTTATTTTATGAAGAACTTGAATTCCTTAATTATCATAAATATTATGAAGAACAAGCTGAAGTAGAAGAAATTTTAAATTCAACTGGGTATTTGCCCTTAGCAATTAAATGGGCTGCTTCTATGATAATTCCATGCAAGAGCCTCAAAAATGTTTCATCAGAGTTTCGGAAAGCCTCTGTTGCCAAAAAGTCTTTCCTAGATTTTTGTTATTCTACTATGTTTGACAGCCTTTCAGTAATTGCTCGAGAGACGGCTCTGTGTGTTCCATTTCTTAGTAATAATACAAACTCAAGTAATATCGCTTTGCTTCTACAAAAAAGAAGAGATGAAATTGATGATTCGATGAATGAACTAGAAGATAAAGGACTGATTTTCTTTCATAATGACGTTAGCAAGCAGACTTTTTTTGTTTTACCACTGACTATGGATTTCCTATCGGAAAAGCTAAATCAAAATGGCAACTTTAGAAAACGATTGATTAGAGTGTCGGCTGAAAATGAGGGCATACATTTGCCAAAAAACCAGCAAATTGAAGTGTATTATCAGCGGGCTACTATTTTAGAAAATAATAACACGGATTTAGATAAAGCCTCTGAATTAGTTCATGCAGCTCTTCAGACTATCAACAAAGAAAAGATTGATGTTAATCCTCGGTTACATCAATCGTTAAAATTTCTGGATGGAAAAATCTTTTACAAACTAAAAGAATATAATAAAGGCATAGCAAGAATGTCAATGGCAATATCGAGGGAAAATGAAGCTTACTTTACTCCAGATGACTTCATATACTTGTCTCAAGCATTATTCTGCCATGGGTCAGGCAGAGATGAACTTGGGCTAAATTTATTTGCGAAGTATTATGCGAAATCACCCATTACGACTGTAGAACTAATAGAAGACTTTTTATCAAGGATCAAAAACAGTAAGACACAGGACAACCTCATGCTGTTTTTAAATAACTTACCTTCTTCAAACCCAAAATTTGCACACTGCTTTGTGAATTATATGTGGGATTCAATCCAAAATAAGCAGTTTACTCTAATTATTGGGGATGAGCTTATAGAAATATTGAAAAGTGCTGCTTCTTTTGAAGATGTAAGTACTGAACAAAGTAAACAGTTTACATCTAAGGCTAGTGAATTACATGAATTATTTAAAAGTTTAAATGTTCGTGAATAAGGCAGCCACATACATGTATATTTTCAAGTTTGGGCGGATGGAAGACTATTCCCTTAGCAAATACCTGTTCGTATCGATCCTAGTACCAATACACAAACATTACAATTATGGAATTTCCCAAAAGGGCAAAACAGCACATCAGTGAAACTACTTCATATAAAATATTTGCACTTAAAGTGCCTAACAGGTGGATTATTCGTGAAATCACGGAGAGGGATTATGGTATCGACTGTTATATCGAAATCGTAAATGATAAATTGCAAGTGACAGGCGAACTTATTTCTATTCAATTAAAATCAAGAGAAAAAATTGAATGGAATGTAACTGAACCTACAAAATGGACTTTGTCAGGCATTGACATTTCAACAACGAATTATTGGTACAACTTTTCTGTACCCGTATTCATTTTTATCGTTGACCAAACAACTAACGAAGTTTTTTTTCAGAGTGTATCAGACTATATCAAATTAAATTATCTCGAATACCAAAAGCAGAAGATTTTTAGCTATAAAATTGATAAAAATAATTTATTAGAGGGGGAGGTAGGGTTAAAGAAATTTTTACATCAATACTACAAAGACAAGAGTAGAAAAGAATTTGAGAAAAATATTGTGACATTTTTTGCGAACTACAAGCACTATGTTGACTTTTTTGAAGAGAATACAAATCGAGATGTATTTTTAGGCGTTGAAACTTCAAGAGTTTTATTCGCTAGGCACTTTTACAATAACATTTATTTTTTATCAATGTACCTAGGACTTAATTGGAATTTATCTCCATTTTCAGATTATGAAAAGAAAAGTCAGAGTATTTTTGGTGATGACTACGATCTATATGAGCAGCAGCTTGACGAAATTATTGTAAATTTAAATAATATGCAGTTACCCATTTTAAATCTTCTTAAGGAATTAATTACAAGTGCCGAAAAGGACTACTGGCTAATTAATGATGTTAAATTATTTAATTTTGTTTTAAATGCTACAGATGATGGACAGTTCCCCGAATGGTAAATACAACGGCTAAAAAGCATTGCTACAATTCGTCTGACCTGGATTCTCAGCATTATCGCTCCACCAATCATTAGTACCGGCTTTTACTAATATTGTCTTTTGAGTAGCAAGGAAAATTTCGTTTCTTTAGTCAGCAGTGTCCGCAAGGTTGGCCTAGTGTTTCAGTCATGGTGACCAAAGGTCATTTGTAAATTCAAATAGATGAGGGGAAAATCAACAATTAATTAAGGACTTTTTCCTTTTTAGAGTGAGCCAAGATTATGAACAATGGAGCACTGATCTAATTAACAAGGTTCAAAAAGTAGTGAAAAAGAGTTATTGAGGAGTTATCAATTCTTGAATTTAGCGATTTCCATTTGCTAGCATTGCTCAGTTCATTAATTGAAATTAGCTTCTCATTTTCGCTACTCCAGTCAATCGTACTATCTGTGTTATTTTGAGTTAATTCTGTTATCCACTCATTAATTCTATCATGACAATTAAAGTATTCTTTCTCTTCTATGTAGCCAAACATACCTGCAGTATTTAAATGTTTGCCATGCTCACATCTCTTAAATCTTTCTATTCCACCTCTTTTACCGACGACATATTCTTTATTGTTTGATGAGGACGAAAATCTTTTAGCTTCTATTTCAAAAAATGTTGAGCTAGGGACTGATGAATTTAATGTTACTATACCAATATCAGTTTCTTTTGTCGTTTCAGCTTGAGGGGGATTCTTAACAAATGAGAATCTATAAGGTGAATAACCTTGCGTAGTATCCTGTAACCGAGCGTTGAAAAAATTTACGATGTGAAAAGAAACTAAATTTTCATGATTTTTATCATTAACCAATAAATAATATTTACGAAAGTCTGGTATTGCTTTATCGATAAATGAAAGTAAGATGGCTACAGATTGATTTGAATCTGTGCTAAGCTCTGGAGAGCCGAAGCTAGTTCCTTGTATTTTTAAATCTTTAAACATTAATAACCAGCTTTTACGTAGTCAGCGAAAGATTCATCAGCATCCTTCAGGGCAATTGATTTTATCCAATAGCGCATTTTCTTTGGCTTTATCCAAATAATATTGTCTTTGCTATATACTTTGAGAATTCTTTGAATATGGGTGCCCTTTGATATTGTATTTACTAACGGCATTAAACTTTTGATATATTTTTCAAGCTCAATTCCTGTTTCTATTGAATCGGGAAATATTTCTTTAGAATATTTAAAATGGATAGCATAATAAGATTCTGTAACCAAAATTTTATAAAGCCTAAATTCCTTACTCCCAGAGGTATACACACTATTTAATGTAGTAACAAAACTCTTTGCAAACTCCTTAAGGTCATTTTTTTCCGCATCGTCTTCAAGTATATTTCTTGTCTTTCCAGCGTAATAATCCAGAACATCGTTGACAAGAATTTTTTCAGCTTTTGTAAGCTTAATTTGAGAAAGGCTTTTGGGATATGGAATATTCATTAGATCTTCTGTCATAGGAACAGTATGACGGTTGACTTTTAACTGACTACTAGTTGCAAGAATATAAAACCTTATTATATCGCTGTTTGTTAAAAGATAATTAGTTAATTCTTCTAACTCCGAAAGTTCTTTTTTGGGAGCATGTATTCCTACTATCTTATTTCGAAACACCAGGTATTTAGTTGATAAGTTAACTATTAATTTTTCAGT
>Ga0209023_10002630_pt1 | contig 22186 bp, 20 predicted proteins | sample LakOneMetagenome_FD_187468 | JGI IMG/M metagenome (GOLD analysis project Ga0209023, IMG submission 187468) | Freshwater and sediment microbial communities from Lake Erie, Canada (SPAdes) (version 2) | ecosystem: Environmental > Aquatic > Freshwater > Lentic | place: Lake Erie, Canada...
ATCTTGATCCGACCCTGACGCAAGAAGATGACGCGGGTCGTCAGCTCGGCGACCTCCCGCATGTCGTGGCTGGTCAGGAGCAGCGTGGCGTTGTGCTCCTGGTTCATCTGCTCCAGCCGGTCCCGCACCCGCATGGCGACGTCGGGATCGAGCGAGGCGGTCGGCTCGTCGAGGACGATCAGCCGCGGGTGGTGGATGACGGCCTTGGCAAAGCCGACCAACGTGGCCTGGCCCGACGAGAGCGACTGCACCTTCTGCTTCGCCAACCGGCCGATGTGCAACTCGTCGAGCACCTGAGCGGCGCGGACGCTCGGGCTGGTCACGCCGTACAGCGTGGCGAACAGCTCGAGCGTCTCGCTCACGGTCAGGCCTTCGGGGAGCGGGAGGTAGCCGGCGGCGAAGCCCACATGGGCCATGGCGGCGCTGCGCCCGGTGGGGAGGCGCTGCCCGACGAGGTCGATCGTGCCCTCGTCGGCGTCGATCGCACCGAGGAGCATCAGCAACGTGGTCGTCTTGCCCGCACCGTTCGGTCCGACGATCCCGACTCGCTCGCCGGGAGTGATCGTGATGCTGACGCCGTCGACGGCCTGGGTGTCGCCGAACCGCTTGCGCAGCCCCTCGGCTCGCAGCACCGGTTCGCTGTCTCGGCCCGTCGTATCAGGCAGGTCGGGCAGGTCGGTGCGTTGGACGTGGTGGTCCATCGGTCCAGTCTCGTCGCCCGGGCCGTGCCGGGCACCCGATTTCGCTCGGACCCGATCGTCGCTGGGGTGCTGGCGTTCGTCGCGGCCCTTGACCGACGAAACATACGGTGTATATTTCATGGCGTGCCTGTCGTCACCCGTCGACCGAGGGGTTCCCTCACCGCTGATGAGGTCGTCGTCGCGGCTGGGGCCCTGATCGACGACGGCGGCGTCGACGCGTTGAGCATGCGCCGCATCGCCGATCGCCTGGGCGTCAACCCGATGACGCTCTACTCGCGGTTCGCGAACCGCGACGACCTCGTCGCTGCCGTCGTCGCCGAGCGGCTCAAGTCGGCCATCGCGCCTGCCGTCCCGTCGGTACTGGCGACCCCAGCGGCAGATGGCGATCAGGCGGTCGAGCCACTCGTGGCCTTCGCCCGCTCGGTTCGGGACGCACTCGTGGGCCTCGGACCGCTTCTCGCAGAACTGCAGGGCAGCCCACGCGTCGCGGAATCGGTGCTCGTGCTGACCGACCGTGGCCTCGCCGCGACGTGCGCCGCCGGGCTCGACGGGGTCGATGCCGTCTCGGCCTTTCGGTCGCTGTTCTGGCACGCCGTCGGCTTCGCCGTGTTGCAGCCTCAGCTGTGGGCGCACGCACCCGCGCTGCTCGACGGCGTGGAGATCGACCCGACCGAGTTTCCGGTGCTGGCGCGTCTGGCGCCGGAGCTCGGTCAGTTCGACGGCGACGAGCTCTTCGACACCACCACACGAGCGCTCGTCGCGGGCCTGATCGGGCCCGCGGGCGGTGCGACACCACAGGGGGAAATGACATGACCGACACGATGAACGCCGATCTGAACGCCACCCCGGACACCGATGCGCCGCCGCCATCGGACCGGCCGGATCCGACGGCGATCGGGGCGCAGCGGGTGCAGCTCCCCGGGAGCAACGTCTCGGTCGGACCCGTCGCGTACCTCGCGGCGGAACGTCATCGACTGGGCGAGCTCACCTGGGAGCACTTCGATGTGATCCCGCGCTCGGCCACCATCGGAGCAGAGATCACGGGCGTGTCGCTGGGCGGCGATCTGGCCGAACCGGTCGTTGCGGATCTGGCCCGGGCGCTGGCGGAGCACAAGGTCCTGTTCTTCCGGGATCAGCCGATGGTTGCAGCGCAACACGTTGCGTTCGCTCGCCGCTTCGGTGACCTCGAGGTGCATCCGTTCCTGCCGGCCAACACCGACGTGCCCGAAGTCGTCCGGTTCGCAAAGTCCGCTGACGTCGGGGGCTACGAGAACGGTTGGCACCATGACGTGACCTGGCGGGAGGTGCCGTCGATGGGCGCGATCCTGCACGCCCTTCAGGTGCCGGCGACCGGAGGTGACACCGTCTTCTCCGACGCCTACGCGGCGCTTGCGGGATTGGATCCGGTGGTCAGGGAACGGGTCGAGGACCTGCGTGCGGTCCACGACTTCGCGCACGTGTTCGGCCATTCGATGTCGGCCGAGGACCTGGCCCGCAGCCAGGAGCAGCACCCGCCGGTCTCACACCCGGTCATCGCCACCCACCAGGTGACCGGGCGGGACCACCTGTACGTCAACCAGTTCTTCGTGTCGTATCTGACCGAAGCCGACGGGACACTGCTCGACCCGGCCGAGAGCCGCTCCCTGATCGACGCGCTCTGCCGCCCGTTCGAGCTGCTCGAACACCAGGTTCGGTTCCGTTGGGAACCCGACTCGGTGGCGTTCTGGGACAACCGGGCGGTGCAGCACTACGCGTGCAGCGACTACTGGCCCGACGTGCGGGTCATGGAGCGGGTCAGCATCGTCGGATCCCGTCCGGTCCGGCGCTCCTGACGCCCTCACGTCTCGTGCGGGGACACGGCGACGGTGAGGAAGTGTCGCAGGTCGTCCCGATCGCGGGTCGCCGTCGTCGGGTCCGCGAGCAGGCTCTGGAGGAGCCGCAGGACCATCTCGATGACCGCCTTGCTCGAGTCGGTCGGCAAGCCGACGTCGTGGGGCAGCTGATTGACCACCGCCAGGGTGAACTCCAAAGCGGCCTGGCTGACGACCGCTGGATTGAAAGAATTCGGCGCGAACAGCACGGACAGCATGCGGTCCTTCGGCACCTCGTCGAGGCAGAACATCATGGCCTCGACCATCGGATGATCGTTGTGCTCGGCGGCGAGGACGGCAAGGAGGCGCTCGACGAGCGGCAACCCGGCACGGGTGGTCGCGCCTGCGATCAGGGCATCGCGGTTTGCGAAGTACCGATACAGGGTCTGACGGGTGATGCCGATCTCCCTGGCGACCATCGCCATGTCGAAGTCCGCGCCCACCCGGTCGATGCACGCAGCGGCTCCGTCGATGATGCGCTCGTAGGCCTCGGCGTCGGTCTTCGGCGGGTTCCCCGACCATCCATGGGTCCGCACGTCAACCACCCACCGGAGTGAAGCGGGCCGGCATGTGCTGCAGCGCGGCGACGAACGCCGACGGTGAGCGGTCGGGCAGCTCGTCGGGGTGCACGACTTCAATGTCGGGCAGTCGTCGGAAGAGCTCTTCGAAGACGACCTTGATCTCCATGCGTGCCAGGTTGGCGCCCATGCAGAAGTGCGGGCCGAACCCGAACGCCACATGCGGGTTGGGGTCGCGGTCGATGCGGAACGTCTCCGGATCGTCGAACACCCTCGGGTCGCGGTTTGCCGCTGCGTAGAGCAACAAGATGCGGTCGCCCTCGTGCAGCTCCGTGCCGTCGAGTGTGACCGTGGAGGTGACGGTGCGGGTGAAGTTCAACACCGGCGAGGTCCAGCGCAGGATCTCCTCCACCGCTAGGTCGATCGTGGCGGGGTCCGCGAGGAGCTTGTCGCGCTCGGCCGGGAACTGGCTGAACGCACGGAGGCCACCGGCGATCGCGTTGCGGGTCGTCTCGTTGCCGGCGACCATCAAGAGCACGCAGAACATGAGCAGCTCGTCGTTGCTCAGCTCGTTGACCGGACGACCGGCGGCCTCGTGGGCACCCTCGTAGTTGGCCTTGATCTCTTCGCCATAGGTGAGGTCACCGGCGTCGTACGCGGCGGCCAGGATCGACAACATGTCGTCCTTGGGGTCCTCCCGGCGTTCGTCGAGCACCTTGGACACCATCGTGGTGTAGTCGCCGAACCCCCAGGCCGCCCGCTCGATGAGCTCGACGTCGTCGGGCCCGGCCGCCTCGCCGGCGATCATGGCCTCGGACCACTCGTAGAGCGAGCTGCGAATGCCAGGGTCGAGGCCCAACAGCTCCGAGATCACGATCAGCGGCACGTGCGCGGCCAGGTCTGACACGAAGTCGATCTCGCCCGACGCCTCGACCTCGTCGATGACCTGGTTGGTCAGGTCTCGGACGTGATCGGTCATGGTGCGCACCTGGCGGGGTGTGAGGCCCTTGGACAGGATGCGGCGCTGGCGGGTGTGTTCGGGGTCGTCCATCGACACGATCGACAGCGGGACCAGGCTGACCGGGCGAACGCCGTGCGCCGAGCTGAAGTGCTCGGCGTCGCGGGACGCCTCGACGACGTCCGCGTGGCGTGAGACGGCGTACAGGTCAGAGCTGGCGTCGTACCAGATCGGCTGCTCGTCACGCAGCCACGCGTAGAACGTCCAGGGGTCGTCGTAGACAGCCGGGTCCGTCAGGCTGCACTTCGCGAAGTCCGGCTGGGCGTCGATCGGATCCGCCATGGTGCGCCACCTCTGGTTCTGCAATGTCGTCGGTGCGCGACCATACAAGCGTTGGGCTGTGTCTACCCGGATCATCCAGGTTCGCCCGGTGACGTCGTTCCACTGGGTGGTCCAGAGCGATCCAGCGTGGTCCAGAGCGATCCGGATTGGTCCGGCGCGGTCCAGCGTGGTCAGGCGGGGAGTGCGGCGCCGTAGCGGGCGGTGGGCAGATCGTTCACCGCCGCCCAGTCCTGATCACCCCAGCTGACGTGCCACCACTCCTCGGTCATCGCCACGAAGCCCTGCTCGGCGAGGTGGCGGTGCAGCAGCCGTCGCAGGTTCGCTGCGAGCCACCCGGGACGGGTGAGGTCATCCGCGAGGTGCTCCAGGGAGCGCAGGTGCGAGGCATCGGTGAAGTCGTCGAAGACGGTGCCGAGCGCCAGCGCGGTGCCACGCCAGGTGAGGGTCAGGTCGACCGCCGCCCCGGTGGTGTGGGGCGCGACGATGCTCGGATCGTCGGGATCGGCGAGGAATCCCGGCGTCAGCGTGCTGTCCGGACCGTAGAAGTGCTCGTACAGCGCCCGGACCGTCTCAGGGCTGCGCCAGGTGTCGTAGAGCGCCAGGCCGAACCCATCCGGCAAGGATTCGGCGGCGGCGGTGACCCGACCGGCGACCTCGGCACGCAACCACATGCGGTCGTCGGTGCCGGTCCACCCGTCGGGACCCCCGAGCGGATCGAACCGGTACAGGTTGAGCAGGGTGATCCGGTCCGTGGTGGCCAGCTCCACGAGTGGGTCGGCCGAGCCGAGGCCGTCATCGGGGATCGCCACGGCGCCCGGGCGGCGGGCTGCGACGGGATCGGCCAAGGGCGCCAACGCTCCGAGGGCCACGAGTGCGTTGCTCAGGACGCCAGCGTCGCGCAGCTCATCGGGGTTCGTCTGGTGCAGGCCGATCACCGGTCCATCCTCTCAAATGAGCCGGTGCCTCGGCGTAGTGGCGGGGCGATGGTGGGAGGGGCAGGCTGGGGCCATGACGATCACCGGGCCTGAGCTCGCCGTGGGTGCCGTGTCGGAGCACTGGGCCGATGGCCAGCGCTCCGGCGACGCTCGCTACTTCGAGTACACCGCCGCTGCGGACCCGATCCGTTCGGGCCACACGCCCAAGGTCCCGATCCTGTCGTTCCCCTCGGCGCTCGTCGGGGAGCATCCGAGCGGTCTCGAGCATTTCGACCTGTCCGCCCAGATGGGCGACGCCATCGTCGGCGTGAGCGGTCCGGCCACGAGCCCGGCGCTCCTGGCCTCGTTCCTGCACATCGCTCCGGGCGACGAGGTGCACACCTCGGCCGTCGCGACCTCGGAGCTGCACATCGTCCTGCGGGGCAGCGGTCGCACCGAGCTCGCAGATGGGACGGTGTCCTGGGCGGCAGGTGACGTGCTCGTCTTCCCCTCCGGAGCGCCTGCAGTCCACACCTCCGACGGAATCGGCACCGGAGGGGAGCAGTCCGCGGTGATCTACCGGGTGACCGACGAGCCGTTGCTGCGGTACCTGGGTGTGGCGCCCGCGGAGCAGCGCTTCGACCCGACCCGGTGGCCGGCTGCCGACATCTCTCGGGAGCTCGACGCCGTCGCTGCGGATCCCAACGCCGCCAACCGCAACCGGGTGAGCATCCTCATCGCAGGCGCCCGTCACCCTCAGACGCTGACCGCGACGCACGTGTTGTGGGCGATGTTCGGGCTCCTTCCCGTCGGTGCGGTGCAACGACCGCACCGGCATCAGTCGGTCGCGCTCGACCTGATCGTCGACTGCCAACCTGGCTGCTACACGCTCGTCGGCGAGCGCGTCGACGAGCGGGGCGACATCGTCGATCCGCTCCGGGTGGACTGGGTGTCGGGTGCTGCGTTCGTCACCCCTCCCGGCATGTGGCACGCCCACTTCAACGAGTCGGGTGTGGTGGCGCACCTGTTCCCGGTGCAGGACGCCGGACTGCACACCTATCTGCGGTCGCTCGACATCCGCTTCGTCGGCTCCTGAGCGCGTGTCGTCAGGTCCTGACCCCTCCTCCGCTGACCTCTCGCCCCCCACCAGCTCGCCACCCGCCTGCCCGGTTCCCGCCAGCCCGGCTGTCGACGCCGCTGTAGGGACTGTTGTCGACGTCCGTTCGGGGATCCCGCTCGCGGTCATGTCGGCCATGGCGTTCGGTCTGTCGGGTCCGATGGCCGCGGCGCTGCTGGCGTCCGGGTGGTCGGCCGGGGCAGCGGTCACCGCTCGGGTGCTCATCGCGGCCGCCGTGCTGGTCGTGCCCGGCATCCGAGCGCTCCGCCGACCGAGCGAGGGCCCATCCGTCGACCATCCGTCGAGTGGCAATCGGATCGAGTGGTCGCTCCTGCGCCGCAACGTCGGCACGATCGTCGTATACGGGACGCTCGCCGTCGCGGGCGCGCAGCTCTGCTACTTCTACGCGGTGTCTCGCCTGCCGGTCGGGGTTGCGCTCCTAGTCGAGTACACCGCACCCATTGCGGTGGTCGGCTGGATGTGGCTCGTGCACCAGCAGCGACCCGGACGTCTCACGGCGCTCGGTGCCGTGATCGCGCTGTGTGGGCTGCCGTTGCTGTTGGACCTCTCGACGCTGTGGGGCGGGAGCGGCGGGTCGAACAAGGGGGTGGACCTCGTCGGCGTCGCCTGGGCGCTCGCTGCGATGGTCGGTGCCGCTGCGTACTTCGTGATGTCCGCCGACGACTCGACCGGGTTGCCGCCGATCACGCTGGCTGCGTCGGGCCTGGTCGTCGGCGCGGTCGTGCTGGGTGCCGCCGGGTTGGCGGGGGCCCTGCCGATCGAGGTGAGCGACTCGGACGTCGCGTTCCGCAGCGTGACGGCACCGTGGTGGGTGCCGATCGCCGTGCTCGGCGTGGTGACCGCAGCGTTCGCGTACGTGACGGGGATCGTGGCGACCCGCAAGCTCGGGTCCCGACTGGCCAGCTTCGTGGCGCTGACCGAGGTGATCGCGGCGATCGTCTTCGCATGGTTGCTGCTCGGCCAGGTGCCGCTTCCGGTGCAGCTCCTCGGTGCGGCGGTCGTGCTCGTCGGCGTCGTCGTCGTGCGGTTGGGAGAGGTCCGGCCCACAACGGCCGAACCGCTCCCACCGCACACCTGACCGCTGCAGATCGCAGGTGGGTGCTACTTGATCAGCGGGTCGCGGGGCAGGCCCAGAATCCGCTCACCGATCTGGTTGCGCTTGATCTCCGACGTGCCGCCGGCGATCGACATGCCCCTGTGCCACAGCACCAGCCCGCCGGAGGTGACCCCGGCGTCGTCGAGGTAGGCGGCGTCCGGGTTGAGCGTGTTGAGCACCGCTGCGGCCTCTGCCAGGTTCTCCGACAGGACCAGCTTGGTGATCGCCCCTTCCGGGCCGGGCGCTGCGCCGGCCACCGCTCGGTGTGCGCTGCGCAGGTTGAGGATGTCGCACGCACGAGTGTTCGCCGCGAAGCGCCCGACGCGTGCTGCTCCGCCGGCGAGGTCGTTGCTGCCGGCCGCCCGATTGGCGTCGAGCGCGTCGATCAGCATCTCGGCGGGCATCGCGACCCCGCCTTGGCCGCCGCCGATGCTGACGCTCTCGTTGCCGAGGGTGGCGCGGGCGACGGTCCAACCGCCGTCGACGGGACCGACCACGTCGTCGTCGGGGATGAACACGTCGGTGAAGAACACCTCGTTGAAGTCCGAGGTGCCCATCGGCATCTTGAGCGGACGGACCTCGACGCCGTCCGCGTGCATGTCGATCACCATGACGGTGATGCCCTGGTGCTTGGGCACGTCGGGGTTGGTGCGCACGGTGGCGAAGCCGAAGCCGGCGAGGTGGGCTCCGGAGGTCCAGACCTTCTGGCCGTTGAGCAGCCAGCCGCCGTCGACCCTGGTGGCCTTGGTCGTGACGCCCGCCGCGTCCGAACCGGCATCGGGTTCGCTGAACAGCTGACACCAGATGACGTCACGGTCGAGCGCCGGACGCACCCAACGGGCGATCTGGTCCTCGGTGGCGAACTGGATCAGGGTGAGGATGACCCAGCCGGTGATGCCGTAGATGGGCCGGTTGAGCTGCGCGGCGTTGAACTCCTCTTCGATCACCAGCTGCTCGACGGCGCCGGCGTCGCGGCCCCAGGGTGCCGGCCAGTGGGCCATCACGTAGCCGGAGTCGATCAGCTCGCGGCGCTGCTCTTCGGTCGAGAGGTCCTTGACCCGCTCGGCGAACGCCCGTGCTTCGGCGCGGAACGCTTCGGCTTCCGGTGGCAGCTCGATGGTGACGCTACGACGGACGCCTGAGCGGTGCAGGTCGGTGAGCTGCACCGCCGCGTCGTCGGCCGAGATGACACGTTCGACGGCGGTGGCACGGCGCTGGAACATGTGGGCGTCGTGCTCCCAGGTGAAGCCGATCCCGCCGTGCACCTGGATGTTGAGCTGCGCGCACATGTCCGCAGCGGGGATCGCCAGGGTGGCGGCGGCCGCTGCAGCGGCGGACATCTCGGCGGATCCGGGCTCGGTGCGTGCTGCGTCCCAGACGTTGCTCGTCGACAGCTCGGTGGCGACCGCCATGTTGGCGCAGTGGTGCTTGACCGCCTGGAACATGGCGATCGGTCGGCCGAACTGCTGACGCTCCTTGGCGTAGTCGGCGGCCTGGTGGGTCGTCTCCCGGCAGATGCCGACGGCCTCCGCTGCGAACAGCAGGCGGGCGGCATCGAGCAGGGCCTGGCGGCCGCCGACGAACACCTCTGCCGCGGCGCCGTCGAGAGTGACCCTGCCCGACGGTCGCGACGGGTCCAGGTTGAGTGGCACCTCGACCGTCACGCCGCCGGCCGGCTCGTCGGCAGCCGCGTGGCGCAGCGTCACGATTGCGACGTCGTCACCGGTGGGGACCAACAGCAGGTTCGCGACGCCGGCGCCAACGGCGGTGCGCACGAAGCCCGACGCCGTGGCGCCGCTGACGGTGACGTCACCGTCGAGTGCGATCGCTGCCGTGACCGTGCCGTTCGCCAACCCGGGCAGCAGGCGGGTCCGCTGGTCCTGGGTTGCGCCCATCGCCAGTGCAGCGGATGCCGTCACTGTCGGCACGAATGGCCCAGGCATCAGCGCCCGGCCCATCTGCTCGATCACGACCACGAGCTCGGCGAAGCCGAAGCCGGATCCTCCGACATCTTCGGGGAGGTGCAGACCCAACCAGCCGAGCTCGGCGACGTCGGCCCAGAACGACGGCAGCGCTTCGGGCGCTCCGTCGAGCAGGGCGCGGGCGTCGCGCAGCGAACCGCGCTTTGCCAGGAAGTCCGCGACCGTCTCGGCGAGCGCGACGTGGTCCTCGTGGATAGCGATGGAGTTGGTGGCGATGGACTGGGTGGGGTTGGGCTTGGGGGTGGACATCGTGGTGCTCCTGTACTCGGTCAGATCCGCTCGATGACGATGGCCGGCGCCATGCCGCCCGCAGCGCACATGGTGACGAGGCCGACATGTTGGTCTCGACGTTCCAGCTCGTCGAGGACGGTGCCGATGAGCATCGAGCCCGTGGCGCCGATGGGGTGGCCGAGCGCGATCGCGCCGCCGTTGACGTTGATCTTGTCGCGGTCGATGGCGAGGTCCCGGATGAACTTCTCTGGCACGACGGCGAACGCCTCGTTGACCTCGAACAGGTCGATGTCGTCGAGGGTCATCCCGGCGCGGGCGAGCACTTTGCGGGTGGCGGGCACCGGAGCGTTCAGCATCAGCGTCGGGTCATCGCCCATGTTGGCGATCGCCCGCACCTTTGCCCGAGGTGTGAGCCCGTGTGCTCGGGCGTAGTCCGGGCTGGTGATCAGGATGGCTGCGGCGCCGTCGACGACGCCCGAGGAGTTGCCGGGGTGGTGCACGTGGTCGATCTTCAGGTCCGGGTAGCGGGCGAGCACCATGTCGCGGTAGGTGGTGCCCTCCTCGTCGAGCGGATGGTCGGCGAGCTGCTCGAAGCTGGGAGCGAGCCCGGCGAGCTTCTCGGCAGTCGTGCCGGGCCGCGGGAACTCCTCGCGGTCGAGCGCCACGGTGCCGTCGTCGTTGAGGACCGCCACGAGCGACCGCTCGAAGCGGCCTTCTGCGATCGCGACCTCCGCTCGGCGCTGCGATTCGGCGGCCAGCGCGTCGAGGTCCTCGCGGCTGATCCCTTCCAGTGTGGCGATCGCATCCGCGGCCACGCCCTGATTGGTCTGGGGGTGCAGCGCACGCAGGTGCAGGTTGCCGTTGTCCATGAACGGGTTGCGGTTCTTGGGCGCGTTCTGGCGGTAGCTCGACATCATCTCGGCGCCGCCGGCGACGACGACGTCTTCGAGGCCCGACATGACGTTGGCGGCAGCGAGGTTCACCGCGGTGATGCCCGATCCGCAGAACCGGTCAAGGGTGACGCCGCTCGCGGTGATCGGGTAGCCGGCGTCGAGCGCAGCCATCCGTCCCAGGTCACCGCTCTGGGTGCCGACCTGCCAGGAGCAGCCGAAGATCACGTCGTCGACATCCTTCGTGTCCAGCCCCGTCCGCTCGGCGAGCGCGGCGAGCACGGTGGCGCCCAGGCGTTGGGTGTGCAGGTGGGCGAGCGAGCCCTTGCCCACCTTGCCCGCGCCTCTCGGTGTCCGGCACGCGTCAATGATCCAGGCTTCGGTCATGGTTGCCCCCTGTGGCGGGTTCAGTCGACCCTCCGTAAGTCATCCTATGGAACGACCGGTGTGTGTGCCCCAAGCGCCCGGCGCGCCGCAGACGCCCGACCTCCAGCGGTCAGCGCGTGCGCGGTGGCATCGGCGACCCGACCGACGCGTCGTCGTGGTCGGTGGCGGCATCGTGCACCTGCAGGATGACACCGAAGCGGGCGAGGCGATCCGACGCATTGAGGAGGAAGTGCTCGACGGCCGGTCGCACCAGCGTCACGTTCGTGACGTCGATCGTGACGACCCCGCCCCGGCCGCCGTTGCGCACACCGAACTCCACGAGCAGAGCCGCGACCTCCTCCATCGCGATGAAGTCGAGCTCGCCGCGCAGCAGGATCGTCATCTGGTCGTTCGACTGCTCCACCGACGCCACCGCTGACCTCGGGACCTTGTGGTGGTTGAGCAGGTGCAGTCCGAACGTGGCGGACAGGTCCTGGATCGTGGCGATCCCTCTGATGCTGTTGCCGCGCTCGTCCAGGCGAGGGCTGAACGTGCCGATGCCGAACTCGGCCGGCTGGACCGCGACGATGCCCCCGCCCACACCGCTCTTCGCTGGAAGGCCGACCCGCACCATCCACTCGCCCGAGTCGTCGTACATGCCGCAGGTCGCCATGACCGACAACGTGGTGACGGCCGTGGCCTCTTGGATCACCACATCCCCGGTCAACGGGTTCGTTCCCGAGTTGGCGAGTGTGGCGCCCATCACGGCGAGGTCGCGTGCGGTGACGGTCAGCGAGCACTGGCGGAAGTACGTGTCGACCGAGTCATGGACAGGGGCGCCGAGCACGCCAGATGAAGCGGCGAGGTGGGCGAGTGCCCGGTTGCGGTCGCCCGTCGATGCTTCCGACGCGTACACGGCGTCGTCGAGCGCCAGTTCGCGCCCGGCGAACGCAGACAGTCGTGCGCGGATGCGCTCCCAACGCTCCTCGGGACCGCCGGCGCGCACCAGCGACGTGGACACGATCGCTCCGGCGTTGATCAGCGGGTTGGACGGACGGCCGGTGGCCTCGTCGAGGCTGATCGCGTTGAACGGTTCGCCGCTCGGCTCGAAGTCGATGTGCTCGGCCACCGCGTCCAGGCCCAGGTCCTCCAGCGCCAGCGCGTAGACGAACGGTTTGGAGGCGGACTGGATCGTGAAGCCCGTGTCGCAGTCGCCGGCGGTGTACACCCGGCCGTGCACGCTGGCGAGCGCCACGCCGTAGCCGTCGGGATCGGCCTTGGCGAGCTCGGGGATGTAGTCGGCGACCTTCCCGTCGTTGTGCCCGCGGTGGCGGTCGAGCACCACGCCGAGCGCGTCGTCGACGATGTTGGTCCGGCCATCTGCCGGGTGGTGGGGAGCTGGGAGGTCCGTCACTCGGGTCAGTCTGCCCGGCGGGCCATCATGTGGCGTGGCGCAACGTGAACCCGCAGATCCTGTGTCGTTGGATGAGCGCCTGACGGCGAACGCGTCCAGCATCACTCCCGCTGAGCGGCTGGTGGCGGAGGTCGTGGTGGCGGATCGGGAGCTCGTGGCATTCGGGACCGTTGCCCAGGTGGCGGCACGTGCGGGCTCGAGCGGTGCGTCGGTGGTCCGCCTGGCCGACCGTCTGGGTTTCGCCGGGTTCAAGGGGATGCAGGAGGCGGTCCAGGCCGAGCTGTCGGGGCGGTTGCGCCCGGCAGTGGAGAAGATCCGACGACCGGCGGCGGGTGACCTGCTGTCGGAGACGGCGGCTGTGGCCGCAGCGGCAGTGCACTCGACGCTCGGATCGGTGGACCGCTCCGACTGGGAGCGTGCCGTTCGGCTCCTGGCCCGTCGACGCAACCGGGTGCTGGTGCTGAGCGGTGACGCCGGTGCCGGCGTGGCCCGCCAGGCGGTCACCCACCTGTCGATGTTGCGCGACGGCGTGGCGGAGCTCGGCGGCAGCACCGTTGCGGTGGGACGACAGCTCGCCGGTACCGCAGCGGGTGACGTGGTGTTGTGCGTGGACCTTCCCCGCCACGATCGCTGGGTGCTCGACGCGGTGTCGGCCGCTCGCGGACGCGGCCTCTCGGTCGTGGCGGTGGCGGACTCGCCGCTGTCGCCGCTGGCAGGCCTCTCTGACGTGGCGTTCGCCGCTGCGGCGCCGGACGTCGGACCGTTCGACAGCTATGTGGCGGTTCTGGCACTGGTGGAAGCGCTCGTGGCTGCGGTGGCCGTTCGTTTGAAGGGTTCGGCGGTGGAGCACCTGGACTCGGTCGAGTCGCTGTGGCACGACACCGGGGCGCTGAACGACTTCAGCTGACACGACTTCAGCTGACACGACTTCAGTCTGAAACGATTTCGCCACTCGCGGTACCATGGTGAAATGGTTGTTGCAGTCACCTGGGAGCCCGGTCACCGTCTGCCAGTCGCGCCCGACGAACCGGTCGGCTCCGATGCCTTCGTCGGTGCGGCAGGACGAGCCGGCCGCGAGCTGCCGACGGCCGTGCACGACGCGTTGGTCGACTTCCAGGACCAGGCGCCCGTGGAAGGAGCGATGCTGATCCGCGGCGTCCCGGTGGGCGCGCTACCCGCCACCCCGGCAGACCCCACCGACCCGGTCGACAAGGACGCGACGAGCGAACTGGCCCTTCTTGCTGTGGCGCGGCGTCTGGGCCAGCCGGTCGGCTACCTGCCCGAGCACGGCGGCGACCTAGTGCAGAACCTGGTGCCCACCGTCGCGGGGGCCGAACGTCAGGTGTCGACGTCGTCCAAGGTGGACCTCGCCTTCCACACCGAGACGGCGTTCCATCCCCACGCACCGCGGTACCTGGTGCTCCTGTGCCTGCGAGGCCATCCCGATGCGCGCACCACGCTGTGCTCGGTGCACGACGTCATCTCAGCGCTCGATGCCGAGACGATCGACGTGCTGCGTCAGCCCCGCTTCACGTGCGGCGTCGACGAGTCGTTCCTGGACGGTATGCCGCAGCACGCAGATGCCCGCCACCCGAGCATCGCGGTCGCCGCGAGGCTCGACGCTCGGGGGCCGCTCCCCGTGATCGGCGGCACCGCCGAACGACCGACGTTCTGGTTCGACGCCGAGTTGATGCGCGGCACCGACCCGGCCGCTCAGGCGGCGCTCGACCAGTTGGGTCGAGCGGTGGCCGATCGTCAATCGGCGGTCGTGTTGGAGGCCGGTGACTGCCTGGTGGTGGACAACACCGTTGCGGTCCACGGTCGGTCGTCGTACGCAGCTCGCTTCGACGGCACAGACCGCTGGTTGCAGCGGTCGTTCGTGGTGAGCGACCTGGCGTCGTCCGCCGCGGATCGCAACGGCCGCATCATCGCCACGTCGTTCCGCTGACCGTCGGCTCAGCCGCCGACTTCGGACTTGTAGCTGCCGAGCATCGTGGTGATGTCGTTCGACGCGGCGCCGAGGGAGCCCTTGACCGGAGACCCGGCCGCCACCTGGTCGAGCAGCTCGATGAGCCGTTCGCGGTACTCGTTGTAGGGGCCGACGAGCGGGCCGGGGAAGCTGGGGTCCAGCGCCGTCATGCCCGCCGCGACCGTGGCGGTCCAACGCCCGGCGCGGGTGTCGGTGAACGCCTTCTGCACCTCTGGTGATTCGAGCACCGCCTGGCTCGGCGGGAGGTACGACCCCTCGAGGACCCAACGCTGCTGCTGGGCCATTGCGTTGAAGTACTTCATGAAGTCCCACGCGGCTGCGACCTTGGCGTTCGTGCTGCGGATGATGTACCCGGCGCTGCCCGAGACGCCTGACTGCCCGGCTGCCTTCAGCCCGGGGAACAGGCCGGCGTTGATGTCGAGCTTGTTCAACACGTCGGCACTGGGTGCTCCTTGGATGTCGACGCCTCCGGCCTGGCCGTCCATCACGGCCGCAACGCTCGTGATCGAGCGTTGGCCGCTGATGATGAAACTCGAGTTGCCCTGGCTGAACGCCAGGAAGTCATCGATGCTGTCGCCGTAGGGGATCGTGGTGAGGAGCCCGTCGGCCACCATCGACTGGATCCAGTCGAGGACCGTGGTCGCCGCCTTGTTGTCGATCTTGGACTTGGTCGCGAGTGAGGTCCGTCCGTTGTCGTTGTTCACGATCTGCTGCTGGGTGCCGGTGAGCAGCGTCTCGAGGACCCACGGGTCGAGCTTCATGACGAGTGGCGCCTTGACGCCCGCCACGTTCGCCGACTTGATCTTCTCTGCCATCGTCCGCAGCTCGTCGAGCGTGGTCGGAAACACGTTGGGTTCCAGGCCGGCGGCGCGCAGGTGCGCATTGTTCTCGTACATCATCAGCGTCGAGATGCTGAACGCGGTGGGCCACAGGGTGCCGCGTACGGTGTAGGCGCTGGTGACGGCGGGGAGCAGGGCGTCGAGGTATGCAGCGCCCTTGGGGTCTGCCTTCTTGCACGACGCTGCGGCCACGACCGTGCCGGAGTCGCTCATGAACTGCAAGTTGGTGTCTTCGCTGAACACCAGGTCCGGGAGCTGGTCCGGCGTCGCCATCAGCTCGGAGTACTTCTTCTGGAGCTCGCCGGTATTGCCCTGCGACGCGATGTTCACCTTCACCTTGGACTGCGACGCGTTGTACGACTCGACGATCGACTCGAGGGTGGTCTTGGTCAAGGCGTTGTAGGGGTGCCACAGGGTGATCTCGGTGGTGCCGTCGGCTAGGTCGGTGGCGCAGGTCGGACCCGCAGCGGTGCCTCCGGCGGAGTTGACGGTGCTCGACGATCCCGAGCCGGTGTCGTCGGATCCGCCGCACGCTCCGGCGACGAGAGCGACACCGAGCAGCGCGGCGACGACGACCCAGGGGCCGTGGCGGCGTCGAATGGTGACGGTGCGGCCGGTGAGGGAGCGTGGGTCGATGAGGGGGCGTCGGCCTGCCGCAGCGGTGGTCCCGCGGTCATCGTCCATGGACTGCTGATTCGCCGTCACCGTGGTCGTCTCCTCGCGTCGGGCGCCTGTGGCAACTCCTGTGCCGACTCAGTGTGCCGGATCCTGGTCAGAAACTCACCGATCGTGTGCGGAGGGCGCGTGCGGACCCCCGTCGATCGTGCTGACCAGGAACGTCGACCGACTGATGAGCGATGCCGAGATCGGCGACGTCGCCAACTGGAGTAGCGCGGCGAGCAGCAGCGACGTCCAGTCGTTCGGGCGGTCCGAGGCGACCGCAGCACCGACCAGCACGAGCACGACGCCCAACGTGGAGGCCTTGGTCAGCGCGTGCAGCCGGGAGAGCGCGTTGCGGAACCGCAGCACGCCGATGCCGGCGACCAGGATGAGCAGCGAGCCGGCCAGCACGACGACGTCGGCAGCGGTGGCCCTCATCGCTCCGGCTCCGCTCGCTCATCGAGGTCTGGCTGGTCGAGGTCTGGCCCATCGGGCCGGTCGACCACGCGGGCTTCGATGAATCGGGCCGACGCGGCGGTGCCGACGAAGCCCACCATGGTCACCACGACCAGGACCGGCAGGAACGAACCGTTGCCGGTGATCACGGCGCGGATCGCCACGGCGGACACGCCGACGATGACGAGTCCGTCCAGACCGATGACCCGGTCCGACAGCGTGGGTCCGGCGACCAGTCGGTAGGTGAAGCACAACGCGGCGATGCCGAGCGCGGCGAACGCGATAGTCGTCATGTCGCTGCCCCTCGCTCCCTGGGGTCTTCGGGGCCGTCGCAGATGCCGAAGTCGGCGGGCACCGGCGCGAGAGCAGCGATCTGCTCTGGCGTGCCGATCGCTCGAACGCAGCGGATCTCGAGTCCGGCGATGCTCCGGGCCCAGCGTTCGGGGTCGTGGGTCGACAGGCAGTGGATCTGCACGGTCGGTCGGCCGTCGTCGTGGTGTGCCGCGCGCACGACCATCGACCCGGGCGTGAGCGCAGTGATGTTGGTGATCATCGTGAGCAGCGCCGGATCGTCGAACTGGAGGTCCACCCAGACGAGCGCGGTCTGCACCTTGCGGGACGGTCCCAGCGCCGCGATGACCAACCAGAAGTTCGACACGATCAGGTCGAACGCGAAGGTGCCGACGAGCACCGCTACGCCACCGAACCGGAAGCGTCGGGTGGGCCACATCGGCAGCTGACTTGGGTACAGCACGAACAGCGACACGGCGACGGCGAGGCCCGTCAACAGGTTGGCGGGCGACGCGGATCCCCACATGAGGACCCACACCACGACGAGGATCAGCGTGACGGTCAGCTTGCTCATCGGATGGCGCGTCGGTGTTGCGGCGGTCATGAGCCCAAACCCCGAGGTTGGGGCCGCGAACCGTCGTCGGACTCAGGGGTGGCGGGGGTGGCAGGGAACTCGCGGGTGGCAGGGGATGGGGCTGCGTCGCCGAGGACCGCATGGATGTACGTGCTCGGCTCCAGCAGGTCCGCAGCCGCGCGCTCCGACCACGAGTACAGCGGGCCGGCGAACAGGGCGATCGCCAAGCTCATCGCCGCGAGCGCCGCGGTCGGGGCGATCATCAGCGGCGGCCCGCCGAGCCGACCGACCGGGTGCGCGGTGCCATCAGGCTCGGCTTCCGCCGGACTCCAGAACGCTCCGGCCCAGATCTTCGTCATGGAGAACAGGGTCAACAGGCTGACGACGATGGCGGCGGCGACCAGCCAGTACTTGCCGCCGTCGAGGCCCGCGTCGACGAGCCCGAACTTGGCGACGAAGCCCGACAGCGGGGGGATGCCCGCCAGGCTGAGCGCAGGGACGAGGAACAACACGGCGACGACCGGAGCGCTTCGGGCCAACTGACCGACCCGTGACAAGCGGCCGGATCCGCCGACGTGCTCGATGAGACCGCCGGTGAGGAACAGGGTGGTCTTCACCACGATGTGGTGGATGATGTAGAAGATCGCCCCGGCGATCCCGGCCAAGGTGAACAGCCCTAGGCCCATGACCATGTAGCCGATCTGGCTGACGATGTGGAACGACAAGATGCGCTTCACGTCCGCTTGGGCGATCGCCCCGAGCACGCCGACGACCATGGTCATCCCCGCAATCCACAGGATCAGCGTCTGGGGCCGCGACTCGGGTGGGAACAGCAGGGTCTGGGTGCGGATGATGGCGTAGACGCCCACCTTGGTGAGCAGTCCGGCGAAGATGGCCGTCACCGCGGAGGGGGCGGTGGGGTAGGCGTCGGGCAGCCAGAAGAACAGCGGGAACAGTCCGGCCTTGATGCCGAAGATCATGAGCAGGAACAGGGCGAAGGCGCTGCGCAGGGTGGGTGACACCTCGGCCATCCGCAACGAGAGGTCGGCCATGTTGACCGTGCCGGTCGCGGAGTAGATGAGGGCCAGCGCGCTCAACAGCAGCGCGGATGCGAGCAGGGAGATCACCACGTAGGTCATCCCGGCGCGGACTTGGTCTCGACGAGCGCCCAACGTGATGAGCACGTAGCTGGCGGTGAGCATCATCTCGAAGGCGACGAACAAGGTGAACAGGTCGCCGGTCAGGAACGACGCGGCGACGCCTGCGGCCAGGATCAGGTACACGGACTGGAACCCGACGTGGTTGCGCTCAGCTCCCGGTTGGCCGATCGCATAGATCAGCACCGCGAGCAGCATGATCGACGCGATCGCCAACATGATCGAGCTCAGGCGGTCGGCGACGAGGGTGATGCCGAGCGGCGCGGCCCAGCCCCCCGCCTGGATCGCAACGGTGCCGTGCCGATCGACTCGTACGGCCAACGCGACGGTCATCGTCGTCACGACGAACAGCGCACCGACGGAGATGATCCGCTGCGCGGTCTTGGACCGGCCCACCACGATGCAGGCGCCGGCGCCGAGCAGCGGCAAGAGGATCGGGAACGTGATGAGCGCCGTCATGCCCAGTCCTCGGCGGGGATGTCTTCGGACTCGGCATCGGTGACCTCGGCATCCTCGAAGCCGACGGTGGAGATGAGGCGGTCGGTGACGTCGTCCTCGACCTCGTCGTCGGAGGTCAGGATCCAGCTTCGGTACGCCAGTGCGAGCAGGAACGCGGTCACGCCGAACGAGATGACGATCGCAGTGAGTGCCATCGCCTGCGGCAGCGGATCGGAGAAGCCGGAGACGGAACCGGTCCCGACGATCGGCGGGTCGCCGCGTCGTCCGGCCAGGATGAACAACACGTTGGCGCCATGGGTCAGCAGGCCGATGCCGATGATGATGCGGCTCAGCTTCCGTTGGATCACCAGGTAGGTGCCGATCGAGAACAGCAGGCCAGCGGTCGCGGCGAGGAGCAGGTTCATCGCTCCGCGCCAAACCGGTCGCCGAACGCTTCGAACACCATCAGCACCAAGCCGACGACGCACAGGTACACGCCGATGTCGAACACGAGCGCGGACGACAGCGAGATCGTGCCGAGCACCGGCACGTCGATCGGCCGATAGCCGGCCTGGAGGACGGAGTAGCCGAGCGCGACCGGTGCCATTGCGGTGCCGACGGCCACGATCACGCCTGTGCCGAGGATCGTCCACGGCCGCCATCGGCTGATGCGCCGAACCTCGACGATCCCGCCGGCGATGTAGCGCAGCGAGATGGCAGCGCCCGCGACGAGCCCGCCGACGAAGCCGCCGCCGGGCTGGTTGTGCCCGGCGAAGAGCAGGTAGATCGATCCGACCATGACCACTCGGAACAGCAGCGGCACGGTTTCGTCGAGGGTCACCAGCCGGCGCATCACGAGGCGGTCCCCACGTCGGTCGCTTCGGCAACTTCGGTCGTGCCGGGAACGTCGGTCGTACCTGGAATGTCGGGCGCTTCGGGTGGTCGGCCCGGTTGCTTGACCGCCCGTGCCAACGCGACCGCACCGATCGCGGCCGCAGCGAGCACGGTGAGCTCACCGACGGTGTCGAACCCTCGGAAGTCCACGAGGATCACGTTGACGACGTTGCGGCCGTGGCCGTCGGGTAGGGCGCGTTCGATCATCTCAGCAGAGGTGGTGGTGGGGAACCGGTCGCTGCCCGCAGCGAGGGCGAAGACGAACATCACGAGTCCGACCGACACCGACACCGCCACTCGGAATGCCTGACCGATCCACGTCCAGCGCTGCTCGAAGTGGTCCGGCAGGCTGCGCAGCACCAGCACGAACAACACGGTGAACAGCGACTCGACCGCGACGGTCGTCAACGCCAGATCGGGCGCGCCCTGCACGATGAACAGCGCCGCCATGGCGTAGCCGACACCAGCGAGGAGCAGCGCAGCGGCATACCGCCGGTGGATGCTCGCGGCGCGCAACGCCGCCGCGAGCTGGATGGTGACGACGAGTCCGGTGGCGATCAGCAGGCCGCTCGGGGCGGACTCGGCATGGAACCAGTCAGCCCGCATGCCGAGCACCAGGGCGGTGGCCGGCACGAGGGTCGTCGCGGCGAGGATGACGCCGGAGTAGACGGGCAGCGAGCCGTTCTGCACGACGCCGGTGACCTTGTCGGCCACGGTGTTCACCGCTCGCAACGTCCAGCGATACGCGCGGTTCGCCGACGGGACGGTGGCGCCCTTGGCGAGCACGACACCCACTCGGCCGCGGGTGAGGAACAACGTGATGCCGGCAGCGATCGTGACGGCGGTGAGCCCGAGTGCCGCGTTGAACCCGTGCCACAGCGCCAGATGCGCGGCGGGAGCGGTCGCGTCGAGCGAGCGCACTGCGGTGGTGATGGGTGTGTTCAGCAACCCAGGCAGCACGCCGAACACGACCGTGAACGCCACGAGGACGAGCGCGGGGGCCATGAACGTGAGCGTTGGGCGCTGATCGGCGCGGACCGGCGTGGTGTTGCGACCACCCGCGAGGAGCGTTCCGAAGGCCAGGCGGGCGCTGTAGGCGAACGTCAGCGCTGATGCGGCGACGACCACGACGACGAGCAGCACCCCGCGGGCGAGACCGGAGTCGAGGACCGCCGTGTAGCCGGCCTCTTTGGACACGAAGCCCAACAGCGGAGGCAGTCCCGCCATGGATGCCGCACCGATGAGGATCAGCGCGGTGAACGCCGGCCAGCGGTTCCCGAGGAGCGGCAGCGAACGGATGTCGCGGGTGGCCGTGCTGCGGTCGACGACGCCGACGCCCATGAACAGGGTCGCCTTGAATGCCGCGTGGGCCAGGAGCAGCACGCACCCGGCGGTGATCGACTCGGCGGTCCCGATGCCGAACAGCAGGAACATGAAGCCCAGTTGGCTGACCGTTCCATGCGCGAGCAGCAGCTTGAGGTCGTGCTGGCGCAACGCTCGGAGGCCGCCGAACAACATGGTCGCCGCTCCGATGGCGACCACGGCCGGCCGCCACAGCCACACGCCAGCGAACGCGGGGGTGAACCGGGCGACCAGGTAGATGCCGGCCTTCACCATCGTGGCGGAGTGCAGGTACGCGCTCACCGGGGTGGGGGCGACCATGGCGCCCGGCAGCCAGGCGTGGAACGGGTACTGCGCCGACTTGGTCGCCGCGCCCAGCAGGACGAGTGCGAGCGCGGGTGCCACGGTGGCACCGCTCGGTGGGTGGGCGAGCAGCGCAGACAGCTGGGCGGTGCCGGCGGCCTGGGCGAGCAGGATGAACCCGACCAGCATGGCGAGTGCGCCCAGTCCGGTGGTCAGCAGCGCTTGCAGCGCGGCGGCGCGGGCGGTGGCCGAGTCGGAGCGGTTGCCGATGAGGAAGTAGGAGCAGACCGACGTCAGCTCCCAGAACCCGTAGAGCACGAACAGGTTGTCGGCGACGATCAGGCCGAACATGGCGCCGGCGAACAGGGTCAGCAGCCCGATCAGTCGGCCGAGCCCGGCCTGGCGCAGCGGGAAGTAGGAGCGTGCGTAGGCGAGCACCAGGCACCCGACCCCCGACACCAACAGCACGAACAGGGCGCTGAACCCGTCGAGGCGCAGGTCGATGTCCAGCCCTAGCTGCGGCACCCACTGCACGGACTGCACCACGACGTCGCCGTCGAACAGCTCCGGCGTCATGGCGGCCAGCCAGGTGAGCGTGGCGACGAACGGGACCGCGGCGAGCAGCAGCGCCCGGCGACCGAGTCGTTCGCCGAAGCCGATCGCCAGGAACCCCGACACGGCGTGCAACAGCACCAGCTCGATCACCGCTGACCTGCCCGGAACCGACCTGCCTGGAACCGACCTGCCTGGAACCGACCTGCCTGGAACCGACCTGCCTGGAACCGACCTGCCTGGAACCGACCTGCCTGGAACCGACCTGCC
>Ga0209023_10002631_pt1 | contig 22183 bp, 17 predicted proteins | sample LakOneMetagenome_FD_187468 | JGI IMG/M metagenome (GOLD analysis project Ga0209023, IMG submission 187468) | Freshwater and sediment microbial communities from Lake Erie, Canada (SPAdes) (version 2) | ecosystem: Environmental > Aquatic > Freshwater > Lentic | place: Lake Erie, Canada...
GGCTGATGAGTGCATCGGCCGCGCAGCCCCAACCTTGAGTCGTTCCCCCGTACGTCCCGTTCCCTCGTTCAGGTTCGAGCGCGACGACAATGACGCGCGCTGCCACCAGCGAGAGCTGCGTCGCGTGTCATTGGTGCGGACGTGCCCGGTCGAATGCGGCCCGCGCGTCGGTAGGTGTCAGCTGCACGATGTCAACTTCACGCTGGCGGCTTCGGCCGAGTTGCTACGATGGCGCCCGGGAGGCATCGATGCAGCAGCGTGTGCGACTGGCAGTGGCGATCGGAGTGTGGGGAACTATTGCGCTGAGCGCCGCGTGTTCGAAGCCGATCGCATCCACACCGTCGAAGCCCGCCCTGCTTGGCGACATGACGCCTGTCGTCTCCGTAAAGGAGTTGATGAAGTACACCATCGACCCGGCGTCAGACTTCATCTTCAACGCGGTCGGTACCTCACTGACCAAGGACGGACCCATCGAGACCGTTCCGAAGACCGACGACGACTGGGAGCGGCTCCGCGTCGGTGCCGTGACCATTGCTGAAAGCGCGTATCTCCTGAAAGTGCGGCGGCCATTTGCGCCAGCGGGAGACGTGAACAACAGCGTCGGACCAGAGGCGTCGGAACTGTCGCCAGACGAAATCGCCGCCAAGATCGACGGCGACCCTGTGGAATGGAATGCACGCATCGAAGCGCTGCGTAACGTGGGGCGCGAGGTGCTCGAGATCGCGCAGCGACGCGACGCCGCCGAGCTGTGGGACGCGGCGGAAAATCTCGACAAAGCGTGCGAGAGCTGCCACCGCAGCTACTGGTACCCGCATGAAGACGCCGAGTTCTACAAGAAACTCGAGCGGCGTTTGAAAGAACACGACGTGCAGTCCGGCCATACAGCGCGCTGACACCGGACTCGCTAGAACGTCGGGGCAGCTAGAATGCCCTGTTCAGGAGCGATCCGATGAAGCACGTGTGGGCCTGTGTACTCGTTATCACTGCGACCGTCAGTCCAGCCGCGGCGCAATCCTCGCCGGGTACGGAGTCAGTCGAGCAACGCCTGACGCGGCTCGAGCAACTTGTCAGCACTTTGCAGACACAGGTCGGGGAATTGCGAGCGACGCGTTCGTCCTCTGCACCGGCCACTGCGAATGCCGACAGGGATGTGCCCGCGCAAGCGCGCCGAGGTGGCAGCGATGCCGGCCAGCGTGACGTGCGCACCGGCCCGCTGTCCTGGAATGGCGAGTTCCGTCTGTACTTCGACAGCCTGCGGCGTCCTGCGAGCTCGGAGTCGGCCCCGCTCGCGAACACGCGTGGTCGATACCTCTTTGCGCTGGGCATGCAGACCGCCCTCGCGCCAACGGTGGATCTTCGGGCGAGACTCTCGACCGGTCCCGCCAACAATCCGCTGACCGACATTCAGGACTTTGGTGGTGGCGCATCGAAGCACCCTATTTCGATCGACGAAGCGTTCATCGACGTGCACCCTGGGTCGAACCGCGTTCGTCTGCAGGCGGGACGTGTCGACAACCCGTTCAACGACCGCTCCAGATTCGTGTACGACACGGACACGCGCTTCAATGGTGCCACCGAGGTCGCGGGTCGCTCGCGAAACGGCCTCGGGTTCTCGCGTCTGCAGGTTCTCGCGGGGCAATACATTCTCACCAATCCCAACGTGCCGGTGATTGCGGCGGGCTCGCCGAGCACCGCGTCTAACGCCACTGCGTCCCAGGCGCTGCTGGCGACGGGATTGAGTGCCGGTCAGGCCGCCCCGTCGAGTGCGCTCTTCCAGCAGGGTGTGGTGCTCGAGCATCGACGGTCGACGAACACGATGCAGCGGCTGACCGTCGATCTCACGCTCATCCGACAGCCCAATCAACTGCAGTTGATGTCCGAACCCGGCGGTCTGTTCCTGGTCAGCACCAGCACCGGGCTGACGCCGAGCAGCGCCCTGCCCAGCCTCGGCAATGGCACGACGACTCCTGGCGGAGGGCAGTTCACGGCAAGTGGATTCCACATCGCGCATGTGGGATACCTGCTGGAGCAGCGCCGATTCAGCGTCGCCGGTCGTACGCTCCCGCTGACGGTCGACACGCAGTTCGCGAGGAACCTGAAAGCCGCCTTCGCGAACGATGCACTCATGGCGTCGGTGTCTCTTGGTGACGCATCGCCACGGCGCGCACGGGTCGCGTACGCGTTCTTCCGGAAGGAAGCGAATTCTCTCCTCGGACAGCTGACTGAGAATGACATCGCTGTGTCCAGCAGTGTGAACATGGCCGGGCACTTCGCGCGGGTCGAGTTCGGTCTCGCGCGCAACATCGTCGCTGCAGCGAATGTCAGTCTGAATACGTTCCTGGCCGACTCGGATCCGGAGCGCCACTTCTACGTGCCGTTCGGACGTGGAACGCCGAGACAGCGTCGCGTCCAGTTCCTGCTCACCACGCGCTTCTGAGCGTGGGGCGGCGTGTGCCAAGTCAACTTCCGTTGACCCCACTTGAACCCTTCGGTACAAACATCGTCATGTTCTATTCGGTTGACCGCGCCTGTTGTCGCATCGGGAGCCCCCGTGCCGGCCTTGCTGCGCGTGCGAAGGAACTGCTGCTGTAGTCGCTGACGTTTCCATCAACCGATAGCCAAGCTGAAAGCCCGGGGAGTGCCTCTCCCCGGGCTTTTCGTTTTTCCCGACTGGCGCGGTGGCGAAGCGGTAACGCAGCGGCCTGCAAAGCCGCCATGCGAGGGTTCGAATCCCTCCCGCGCCTCCAGTTCCGATGTCCCGAGGTGTCGTCATGAAAGGCAAGCTCTCATTCCTCCTGGCCGCTGCCGTGGTACTGCTCTGCACGCGCAGTGGCTCAGCCCACCATTCCTTCTCTGCGGAGTTCGACATCAACAAGCCGGTCACGCTTCGCGGAGTGCTGACGCGAATGGATTGGGTGAATCCACACGGGTGGATCTATCTCGACGTGAAAGGAGCGGACGGCAAGGTGGTCAACTGGGCGGTTGAAGCCGGCGGTCCGAACGCGCTGCTGCGCCGCGGTCTGCGCAAGACCGACTTCCCGGTTGGCATCGAGTTGATCGTCAGGGGCTTCCTCGCGAAGAACGGCACGCCAACGGCCAATGGCCGAACGGTCACTCTGCCCGACGGCCGCGACTTCTTCTTCGGTTCGTCAGGAACCGGCGCCCCCAAAGACGGCGCCGATCCGACGGATCCGAACTGACCGCCCGTCATGCGTGAATCCATGATTCGTATCGTCAGACTGCAGGCTGGCCTGCTCATCGCGGTGCTGATGTCGAGCGTCTCCGTGATGCAGGCACAGAGCGGCGGTGCACGAGAGGTGCCCCGCGCAGCGGACGGAAAGCCCGATCTCTCGGGTGTCTGGCAATCCCTTTCCTCTGCCGCCTGGGACATCGAGGGTCACCACGCGTCGAAGGACGTGCCGGCGGGACTGGGTGTGGTCGTTGGTGGTCCCATCCCGTATCAGCCCTGGGCGCTCGAGCAGAGGACGCAGAACGCAAAGAACCGGGCGACGGCCGATCCGGAGACGAAGTGCTATCTCCCGGGTGTGCCTCGCCTGACCTACATCCCCCTGCCGTTCCAGATCGTGCAGGCCCACGATCAGGTGCTCGTGCTGCACGAGTACGCGCATGCCATTCGCACCATCTACGCCAACGGCACGCCGCATCCCAAGGGACCCATCGACTGGTGGCTTGGTGACTCGCGCGGGCGCTGGGAGGGCGACACCTTCGTGGTCGACAGCGTCCATTTCAACGATGCGACCTGGTTCGACAAGGCCGGCAATTTCCACAGCGATGCCCTTCACGTCGTCGAGCGTTTCACGCTGCTCGGACCCGATCACATCGACTACGCAGTGACGATCGAAGACCCGAAGGTGTTCACGCGTCCGTGGGACATGCGGCTGGTGCTCTACCGGCGCAAGGAACCCAACGCCCAGCTGCTCGAGTACGAGTGCGCTGGTTTCGATGTCGAGGGCTACTACCCGTGAGCCGGCAACGAGGAACGTTCATGCACGCCATTGGAATCCGTTCACGCGCGCACCGCCGACTGCTCCGTGCGTTTGCAGCGGCCGTGATGCTCGCGATGCTCGGCTCCCCTCCCGTCGCCGCACAAGGACGACGGGCAGCACCGAAACCACCCGCGCCGCAGGCGGCGGCACCGGCTGGGCAGCCGAATCTGCAGGGCGACTGGGACCCTGAGAATACCGGGACCTTCGACTTGACGGACCCGCGCACGGGCGGTGGTCGGCTCGACGAAATTCTCAACGAGCGGGCTGGCAATGTGCGCGTGCGCAAACCAAGCCGCGTCGTCGATCCGCCTGACGGCAAGATTCCCTACCAGCCGTGGGCGGCGGCGAAGCAGGCAGTGCTCGGCGAGCACATGGACTCGCCGACGCTGCCCGAGCACATCGACTCGCAGGCCCGCTGCCTGCCAGGCGGCGTACCGCGCGAGATGTTTCATTCGCAACTGCGCATCCTGCAGACGAAGGACGCCGTCATCATGCAGCAGTCGCAGAACCACGTGTTCCGCGTGATCCCGCTGGACAACCGCCCCGCGATCGATCCGCGCATCAAGCTGTGGATGGGCGACTCACGCGGTCACTTCGAAGGCAACACGCTGGTCGTCGATGTGCGGAACCAGAACGCGAAGGGCCGCTTCGACATGGTTGGCAACTTCGCGAGCGACAACATTCACGTCGTCGAGCGTTGGACGCCGATCAATCCGACCACGATCAACTACGAAGCACGGATCGAGGACGCGACAGTCTTCACGCGACCGTGGACGATTCGCGCCACCCTGCACCGCGGACTTCGGGGCGAAGGCGAGGAGTACTGGGAAGACGCCTGCCACGAAGGTGAACGCAGTGCGGAGTCGATGATCATCCGCAGCGCTGCGCCGGTCGCTGTACCGACGACGCCCGGGACACAGCCGTGAGCCACACCGTCGCCGTCGCCCTTCCGGACCGGAAGGCGATGATTCTCGCGGGTGCGACGGCACTGCTGCTGGTGATCTACCTGCTGCCGTCTCCGCCGCCCCTGCACGTGGCCGGTGCGCTGATCGAACTACCGGGCAAGGGACAGGCGTGCCTCGCCATCATGGCGCTGGCCGTGGCGCTCTGGGTCACCGAGGCGTTGCCGTTCGCGGTGACCTCGCTTCTGGTGGTTCTGCTGATTCCGGTGTTCGGCATTGCCGACTACAAGTCGGTGGTGCGTGCGGGATTCGGCGACCCGGTCATCACCTTCTTCCTCGGTGTGCTGCTGCTGTCAGCGGCCTTCACACGTTCAGGACTCGGCACTCGCCTCGTCTACGTGATTCTCAGCGTGGTGGGCACGCGGACCGATCGTGTGTTGCTCGGCTTTCTCACCGTCGGCACGTTCATCTCCATGTGGATTACCGACATGGCCGTTGCGGCCATGCTGCTGCCGCTCGGCGTCGGGCTGCTCCGTGATGCGGGAATGGAGCCTGGGAAGAGCAACTTCGGGCGGGCGCTCATGATCTCGTGCGCGTTTGGTCCGCTCATCGGCGGCATCGCCACGCCGGCGGGCACGGCCGCCAACCTCGTGGCCATCGCACAGATCAAGCAGCTCGCTGGCGTAAACGTGTCGTTCCTGCAGTGGATGGCGTACGGACTGCCGGCCTCGCTGCTGATGATTCCATTCGCCTGGCGTCTGCTGCTCTGGCTGTTTCCGCCCGAGACCGATCGTCTGCCACTTGAAGACGCGGACATCCGGAAGAGTCTCGAGGGGCTCGGGCCACTTCGCAGGGTTGAGCGCGCCACCCTCGGTGTGTTCGGGTCTGTGATCGCGCTGTGGATCTTCGGACCCGTGCTCGCGTCGCTTTCCGGAGGGCGGATTGCTCCTCCAGTGGAAGCCGTCGCGCTGGCCGGTGGACTGGCGCTCTTCACGCCGGGTCTCCGCGTGATGTCGTGGAAGGAGGCGGAACGCGACATCGACTGGGGCGGCATCATGCTCATTGCTGCCGGTCTCTCGCTGGGTCTCGCGGTCTACGAAGGCGGCGCCGCACGTTGGCTTGCGTGGGTGTTGCTCGGCCACATCACCGCGGTGCCGGATCTGCTGAAGCCTGCCGTGATCGTGCTGGCGGTGGCGGGGCTGCACCTGATGTTCTCGAGCAACACGGTGACGGCCAGCATCATCACGCCGATCCTGGTGGCGCTGGCGCACGACCTCCACCTTTCGCCGTGGACCATTGTCGCGCCCGCCGCCTTCACCTCGTCGCTGGCGTTCATCCTGGTCAGTGAAGGTCCCACGACGATCATTCCCTACTCGTCCGGGTACTTCTCCATCAAGGACATGGCGAAGGCCGGCCTTCTGATGACGGTGGTTGCGGCAGGATGCGTGGCCGTGACAATCGCCGTCGTCAATCTTCTCCGTTAGGAATCTGTCATGTCGCTCTTCACGTTCTGCCAGTGGCTCAACGAGACGCCGTGGAGCATTGCGCTCCGTGAATCCATCTGGGTGTACCCCATCATCGAGTCGACCCATCTGCTCACGCTATCGGTGTTCTTCGGCCTGACCGCGTTCATGGACCTTCGCCTGCTCGGAGTCAGCCTGCTGGACATTCCAGCCGACCTGGTCATGCATCGACTGCTGCCGTTGATTCGTGCGTCCTTCGGACTGATGGCCGTGACCGGGCTGCTGTTGTTCTATTCAGCGCCGGCCGGGTTCTACGGCAACGTCTTCTTTCGCGGCAAGCTGCTCCTGCTCGCAGGCGCGGCGCTGAATATCTGGTTGTTTCACTCCGGTATCGGTCGCTCGGCCGGTGAGTGGGGCGCCTCCACAACGCCCCCGGCGCGCGCGCGCGTCGCCGGCGGGATGTCCATCGCGCTGTGGGTGTCGGTGATCTCCGCCGGTCGACTCATTGCCTACAACTGGTTCAAGTAGGTCGAACGTCATGTCGTTGCTTCCGTTCTTTCAATGGTGCGAACACACTCTCGTCGGCACAGTGGTGCGTGACTCCACGTGGATGTTCCCGATCATCGAGGTGTTCCACATTCTGGCGCTCGGTTTTCTTGGCGGGGCGGTCCTGCTCGTCGACCTGCACGTGCTTGGTGTCCGCTTGCCTGGTGCTCGCGTGCGCCGGCTGGTCACCGAAACCGCACCGGTCCTCGTCTGGGCGCTTGTGGTGATCTCGGTGTCCGGTGTCCTGCTGTTCCTGTCAGAAGCGACCAAGTGCTACGACAACCCGGCGTTCTGGGTGAAGATGTGGCTCTTCCTGTTCGCGCTCGCCTTCACCTTCACGGTACACAACCGTGTGCTCGCCAACACGAATGTCAGCGTGCCCGGCGCGTCGGCGCGCAGCGTCGCCGTGGTCTCGCTCGTGCTCTGGCTTGGTGTGGGCGTCGCGGGTCGAGGCATCGGGTTCTGGTGAGCGTGCGAGGTCTCGATGCGATGAGCACTGTCATACACACTGACGCGGTACGTGCTGCCCTGATCGATGGCCGCGAAATCGCGCTGTTCGATGTGCGCGACGAAGCGATCTTCGCCGAGGCGCATCCGCTCTTTGCGGCGTGCCTGCCGCTGGCCCTGATCGACTACGAAGCGCTCGACCGCGTCCCGCGCCTCACGACAACGGTTGTGGTCTACGACGCGGATGAAGGACTGGCTGCGCCGGCGGCGCAACGTCTGGAGCAACTCGGCTACACCGATGTGCGCGTCCTCAGCGGTGGTCTGCAGGGATGGCGAGACGCCGGCGGTGAGATCTTCCGCGACGTCAACACGCCCAGCAAGGCGTTCGGCGAACTGGTCGAAGCGTGTCGCCATACACCATCACTGCCGCCCGAAGAGGTGAGACGTCGTCTCGATGCGGGCGACGACATGATCGTGCTGGATGCTCGTCGCTTCGACGAGTACCACACGATGAGCATTCCCACGGCGGTGAGCGCGCCTGGCGGAGAGCTCGTGTACCGGGCCGGAACGGCGGCGCTGCGGCCAGACACCCTGGTCGTGGTGAACTGCGCCGGACGCACGCGCAGCATCATCGGCACACAGTCGCTCATCAACGCCGGGTTTCCAAATCCTGTCGCCGCACTCCGCAACGGGACCATCGGCTGGACTCTGGCGGGTCTCACCCTTGACCACGGGCAAAGCCGCCGCGCGCTCAGTCCCGGCAGCGGCGTGCCCAGGCCCGCGCACGTGCTCGACGCGGCACGGAGTCTGGCCGAGCGTGCGGGTGTTCCGCGCATCGAATGGAGCGCCCTCGATGAGTTGCTCGGCGACAGGAGCCGTACGACCTACTGCTTCGATGTGCGGACGCCGGAGGAGTTCATGCTCGCGCATCCGCGCGGGTTCCGGTCGGCGCCCGGCGGACAGCTGGTGCAGGAGACGGATGTGTTCGCACCCGTCCGCGGCGCGCGCATCGTGTTGTGGGACCACGCCGGTGTGCGCGCCGACATGACCGGATCATGGCTGGCGCAAATGGGATGGACGGTGTTCGTCCTGCACGAGCGGCTCGACCATACGCGAGCCGACCTCGGGTCCTGGCGTCCTCGCGTCGACCGTCCGTTGACGGCGGCCACCGCGCACTCGGCCGCACAGCGGTATCGCAGACCCTACGAGGGCACCGACAATCCGCGCGATGCCATGCAGGCGTACCTCGAGTGGGAATACGGTCTGGTTGCGCAACTCGAGCGTGACGGGACGCATCGATTCCAGGTGCTCTGACACGGTATGCACGGACGAAGTCAAGGATCGTTGATCTCACCCTCTGTCGACAGGTAGAAAACAAGGCCTGTGCGTTACCCGTCCACCTGCGCGTGTTGTTGCTGCGCCCGCTTCCCGGGCCGCTTCGGCGTCGTGCGCACGAGGACTCTCACACGGTAGTCAGACTCTCAGCGAACCCGCACACACCGAAGGCCCGGACGGCACACCCGTTCCGGGCCTTTTGTGTGTGCGCGTCGGCTGAGAGTTGCACCAGTCGGCGCGCCGCACTCGCTGGGCCTAACCCACGTCGTCTTGCGGAGCAGACATGTCAGAGCATCACCGTGAATACCCACACCTGCAGGAAGCCGAAGAGCGCGCCATCTGGATTGCCACCTTCGAGGAACGTTACGGGCTGAACGCCTATGCGCGGCTTCTCGCGCGCTTCGACGACCTTTATCTGAGCTACGCGGAGATCGCCGCGGAGTTCGGTGTGACGCGGGAACGCGCACGTCAGTGGCACCATCTCCTCGTTCCCGGTGCGCCGCGCGGCCATCAGCGTCGACGGGCCCGCAGCGTGTACAGCAGGAAGCGACGGCTGTTGTCAGATCCGTTGTTTCGGACGTTTGTGCGCGCTGCGCGAGGACGGGTGCCTGCGAGCCTGGTGACGCCAGTGTCGGCGCGCGACGGATTCCGCAAGCGCGAAGTGCGTGTCGGCCCACACCGCTTGCTGCTGAAGCGAGCCGCGGTGATCGCACCCGGTGTCCGACGTGCAGCGGAGGCTCAGGTCTACGCGCTGTCCGGCACCCGCGAACACACCGATTACGTGTTCTTCGCGCTGGCCGGCTCCGACTTCCTCGTGCTGCCCGCCACGCTGCTGCCCGCTGCCGGCACGACGTTCACCGACACGGAGAGTTCGCCGTATCGGTCGTTCAAGAACCGCTTCGATGCCGTCACGAACCTGGCGGCCGCTGGCCATCGGCGTAACAGCGGTGACGCGTCGGTGTCGACAGCCGCCTGAAATGGAAACAGCCGTCCGCACCACGCGGACGGCTGTCTGTCGACGAGTCGAGTCGCTTAGAACGCGACGCGCACAGCCACTTCGGCCTGTCGCCGTGGCTGTGCCGAGAGGATTCGACCAAACGAATCGGACAACGCGTTGGTCACCCAGCCGTTGCCGACACCCGCCAGATTGTCGGTTCCGACCAGGTTGAACACCTGACCGATGAACTCAGCCTTCCGTCCGCCCCCCAGCGGAATGGACTTGCTGACGCGAACGTCCAGACGGTTGAAGCGATCGCTCGCGATCTGACTGGCCGCGATGGGTTTCAGGTTGTTCGTCGCACGCCACGCGTTGACCAGGTCGAGATTCAGGTTGCGATTGCCCTGGTTCTGCGAAGTTCCCGGCACATAGTCGTTGTTCTGGCCGTCCTTGTTCAGGTCGATGCCAGCCAGCGCGTTGAAGGGACGCGACGAGCGGAGTGTCCACACGCCGCCGACCACCAGGTCCCACGGCAGTCGGACCGAGCCACTGGCCACGAAGGAATGGCGCCGATCGTTGTCGGTCGGTCCGTTGTCGTACTCGGGATGCAGGGCGTCGGTCTGCGTGCCGAAGTGCGTGCCCGAGCGCCAGGCGATATCCTGCTTGGCCAGCGTGTACGACAAGCTGTAGAGATAGTTGTTCGAGAAGCGCCGTTCGAGTCGAACCAGCAGCGCGCGGTAGTCGAACGAACCATCGTTGACCTTCTTGATCAGTCGAATGGTGCCCCACTCAGGCAACGGCCGGATGCCGGTGACGGGGTCGGCCGTGTTCACCTGCACACCAACCGGATACTGAGTGGTTGTCGAGTAGATACCGTCGACGTGCAGCGCGAGTAGTGGACCGATGGCCTGCGAGAGACCAACGCTCGATACCTGCGTCCTGGGATTCTCGATATTGTTGTCGTTGACCTCGATGTTCGGCGGTGCCGTGGACACGAATGCCTGCGGGCTCTTGCCGCCGTAGGGATCCGGATAGGTCGGGTTGCGGATGCTGATCGCCGACGACTGGAAGGCATCGAGTTCGCCGCGGGCGACAGCATTCTGCAGGTTGCCGAACACGACGCCGAATCCAGCCCGAGCCACCGTGCGCGAATCACCCTTCAGATCCCAGGCAAGCGCGGCGCGTGGTGCGATGTTGTTGGGATCGCCGCGTTTCGCGAAGTCCACGTACGGCAGTGGCTTCGGGTAACGCGCCTGCGTGAAGCCCTCGTTGAAGATCTTCGTCTGTCGGTCATAGCGAAGGCCGTAGTTCAGCGTCAGGTTCGAGGTGACGTGCCACGAGTCCTGAGCGTAGGCCTCGAAGGTGTGGCTGAGCAGATGGATCGTGAAGGTGGGAAACGACGCCGTGAACTGCGTCGCGCCCGTCAGGTTCGCGAAGCTGAATGTCGGATCGGCAGGGTTGAAGTACTGGTCCTTTCCGAACGTCCATGTGCCGAGTTCGGCACCGGGCGTCGTGATGTCAGTTGGCAGCTTCTGTGCGCCGCCGCCGAACTTGAACAGGTGCGAACCTGCGCTGACCGACAGGGCGTTGCGGAACTGGTAGTACGGATTGCGGAAGGTGGTGCCTGGACGCGAGCCCCAGGTGAAGCTGGGAAACACGTAGCGCGGCGAGCCGACGGCCGGATCGATGGTGGACGGCGTGAAGATGCCGGGCGGGTTGCGCTGATTGGATTCGGCATAGAGCGCCGCGAATTCGTTCAGGATGCGGTTGGTGATCTGCGCCGAGTGGTTCACGAGGTAGGTGAAGCCGGGAACCTCGTTGTCCGTGCTGCTGAAGGACGCAGAGGTGCCGCCGCAACTCAGGCAGTAGACGACGGTGTCTTGCCGGGAGGCGCGGACGGAGAGGCGCTGACGTTGTCCGAGCAGCGCGTCGGCCTTGCCAAACGCCAGGTTCGCACGACCGCCGCCCTGGAACAGGCCTTCGTGCGCGCCGTAGAACTCGGGCTTTCCCGTCGTGACGTTGAAGTACTGCAGCTCGCGTGTGCGGTCGATGGCGCCGAAGAAGTGGATCTTGTTCTTCACGATTGGGCCGCCAGCCGAGATGCCGTACTGGTCGCGGCGGTACTTCGGCTTCGGCGTACCCAGCGAATCGTGCGCCTGCTGCTCGTACAGGTTCATCTGATTCAGGTTCTTATGTCGGAGGAACTCGAACGCTTCACCGGAGAACTGATTGGTGCCGCTCTTGGTGACGACGCTGACGACGCCGCCCGAGCGCCCACCGAACTCTGCTGACGCCTGCGCGATCTCGACACGGAACTCCTGGACAGCCGACTGGGGCACGTCTTCGCGCGCATCACCAGCCATCGAGATCATGTTGTTCAGTCCGTCGACGATGTAGTTGGTGGCTGCCGTGGTGATGCCGCCGGAACCAACGTTGGCTCCGGGTCGCTGTGTCCGCGTGTTGTCGTTGCCGGTGCCGGGGAGCAGCAGGGCCAGCGTGATCGCGGAACGGCCGGCGACGGGAAGCGTGGCAATCTGCTCCTGCGTGATCACGGCAGTCACGTCGGCGCGACTGGCTTCAATGGGAGGCGCGACGGCTGATACCGACACCGACTCCTCTACGCCGCTCACTTTCAGGCTGAAGTCCTGGCTGGCCTCGGCGCCGGTCGTGAGCGTCAGGTTGTCCAGTGTGACGGTGGAAAACCCGCTCAGTTCGGCGACGAGCGAATACGCACCCGGAGGCAGCGCGGCCAGCCGGTAACGACCCTGCAGGTCGGTCACGGTGGCGCGCGTTTCGCCGCTGCCAACGTTGCGTGCCGTCAGTGACACGCCGGGGACGACGCCGCCTTGCGTGTCGGTCACGATGCCAGACACCGCACCGCCGGCACCCTGGGCCCTGGCGAGGGTAGCGTCGGCCGCGAGGCCGACGACCGTGAGAACCATGACGACGAGGGAAGGCCAGGCCCTCCTGAGCGTCCCGCGAGCAAATACCTTGTTCACTTCCATCTCCATGAGGCCGCCGTGTCGCGGCCCTGTCGTGCGACTTCGCGCGCCTGCGCGATCGCTGATACACCTCCGGCGCCGCCGCCGCACGGCGTGCCGGAACACCATTCATTTGTTCGACTGTTGACTGCCGATGCTGGCGCGCGTGGCACCGTCGGCGCTGTCGCTTACCGGCTCAGGCCGTCACGCCTGCACTCGCTCCGCCCGCAACGGTGTGTCGCGGGCGGTTGACAGATGCAAGCGGGCTCGCTCCGTTCGTCTGACAGTGGTGTGGGCAACATGGGCTGAAAACAGAACAAGGCCGGAAGGTCGCAACCTTCCAGCCCTGGAATTTTCTCGTCGGAATCTCTCTCGTTGATTGTGTGAATGCTCTGCGGTCTAGGTGTGCCGCCAGGGTGCAGCTCGGCCCGACCAGATACGAAGTCTGGCGTGACAACACGAGCTGACGCGGCGCCGAACGTTCACGCAGAAGGTTGTAGCAATCCGTTCAAGCGACGGTCAACGAACCTTGACCTCACACAGGCAGATCGTCCGGATTACCTGTTCGGCGCGAACGGTCACGACCAGAGGCTGTGTCTCTCGCGGTCGCCGTGCTGGCACGTGTGCGGTCAAGTTCGCTTGCACTCGCTCCGAGTCGTTGACTACGGTGCCCGGCATGCATCGATCATCTCTGGTTTCTACGTTCGCCATTGTCGGCCTGCTGTTCACGGCCGCACGGTCATCGGCTCAGGCGCCAGCAGCAGCTCCAGCCAAGGTGCCAGCACCCACGAAGGCGCCGGCACTCGAGAATGCGTATGTGCGCGTCGCGAACTCACTTGAGGACGTCGGGCACAAGAGTCCGCCGCACGGGCACGAGTTCGCCAAGATCTCCATCTTCCTGACGCCAGGCGTGCAGACACTGGTCACTGTCGCCGACAACAGCCAGGACGTGAGAAAGGTGAAGCCTGGTGACGTCATATATGACGGACCCGCCATACAGCACATCAGCATCAACGCGTCCAACACGCCGCTCTACATCATTCAGGTCGAATTCAGGAAGAAGGCTGACGGCACGGTGCTGACGCCTGACAAGGCCGATCCGCTCGTCGCGGCGCCGACGTTCTTCAGCGTCATCGCCGACAACCCACAGGTGCGTGTGCTTCGCCTGCGAATCCCGCCCGGCGCAAGGACGCCGCAGTATCGGCACGGACTGAAGACCGCCACGGTGCTGCTGACGGCGCAGCAGGCTCGAGTCACCGCTGGCGGTACGAGCACGGACGTGACGAGACCCGAGCACGATGCGTTCTGGACTGACGCGCCAGTCGCGCAGCAGATCGAGAATACTGGTCGCGATCCCTTCGAGGCCGTCGTCGTCGAATTGAAGATGAAGTGATTCCGCCCATGTCCGATACCGACATCACACCGCTCCGCACGTTCGTCGTTCGCGCGACGCAACTCATCGAACGCCACGCCCAGGACGAGGCGTCGCTGCTCGCCGCCGTGGCGCCTGAACTGGCCACGCTGGTGATCACGCCCGGATGGCTTCCCGAGGAGTTCACGCGGCCGCATCCGCAGTACTACCAGCAGTACCTGCTGCACGCCGATCCGTTCGAGCGCTGGTCGATGGTGAGTTTCGTCTGGGGACCTGGTCAGAAGACGCCAATTCACGATCACCGCGTCTGGGGACTGGTGGGCGTGCTGCAGGGCGCAGAAATCGGGACCACGTTTACACGCGGCGCGTCCGGTCCGCTGACGAAGACCGGCGCGGAACGCCTCGAGCCCGGCCACGTCGTTGCGGTGTCTCCAACGATTGGTGATATCCACGAAGTGGCGAACGCGTTCACCGACCGCGTCTCGATTTCGATTCACGTCTACGGCGGAAACATCGGCGCGGTCAGGCGGGCGGTCTATGACCCCCTGACTGGTGTCGAGAAACCGTTTGTGTCGGGCTACTCGAACACGTTCGTTCCCAACCTGAGGGACAGGTCCGCGCAGGTGCGAGCGACTCTCGGGCTCTGATGTCCCGCCTGGTGTTAGCGTGATCACCAGTCGCTACACGCGCGATGGTTCCGGGCGTGCCTGCAGTGACTGTTTCAAGCCGCCGTGCCACTTCCACACCTCGTAGATTGCGGGATACACGACGAGTTCGAGGATGAACGACGTGAAGATGCCGCCGACCATGGGCGCGGCAATGCGCTTCATGACGTCGGCGCCGGCACCCACGGACCACATGATCGGAACCAGGCCCAGGAACATCGTGGCTACCGTCATGAACTTCGGACGAATGCGTTTGACCGCGCCGTTCAGCACCGCAGCCTGCAGGTTCGCGAGAGAGGTCAGCCGGCCCGCCTGACGCGCCTCCTCATACGCGAGATCGAGGTAGAGGAGCATGAAGACGCCGGTTTCAGCGTCTACGCCGAGCAGCGCAATGAGGCCGACCCAGACGCCGATGCTCATGTTGTAGCCAAGCGCCCAGAGAAGCCACACGGCGCCGATGGCGGAGAGGGGAACCGCCAGCACAATGATGGCGGTTCGCGCAAACGAGCGCGTGTTGATGTACAGCAGGGTCAGCACGAGCAGCAGGGTGACCGGAAGTACGACGCGGAGGCGCGCGCGGACGCGTTCCATCGCTTCGTACTGTCCGCTCCACGCCAGTGAATAGCCGGCCGGCAGCGACACCTGCGCGGCCACGGCCTTCTTGGCGTCGGTGACGTAGCTGCCGATGTCGCGACCGGCGACGTCCACGTACACGTAGCCGGTCAGCATGCCGTTTTCATCGCGCAGCATCGCAGGACCCGTGACGAGCGTGACATCTGCGAGCTGACTGACCGGGATCTGCATGCGCCCGTCCATCGCCGGCACAATCACGCGTCGCAACTGGTCGATGTCGCTGCGGTAGTCCCGGAAATAGCGCACGTTCACCGAGTAGCGCTCGCGTCCCTCGACCGTCGTGGTCACCGTGTCTCCACCGACCGCTGACATCACCACCGTCTGTGCATCGTCGACCGAGAGACCGTAGCGCGCAAGCTCGTCGCGCTTCCAGCGGAAGTCGACGAAGTAGCCGCCCGAGGTGCGCTCCGCGAATGCGCTGCGCGTGCCGTTCACCGCTGGCAACACCGCTTCGATTTGCGTCCCGATGCGTTCGATCTCCTTGATGTCTGCGCCGAAGATCTTGACGCCCACGGGAGTGCGAATACCAGTGGTCAGCATGTCCGTGCGCGCCTTGATCGGCATCGTCCACGCGTTGGTGGTGCCCGGGAGTGTGAGGGCCTGGTTCATCTCCTGAATGAGGGCGTCCGTGGACAGGCGGTCGGATGTGATGCGGCGCAGGGCGGGTGTGAGCCACTCGGGCGCCCAGTCGGAATACCACGTGTAGACATGTCGCCATTCGTCTCGCGGCTTGAGGGTGATGACGGTTTCCATCATCGAGAAGGGCGCGGGATCGGTGGAGGTCTCTGCGCGTCCAGCTTTGCCGAGCACGCGCGCCACTTCCGGAAACTGGCGGATGATGCGGTCCTGCGTCTGCAGGAGGCGCTGCGCCTCGGTGACCGAGATGCCCGGCAGCGTGGACGGCATGTAGAGCAGGCTGCCTTCATCGAGCGGAGGCATGAACTCAGAGCCGAGTGACCGATACACAGGAACAGTCGCGAGCACAGCAGCCACCGCGCCGGCCAGGACTACCCACTTCCAGCGGAGCGACCACGCACAAATCGGTTCGTAGATCCGAATCAGCAGGCGGCTGATTGGGTGGGACTCTTCGGAATGAATCGTCCCCACGAGCACCGCGTTGACGATGCGTGCCAGCCAGCGCGGCGTGAACGTGAACTTGTTCATTCGCGTGAACGCCAGGCGAAGCGCAGGGTCGAGCGTGATGGCGAGTACCGCGGCGATGATCATCGAGAAGTTCTTCGTGTAGGCCAGGGGCTTGAACAACCGACCTTCCTGCGCCTCGAGGGTCAACACCGGCAGGAACGAGACGGCAATCACCAGCAGTGCGAAGAAGCTGGGCCCGCCGACTTCCTTGACCGCGTCGATGACCACGCGTTCATAGGACTCTTTCCGCCCGGTACGATCCCAGATCTCGAGCTTCTTGTGCGTCTGCTCGACGACCACGATGGCGGCGTCCACCATCGCCCCGACGGCAATGGCAATGCCTCCGAGCGACATGATGTTGGAGCTCACGCCCATCAGGCGCATCGGGATGAAGGCGATCACGACGGCAATTGGAATGGTGAGGATGGGAATGACGGCGCTCGGGATGTGCCACAGGAAGACGAGGATGACGAGCGAGACGATCAGGAGTTCCTCGATCAACGTGTGGCGCAGGTTCTCGATGGACCGCAGGATGAGTTCAGACCGATCGTAGGCCGTCACCACGCGCACACCCTCGGGGAGCGTGGGCTCGAGTTCCTTCAGCTTTGCTTTGACGCGCTCGATGACGTCGAGCGCGTTCTCGCCTTGCCGCATGACGATGATGCCGGAGACTGTGTCGCCGGTACCGTCCAGATCGGCGATGCCGCGACGCAAGTCCGGGCCGAGTGTGACCTGGCCGACGTCCCTCACGCGCACCGGCACACCGTTGTCGTTACGGGTGAGGACGATGTCGCCGATGTCGTCGGCCGAGCGCGCGTAGCCGCGGCCGCGCACCATGTACTCGGCGCCGGTCATCTCGACCAGGCGACCGCCGACATCGTTGTTGCCGCTGCGTACCGCATCGAGCACCTTGGCGATCGGCAGATTGAAGGCACGAAGGCGGTTGGGGTCGACTTGAACCTGATACTGCCGCACGAAGCCGCCGAGCGGTGCCACTTCCGCAACACCTGGCAGCGCCTTCAGGTAGTAGCGCAGGTACCAGTCCTGGTACGAGCGGAGCTCATCGAGGCTCCGTCGGCCCGTCGTGTCGACCAGCGCGTACTGAAATACCCAGCCGACACCCGTCGCATCAGGGCCGAGTTCGGTACGCACACCCTGCGGCAACCGTGGCAGCACACCCGACAGATACTCCATCGTCCGAGAACGTGCCCAGTAGACGTCGGTGCCCTCGTCGAACACGATGTAGACGTACGAATAGCCGAAGTCGGAGAAGCCACGAACGGCTTTCACCTTCGGGGCGCCGAGCATGGCAGTGACGATGGGATACGTCACCTGGTCTTCGACGATGTCAGGGCTGCGGTCCCACCGCGAGTACACGATGACCTGCGTGTCACTCAGATCAGGAATGGCATCCAGAGGAATGGTCGAGAGCGAATACAGCCCGAAGACGGTGGTAATGGCCACGAGAATGAACACCACCAGGCGGTTCTTGGCCGAGCATTCGATGATGGCGTTGATCATGGCCGGGTCCCCTGGCCGGGAGCGTTCGTCGGCGCCGATGCGGACGGTGGTGTTCCCGGCGTGCGCTGGCTCGTCGTCGATGGCGCCGCCGTTGAGTGTGTATGATCCGCTGTTGCTCCCAGCCCACTGGTCGCTGCACGGAGCTGACTCTCGGAGTCGATGAGGAACGTGCCAGATGCGACGACGCGTTCACCCACCTCGAGTCCGCTCGTGATCGCGACGCGGTCTCCCAGGTGTTCGCCAACCGTGACGCGCCGTGGCTCGAGATAGCCGTCCCCGCGATCGACGAAGACCGTCTGGTGATTGCCGGTGTCGAGCACCGCATCGGTCGGCACGGTGATCTGCACCGCCGACAAGGCCCGGAACTCAACGGTGACGTACATGTCCGGCTTCATTCGAAGGCTCGGGTTGGAAGCGTCGAGCCGAACCTGCAAAGTCCGCGTCGTCGGATCCACCTGCGGCTGGATGTAGTTCACCTTCGCCGCGATGGGCGGCGCGGCACTGTTGGTGAAGGTGACCATGGCCGAGTCTCCAGCGCGAATGTCGGCGATATCCGACTCGAAGACGTCGGCCATGATCCACACGTGACTCAGGTCAGTGATGGTGTACAGGTCGCTGTCGGGTGTGACCTTCTGGTTGGGGAACGCGTTGCGCGCTGTGACGACGCCCGACATCGGCGCCGACACCACGATGCTGCGAATGGGCTGACCGGTGCGAAGCACCTGTTCAATCTGATCGTCGCTAAGGTCCCAGAGTTGAAGCCGCCGACGAGATGCGTCGAACAGCGACTGGCCCTGCTGCGCCGCCGACACCAGCGGATTGGCCTGCATCACGTCACGCGCCCGGGCGGCAAGCAGCAGTTCCTGTTGCGACGAGAGCATCTCAGGGCTGTAGATGGTCAGCATCGGCTGGCCGGCCTTGACCGCCGCACCGGTGAAGTCGACGAACACCTTCTCGAGCCAGCCTTCGATCCGCGTGTGCACGTGACCGACGCGCGTTTCATCGGCGACAACCTTGCCGACCGCACGCAGGGTGCGCGTGCCGGCGCCGCGTTCGACCGTGGCGAACTTCACGCCGATGAGTTGCTGGCGCTCTGGAGAGACGCGAATGGCACCAGCCGGGGCCGCGGGCGTGTTCGTCGCGAAGACCGCTTCGAGCGTGTTCCCCGTTCCAGGATTCACGCCTGGGGCGTCAGCGATATAAGACGGCGCCTTCGGATCGCGGTAGTAGAGCACTCGCTGCGTGGACGCCGCGGTCGCAGGTTGATCGTCATAGACCGGTTCGAGTGTCATGCCGCAATCTGGCGCGATACCGGGTCGGTCTGAGCGATAGGCCGGGTGCATCGGATCGACGTAGTACAGAACGTGTCGTTCCGGAACAGGCGGTGTGACCGGTGCCGCACCCTGATGCGTTGTGCGCAGGAGGTATCCGCTTGCGAACGTGGTGAGGAGGAGCAGGAGGAGGCCGAGGCCTTTCAAGAGTTTCATCATCACGTCCTCAATGCGCGACGGTTGTGCCGGCCAGCGATTCGAGGCGGCTGATCGCCACGTGGTAGGAGGCCAGTTCGTCGTAGTAGGTCATCTCGTACTCGAGCACTGTTCCGAAGTTGCTGAGAACAGAGAGGAAGTCCACTCCGCCTGTCTGGTAACTCGCCATTGACGACTCCAGGGCAAGCCGCGCTTGCGGAAGCACCGTGTCGCGATAGAGCAGCGCGAGCCGCGCCGACGTGGCCGTCATCTGGTAGTCCTCGGTGAGGCGCGCCTGCAGCTCACTACGGCTGGCGTCGACCGCGCGTTGCGCCGCTGACAGCAGCGCCTGCTGCTCCGCCACGGCCGCTGCACGACGGACGCGCTGCAACGGAACCACGACATCGACGCGGAGCTCGTACATCGCCGGCATCGCTCGCTGATAGTCGAAGCCGCCGCTGATACCGAAATCTGGCTTGTAGGCTTTCTTCGCGGCCTCCAGCGTCAACTCGTTTCGCGTCACCATCACTTGATCGCGCTGCAGCGTCGGCGAGTGCTGCTCGGCATCCGCGAGGATCGCGTCGAGCGACAACGCGAAGGATGTCGCCGCAAGATCGACGGGACGACCAATGACCGCACCCGGTGAGCGACCAAGCAACGCTCGAAGGTCGGCTTCGCGCGTACGCCGCTCCTGAAGCATGCGTTCGCGCTGCAGTTCGAGGATGCTGAGTTGAGTCTGCGCCTTGATGACGTCCTGCTGTGCGGCGCTGCCGACGGAGTAGCGGCTCTCGCTGACGGCCAGCAACGTCGCCAGCAGATCGCGATTCCGATTGATGACGTCTTCGACGGCGTAGGTGTAGGCCAGACGGAAATACGCCTGCTTGACCCGGGAGATCACATCGAGCGTGACGATGTTCACGCCGCGCGCCTGCGCATCCGCTTCGCGCAGGGCAATGCTGGCGTCGAGCTGACGTTTGCCGGGGTAGGGCAGCTCCTGCCGCACCATCACGCCAAGCGTGGCGGGCTGGCCGCCGACGCCATCGACCGGTCGCTGTCTTCCCGGATCGCTGTATCCGACCGACACCATCGGGTCTGGCAGGCTGCGCGCCTGCACCGGACGCCACTGCGACGCTGTATAGGTCAGCGAGGCCGCAGCAACATCAGGGTTCCGCATCATCGCTTCGGCAACGGCATCGTCCAGCAACAGCGTCTCGGTCTGGGCGGCAACGGGGATGACTCCCGTGAACACGCAGACGACGACCAACTCCAGCACACGCATGGCATCCTCTTCCTTCGGTGGCGACCGTCCGACGATGCGGGTGCACTGCGCACGACGCTGATCGTGGACGGGACGAAGACGGACTACGGGTGTGTGGAAATCAGATCAGCAGAACGCTGAAGAGAGTCGTGCGATCGAGCGACGAGTGGTGAGTCGACAGGCGGGGAGATCTGTCTGCTGAAACAGTGGGTGCGAGTGCCGCGACCGCATCGAGAACTGCCGCGTGCGCCGTCGCCGTGATGCGGACGTCGACGCGCTGTTCTGCTGTCGTTGATTGATGGTCGCCGGCGTTCAGCGTCTGGCAACAGCAGTCGTCGGCGATAGTGGCGGGTGTCTCGCAGGGATGGTGACCGACGACGCACAGTCGATGCGCCGCGAGCATCGGTGCCGCTGCTGCGGCAGAGAACGCCGCCAGCACCATCACGACGACCGCACGGCGCAACCATCTCACGCGGTGGCTCAGTGCAGAGACTGTGCCACGTGAAACCGGCGCTCTGTCGCCGCCAACCGCGAGAAAGGCTTCGAGAAATCCCCCAGCACCGGGGGATCTCGCCGGGAAACCGGCGGCCCATTTCGACGTGGAGGTCGCGAACGTCCCCTTGCCCGCAGCGATGCGACGGGCAAAGGGACACGTGCGTATCAGCTCACTCCACGCGCCACGGCGACACGTTTGTCCATCCGCGCAGGGCATCCTTCGCCCACTGCGTCGACTTGTCGGTATGGCAGCTGGTGCAGGGGTTGGGGATCTTGTACAGGTCGGTCGCGCTCGGCGTGATGAACGCGAAGGTGTGTGACCGCACGTTCACGTCGGCAATCGTCTGCTCGATCTTCGGCATGTGACAGGCGATGCACTCGCTGCCGGCACTGCCGCGCGCGTGATGCGTGTGCGCTTCAACGGTGGCGGCATGTGGTCCATTTGGTGACGAGGGACCGTGGCACGTGAGGCACAGGTCGCGTGACGGCTTCAGCAGGTCTGCGTCGTTGTTGGTGCCGTGCACGTCGTGACAGCTGAAGCAGGTGACGCCCTTCTTGTACATCTGGCTCTGCACGAAGTCGTTGCCCTGCATGCGGTTCTTGTGGCCGGTGCCGTCCGCGAAGTGCGTGAACGAGGTCTCACCCAGTTTGTGTTCTTCGAGCTGCCAGTAGTCGCGCAGGTTGCGGCCCTGATGGAAGCCCACCGGCCAGTCGTATTGTTTGCCTGCGATGGGTTTCACGAGCGGCTGACCCTGCGAGTGGCACTGGATGCAGGTGTCGTTGGCGCGAACCGTATCGAGCTTCGCCGGGTTGACGATGTTGGCGACGGTGGGCTGACGGACGTGCTCGGCGCCTGGTCCGTGACACTTCTCGCAGCCGACGTTCCACTCGGTGACGGCCTTCGTCTGGATGTTGTAGTTCACCGAGTGGCAGCCGTCACACAGAGGGCCCGTCGGGCGTCCGCTGTTCGTTGGCGGATAGAAGGGCACCCACCAGTCGGTGTTCGGCGCGA
>Ga0209023_10002632_pt1 | contig 22182 bp, 14 predicted proteins | sample LakOneMetagenome_FD_187468 | JGI IMG/M metagenome (GOLD analysis project Ga0209023, IMG submission 187468) | Freshwater and sediment microbial communities from Lake Erie, Canada (SPAdes) (version 2) | ecosystem: Environmental > Aquatic > Freshwater > Lentic | place: Lake Erie, Canada...
ACGCGGACCGACAGGAGCATCAGAATGAATGTCGAGAAATACCGAGATATGTTGCTCGCGCTGGAGCGGACGCTCGCCGCGCGTGCTGTGCATCAGCGGGACACGGCAAGTGAGCAACGACCAGACAGCCCTGGAGATATCGGGGACGCCAGTCTCGCGGACGAAGCGGAGTCAGAGACTTTCACTGAGGCGGAGCTCGCCACGGCCACCTTGCAGGACGTGCGAGACGCCCTGCAGCGGATAGAGGCGGGTACGTATGGTCAATGCGAAGAGGACGGAGAGCCAATTCCGCAGGCCCGTCTCGACGCCGTGCCGTGGGCGCGTTTCTGCGTTCGGCACCAGGCAGACCTGGAGGACGCAAGCGGCTTACGCACTCCCACCTTGTGAGCGCGGGGATGCGACCGCGTCCCTGGTCGCTTGCCCTCTATAATGAGCGTCGCTGGTATTCACGGCCAAGCCGCTCTGAGATGGCTTCGACGGGTCGCCCCGCGAGTCGCGGGCGCAGCGGAGCGTCATCCTGGGCACTACGCAAGCGCTACCTTCGCGGTGGTGGGTTCGTTGATGAGGTTTCGGTGCGCTGCGGGCTCGGCCGGTTCGGTTTGACACTGCCCTCTGACTGGTAGCCACATCGCATGCGTTCACGCCGGAGCATCCTCCTCCTCGTCCTGTTTGTCGTCGCCGGCCCTGGCGCACTCAAGTTTCGTGGCGCTACCACGTTCGCGCAAGCACCGGCCGACTCGACTCGAGAAGTCGTGCTGCTCTACACCAACGACTTTCACTCCGCCCTCGACCCGATTCAGGCCTATTGGCTCGAGGGGCAGCCGAAGATCGGCGGGGCCGCGGCACTCGCCGGTTATGTCAATCGGCTTCGCGCGCAGCATGAGACGACGTTCCTCTTCGACTCGGGTGACATGTTCACCGGGTTGGTGTCGAACGTCACGCGTGGGGAAGCGCTGATGGAGATGATGCGCGTCATGAACTACGACGCAATGGCGATCGGCAACCACGAGTTCGACTACGGCTCGGCGAACTTCGAGCGGCAGATGAACCGGCTGCCGATGCCGGTACTCGGAGCCAACATCTTCTACAAGGGCACGCGTCATCGCTACAGCCGCCCATATGTGATCCTCGAGCGCAACGGACTGCGCCTCGGCGTCATCGGCATCATCGGGCAGGACGCCCGGAGTGTGGCGCTTCCCGAGGGCATCACCGATCTTGATTTCGATGATCCTGCGCCGGCAATCGCGCCCATCGTCGCCGAGCTCAAGCCCCAGGTCGACCTCGTCGTCGTGCTCGCGCATCAAGGCAAGACCGGACCACAACAGACAGACGCGGAGGCCCATGCTGACCTTCAGCGCGACTTCGGTGAGGACGTCAAGTTGGCCGGCGACGTCCCCGGGATCGACGTGCTCATTGGCGGGCACGCGCACCGGGGCATCGAGAAGCCGTATGTCCATCCCAAGACCGGGACTATCATCGTGCAGACCTACGGCTACGGAACTCGACTGGGGGTCCTGCGTCTCCAGGTCGGTGGCGGTCGTGTGACAGCGCACGCGGGCGAGTTGCTCTCAACGTGGACGAACGGCGTGGCGCCGGACGCCGCCGTGGCCGCAGTCGTTCAGCGCTACGAGCGCCAGGTCGCGGCCAAGGAGGGCGCGCCAATCGTGACGCTCACGCGACGCGTGTATCGTGCGTACAACGCCGAGTCGCCGCTCGGGAATCTCGTTGCGGACGCGATGAAGGACGCCACCGGTGCGGACATTGCGCTTCAGAATGCGGGTGGCCTGCGCGCAGACCTGCCGGAGGGCGCCATTACGTCGGGCTCAGTCCTCGACGTGCTGCCGTTCCTCAACACGGTCGACGTTTACACGTTGACTGGCGCCCAGATCGTCGAATTGGTGGAGCAGAGCCTGACGCTCGAACGCGGAATGATGCAGGTAGCTGGACTGCGCATCGAGTACGACCTGTCGCGCCCGGTGGGGCAGCGACTTGTTCGCGCATTCGTCGGCCCCGCGCCTCTGGCGACAAGCGCGACGTACACGGTCGCGACTAACTCGTTCCTGGGCCAAGGCGGCGACCTGTACACGACATTCCTTCGGGTCACGCGAACGTCGGTGGGTGATCCGATCGCCGAGGTGGTGAGTCGGTACCTTCGGCGAATCGGGGCGGAGGCGGCCGTGCCGGCCGTCCCATTTGTCGCGCAACGGTTGCGGCCCGCGACACGCTGACGCGTCGTTGTGTGCGAACCACGCTCGGCCCGCACGAGGGCGGCAGCGACGGCGCTAAACGCTTCGTGCAGAGAATCCTGAGCGATGCCAATCGACGTCAACGGTACACAGCACTTGACCGCCGCCAATCCGCGACGTCGCCAGATGGGGATGTGGGTGGCGGCCCTTGCCGTGCTTGTCGTCCTCATCCTGATGGTCAGGCATCTGTCCCTTGAAGACGCAACGCTTCGCCTGGCCGCCAACCTTCGCGGCCGCGGCTGGTCGGGTGTTGTGGCCTTCGTCCTGCTGTACGCCGCCGCAGAAGTCTTCATGATGCCGGGGGCCCTGCTGACGATGGCGGCAGGGTACGTCTACGGCGTGTGGTGGGGTGTGGCTGTTGCTGCAGCGGCAGGCCTTCTGGCGGCGACGGCGTCATTCCTTCTGGCGCGTACCGCTTTTCGTGACCGCATCCGAGCGTGGTTGGGGCCTTCGCCTCACTTCGAAGCGATTCGTTCCGCCATCGCGGAGAACAGCATCGTCGTGGTCTTGCTGCTCCGCCTGTCGCCTCTTGTCCCGTTCAACGTCGCGAACTACGCTTTTGGGCTGAGTGATGTGCCGTTGTCCCGCTACGTAGTGGCGTCTCTGCTCGGGATGTTACCGGGCGCCTGGCTCTATGCCTCCATCGGTTCCATCGCGCCGTCGCTGTTGTCGAGCGGTCCCTCTGTGCCGGCGGGGACGCGCCTGGCACTACTCCTTGCGGGCCTGAGCGCCAGTGCCGCGGCCGTCTACGTGGTGGGAATGGCGTCGCGTCGGCGCCTGGCGCAGCTTCAGACGGCGCCGGCCGCTGAACGCTGACGTCGGGCAGTCCCCCCGGAACACGGCGGCGACCGAGGGCCATTCGGGAGCAGTCGACCAATCCACCGACGGGCGTTGGCCGTAGTCCAAGATGCGCACGCGAGCGCAAGGAGGACTCATGCGAAGCAACCGTTTCAGACGGGTCATCATCACCACCTTCTATCTCGCAATGGCGGCGCTTCCGGCTTCGGCTCAAACCTGGTCTGGCCCCTACGCGGGCTTCATATTCGGAGCGGGTCTGCAGCCCGGCGATAGCAGCGAAACCGTAACGTTCGACACGAATCTCGATGGGGCGTTTTCCGATTCAGTCAGGACGGCGACTGGCGCCGATGCATTTTCGCCGGGATTCTGCGGCGGCATCGCCAATGGGGCACTGCCTTCCGCCGGCTGCCTCGACGACTCTGACGGCATCGATGTGGGTGGCCGCGCTGGGTATGACTGGCAGTCCGGCCGCTTCGTCGTCGGCGCGCTTGTTGACGTGTCGAGCACCGATCTCAGCGACGGAGCCACGGCGTTCAGCACGACGCCGGCGTTCTATGCGTTCTCGCGAGAGATGGGAATAGTGACCGGCCTGCGCGGACGAATCGGTGCCGGGAGTGACCGTCTGCTTGCCTACGGCACCGGCGGCGGCGCGTGGGCACGCATAGACCATCGATTCACGAGCAGCAACGGCGTCAACACGTTCGTGCCGTCGAAGGACGAAGGACGCAGCGGGTCGAGCTGGGGATATCAGGCTGGCGGCGGAGTCGAGGTCAGGCTCGGTGAGCGCTTCAGCCTGACGGGCGAGTACTTGTGGACCAGCATTGACGATCGAGAGGACAGCACGGTGCGGTCGCAAGGACCGGCACCGGCGACCAATCCGTTCATTCTGGTCAATCCTGGCGGCACCGACCTGCGCCGCTCCGAGCGGTTCGAATTCCATGCGACGAGAGTCGCGTTGAACTATCGATTCTGACGCCGGACGGCCTTGGAGGCAGCTCCGCTTCCGAGGCCGTTCGACCCGCATCCGCAGGTGCGACATCGAGACAGGCAGGGGCATGCCTGATTGCTGAAACGGCGGGGACGCACCGTACGCGCCCCCGCGTGCTCTCGTTTACGCGCCGACCCGCCGCACCAGTTCCCACGAGGTGCCAATCAGCGTCATGTAGTTCTGGGGGAATCCGTAGACACCCTGAGAAACCTCCGGGTAGTACACGGCATTCGTGAAGTAGCCGTTGCTGTTCATCCAGCCAATCACGGCGTTCGCGTTCATGCCGCGATCGAGCAGGTCGAAGACGCGCAGGTTGTCGAGCGTCGGATTCAGATAGGGATTGCCGAGGAAGTCGGCGGTGTTCTGCACGCCCCAGCCGGGTCCGAGGTTGGTCCTTCCCGCAGAGCCAGGAGGCTGAGTACCTGGCCAGAGGGTTCGGCCCTGCTGCGCCGCGATCTTCTCCGCCGTCGAGAGACTGACCGTGGCGATGGTCTGCGTACCGCTTGACGGACTGGTGACGTTGTCGGCTGCGTCAATCGCGGTGGCGCGCCAGTAGTACGTGGTTCCGTTCGCGAGATCCGTCGTCAAGGTGAACGACGTGGAGCCGATGCCTTCCGGCGATGAACCACTCACCACGATCGGGCTGAACTCCGGATTGCTCGCCACGTCGAACGTGTAGGTCACTGCGCCCGTGATGCTTCCCGTGCGCGCCGCGTTGGTGACGGTCAGCGCCGGCCGGTTGGTGACGATCGCGCCAGACAACGGAGAAACGGCGACGGGTGCATCGAGCGACGGTTTGGGCGTCGTCGTGTTGGTTGTGGTCGTCGTGGTTGTCGTGGTCGTAGTCGGCGTCGTGGTGCTGCTCGAACAGCCCACGAGGGTGACGGACGCAATAGCAATGGCGCAGAGCGCAGAGCGGTGCGAGCGATAAATCATGATGTCTCTTTGAATCTTCGTTTGCGGTTGAGAAGTGGCCGGGGATGACGACCGCGCGCCATGCTCGTTCCGCCTCGATCATGGCACGTGTTGGGCATTTTGCGGAACTGCACGTGTTCCACCCCGCGCGCGGCATCAGCCTGCCTCGGCGCCGTCGCGCTCTACGTCGTGTCCGTAGCGCGTCCGCGTGCGCTGTCGTCAGTGTCCTCGCGAGGTGTGAGCGAGGACGCGAACGCGGTCGCTACGTCCGGGTAGTGTGCGGCCATCAGGCGTAACAGGCGCTTGCGTGTGAGTGGCTTCTCCAGCATGTCCGCAACGAATCCAAGTCGTCGTGCGCGACGAAGCTCGTCATCGTGAATCGTCGCCGTCAGCACCAGCACGACCCAGCGTTGGGCGAGGTCGACGCTCTGACGTGCGGCGAGACGATCGAGGTCTTCCAACAGGTCCAGGCCGTTCCCATCGGACAGGTTCAGGTCGACGATGACCAGGAACTTCGCAGCGCTGTCTTTGGTCGTCTGGAGTGCAGCCGTGAAGAACGGCAATGCGTCGCGGCAGCTCGTGAGCTCTGTGAGCGTGTGGGGGATTCCAGACTTGCGGAGGTGCCATCCGAGAATGACTCGGTCGTCATGGTTGTCGTCCACGAGGACGACCTGAAGCGTCGACATTGATGGACACTGTACGAAAAATCCATCGGGGTGTTTTTAGCAAATGCTATAGAGCCGTGGGCGTCGGTTGTGATGGCTCGCAATGTGTCCGAAACTCCGGTGGTCATTCAGGTATGGTCCGGACGAACCTGCCGCACTGGTGCGGACGACAGTCGAGGCGTCCGCCTTCAACGTCGCAGTAGTCGGGTCCAGTTGACGACCACCGTAATCGGAGAATCTGAACCTTCGGAAGCGGTGTTGATCAGGAATCGCTGCCCGTCTGGCGTCACGTCGTAGCTGCTCCGGTACGGGTTCGAGAAATCTGGCAGTCGTGCGTCGAAGAGCGGGCGCGCCGTCCCTGGCTGGAACGATGCCGTGGCATCGATGCTGACGGACATGACGTGACCATCAGGAGCGAGGAAGAAGACCTCTTTGCCGTCACCGCGCCATCGCGGCTCGGCGCCACCCTGCGTCGAGAGCTGCCAGCGACCCGTACCATCGGGAAACGACTGCACGTAGACCTGGGTTCGCCCCGACTCCGAAGACGAATACGCGACCCACCTGGCATCCGGGGAGAACCGCGGATGCAGGTCCGAGCCCCTGGACCGCACGACGGGATGCACCGTGTGTTCACCCGCGACCACAGAGAACACGTCGTAGCTGGTTTCGGCAAAGGCAGCGTAGAACAGGATGAACCGTCCGTCGCGTGACCAGTCCGAGGGAAACAGGTTGCCCGAATCATGCGGTCCCAGCTTCAGGTCCCTTGGATGGAGCATGACCGCATCCGCGGCCGTTCCCGCCAGCGGCCGGCGAAGCAGGACGGCCGGGAGTTCCCGCGTGGACCGATAAATAAGTTCACGTCCATCAGGGGAGATCACGGCTTGTGCCGCGATCGCCGGTTCGAAAGTGATGGGCGCCGCGTCTCCGGTCGCGGCGTCGAGTGACCAGATATTCGCTGAATTCGTTTTGCGGTCGGTGCGTGTAATCAGCGCGCGCTTGCCATCCGGGGTGAACCTGACATCAGAGATGTTACCGGGAGCCCCAAGGGGTCCGAGCGGACGGCCGTCGCGGCTGAACCAGTTCAAGCGGGTGGGCGCATCCGACTGCGAGGCGAAAGCCAGAAGGCCGGTCCTGGACGCGGTGAACGATCCGTAGAGCACGGTCGATCCGGCAACGCCGTTCGCGATCGGTGTTGACTCACCGACGAGTGCGAGCTGACGTTCGTCGAGGCGCTGCGACGTCAGCACACCGTCGTTCAGCGACAACACCTGGTCGCCGACGGCGACCGCACCGAACGCCGAGGTGAACAGACGTTTTCTGACCGAGCCGTCTAGTGAGGTGATGCCGACGACTGAGTCGCCCTGTCGCACTGCCCTTGTCGTGTAGAGGAGGTGCTGCCCGTCAGGAAGAAAGCTGGGCCAGCGATGTCCTGTTTCTCCTGCCTCTAACGTGGTGAGTACTGTTGGAGTTCCGCCGGCTGCGGGGATTCGCCACAGGCCCGTATTGTTCAAGGCATAGACGATGACGTCGTCGCGGCTCCAGCTTCCACCCCTGGCGTCGACGGCGTCGCACAACTCTTGCGGCGCACCAGCGCGGATGTCTATTCGCTTCAACTTACCCTGCGCAAAGAACGCGATCGTGCGGCTGTCGGGCGACCAGAACGGATACGTCGCTTCCTCAGTCGCGGTCAGCGGCGTTGCTGTCGTGCCGTCGATTGGCCGAATCCACAAGGTCGCATCACTGCCAATTTCGCGCGCCACGAACGCCAGCCACTTGCCGTCCGGTGACAGCGCGATTTGAGGACTCGGGAGTGTCGCCTGCGGCGTCCCAAAGCTCGCGTGTGGCGGCGCCGTCACCTCCAGTCTGAGAACCGAGGTGTCAATGGCCGCACTCGGACGAAGGAGCGCTATGGCGGCAGCGCCACACAGCGCACCCGCAAGCACGCCGGCAAGGATGACTCCCGATCTCCTCCGCGATGATGCCTGCGATTGGGCGGCAGCAATTGCTCCATGCGGCGCTCGCGCAGCCCAATTCAGTTCGCCTTTGATGTCGGCGGCACTCTGCCAGCGTTCGTCCGGGTCCTTCTCCAGACAGCGCTCGACGATGTGGTCGAGGGATGCCGGCGAAAGGGGCTGTCGCGACGACACTGGTGCAGGTACGTCCCTGAGAATCGCGCCGATGATGCTCGCGCCAGACTCGCCGTCGAACGGCAGCGCACCGGTTGCCATCTCGTAGATGATCACGCCGAGCGCCCAGAGGTCGCTGCGCGCGTCGGCCTCGCGTCCCTCAACCTGCTCCGGCGACATGTAGTGCATCGTTCCGAGGATGGTGCCGGCTTCGGTTGTCGGCCCAGCGCCATCGGCGCGCTCGACGGTCGTCATCGATGCGGGAAGCGATGGACCTCTGAGCTTGGCGAGTCCGAAATCGAGCAACTTCACGCCCGACTTCGTGAGCATGATATTCGCCGGCTTGAGATCGCGATGGACGATGGCAGCGCGATGGGCCTTTTCAAGGGCATCCGCGATCTGGGTCGCACACCGTATCACTTCGTCGATGGCAAGCGCCTGTCCGACCCGAGCGTGACCGTGGGCGCCCCGACGAGCTGTCGATAGTTTGTCCGCGAGCGTCTGTCCCTCGAGCAACTCCATAACGAGATAGTCGATGTCGTCCTGGCGACCAACATCGTGGAGCACGCAGATGTTTGGATGCGAGAGTGCTGCGATCGCGCGAGCTTCACGTTCGAATCTGGCGCGACGCTCTACGTCTGCGGCAAACGCCGCCGGCAGCACCTTGATCGCGACGGCCCGGTCGAGGCGTGTATCTCGCGCCTTGTAGACTTCGCCCATGCCGCCGGCACCGAGCGCTCCGATGATTTCGTATGGACCAAGCCGGCTACCGGAAGCGAGGGACATAGAAGCGGGGTGATTATAGGCGGAACAGCTCACTCCAACAGGAAGCTGGGAGTTGGGAGCGGGGAACTGTTGGATGTGAAGGCCTCAGACCGAGAATCATCGGCTGACACCCGTGGATAGAGAGGGCGGAGTGAGAACTTGAGAGAGGCCAACGCCTGTCTTTGGCCGCCCCTGCTTTGCGTGCGACGCGTTCATCTCAACAGTCTGCGCTCGATGCTTTCTTGTGGGGGACATGTCACTGGCGCGCCGTCAGACGTTTGAGTTCCGCGCTCCAATTCAGCACGATGTTGAGTCGGCCGGTGTCCGTATCGCGCTTGACCATGACGAAGCGCCCATCGGGCGCCACATCGTAGTCAGCGAACGTCAGTCCGCTACCGTAGCTGAACGGCTGGTCGAACAGAACTTCTGGACGGGAGAATGCCGCGTCGGAGCGGACGGTCATTCGAACGGCGAGCATCTGCGAGCCGTTGCGGTAGAAGAGTTCCGTCGCGTCGCGGTTCCACATAGGCTGAGTGCCACCGTTGACGGAAACGGGATATTTCCGGGACGGGTCGGCAAATTGACGGACGTAGACTTCGTAGCGCCCTGACTCGTTCGATGCATACGCGAGCCATCGACCGTCCGGTGAGAGTTGTCCGCCGCCCTCGTAGGCCGGTGTGCTGAACACTGGATGTGGGTTGGGCTCCCCGACCAGTGAAAGCGCATAGACGTCTCCAGCGGCGTCGGGGGTCTGTCTCGTGAACACAAGCGTCTTGCCGTCGCGAGACACCGAATGCGGAAAATCCGCCACAGTCGTCCCTGGGATTGGTTGCGGGCTGCCTCCGCCATCCGCTCTGCCGATGCGAAGCCCCATGGCTGTTCGATAAATCACTCGTTCACCGTCCGGATGCCATGTGGCGTACGAGTTTCCGACAGAGGCTTCCGCGGTCACACGAGTGAGCGTAGAGCGGTCGGTGTCGAGCTGCCAGACGTCTCCCGAGACGCTTGCTGACAGGCGCCGGCCGTCTGGCGCCATTCGTGGGTAGTCGAACACGCGCCGCTCTTCTGAGACCGGAGTCGTTAAACCCTGTCGTGTGACCCAGACGACTCGACTGGCAGCGGCGTCATTGGACAGGTACACAAACGCTCCGGACGGAGATAGGGAAGCGAGTGGCGCACCAAGCTGGTCGATCGCGACATCTTCTGAAACCCGAACGACAGGGCCCGTGAGTACCTGCCGCTCGAGGTCAAACGGAGCAGCCACAAGCACGCTGTCCCTGAGGAAGATCAGGTGGCCACCGCTGGAGATGATGGGATATGCACCTGGGTCGACAACGACGTGACGCGCGCGCGTGGCCACATCCACGGCCTCTATGCGAGCGGCGTCACGAGTTCCACCAGTGACCGATGTGAAGAGCACAACCTTGCCACCAGGCAACGGCGCTGGCCACGCGTGGAAGCGTTCGCCGCGCTTCTCGTCAAGCGTCGTGAGCTGCGTAGGCGATCCCCCCGCACCGTCTATTTGCCAGACGCTGTTCTGTGTGACGTAGGCAATCCGATCGTCTGAACCCCAACCCGCTCCGAAGTTCCGATCGACACCTCGTGCAAGTACCGTTGCCAGGCCGTCGGCTAACGAGACCCGCTTGAGCGTTCGATCCGAAGACTCCACCAGGACAGCCGACCCGTCCGCGGAGAAGTAACACTGACTACTCAGGTCGGTGCCCATGAGGACAGTTGCATGGTCCTCATCGAACCTGCGCACGAACAAGCGGCGGAGGCCAGACTCCTGACCGGTAAACGCGATCTTGCTGCCATCTGGGGAGATCGAAGCATTGGGCGCAGATATCGTCCCCACTTCAACGTGCGGCGGATAGTTGAGGTCGAATCGCATGATAGGCGCCGGTGCAGCCACGTCACGACCGGGCATTCGTGCGACCAAGTAGGTCAGGGCCAACAAAGAGGTGCCGGCTACGAGCCAAGGCAGTGCACCAGTGATGCGGTGTTGCCGCGGATGCGTGCCTGCCGCTGGCGCGGCGGTCTCGAGATGGGCATCCTGCAACTCCAACCGCGCGTCGGCAGCGTGCTGAAGGCGCAGCCGGGGATCCTTGACCAGACAGCGGCGCAGGACCCGTCGAACACTTTCGGGTGTCCGTACGGGCAAGCGCGTCCAGTCGGGTTCCGACTTCAGGACGTCACTCAGGATTTCGCTGACGGACCCGCCCTGAAAGGCCTGCGTGCCCGTGAGCATTTCGTACAGCACGCATCCGAACGCCCAGAGATCGGCGGCCCGGCCGGTGCCCTGTCCTTTCGCCTGCTCCGGTGACATATAGGCCGCGGTGCCGACGATTTCGCCGACGCCCGTGAGACGAGCGGGACTTGTGAGCGTCGGCGAATTGGCAAGGCCAGAACGCTCGGAAAGAGGGGCGGTGACTTCGAGCGCTTTGGCCAGACCGAAGTCCAGGACCTTGACGCGGCTATCCGAAGTGATCTTGATATTGGCCGGCTTCAGGTCGCGATGGACTGCCGCGTTCGTGCGCCGCTTCGAGAGCATCGGCAATCTGCGTGGCGACCGAAATTGCTTCGTCCAGAGGCAGCGCACCGCGTGCGACGCGATCTGCGAGCGTGGGGCCATCGACCAACTCGAGCACAAGTGCAAACTCGGGAGTGCCGCTGCCAGCAGTGGCTTCCTCAACGGCGTAAATGGCGGCGATATTCGGATGATTCAGCGAAGCGAGGAGTTGAGCCTCGCGTTGAAACCGTGCGACCCGTTCTGGATCGTGTGTGAACGCCTGGGGAAGGACCTTGAGTGCGATATCGCGGCCGAGTCGCGTGTCTTGCCCGCGATACACGTCACCCATCCCGCCGCTGCCGAGCAGTCCGGAAACCTCATACACACCAAACCGGTGGCCGGCAGACAGCGTCATGATACGGCGCGGATTATACAGACGTGGCTGGCCGGTTCGATCAGTTTCGCGACCCCAGTGAGTATTCCTTCCGCCGACATAGGTGCCTCCGAATCGGCCCTACAACGACAGTCGCTCGTGTCGGTGTCATGCAGAGCCGCACGGTGAAGAGCAGATGCGCACGTCCCGAGTGACGGCAGCCATGCTACTCCTGGACGAACGAGAACCGACCGCGATGTGATCATCTCAACGCGCTACTTCGTCCCGGCAAGCGCGACGACGGTGTCGTAGTTGAAGCGAACGAATCTGTACAGCTCCGACTCGAGAATCCGCTCCTGGTCACTGTGCATGCCGAACCCGGCCGCGACATCTTCGAGATCGACTCCGGGTCCGATGCCGTAACACAGCATCCCGCGTGCACGCAGGAAGGCTTTATCGCTCGCCGATGTTTCCATCGACGGGACTGCCGTGGTGTCGTACGCACGCGCAATCTGAGAGGACAACGTTCGGAATGTATCGGTGTCGATCGGTGAGGCCGCCGCATCGGGTCGCGCGTTCTGCCCGCTGTAGGTCGCCGTCACCAATGGATCGTTGACGACCTTCCGTACCGCCGCCAGGAACGCGTCCGCGTCCTCTCCCGGAACGAATCGCACGTCAATTGAGGCCGTCGCCTGAGACGGAATGACATTGACCTGCATTCCACCGGAAAACATCGTCGGCGAGAGCGAGGTTCGGACAAGTGACGCCTTTGCCGGGTCGTGAAGGGCGAGGTAATCCACGGCGTCACTGGCCGCCTTCGGATCCGATCCGACGATGGCATGATAACGGGCCGCGTCGGCGGGCGACGAGAACGTCGCGAGACGACTGAAGAACAAGCGAGTCGTCTCGTTGAGCTGAATCGGTGGTTTCCATGCGCCGAGCGCCGCCACCGCGGCGGCGAGATGCACGACGGGGTTGTCCATCAAGGGGCGGGAGCCGTGTCCAGAGGTACCAGCGGCGGTCAGGATAAGTGGATGTGGGGACTTCTCGGCCGCCGGAACCTCGACGAATTGCACGCGGCCTCCGGTGCGTACGGCACGCCCGTCTTCCGCAAGACACACCTCAGCGTCAATCGCGTCGAAGTGATTGTTGACGATGTACTCGATGCCGACTCGCGTGGCCGCTTCTTCACCAGCCTCCGCCAGGAAGATCACGTCGCGGTCGAGAGCCACGCCATTCCGCTTCAGCAACAGCATCGTCATAAGAGCGGCCGTGAGATTGTCCTTGTCGTCCAGCGTGCCCCGTCCGTAGATGTAGCCATGGTCTTGAGCGGCACTGAACGGAGGAAAGGTCCACTTGGACGGATCGACGCCCACCGTATCTGTGTGAGCCATGAGAAGCAGCGGTCGTTTCCGACCGTTACCTTTCAGACGCGCGACAAGGTTCGCACGTCCAGGCTCGCTCTCATAGAGATGAGTGGTGATGCCGTCCCCCTCGAGCACTCGCTGGATGTACTCCGCAGCCAGCGTTTCGTGTCCTGGCGGATCGGAGGTATCCATCTGCACCAGGGCTCGAAAGTGTCTGAGCGTCTCGGCGTCGATCGGTCGCCAGTCCGCAGGAACCGGTGACTGCGCAAGGACGCTGACCGATAGGACTGCGAGACTGCTCATCATGCACAGGCGCTTGTACATTCAGAACCCCTTCAGCGAATGCGTTTAGAGAATGAGTCCGAGCGCGTGACGCCTTGAACAGCGAGCACATGCGAACCCTCTTTGGCCACGCGATGAGTCTCTACCGTGGCGGACCGGGCCTGCAGAGGATTCAACGGGTTGCCGACCTCACACTGGACGCGGCTGTGGCTTCCGCTTCGGACTTACTGGGCTCTGTGTGGCGCCTTCCGTCAAGTGTCGGCGGTCGCGTCTCCGGCATGAGCAGCGCCGCACACGCCGCAAGGATGTATCCCAGCAGGTACCCGTATCCTGGCGCTCGAAGGTCACCGGAGCGCTGGACATACGCTGTGAGGATCGGCGGCGCGAAGCCAAACGAGAGCGCGACGATCAGACCGTAGCCAACACCGATCAACCCCGACCGCCACCGCTTGGGGGTGACTTCCACCAGGGTCACATAGGACGCTGCTGCAGCAATCATGGTCAGCGGCGTCAGAAGCAGGGTCGCAACCACCAGGCGGCCGAAGTGGGCGTCCGAGGCCATCCACGAGAACAGCGGCAACACGATGACGGCACCAATGACAGCCGGCGTGAGAGCGACGCCGCGGCGACCATAGCGATCTGCGAGCCAGCCCCCGAGAACGACGCATACCAGCTGCTCGGCGCCATTCACGACCGTCAGCCAATAGGCGGTGCGCGATGGCACTGCCAGCCAGGATACGGAGAAGGTGTAGAGGAAATCGTTGATGCCGATGAGGGTGAGTGCGCCAAACACTCCGACGAGAGCAGTCACGTAAAGGCCGACGTTGAGGGTGGATGGGAGACTCGCATCGAGCTCAGGCTGATGCAGCGTTTCGTCCAGGCGTCGACGCATGACGAACGCGAAGGGCACGATCGCGGCTCCAATGCCGAATGCGAGGCGCCAGCCAAGGCTATCAAGGGCGGAGGGCGACATCACGGACGCGATGGACAAGCCGACGAGACCACTGACTGTCACGCCGATGCGCATGGCGCCGTATTGCAGGCTCGCGTAAAGACCGCGCCGCGCGGCCGGTGCGGACTCGACCAGGTAAGCAGTGGTCGGTCCCACATCACCTCCGGCGGCGAGACCCTGAATCAGCCTGAAGACAACGACCAGCGTAGGCGCCCAGATGCCAATCTGACCATAGGTCGGAGTGAGGGCGAGACCGAGCGCGCCGGTTCCCATCATGAGGAACGTGGCCAGCATCATCGGCTTTCTGCCTATGCGGTCACCCAGGACGCCGAAGATCACAGCGCCGATCGGCCGTGCAAGGAACCCCAGCGACCCGGTCATGACAGTCAGCAACAGAGAGACGCCTGGCGCTCCGGCGGGGAACATGACACGCGCGAGATTGACGGCGAAGAAGCCAAAGCTCAGGAAGTCATAGAACTCGAGCGCGTTGCCGATGACGACGGCCGCCACATGATGCGTCGGCAGTCGCCGTGTTCGCGTCACTCGCGTGGTCCGGTGAAAGGCTTCGTTGTCAACGGCTAATGAACTCGAGCGCGGGCGTCGACGCCGGTGGCCGGCGATGATGCGTGCCGCTCTCGAATGCGTAGGCAAGGCTCAGGAGAGTCGCGTCGCTGAACGGAACGCCCAGAAATTCCAGGCCAACCGGTAGACCCTCCGGTGTGAACCCGGCGGGCACCGTGATCGCAGGAAAGGACAGGACTGACGCGAGCCGCCGATTGCTCCCGAGCCGAGTGCCGCCAGCCCGCGGATTGGTCATGACGTCTGGCTCCAGGTGAATCGGGGGAATGTCGGCGGTCAAATAGACGACGGCGTCGAGGCGCTGCTGTTTGATGACGCCTAACAGGTGTTCTGTGAGGTCGCGAACATCCTGACGAATCCGGTGATAGCCGACGTCGGCGGTCGTCCGGTTCACGCTGTCGATCAACGTCGCCGCGCGAGCCGGTAGCATGAGGCCAGACAAGAGCACTTCACGCAACGTGTTGAACGGTGGGCGAGTCTCCGCTGCAAGGAAGCGATCAACGGCCTGCTCGGTTTCGAAGACGTTTCCGTCGTAGTCCTGGTCAAGGCGCTTGGCGAGGTTCGGAATCTCGGCGAGCTCCACCGTCACTGCGCCAAGAGTTTGTAAGCGTTGGAGCGCGACGTCCCCAACCCGGTGAAATGCGACGAACTCCGCTGATTGTGAGTCCGTGCGCGCATCCTGCGATTGCCGAATGACTCCCAGCCGCGCGCCGCGCAGTGACTGCGCATTGAGGCGCGATACAAAGGTTCCAGGCACGAGAGTAGGTGCTTCCGCAGTCACCGGATCGCGAGGATCGTAGCCAGCGATGACGTCCATGATGATCGCGGCGTCTTTGACGGTCCGCGCAATGGGGCCAACAGTGTCTGTGGTCGGCCGAGCCGGCAGGAGGCCAGCACGGCTCACGAACGGGAGCGAAGGACGAAGGCCGACGAGACTGCCCGTCGCTGCCGGTCCGCGAACTGATCCGCCGGTATCTTCTCCGATGCCGACGGTTGCCAGATTCGCAGCGATGCCGGCTCCCGTTCCGCCTGATGATCCGCTGGCGTGACGGGTCAGGTCATACGGATCCCGGATCACTCCCGAAACGGACGTGGCATACCCCGAGGCAAACTCTCCCATCGTGGCCTTACCGATGATGATTGCCCCGGCCGCCTTCAGTCTGGCGATGACAGTCGCGTCCGCTGATGGAAAGAAGCCCTTGAACGCCGCGGAGCCATAGGTCGTCTCGAGGCCACCCGTGTCGAGCTCGTCCTTCACAAGGATGGGTACACAGTGCAGCGGACCACGGCCTGCGGTTGCCTCCACTCGGTCGAGCCGGTCGGCATCGTCGAGTGCGTGTGGGTTGATTGTTTCGACGGCGTTGATACTGGGACCGCGCCTGTTGAACGCGTCTATTCGTGTCAGGTACTGACCGACGAGATCGTGACACGAGATCTGATGCGAGCGCAGGGCTGTCTGCACGTCATCGATTGACGCCTCGAATACCCGAAACGGCGGTCGGTCCGCCTGTGCATTTAGAACGAGCGTCGATGCGACGATCACACAGCAGCACGCAGCAGCCGGCCTCAAGCCTCGACGGGAGTGGCGCATAAGCAGAGTCCAGAGATCTTGGGGAGATGATACGTCTTCATGGAGTGATGGGGACCCACTGCTCTCAGGGAGGACAGTCAGCCCCCGGGCTCACCCATCCACGCGAGACGACGCCTTGGCCCTGTAATAACGACGGGGGATACAGAGTGGCGCGATTCGGCGAACGTCAGTCGGATCCATCCTCGCGATTCCGCGGATAGTACCGGAGACGCTCGCCTGCGCGAACGCGCTCGCTTTGTCCAACATGGCAGGTCCGCATCTCTGCGCCCATACGGCTGACCAATGGCGCCTGCCGTTCATGTCCTCGCTCGAACGCGCCTCTGACGTGCCGTGCGCTACTGAACACGAACCAGTCGGCAGGTGAGGCGGGGCATGAAGTCGCCCGTCGCACCCGGGAAGCCTCGGCCGGTACCGAGAATCTCGTCGCCTCCGGAGACCACGGTGTAGTCGAAGGAGATCGGATCGAGAGGAACGGTTCCACCACCAGGGAGCAGTAATTCGTTCGTGTACTCCACATGCCCCAGGCAGCGATCTGAGAGGGTTCCTGGTCCCTTCACATGTGTGTCCGCGGAACCATTGCTCGAGTTGAACGTGCCGTAGCCTTCGAACATGCCCCGGCCGTCGCCTTCAACCGTACCGATAAAGGTGACGGGCTCGAGCTTCACACCCGTGAACGCGCTGCCGTGGCACTGAAAGCCGTACAGGCCTTTCGTCTGTCTGAGACTGCATGCCGCTGGCTTTCGCTGGTCATCGTTGGCTTTGACGGGAACGATGTAGGACAGGGAGAGGGCCGCTACCGCGACACTCAGTAGGGATGCGGCGATGACGTGCTTCATGGCGAGCTCCTTGCGGGCAACGAGGACAGCCCCGCGGCGTGTGGACTGACACGCGAGCACTCGGACGAAGGTTCCGATCGCTCGCACCGATGGATACCATCAGTGCACGCTATTCAGCACTGCACGTGGCGGACAGATGGGGGGACAAATTCGCCCTGACCGCACCACCGCAAGGCCGGCCGGCGGGTGACGCGAACGCGTTCCTATCGCGGCCGTGCGAGACCTTCGTCCGAAGCTTCCTGCGCGACCCGTCGTGCGCCTTCCAGACGCGCTCGGGACCTCTGTTCCCATACCGACACGGTTGCCGCACCAAACAGCGGTCCCTTGGACAGATGGAGTGCTCGCGCTGTGCTCGCAGGCTGACGGTGCGCGAGCAACGCTTCGAAGGCGCTCACGTCGACCCAGCACAGGTCGGGATTCAGACCAACGCGGCCTCCGATAACTTGTATCGCTTCAGAGCGTTTGAGAAGGCGCCTGAGTCGCTGAAGCGTCTTGTCGAGATTCTCATGCGCGGTGTCGCCGTCGACCTGCGGCCAGAAGCGATCCGCTAATTCGGTCGTCGTCATCGTCGCGCTGCCAGAGGCAACGATTGCGCGTAGTACCTCGAGCAGCCGATGCGGGGCTTTGCGTTTGTGCTGCAGTGGCGCCCCATCGACGCGGATATCGAATCCGCCGAGAGCGGAGATCTGGATGGGCCATACCCACGTCTCTGGAGTCAGCGCCTCCGGCGGTCGCGGAAGCCACCGCTTTGTGATCAGTTGCGCTACGTAGGCAGGCTCGATGCCCATGACCAGTGCCTTGCTGAGCACCTTGCTGACGGCGGGCGCGTGCCAGCCAAGACAGCCGCAGAGCCCACGTGCCCGACCGATTTCAAGGCCACGTCTGAGAGCCAGAGTCCCACCGCGCTCATCGCCAGCGCCAAATGCACACGCCGCACGCAGCAGCCCGACGCCGTGACGAAGCAGGTCGCTGTTCATTTCCTCTGCAACGCGCTCGGCCTCCGAAGAGCAGCGAGCCGCGACGTCACGCTCACCTGTCTCCAGCTTGATGTAGGCTCTGAGAATCCAGTTGGAGCACTCTGCGAACGGCCCGACGCGCTCGCGAACGAGGTGTCGATCGGGATGCACGAGCTCCCAAGCGGCCTCGACCTCTCCGACGTGAAGTCTGTACCAGCTGTCGATGAACTCGTGGTGACACACCATCATGCCGCTGCCCATCCATTCAGGTGGGCGGGTTTGCTGGATGAGTTCCCTCGCGTGAGAGAACTGGCCCGACATGATCGCGTTGTAAGTGCCAACCGCGTATAACCCCTGCTCCCACGCGACAAGACCCTCGCGACGGCTCAGTGCCACTCCGGAGTTGACGACGCGTTGACACCGGTCGGCATCGCCTACGTACCAGGCCAGAAGCGCGTCAGCGTATTGAGAGACTTGCGTGCCGAGCACCGTGGAGAGATAGCCACTGTATCGGGTCCGAAACGCGTCAAAGGCCTTCTGCGCCGCTCGCGGGTCGCCTCGCCAGAGCAGCGACTGCTCAACGTGAGGGAACGGCAGTACGTGAACGTGAGCGTCAGCCGACGGTCTGCTTCTGAGGACGTAATCGGTCCAGGAGGCCGCACGACGGGAGCCAGGCTCTCGCCAGGCGAGCGAGCTTGCGAAGGCATCCACGACCTGGGTCTTGAGTTCGGCTGGGAGCGGCGGAAGCTGCGACGGATCCTGACAGGGAAATTCGCGGATCAGCGTATCCAGCGGAGACAGATCTCCCATGAGAACGGTCACCGAGAGCGCCTCGACACTCCAGGCCGCAAGCTCTCCTATGAGGTCGCTCTCGGCTTGGAAGGCGGCGCGCGCTTCCGCGCCCCTCGCCGCCGCGATATCCGGCCGAGAGAAGAGCGCACACACAGCGAGCCAGTAGGTAAGCCATGGCGTGCGAGCGATCAACTCCGGTGGCACTGCGTCGATCCACCGCGCCAGGGTGTGATGCCGCCCGTCCTTGACCATAGCCGGCGCGATCGCGAGGACGGCGTCGGTCACACCAGACCAATCACCGGCTCCGCTCATCAACGCCAACGCATCATCAACGCGCCCGGCTTCGAGAAGGAGGCGACCGCCAGTCCGACGAATCGACGTGGCTTCGTCGCTTGTGAGTTGGAGTAAGGCCGTCGTCGCAAGGAAGTCTTTGAAGAGAGGGTGGAACCGGTACCAGGAGGCGGCGCGTCGGTCCACCCGCTCCACGAAAAAGCGTGACCGATGCAAGCCGGCCAGGTAGTCCGCACCTCCGGCGGTACCGGATACAGCGTCGGCGATCTCCCCCGTGAACTCTGGCAGCAGGCTCACTGAAAGCAGGAGCCTCTGTTGGTCAGACGTCGCCCGCGAAAGAACCTCTTGCGCGAAGTAGGCGAAGACCGGCCCGACGGACTCACCGACCGCGCCGACGTGCGGGGCGTCGCTCTTCAACAGCAACGTCGCGCCGGCGATCCACCCGTCTGCCAGCCGTGCGCGACTGGCCCAGCGCCGGCACGTGGATGGGGTCGCTTGGGGATGGTGAAGTGCGACGAGGTCGGACACCTCGCCCGGAGTCAGAGCAAGCGCGTCAGGCGATAGCGAGGCGAGGACGCCCTTGGCGTCCATCGCCGCATACGCGTCTGTTCGAGGACTCCGAGAGAGGAAGATGACGGAGATGTCGGGCCGCAACTCCTCCAGGGCGAGCGGCAAGAGCTGATGCAGCGACGCGTGACTCGGGAGATCCTGGTGGTTGTCGAACACGATGACGGAGCGGCGGGGGAGACGCTCACTCATCCGCTCGAAGAACCGTCGCAGGAAGACCGACGGCGCCATCAGAAATTCGGGCGTCAGCGCTGGAAGCGCCGCACGACGTGGGCTTTCGGCTTTGACGGCGAGCCCGAGGTAATGGACGAAGGACGCCAGATCAAGGTCTGACTCATCCAGGCGATACCAGATAGCGGGGCGACGCTTGGTCCGCAGATACGACACGATCAGAGTCGTCTTACCAGCACCCGGAGGACCCGCACACCAGAGGGCTCGATGTGATGTGGCTTGATCGAGCAGCGCAAAGAGTCGCGTCCGTTTCAGGACGCGCGGCAATACCGGAACGGTGATCTTTGCGGGTGCTGTGGCGCGAGAAGGTCGTGACGGGGTGCCGGACGCTCGTGGCATGGTGTGGCTCGAGGCACACAGCATAGTCGACGACTGCGCCGGGCCAATCGCGTCGCGGCACAACCCTCAAGTCAGATCGACTGCCAGCGGACCTCTCGCTTGGATCCGCCTCTGCGCTAGCCAGTTACTGAAACGCACACTGCGAGCTTGCCGTTTGGCGGACCCTGCCACGGCTGAGTGATGTCCGAAGCCGCCTGGCGTGTAGATTGAAGCTATGGCTCTGAAACGGATGGACAACGTCGGAATCGTCGTCGAGGACCTTGATGCGACGGTGGACTTCTTTCGCGAACTCGGTCTCGAACTCGAGGGCCGGGCGACGATTGAAGGCGAGTGGGCCGGACGTGTCACAGGACTGGGGGATCAGCGCGTGGAGATGGCCATGATGCGGACGCCCGATGGCCACAGCCGCATTGAACTATCCCGGTTCCTGACTCCGGCTGTCATCGCCGATCACCGGAACGCGCCGGTCAATGCGCTGGGATACCTGCGGGTCATGTTCGCGGTGGACGATCTCGACGAAACCCTTGAGAGGCTTCGCACGCGAGGCGCGCAGCTCGTGGGCGAGGTGGTCCAGTACCGAGACGTGTATCGCCTCTGTTACATCCGAGGACCCGAAGGCCTTCTCATCGGACTTGCCCAACAACTGCTGTGAGCGCTCGAACGCTGCGGTCTCTGCTGTTGAGTCCTGGGAGCTTCGACGCCCGTAAGTCAAAGCGACTTCGCGAAGATGATCCCATCGAGCGGGCTCGAGCCTCACGTCAGGCGTGCTCAGCCCTTGTCCGTTTGGGACCGACTCCAGGCAACGAAGCGCCTGGCGACTCGGGTGTACGAGTGCCAATGGACCGCCGCTGATTACGTAAGTGTCCACGCCCACGCCGCCGAGGGATTCGTCCGGCGGCGGTTCAAAGTCCGGTATGAGGCGATCGACCGGGTCGAGCGGCGATAGGCGCGCGGCACGGAAAGCTGATGCCGCGCAGACCGCCGGCGAGCGGCGGAGGAGATGAGAAGCGCATGACCGACGCAGAGCCAGGCTGGTCGCGCAAAGGATGCGGCCGGTCCGTTACCTATCTGCTACCCACTTGAGACGGCAGATTGGAAATGGGCGAAATCATCAATGTCCTTCCTGAGAGAGGGGTAACACGGTATTCCGGACACATGGGTGACACTTTGCCCCTTCACGAGGAGGGGGCATGCCTTGGAAGGAGTGTCACGTCATGGACGAGCGACTCCGATTTGTCGCCCGCCTGCTCGAGGGCGAGAAGATGGCGCCGCTGTGCGCCGAGTTCGGGATCTCCCGCAAGACCGGCTACAAGATCTACGACCGCTACAAAGCGTGCGGCGTCGACGCGTTCACCGATCGCAGTCGGCGGCCCTATCGGCAGGCGAATCGCCTGCCCGCACCGGTTGAGGCAGTTATCGTCCGCTTGAAGCGGGAATATCCGGGATGGGGCGCGCCGAAGATTCGGGAGAAGCTGCGCAAGCAAGACCTGACACCGCAGCTGCCCGCGATCAGTACCGTGCACGCCGTGCTCGATCGCCACGGCCTGGTGCAGCGACGCACGCGACGTCGACGCACCGGCGGCGGGACGGGGCTCTCGACGCCCACCGCGCCGAATGCCTTGTGGTGCGCCGACTACAAGGGCGAGTTCATGCTCGGCAATCGGCGGTACTGCTATCCGCTGACCATCACCGACTTCGCGAGTCGCTACTTGCTCACGTGCGAGGCGCTGACCACGACGCAAGAGCGCTTCGCCTTCACCGTGTTCGAGCGGACCTTCAACGATTTCGGCTTGCCCGCGGCGATTCGCACGGACAACGGCGTGCCGTTCGCGTCGGCGCACGCGCTCTACGGGCTGAGCAAACTCTCGGTCTGGTGGTTACGCCTGGGGATTCAGATCGAGCGCAGCAAACCGGGCCACCCGCAGGACAACGGGCGCCACGAACGCATGCATCTCACCCTCAAGAAGGAGGCCACCAAACCGGCGGCCCCAAACGTCCTCCAGCAACAGGCCCG